>Ga0164298_10000020_pt1 | contig 105112 bp, 55 predicted proteins | sample Whisoiple_216_MG_FD_109713 | JGI IMG/M metagenome (GOLD analysis project Ga0164298, IMG submission 109713) | Unamended control soil microbial communities from upstate New York, USA - Whitman soil sample_216_MG | ecosystem: Environmental > Terrestrial > Soil > Agricultural land ...
CATGTCAAGCACGCGGGACCGGCCACGTTCTGCACCAGCCCGGCGATCACCAACTGTTGCGCCGCAACAGGGAACCCGCCGCAGACGTCAGGAGTGGGGCACCGAGGACCCGAGCATGAAGGCGGGGTTGACGATCACCTCGGTCACGCGGTCCATGGTCTCGACGGACGCGGCGTCGGACGGGCGGTCCAGCCGGGCAGGATCCCGACCGCGAAGCCGTGGCAGACGCCGGTGAGCAGCCCACTGAGCAGAGCCGCGACTCCGCGAACGGCCGTGCGGCCAGAACGGCTCGTGCCGAACAGCCTGCCCCGGTCAGCCACAGCTGTCAGCGGCATCCGTCAAAAGTGGATGGTGCGTCGCCTTCTCCGGACGACCGGTGATGCGAGGCGACGTCATCGTTCGTAGGTCGGCAGTATCGACCGCGGGATCGGGCCCTTGTTGCGCCGTCCCCCGGTCGTCTCCTCCCAGGCGTGGGCGAGGATGCCGACGCTGCGGCTCAGCACGAAGAGACCGCGGGCCAGTTCCGGAGCGAACCCGAGCTCCGCGTAGATCACGGCGGTGGCGCCGTCGATGTTCATGGGAATCGGCCTGGTGCGGTCGCGGTTGAGCAGCGCCTCGACGGCACGGGCGGCGCGGGCGTGGTGGCCGGCGACCACGCCGTCCGCCACGGCGTGGTCGACCAGGTCGAGGAGCGGACCACGGCGGGGATCGACGGGATGGAACCGATGACCGAACCCGGGGACGTAGCGGTTGCGCGACCGGTGTTCGGTGATGACCTCCGCCGTCGCGACGTCCAGGGTGAGACCCGCCCGCTCACGGGCGAGGATGTCGGCGAGGATCTCGACACACTGCTGACCGGCTCCGCCGTGTGAGTCGCCCAGTGCGTTGATGCCGGACGCCATGGCGTTGTTCAGCCCCACCCCACAGGTCGCCGTCATCCTGGCGATGGCGATCGACGGGGCCTGCGGGCCGTGGTCGACCGACGCCACCAGGGCGGCTTCCAGCAGCGCGGCCTGCCCCTTCCCGGGCAGCTCGCCCCGGAGCAGCAGCCAGACCATCGACACCAGGTCGACCTTGCCGATCAGGTCCTGGATCGGGACGCCACGCAGCGCCAACTCGCCGGGCGCCATGCGGGTGATGCCGGTCGCCCACCAGTCCGCCGCGGCGGTCATCGCTCGTCCTCCTCGGACAGCCAGCTGGCGACGAACTCCTCGGTCCGCGCGTTGTGCTCGCCGAGCAGCGGTGGCGAGCCGGCCGGACGCAGTGGTTCGCCGTTCACCAGGACGCCGTTGCCGCTGGCCCGGACGACCCGGTCCGTGTCTCCCGGGAACGGGAGGTCGGTGAAGAAGCCTCGGTGCGCCAACTGTGCCAGCTCGACCGCCTGGGGCACGGTCAGGATCCGTGCGGCCGGGACGCCGATCGCGGGCAGCTCGTTCTCCCACTCCACCGCGGGGCGCTTGCGCAGTTCGTGGGTCAGCTCGTCGTTCAGGGCGTCCCGGTGCCGCTTGCGTGCCTCGCGGTCGGCGAAGCGGGGATCGGTCACGAGGTCGGGGCGGCCCAGCAGCCCGCACAGCTTCTCGAACTGGGTCTGGCGGTTCGCCGCGATGTTGAGCAGGCCGTCGGCGGTCTCGAAGGTGCCGGACGGCGCGGCGGTGACGTTCTGCTGGCCCATGGGCGCCGGCCGCACGCCGGAGATCACGTAGTGCGAGACCGCCCAGCCCATCGCGGAGATCGACGCCTCCAGCATCGACAGGTCCAGGAAGGAGCCCTCGCCGGTCCGCTCCCGGCCGACGAGGGCCGCCGAGATGGACAGTGCCGCCATCAGGCCGCCGACCGTGTCGCTCACCGGGAAACCGACCCGCAGCGGCGCGGTGTCCTCGGTGCCGGTGATGCTCATCATCCCGGACAGGCCCTGGATGATCTGGTCGTACGCGGGTGCCTGGCTCATCGGGCCGGTCTGGCCGAAACCCGAGATCGCGCAGTACACCAGGCGGGGGTTGAGCGCCCGCAACCGCGACCAGTCGTAGCCGAGCCTGGCGAGGACACCGGCACGGAAGTTCTCCAGCAGGACGTCCGCGCCACGCACGAGATCCTCGAACACGGCACGCTGCCCGGAGTCCTTGAGGTCGACCTCGATCGACTTCTTTCCCGCGTTCTGTGCGAGGAACGACGCGCCGAGCCCCGCGCCGTTCAGCTCCGGCTCCGGGCCGAGGTGGCGGGCGAGGTCACCCGAACCGGGCACCTCGACCTTCACGACCTCCGCGCCGAACAGCATCAGCTGGTAGCTGCAGTAGGGGCCGGCGAGGACGTTCGTGAGGTCGAGCACCCGAATACCGCGCAGCGGCGTTTTTCCCATGCGTCCACTCCTTCTGCGGGACACGCAGAACCGAAAAGAGAACCCGCGCGAACCCTCAGATGCGGAACGGGTGGTCGAAGCCGCGTTCGGCCATGTGCGCGGCCACCTCGGTGAGCGCGGCGACGAACTCGGTGATCCGTTCGTCCGGGAAGCGCACGGTGGGGCCGGACAGCGACAGCGCGGCGATGACCGCGCCGGCACGTCCCATGAGGGGAACGGCCACAGCGGACAGTCCCGTCTCGCGTTCCCCGTGGCTGAAGGCGAATCCGCGTTCGGCGGCCTCGTCGATCTGTGCTCGCAGCGAGTCGACGTAGTCCGGTCCGTACGGCGAGCTGCGTGCCACCCTGGCCAGGTGCGGCGTGTCGGCGTTGCGCAGCAGGATCTTCGACGACGCGCCCGCCCACAGTGGCAGCTCGTCACCGACGTGCACGACATGGCGTAGTGGCTGCGGGCTTTCTTGCTGTGCCACACACACGCGGTAGATGTCGCGTGTCACGTAGAGGTTGACCGTCTCGCGCTGACGCTGCGCGAGGCCACGCATCAGGTCCTTGGTCTCCGGCGGCAGCTCCCAGCTGCCCCTGGCGAGGTGCGCCCAGCGCCACAGGCTGGGGCCGGCCATGTACCCCTTGGCGGTCGCCCAGAGCAAACCGTTCTGCTCCAACGTCTGCACGAGCCGGATGACCGTGGTCTTGGCGAGACCGGTGGCACGCACGATCTCCGACACCGAGATCGCCGGCTGGGACTCGGTCAGCAGTCCCAGGATGTCGATCGCGCGCTGCACACTGCGCACCCCCTGGGTCTCACCGGAGTCGCCGGCGGCCTCAAGGTGATCCTCAGCGGCCTTCTCCGCACCCGTCGACTTCACCACTACGTTCCCCTCTTGCCACGACAGTCCAGTGAGCCGTACGTTACACGCAGTCCGTACAGCGGTCCATATGAACCGCCTAATGGTTCACGAGGAGAACTGTGGTGCTACCGGACGCTCTCGCACAGACCACACCGGACGCGCGGGCCTTCGTCGCGGGCGCGTGGGTCACCGACGGCCCACCCGTGTCCCGGACCGGTCCCTATGTGCACGAGACGGTGACGCGGTCCTATCCGGCCAGTGCCACGCAGATCGCGGTGGCACGCGAGTACGCGGCGGCGGGGGCACGCGTGGTCGCCGGGCTCGCACCCGCCACGCGCGCGGACGTGCTGGACCGCGCGTCCCACCTGGCGGTGGAGCACCGTGACGACATCGCGCGGCTCATCGCGTTGGAGCTGGGCAAGCCGGTGAAGGACGGCCGAGGCGAGCTCGACCGCGTGGCGGACACGTTCGCCGTGTGCGCACACGAGGCCAGGCAGATCGGCGGCGAGAACGTACCGGTGGCCGGGTGGGCGCGCGGGGTGGGCAACACCGCGCTCACCTACCGCGCGCCCGCGGGGGTCGCGCTGGCGATCACGCCGTTCAACGCACCCGCGAACCTGTTGGCACACAAGCTGGGCGCGTCGTTCGCGGCGGGGAACACCACGCTGGTCAAGGCACCACCGCAGGCGCCCGCGACGACCGCGGCCGTGGTCGCCCTGGTGCTCGAGGCGGGGATGCCACCCGAGGCGGTGCAGTTGCTGCATGGTGGCGGGGACGTTGGCGCGGCGCTGTGCGCGGCACCCGAGGTGAGCGTCATCAGCTTCACCGGCAGCCCGGCGACGGGTGCCGCGGTGGCACGCGCGGCCGGCGCCAAACGTCTCGTGCTGGAGCTGGGCGGGAACGCCGCGACGATCGTGTGTGCGGACGCGGACCTCGCGCACGCCGCCAGGATCTGCGCACGCACCGGGTACTCGAACTCCGGACAGAGCTGCATCTCCGTGCAGCGCGTGTACGTGCAGCGGTCCCGTTTCGAGGAGTTCGTGGAGGCGATGCGCGCGGAGGTCGACCGGCTGGTCGTCGGTGACCCGCTCGACCCGGCGACCGACGTCGGGTCGATGGTCGACGAGGACGCGGCCACGCGGGTCGAGAAGTGGATCGAGCAGGCCACCGCCTCGGGGGCGCGTCTCGTGACCGGTGGCGTGCGGGACGGGGCGACGCTGCGGCCGGCGATCGTCGCGGACCCGCCGCCGGACGCCACGCTCGTGACCGAGGAGGTGTTCGGCGCGCTCGTCGCCGTGCTGCCCTTCGACGAACTCGACGCGGTCATCGAGACCTGCAACGGCAGCAGGTTCGGCCTGCAGGCCGGGCTGTTCACCAACGACATCAACACGATCGTCAAGGCGTGGCGTGAGCTGCAGGTCGGCGGGCTGGTCGTGAACGGCTCGTCGAACTACCGGCTCGACCACGTCCCGTTCGGCGGCGTGAAGGACTCCGGCTTCGGACGGGAGGCGCCAAGGCAGATGATCGACGACTACACGGTGATCAAGACCCTTGTCCTGCGCGGTATGTCGATCTGGGGGCAGGCATGACGGTCACCGCAGCGGAGGCACTGGTCGCGCAGCTCGAGTCCTACGGCGTCGAGTACGTCTTCGGCACGTGCGGCCACACCAACATCGCGTTCCTGGACGCCCTGGGGCGCAGCGGGATCAGGTTCGTCATCGCCAGGCACGAGCAGGCCGCCGCGCACGCGGCCGACGGCTACGCACGCATGACCGGCAAACCCGGTGTGCTGCTCGTGCACGTGGGCCCGGGCCTGATGAACGCCGTCACCGGCGTCGCCACGGCGGCGCTCGACTCGGTCCCGCTGGTCACCATCGCGGGCGACATCCCGTCGTACTACCACGGCAGGCACCCGCACCAGGAGGTGAACCTGCACGCGGACGCCGACCAGACCGCGATCTTCCGGCCGTTCGTGAAGCGGGCGTGGCACGCACACCGGGCCGAGGACCTCGCCAGGTTCACCGAGCGCGCGTTCTGGACCGCGACCTCCGGCCGGCCGGGTGCCGTGCTGCTCAACGTGCCGATGGACCTGTTCTCCAGGCAGGTCCACGAGAACACGGCGTACCCGCTCCCCGGGCACGCACCCGCGGCGGCACTCCCCCAGCCAGAGGCCGAGCGCATCGCCGAGTTGCTCGTCGCCGCGGAGAAGCCGCTGATCTACGTCGGCGGCGGGTTGCGGAACGAGGCGGGCCGCGCCGCGCTGCTGCGGCTGGCCGAGCACCTGGACATCCCGATCGCGCACTCGCTCATGGCGAAGGGCACGATCGACGACCGGCACCCGCTCGTGATGGGCATGACCGGGTTCTGGGGCCTCGACCTCACCAACAAGTACACAATGGACGCCGACGTGGTGCTGGCGCTCGCGACTCGGTTCGCCGAGACCGACGCCAGCTCGTGGAACGCCGACTACACCTGGCACTTCCCGCCCGCCAAGCTCATCCAGGTCGACATCGACCCGGCGGAGATCGGCCGCAACTACCCGGTCGAGATCGGCGTGGTGGCCGACGTCCGCCTCGCGGTCGAGGCCATCGCGGACGCGGTGGTGACACTCGGTCCACAGGGGACCGCACGGCCCGCGCTGCGCGAGACGATCGCCGCGGAGCGGACGGCGTTGTTCGCAGGCAGCCGGGAACGCGGCCGCAGCGCGGACTTCCCGCTTCGGCCGGAACGCATCCTGGCCGACCTGCGGGACGCGCTCCCGTCCGACGCCGTGCTCGTCACCGACGTCGGCTGGAACAAGAACGGCGTCGCCCAGTGCTACGAGCTGCCGCCTGACGGCCGGTTCGTCACCCCGGGCGGGCTGTCCACCATGGGCTTCGGGCCGGCCGCCGCGATCGGTGTGCAGATCGCGGAACCGGAGAAGGTGGTCGTGGCGCTCGTCGGGGACGGCGGGATGAGCGCGCAGCTGCCGGCAGTGCCGATGGCCGTCGAACAGGGCCTGCCGGTGATCTTCCTGGTGATGAACAACCGCGCGCACGGGACCATCGCCGACCTGCAGGCCGCGAACTTCGGCGCCAGCTTCGGCTGCGAGTTCCGCGACCCGGACGGCAACCCGTACTCCCCCGACTTCGCCGCGTACGGCCGAGCATGCGGCGCCGACGGCTACGTCATCGAGGAACCGGGCGACCTGGCCACCGCGCTCCGCGAGGCGATCGAGCGTCGCAGGCCCGCGGTGCTCGACGTCCCGATGGTCAACGAACCCGTCCCAACCCCAGGACACTGGAACATCAAGGATATCTACCGCGGCGAGTTCTAGTCCCCACCGATCCCACAACGAGGTGAGAAGTTTCATGTCCACACAACGAACGAAACAGTTAGTCCTCTCCGCGGCCGCACTCATGCTCGCGGCGAGCACCGCGTGCTCGGCACCGGGCAGTACGTCGGAGGACCAGCAGGACGCCGGCGGTCCGTTCAAGATAGCCGTGGTCAACGCGCAGAGCGGGCAGCTCAGCTCGCTCGGCCAGTGGGAGTGGAAGGGCGCCAAGCTCGCCGCCGACCAGTGGAACGCCAAGGGCGGCATCAACGGCAGGAAGATCGAGCTGGAGCTGTTCGACGACCAGGGCGACCCCACGGTCGGCACCAACGTCGCGCGCAAGATCGCCAGCGAGGGGTTCGTCGCCATGATCGGCACCGCGGAGAGCGCGGTGACCGTCGCCATGATCCCGATCCTGCAGCAGTCGAAGATCCCGAACATCACCTCCGGCCAGTCCCCCGCGATCGCGGCGACCAAGAGCCCGTTCGCCTTCTACAACGGACCGACCAGCAACACCTACGACGAGACACTCGCGAAGTACCTGGTGGACGACAAGGGCCTCAAGAAGATCGCCCTGATCTCCAACAACGGGTCGTACGGCAAGGGTGAGCGTGACGCGTTCACCAAGGCACTGGCCTCCCGTGGCGTCACGCCGGTCGACGACCAGGTGGTGACCACCGACCAGAAGGACTTCAGCGCCGCACTCACCTCGATCCGGCAGAAGGAGCCCGACGTGCTGTTCGTCGGCTCCGAGGAGGTCGAGGCCGGGCTGATCGTCAAGCAGGCCAAGGAGCTGGGCATCAACGCGACCATCGCGGGCGCCGCACCCATGGGCACCCCGGTGTACCTGCAGACCGCGGGCGAGGCCAACGCGGAGGGCACGGTCGTCAGCTCGCCGTACCTGTCCAACGACACCGACGACGCGTCGAAGGCGTTCGCCAAGGCCTACCAGAAGGCACACGGCGAGGCGGCCGAGTTGCACGGCGCGAAGGCCCACGACGGCGCGAACATCATCTTCACCGCGCTGAAGAACTCCAAGGGCGCCACAGGGCAGAAGCTCGCCGACGCCATCCGCGCCACCAAGTACGCCGGTCTGCTCGGCGACTTCACCTTCGACGAGAGCGGGGTCGGCATCCACGCCACCTCGATCGGTGTCATCTCGTCCGGCAAGCTCACCGAATCCGCCAAGTGATCCTTCCCGGGGGCCGGGCACACGCCGTGCCCGGCCCCCGGCCGGACAAGGGACGATCATGGAAGTCTTTTTCCAAACACTCGTCGGCGGGCTGGGGTTCGGCGCGGTCTACGCACTCGTCGCCATGGGGTTCTCGCTCGTGTACCGGACCATGGGGCTGGTCAACTTCGCCCACGGACAGGTGGTCATGATCGGCGCCTACGCGGCGTCCACGTTCTACATGTCCGCGCATGTCCCGTTCTTCGTCTCCATCCCGGTCGCCATGCTCGTCACCGGGCTCATCGGCCTCGTCATCGAACGCGTGCTGCGGCCGTTGGAGAACAAGGACTTCGACCTCATGCTGATCGGCACCATCGGCTTCGGCATGGTGCTCGAGTCACTCGCCACGATCACCTGGGGCGCGACGGGGCACGCCGTACCGTCCCCTGTGGACACAGCGCCGCTCGACCTGTTCGGGATCCGGTTGCGCACCTACAGCCTGGTGGTACTCGGCATCGCCGCGCTGGCGACCGTCGCGCTCGTGCTGTTCCTGCAACGCACCAAGCGTGGGGCAGCCATGCAGGCGGTGGCCATGGACCACGAGGCGGCCACGGCCGTCGGCATCCACGTCGGCCGCAGCAACGCCATCGCCTTCGCGATCGGCGCGGGTCTGGCCGCACTCGCCGGCGCGCTCGTGGCGCCGATGCTCTACGTGAACCCCACCCTGGGTGGCTCGCTCGGCATCAAGGGCTTCGCCGCCGCCATCCTCGGCGGCTTCGGCAACATCCCCGGCGCGATCGTCGGCGGGATCGCGATCGGCCTGCTCGACTCCTACGCGGCCGGCCGTTTCCAGGCCTACTCGGAACTGGTGGTGTTCCTGGTGTTCACGGTCATCATCATGATCAGACCGACCGGGTTGTTCGGCGAGCGGACGGTGAACCGGGCATGAGCGGAGCCTGCGGAGCGAACCATCGGGCACCGCGGCGCCACGGAGCGGGCGAGGGGGCGGCATGAGGTACCGCATCGGCGCGTTCGCCGTTCTGGGGATCGCGGCCTGGTTCCTGCCCTACGGCCTTGGCCCGTACGGCATTCACGTCGTGGACATCGCGGTCGTGTTCGCGTTGCTGGCCGTGGGGCTCGGGCTCGCCATGGGCGTCGGCGGACAGATCAACCTCGCGCAGGTCGCGTTCTTCGGCGTCAGCTCCTACGCGGTCGCGATCCTGACCACCCGCGCCGGGTTCGGGTTCTGGACCTCGGCCGTCCTCGCGCTCGTCGCGGCCGCGCTGGTCGGCGTGTTCGTGGGCATCCCCGCGCTGCGGATGCAGTCGCACTATCTCGGCATCGTCACGCTCGGGCTCGCGCTCGCCTTCACCAACTGGGTCACCAACAGCACGATCACCGGCGGTGCGGACGGCATCTCGGGCATCCCGATCCCACCCCTGTTCGGCATCGACCTGTCCAGCGAGTACCTGTACTACTACGTCGAGCTGATCGTGTTCGGGCTCGCGCTGGGGTTCGCGGGTTTCGTCGCGCACACCGGGCTTGGCAGGCGGATGCGGGCGATGCGGGACGACTCGCTCGCCGCGGGCGCGGTCGGCGCGCCGGTGCCGGTGCTGCGGATGACCGCGTTCGTGCTCGCGAGCCTCTACGGCGGCGTCGCGGGCGTGCTGTACGCCGGGCTGGTCCGCTACGTCGCGCCGGAGACGTTCAGCATCGCCAACATGTTCCTGCTGCTGGCCATGGTGATCATCGGCGGGCGGCAGAGCATCCTCGGCTGCGTCGTCGGCGCGGTCGCGCTGTCGCTGCTGCGCGAGGTGCTGATCGACTTCTCCGTCTACGCGCAGCTCGGGTTCGGCGTCGTCGTGGTGCTGATGGTCGTGTTGGCGCCGACCGGCCTGGCCGGCATCCCGGCACGGATCACGCGGGTGGTCCGGCGCAGGCGGACCGCGGAGCACCACGCCACGCTGCGCCCGTTCGCCCCGGCATCGGCGCCGACCGACGGCGGGACCGGCGCGGGGTTGGCGATCTCGGGCATCAGCAAGCAGTTCCGCGGTCTCAAGGCACTTCAGGACGTGTCGATGTCCGTGGCGCCCGGCGAGATCCGGGGTGTGGTCGGCCCCAACGGGTCCGGCAAGACGACGCTGTTCAACATCGTCAGCGGCATCTACACGGTGTCGGCGGGCTCCGCGTCCGTCGACGGCACGGTCGTCACCGGCAGGCGACCACACCAGCTGTCTCGGCTCGGGCTCGCGCGCACCTTCCAGAACCTGCGGCTCTTCGGCCAGATGACCGTGCTGGACAACGTCCTCGTCGCGCTGGACCGATCATCCATGTGGGCCGCGTGGCGTTATCCGTTGTGGCCCTTCGGGATCCTGCGCGCCGAACGCGACCTGCGCGTGCGTGCCGGCAGGTTGCTCGACCAGTTCGGCCTGACCGACTTCGCCGACGCGGCGCCGAAGTCGCTGCCCTACGGCATCCAGCGCCGGCTGGAGATCGCCCGCGCGATGGCGACCGGACCGCGGCTGCTACTGCTCGACGAGCCGGCCGCCGGCCTCAACGGCGAGGAGGTCGGGCAGCTGAGCGAGATCGTGCGATCCATTCGGGACAGTGGTGTGACGGTGGTGCTGATCGAGCACAACATGGGCCTGGTGATGTCGTTGTGCGACCGCGTGACCGTCCTCGCCAGCGGCGGCGTCATCGCCGACGGCACCCCGGCGGAGGTCGCGGTACTGCCCAAGGTCATCGAGGCGTACCTGGGCGACTCCATGAACACCAACGACATCGCGGCGGAGGTTTCCCCATGACCACGGACGAGTTGGTGGTGTCCGGCCTGTCCGTCAACTACGGCGGCGTACGTGCGGTCCGGTCGGTGAGCTTCACCGTCGGACCGGGGCAGTGCGTCGGCATCATCGGCGCCAACGGAGCCGGCAAGACCTCGACCCTGAAGGCGTTGATGGGGCTGGTGCCACGCACGGCCACGGAGATCCGGTACGGCGACCGCGACCTCATGAAGGTCAAGGCCCGCGACGTTGTCCGCCACGGCATCGGGTACGTGCCGGAGGGCCGGCACGTGTTCCCCGGGCTCACCGTCGAGAAGAACCTGCTACTCGGCGCGTACGTCCGGAAGTGGAACAGCGAGACCCGCAAGACACTGCGGGAGGTCGTGGATCTCTTTCCGGTACTCGGCGAGATGCGTCACCGCCTCGCCGGGGCCCTGTCCGGCGGACAACAACAGATGCTGGCCGTCGGACGCGCCCTGATGTCCAACCCCCGCCTGGTTCTCCTCGACGAGCCGTCGATGGGCCTGTCCCCCAAACTCATCGAGGACATCCTCGCCGCCCTCCAACGCCTGAGGGAGGCAGGCCACGCCCTCCTGCTCGTCGAACAGAACGCGAAGCTCACCTTCGAGGCCACGAAGACCTGCTTCGTCATGGAGAACGGCGAGGTGGCCATGACCGGCACCTCAGAAGAACTCAGCCGCGACCCGCGGGTCCGCCAGATCTACCTCGGTCTCTAGTGCGGTGACTGGCGGCCCGGCAGAGGCTCCATGCCGAAAGGGGCACCCTCAGGACGTTGAACGTCTCGAGGGCGGCCCTCAGGGCATGGCGTCCGGGGAACCTTCGCGGTCGGACGCTAGCGGCAGAAGGGCGCGGCACCCGCGGCGGACCGAATCCCACCCACGATCAGCTTCTGGAACTCGGCCGCACCGGGCGAGACCGGCGGCGAAGCGAAGGCGGCGGCGTCATGCCCGAGCGTGGTCACCCAAGACCGACCGCCGTCGTAGTACTGACACCACGCGAGGGGATGGTGGTCGCCGTGCCCGGGATGTCCCATCGAGCCGGCCACACCACGGGCGAGCGTCGACTCGTCCACCTCGGCAAGAACCCGCACCTGGCTCGGATACGGCACGAGGTTGTACCACTCGTCCGCGAACGCCCACCGGCCCGACAGGTCCTTTGTAGACACGTCATGCCGATCGACGGTCCGCACCGTACCAGGCTGGTACGGGCCATGGTCGTAGTAGTTGGCGCCGCCGAGCAATCCCTCGTACCAGGACCAGTTGTACTCGGTGCCGAACGCGTTGTGGATACCGACGAACCCGCCCCCACCACGGACGTACTGACGCAGCGAGGTCTGTGCCGCGTCGTCGAGGGTGTCCCTCGTCGTGCTCAGGAAGATGACCACGTTGTAGTCGAACAGCCTGCTGGGGCTCGACAGCTGGGCGACGTCCTCGGTCCAGTCGGTCGTCCAGCCGTTCTCCTGACCCAGCCGCACGATCCCCTGCTGCGCCACGTTCGCCGCCGACAACGGCGGATTCATGCCCGGCGCCAACGCGGGCCCGAGGTTCGCGTGCCGAGGCCCCGCGGTCCGCGAGTACACCAGCACCCGCGTCCCCTGCGACAGGTCGAAGTTGCCCCAGTCGTGGTAGCACTGCGGCTTGGCACCGCGGCACACGCCATAGTCGGGTGTACCCAGCGAACGCGCACCAGCACGGTCCCCGTTCGCCGCGGCGGGCACGCTCACGGCGAGCACGGTCACGGCCGCCGCGGCGGCCGCACTCACGATCGCGGTCATCAACGTCGATGCTCGTCTGTTCACCTTGCTGCCTTTCATGGTCCGCTGAGCGGACCGGATGATCCATGTCGGGCTTGTGAAGGACAACGTGGCGAGCCTACGCTGAACCATCACACAGTCCAAAGAGTCCGCTAGGCGGACCTAGTGCGTGCTTGCCAACGGAGGTAACGCGGCAATGGCGGAGATCCAGCGCAGGGATTTGATGAAGGGCGCGGCCGTGGCCGCCGTCGGGGTCGCCCTCACTGGCGGCGTACCGGCGGTTGCCGAGCCCGCAACGGCAGGGCACCACAGACCACCCGTGGCACTCATCCCGGGAGGCAGGGACTTCCCGAAGGTGGGTGGCAACCTCGGCAACCAGAACTACACCGCGCTGGACGGCATCCGGCGCGGCAACGTCCGCGAACTGGGCGCCACGTGGGTGAACCGGATCGAGGGCGGGCTCTCGTCGGGCAACAGCCAGAGCACCGCGGTCGCCGTCGACGGCGTGCTGTACATCGAGTCCGCACTCGGCAACGTGTTCGCCGTGGATGGTGCCACCGGCACCACGAAGTGGGTGTACCGGCAGACCCGCGGTTCCCTCACCCGCCGCGGTGTGGCCGTCGGCGACGGCAAGGTCTTCACGCACGGCAAGGGAAACTGGATCATCGCGCTCGACAGGGATACGGGCGCGGTCGTCTGGGAGAGGCAGATCGACGGCTACGGCAACATGGAGAAGGTCGCCGTCATCTTCCACGACGGGCAGCTGTTCTGTGGCACCGCGGACGGCGACCGTGCCGCGGGCCTGTCGCTCGACGCGAGCAACGGCGACCTGATCTGGCACTTCTGGGGCGCACCGGGCACCGGCGAGATCGGCAACGACACGTGGGAGGGCGACTCCTGGCAGACGGGCGGCTGCACGCCGTGGATCCATCCCGCGGTCGACCCGGACCTGGGTCTCGTCTACTGGGCGTTCGGCAACGCGCGCGGCAACCGGTCCTCACAGGACGGTTCGGAGCGCGCGGGACAGAACCTGTTCTCCAGCTCACTCGTCGCGATCGACATGAAGACCGGCGCGTACCGCTGGCACTTCCAGTCGATCCACCACGGCATCTGGGACATGGACAACACCATGGCGCCGGTGCTCGCGGACGTGCGCATCCACGGCAGACCACGCAAGATCGTGATCTACGGCAGCAAGTGCGGCATGTACTACATCCTCGACCGCGAGACCGGCGAGGCGCCGCTGGGCATCGACGAGATCCCGGTGCCACAGGACCCGCGCCAGAAGACCTGGCCGACACAACCGTTCCCGCGCCAGGGCCCGTGGACCGAGACCCGACCGGTGAACCAGCGCAACGGCACGTCCGTCCCCGGCCATCCCGCCCGCGCGGTGCCCAACTACCGGCAGGGCGCGCTCTACACCCCGCACTGGGACGAGCCGGTGCTGTCCATCCCCGGCCACGGCGGCGGCGCGGACTGGAACCACCAGTCCTTCAGCCACAGCACCGGCTGCGTCTACACCGGGTTCGGGTACGTCGCGGCCGCGCACTCGCTGACCGAGTCGAGCAACGGCCTGCGGCCGCCCGGCGAGTACCAGACCGGCGGGATCGTCGCGGTCGACGCGAGCACGAACCGGGTGCGGTGGAAGAAGAACATGCCGCACTCCCTCGCACACGGCAACGGAATCCTGACCACGGCGACTGATCTGCTCTTCATCGGCCAACCCGACGGCAACCTGCTCTGCCTGGACGCGCGCACCGGCCGGGAACAGTGGCGGTTCCAGTGCGGCGCGGCGATCAGCAGCAGCCCCATCATGTACGAAGTGGACGGTCAGCAGTACCTGGCCGTGTACGCGGGCGGCACCAGCATCCCCTACGGCGACTCCGCACCACGCGGGGACTTGCTGTGGGCGTTCAAGATCGGCGGCCACGTGGCGCCCGCGCCGACGCCCGCACCGCCGGTCATCCGCAGGCCGGTGCAGGGCGGGCCGGTGCAGGGCAGTGCCGTCGCCAACACCGTCGTGATCGGCCGCACCTACACCCCGGCCACCGGCACGATCGGTGCCACCGAGTCGACCGCGGTCAACGCCATGGCCCCGACGCACCTGCGTGTCCCCGCCGGGACCACGGTGACGTTCACCAACCACGCCGGAAACGCGGGAGTCCGCGGCGTCACCCAGTTCTTCGAGGGACTGTTCGACGTTCGCCTCGCACCGGGCGAGTCCTACACCCATCGGTTCCGCAAGAAGGGCGAGTACTTCTACAACGACCCGGCGAGCCCCCGCTCGACCGGCAAGATCGAGGTGTACTGAGAGGAAATCCCATGGCACCGGCGCGTGGTGGATTTCTCGTCGGTCTGGTCGGATCGGGGATCGGCACCTCGCTCACCCCGCCCCTGCACGAACGCGAGGCAGACGCGCTCGGCCTCCGCTACCTCTACCGCGTGCTCGACCTGGACACACTCGGCGCGCACGGGATCGGCGAGGTGGTGGCGGCCGCGCGGCTCGCCGGGTACGACGGCCTGAACGTCACCCACCCCGTCAAGCAGCTCGTGCTCGACCACCTCGACGAGCTCGTCCCCGACGCCGCGGCGGTGGGTGCGGTCAACACGGTGGTGTTCACGGAGGCGGGTGCGGTCGGCCACAACACGGACCTGACCGGATTCGCACGGGCGCTCGCCACCGGGCTGCCCGGCGTGGCCATGGACACGGTCGTGCTCCTCGGCGCGGGTGGCGCGGGCGCGGCCGTCGGTCACGCACTGGTCTCACTGGGTGTCCAGTCCCTCCGCATCGCCGACCTCGACCACGGCAGGGCCGAGCGGCTCGCGGACCGCATCCTCGCCGCGAAGGCCGTCCGGCTCGACGTGCCAGGGCTGCTCGACGGCGCGGACGGGCTCGTGCACGCCACCCCGACCGGCATGGTCGGCCACCCCGGCCTGCCTCTGCCCGCGGCAGCCCTGCGACCCGACCTGTGGGTCGCCGACATCGTCTACCGCCCGCTGGAGACCGAACTCCTGACGGTCGCGCGGGCAGCGGGCTGCCGGGCGCTCGACGGCGGCCGGATGGCGGTGTTCCAGGCCGCCGACACGTTCCGGATCATCACCGGCCGCGAGCCGGACGCGGACCGGATGCTGCGCCACTTCGACGAGATCGCCAGGAGGTAACCGTGGTCACCGCGGAACTGGAGCGCACGACGGAGCCGACGTCGGTGACGAGGCCCGCCAGACTCACCATCGCGACGGTCTGCCTGTCCGGGACGCTGGAGGACAAGCTGGCCGCGGCGGCCTCGGCGGGCTTCGACGGCGTCGAGCTGGCACAGGACGACCTCGTCGCGTCGCCGCTCGCCCCGGAGCACGTGCGGCAGCGGTGCGCGGACCTCGGCCTCACCATCGACCTCTACCAGCCGTTCCACGACTTCGAGTCCGTTCCGCCGGACGTGTTCCGCGCCAACCTGCGCAGAGCGGAACGCAAGTTCGACCTGATGGCCAGGCTGGACGTGCGGACCCTGCTGGTCTGCTCGACCATGTCGGCCGACGCCTTCGACGACGACGAGCTGGCGGCCGAGCAGCTGCACACGCTCGCCGAGCACGCCGGCGCCCGCGGCCTGCGCATCGCCTACGAGGCGCTCGCCTGGGGCAGGTTCGTCGACACCGTCGACCACGCGTGGCGCGTCGTGCGCCGGGCCGCGCATCCCGCGCTCGGCCTGTGCCTCGACAGCTTCCACGCACTCGCCCGCGGCCGTGACCTGACCGGCCTCCGGGTCATCCCCGGTGCCAAGGTGTTCGCGCTGCAGCTGGCCGACGCCCCGCCACGGCACATGGACCTCGAACAGTGGAGCACGCACCACCGGCTCTTCCCCGGGCAGGGCGCGTTCGACCTCGCCGCCTTCGCGCGGACCGTGCTCGCCACCGGCTACGCGGGGCCGATCTCGCTCGAGGTCTCCAACGACGTGTTCCGCCAGACCGATCCCCGGCGCACGGCGATCGACGCGATGCGGTCGCTCATCGCCGTCCGGGACGGTTTCGCCGCGCAGCCCGCCGCTCCCGCACCACAGCCGACCGGCCACGCCTTCACCGAGCTTTCCGTGGACGACATCTCCGGCCCGGTGCTGGAGTCCGCGCTCTCCTCGCTCGGCTTCGCCCACACCGGCGGGCACCGCTCCAAGCCCGTGCAGCTGTGGGAACAGGGCGAGGCTCGGGTGCTCCTCAACGCCACGCCACGGGCCACGGCGATCCCCGGCACCGGCGAGGTCATCGCGCTCGGTCTCGAAAGCCCCGATCCCACCGCGTCGGCCGCGCGTGCGGAGCGGCTACTCGCGCCGGTCCGGCCGCGTACCCGCCAGCGTCGGGAGGCCGACCTGCCGTCGGTGTCCACACCGGACGGCATCACCGTCCTGTTCTGCCGCACGGGTGCCGAACAGGACGACTGGCTGGCGGACTTCACCCCGACCGGCGCGACGGCGGGCGGTCCCCTGTGCGCCACCGACCACGTCTCGCTCACCCAGCCGTTCGACGGCTTCGACCAGTCCACCCAGTTCTACCGGGCGGTGCTCGGGCTGCGTGCCCAGTCGGCGACCGAGTTCGCGGCGCCGTTCGGCCTGATCCGCAGCCGTGGCGCGACCGATCCACATCACCGGGTGCGCATCACGCTCAACGCCGCGCTCTACCGCCGCGGCCAGTGGGCGCCCGCGGTGCCGGAACCCCAGCACGTCGCCTTCCGCACCGACGACGCCATCGCGGCGGCACGGACCCTGCGTGAGCTGGGCGCACCGCTGCTGGCGATCTCGGAGAACTACTACGACGACCTCGACGCACGCTTCGAACTGCCCGCCGACCTGCTCGCCGACCTGAAGGCGCACTCGGTCCTCTACGACCGCGACGAGCACGGCGAGTACTTCCACTTCTACACCGAGATGCTCGCCAACCGCGTGTTCTTCGAGGTGGTCCAACGCGTCGACGGCTACCACGGGTACGGCGCCGCCACCTCGACCCCGGTGCGCATGACCGCCCACCGCCAACGCCGCCTCGTCGCGGCCACCGTCATCCCGGCCGTGCCGGCCGCCCGGGGCGAGCACGAGTACTCCGTGGCCCACCTGTCGGCACTGAGCCTGTCGCCACCCGAGCTGATCTCGGCCGCCGCCGACGCCGGCTACGACTTCGTCGGCCTCCGCCTCACCAGGGTGACGCCCGACGAGCCCCACTACCCCGTCGCGACCGATCCCGCCCTGCTACGCGAAACCAAGGCGCGCCTCGCCGACACCGGCGTCCGGGTGCTCGACGTCGAGCTCGCCAGGATCGGCCCCCACGATGATCCCCGGACGTTCCAGCGCTACCTGGAGGTCGGTGCGGAACTGGGCGCACGCCACGTGATCACCCAGCTCCCGGACGCCAACCGCGACCGCAAGACCGAGCACTTCGCCCTACTGTGCGACCTCGCCCGCCCGCTCGGCCTCACGATCGACCTGGAGTTCCCGTCCTGGACCGAGACGCCGAACCTCGCCGAGGCCACGTACGTGCTGCGGACCGCGGACCGCGTGAACGCCGGCATGCTCATCGACCTGCTCCACTTCGCCCGATCCCAGTCGAGCATCGAGGAGCTACGCGAGCTGCCCCGGGAGTGGTTCCACTTCGCCCACGTCTGCGACGCCCCGGCCCGCATCCCCGCCACCGTCGAAGGCCTGATCCACACCGCCCGCTTCGAACGCCTCTTCCCCGGCGAGGGCGGCATCGACGTCCGGGGCGTACTCGACGCCCTCCCCCGGAACATCCCGTACGCGCTGGAGATCCCGCGTGCCAGCCTGACCGCGCAGGTCGGCGAGCGCGAGTGCCTTCGCCGTGCCCTCGCCACCACCCGCGCCCACCTCAAGGCACCCGCGGGTCGCCCGTGACCGTCGCTGTCGACGGTTCGACGGTGGGGTTTTCCCCACCTCGGATCCTGGTCTGTGCCCCAGTGCTCGGTGGCCGTCTGGCTGGAATCGTTGTCCGGGTAGGCGTGTGGCGGGCGAGATGGGGAGTGACATGGTGACGAGGTCCGGTCGGCTGGTCGGGATGGCCGCGATGCTGGTCGTCGCTGTCGGAGGTGTCGTGTCGGTGTCCGACGGGCAGGACGCGGCGACGGGTTCGGAACTGCAGGGCGTCGTGGACGGGCTGACCCGCCAGGACGGGTTTCCCGCCGCGCTCGCCACCGTGAGCGAGACGGCCGGGCCGGACGGCACCGCCCGGTACCGGACCGTGCGCAGCGGTGTCGGCGACCTCGACACCGGAGCCCCCGTGCCCTACGACGGCCGGGTCCGGATGGGCAGCAGCACCAAGACGTTGGTGGCGACCGTCGTGCTGCAGCTCGTCGACCGGGGCCGGATCGCCCTGGACGCGCCGGTCGAGCGCTACCTGCCGGGACTGGTGCGCGGCAACGGCAACGACGGCCGCAGGATACGCATCCGGCACCTGCTGCAGCACACCAGCGGCCTACCGGACTACGCCGACCATCTGCCGTTCACACCGGAGAACCTCGACGCCCGGTTCCAGCGGTTCAGCAGCACGCAGCTGCTCGACCTGGCGCTCGCGCACCCACCGACGTTCCAGCCGGGAGAGACCGGCCGCTGGGCCTACACCAACACCGGGTACGAACTGCTCGGCATGGTGATCGAGAAGGTCACCGGGCACAGCTGGCAGCACGAGGTGACCGAGCGCGTCATCAAGCCCCTGGCCCTGGACACCATGTACCTGCCCCGGACCGGCGAGCACGAGCTGCGTGGGCCGCACCCGCGCAGCTACCTGACCGTGCCCGGCCCCGCCGGGCCCCGGCCGGCCGACGTCACCGAGTTCGAACCCTCGGTCTTCGGTGCGGCCGGCATGCTGGTGTCCACCCCACGCGACTACAACCGGTTCCTGACCGCACTGCTCGACGGTGACCTGCTGTCGCCGGAGATCCTGGCGGAGATGAAGCGAACGGATCCGGCGACGCGGATGTGGCCCGGCGCGGAGTACGGGCTCGGCCTCATCCGCACGCCGCTGTCCTGCGGCGGCTACGTCTACGGCCACAGCGGTGACGTGCCCGGCTACTCGACCAGGAGCGGTGTGGCCGTCGACGCCGCCGGACACCCCGGTCGCAGCGGCACCGTCGTCGTCACCCGGGCGTCCGACACCGTGGCGCAGGGCCTGGACCTGGTCGAGGCGGTCGACACCGCCCTGTGCGACCGAGCGCCGGTCGAGTGAACGCGGCGGGACAGCGCGGTGTGGCCCGAGTCAGCGGCCGCGTGCCGAGCGGTGGAACCCGTGGCCGGTCTTCTCGCCGAGCCGGCCGGCGGCCACCAGGTCGGCCAGCAGGGGGCTGGGCTCGAAGCGGGGGTCGCCGGTGAACCGTCGCAGTACCGCCAGGGTGTCGACGATCGTGTCAAGGCCGATCAGGTCGGCCGTGCGCAGTGGACCCATCGGGTGCCCGAAGCACTTCTGGAACACGGCGTCCACGGTGGCCGCGTCGGCGGTGCCCTGCGCCAGCACGGCGGCCGCCTCGTTGACGGTGAGCATCAGCACCCGGTTGGACACGAACCCGGGCCCGTCACCGACCAGGATGGACTCCTTGCCAAGGCTCGCCAGCAGCCGGGTGGTGCGGTGCAGGGTGTCCGCCGAGGTGCGGGGGCCGCACGCCACCTCGACGGTGTCCTTCAGCGGGGCCGGGTTCATGAAGTGGGTGCCGATCATCCGGCCGGGATCGCTGACCCAGCCGGCGAGGTGGTCGATCGGGATCGCCGAGGTGCAGGAGGCCAGCACCGCGCCGGGGGCGCTGTGCCCGTCGGCCTCGCGCAGCGCGTGTTCCTTGAGCGGCAGCCGTTCCGGCACGCATTCGATCACGAACTCCGGGGAGCCGAGCTGGTCCAGGCGATCGACCCAGCGAATCCTGCCGAGCACCTCGTCCGGGTCGTGTCCGGTGCGGCGCAGCATCCGTGCCAGCCGCACCCCGGCGCGCACGCGTTCCGGCCCGGCCGCGCGTGCGGTGGCGGCGGGCTCGAACACCGTCGCGGTGTGCCCTGCCTCGGCCAGGCACTGCGCGACGCCGCAGCCCATCGTGCCGCCGCCGAGCACCGCGTAGTTCTGCATCTCCGCTTCCTCCCGTGGATGGCGGTCAGTGGACGGCATCGGTGAGCACCCTGATGTGTCCGGAACGGGACACCGGTTCGCCCCGGTGCGCCAACAGCAACCCGTTCCCCTCCTCGCGCTCCACCTCGAAACCGCTGAACCGCAACGTGACCAGCATGATCCGGTTGACGTCGGTCGGCACGAACTCGGCCATCGGGCGCAGGCCCTCGGCCAGGGCGCGGCGCACGACCTGCTCGATCAGGGCCGCGCCCGCCCCTCGGGAGGCCACCCGGCAGGAGGTGAGCAGCAGCTTGATCGTGCTGGTGGTCGCGTCCTGCTCGGTCACGGCCAGGCCGATGATCCCGTACGGGCCGAACCGGTCGGTCAGCTCGGCGACCAGCACCTCGTGCCCCGGGGTGGCCGACAGCCCGTGCAGCTCGTCCTCGTCGAAGGTGCGGCCGGTGGTGTTGAGCTGGTTGGTGCGCACGGTCAGCTCGTGCGCCCTGGCCAGGTCACCGGGGGTGGCCCGGCGGAGCGCCATGGTCAGGCCGAGCGAGGCCAGGAACTCCGGCGCGGTGCCGGCGTGTTCCTGTTCCGCCGCGCGCCGACCGGCCTCCACCTGGTACAGCTTCCTGCGCTGGGCCGACTCCGCGGTTCGGGTCACCGGCCGGAACTCGGGGCGCCCGGGCAGCGAACCCACGTCCTCGGCCGGGTACGCCCGCACCGCCGGCAGCGCCGTGACGACCTCGGCACGTTCGACCGGGTCGTTGTCGACGAAGGCGAAACTGTCCAGGCCGAGGTTGAGCAGCTCCGCGACGCGGCGGACCGAGGCGGACTTGGCACCCCAGCCGATCTCCACCACCGTGAACAGGTCCCGCAGGCCGAGTGACTCCAGATGGGCGAGCGCGGTGCGCTCGTCACCCCGGCTGGCGACCGCGTGCAGGATGCCGCGTTCGTCCAGCACCCGCAACGTCTCGACCGCCCGCGGGAACGGTGCCGCGCGGTCCCCCTCCAGCACGACTCCCCGCCACAGGGTGTCGTCGAGATCCCAGACCAGGCACTTCACCGCGCGGGTCATGCCACACTCCCAGTTCTGTGCTGTCGCAGCAGGTGATCGGCGATGTGCAGCTCGCACACCTGGTCCGAACCCTCGATGATCTGCATGACCTTGGCGTCGCGGAAGAACCGGCCCGCGCGGCTGTCCCCGGCGCACCCCGCTGACCCGAGCAGCTGCACGGCGTCCCTGCTCGAGGACGCCGCGGCCCGCGCCGCCGCGTACTTCGCCATGACCGTGGTGGCGACCGCGCCCGGCTCCCCCGCGTCCCGGGCCCGGCTCGCGGCGAGGCACAGCTGGCGCGCCGAGGTGGCGTCCACCGCCATCCCGGCCAGCATCGACCGCACCAACTCGTGCTCGGCGAGCGCCACCGAGCCCTGCCGTCGCCGTACGACGTGCGCCGCCGTGTCCGCGACACAGGCGGCGGCCATGCCGGCACAGCCCCAGGCGACGGTGAAGCGGCCGTGGTCCAGCGCCGTGGCGACCACGTGCGACAGCCCGAAACCGGGCCGTGCCACCAGGTTGCCGGCCGGCACCCGCACCCGGTCGAAGGTGACGTGCGCGATCATGGCGGCCCGCAGGCCGAGTTGCCCGGACACCGGTTCGGTGGTCACCCCGGCACGCTCGGCCTCCACCAGCACCGTGGCCGCACGGCCGTCGAGCCTGCCGAGCACCAGGAACACCGTCGCCTCCTGGCCGAAGGTGACCCAGCGTTTCTCCCCGGTCACGGTGATCACGTCGCCGGCGCGCTCGAGCCGGGTGTCCACAGCGGACAGCTCGGTGCCGGCCCCCGGCTCGGTCGCGGCGAAACCGGCGAGCTGTTCCCCCGACGCCAGCGCGGGCAGCCAGTCCGCGCGCTGCTCGGCGGTACCCCAGCGGGCGATCGCGGCGGACACCATGCCCTGCACGGTGACCAGCCCGCGGACCGAACTGCACACGGCGCCGATCTCGGCGCACAGCTCACCGAGATCGGCCTGGGAACCGCCGAGGCCACCGTACCGCGCCGGCAGGTCGGTGCCGAACCACCCGGCCTTGGCCACGGCGTCGCGTACGTCGACGGGCAGCACCCCGCGGTCGTCCCAGTCGGCGGCGTCCAGCTCACTGGGACGCATCTGCGCCGGCCGTCTTGCCGAGCACGAACGCGGTCAACCGGTTCACCGTGCGGAAGTTGTCCAGGTCGAGGTCCTCCGCCGCGACCGTGATCCCGAACCGGTGCTCCACGAAGGCCACCAGCTCCAGCGCCGCCAGCGAGTTGAACAGGCCCCGCTCGAAGTAGTCCTCGTCCAGGCCGGGCTCGGCACCGACCAGCGAGCTGACGAACTCGAGCAGCTGACCGCGCACCTCGTCGGCCTCGACCCCGGTCTGCATCCGTTCCTCCTACAGGTAGTGCGTTTCGGTGTCGTCGCGCACGTGCTCGACGAGCAGCAGGCTCCAGGCCGCCACCGGGCTGGCGTTGACCACCACCGCCCGGGAGCCGGGCGGCAGCTCGCCGCCGGCGATGGCGGTGGACAGGTTGAGCAGGATGTCGTTGGGCCCGAGGTGGCCGTAGGACACGAGGTTCTCCGCGCAGGCGCCGGCGAGCCGGACGCCGAGCACCTCCTCGGTGAACCGGAACGCCCCGGCCGACAGGTTCTGGCTGAGATGACAGTTCACGTCGGCGGTGGTCATCCCGTTGCGGGCGAGCAGTTCGCGGTACAGCTCCCGCAGCCGCAGCCGGCCCTCCACGGCGAGCTGGAAGGAGTACCGCCGCGGGTCGGCGCACTCCTCGCGCCAGTCCCCCTCGGGCAGGTCCCGGAACCGCACCGTGTACAGGTCCCAGTAGTCACCGTTGGTGGCCTGCACCATGTCGAGCACCCGCAGCGGGCCGGTTCTGGACAGCAGCACGGCCTGCCCGCCGTCACCGCTGACGGTGACCGGATGCCGGTACCGCCTCGGGGTGGGCGGCCGGCTGCCGTGCACCACGAGCACCTGGTCCAACGCGGGATCCGCGGCGAGCAACCCACGTGCGGTGAGCAGGGCGGGGGTGATCGAGACACAGCCGAGACCGCCGACCGAGAAGGTGAGCGCGTCGCTGAGGCCGAGCAACGCCTGCAACCTGGTGGCCTCCGAGCTCATCAGCCGCTCGGGGGCGCGTGACCCGATCACCACCAGTGCGTCCGGCCTCGCTCCGGTCTCGGCGAGCACCTTCCCCGCCGCATTCGCCGCCAGCTCCACCGCGTCGTACCGGGGGTCCGCGCGGACCTGCTCGATGCCGAGGTCGAGGCAGGCCTGTCGCCGGTCGGCCGGCAGCTCGGCCAACTCCGGCAGGTCCACGACCTTGGCCACCCGTTCCGGCAGGAAGTCGGCGGTCGCCCGCACCGCGAGGGGTGCGGTCACGTGTCGGCGTCCAGCTCGGCGAAGGCCTCGGCCAGCCGATCGGCGAGGACGGTCGCCTCCTTGGCGTCGACGCGTCCACTGTGCACGAGCTGGATCTCCGTCTGCCCGCCGGTCACCCCGGTGGACAGCAACAACGGCGACAACGCCAGCAGCGACGGCAACGGCATCGGGATCGGCACGGAGCGGATCGACAGCGGCCCGCCGAGCCGGATCGGATGAAGCGTGCTGGTCTTGTGCTCGACCAACAACATCGGCTCGGCCAGCGAGCGCAGTTCCCGGGCCGCGGGCGTGGGCGGACTCAGGCGGCGCAGCATGCCGTAACCGACGCCGTCGTTCGGCACCGACCGCAGCACGTCGGCGACGCCGGGCAACGCGGCCAGGGCGCCCGTCGCCGGATCGACCGGCAGGTGCACCGGGAACACGTTGGTGAACCAGCCGATCGAGCGGGACCGATCCGCCGGCCGGAAGCGGTTCGGCGTGCCGTACCCGACAGTCCCCAGGAAGGCACCCGGTTCGCCACGCCACCAGGACCAGGCGCAGGCCGTGGCGCACAGCGCGGCCTCCCGGCTGGTTCGTCCCGGCTCGGCGAGCAGACGGGCGAGGCGCTCGCCGGGCACGACCCTGGTGATGATGCCCGGCTCACCGCCCGCGTCCTCGGTCGGCGGCAACGCGGCGGCACCCCGGCGCAGCACGCTCGTCCAGTAGTCGAGCTCGCCGGCGAGCTCGTCGTCCTGTGCGAGGCGGGTCATCAGGCGGGTCCACTCCCGCCACGCGGCCGGGCGTCCCGCCACCGCACCGGCGTTGCCGGCCAGGGCCTCGTTGAGGTCCTCGAGCAGCGGCACGGTGGAGATCGCGTCGTGCATGAAGTGGTGGATCGCCAGCAACACCAGGCCGGCGCGGTGGGCGCCCCGGTCGTAGTGGCGGGCCCGCAGCACCGGGCCGCGCCCGAGGTCGAGCTCCGCGGCCAGCTCGGCGGCGTCCGCGGCGAGCAGCGCCAGCTCCTCCTCCTCGCTCATCGGCGGCAGCACCCGGGTGTCCACGATGGAGTCCGAGCCGGCATCGGACAGCTCGAGCCGCCAGCCGAGGCGATTGCGGCGCAGCCGGTACCGCAGCGGCTCCTGCAGCCGGACGAGCTCGGCGAAGGCGGCCCGCAGTCGGTCGGGGCGCACACTCGGCGCGGCCTCCAGGACCTCCGTCACCACGAAGTCGGGCGCGCCAGGGGCGACCCGTTCGGCCGCGTCCAGCAGGCCCAGCATGAGCGGGCTGAGCGGGATCGGCCCGTCGTCCACGGCAGGTCCGATCGGTGTGTCGGCGGTCGGTGTCTCGGCGGGGGTCGCGGCCGCGGCCAGCTCCCGGAGGGTCGGGTGGCGCAGCACGTCCTGCGCGGTGATCGTCACCCCGGCTCGTGCGGCCCGCGCCGCGACGCCCACGCTCAGGATGGAGTCGCCGCCGATCCGGAAGAAGTCCTCGTCGGGGCCGATGGACTCGCGGTCGAGCAGCTCGGCCCAGATCCCGTGCAGAACCCGCTCGGTGTCGGTGGGCTTGCTCATCGAGTCTCCCTCTTCGCCGTCCAGCGCGGTGCGATCGACTTTTCCGTTGACAGTCCTCGGCAACTCCCGGTGCCGGACGATCCGGGCCGGCACGAGGTAGGGCGGCAGCTGCGCGCCGAGCGCGGCGCGCAGCCGCGGCTCGTCGGGCAGCCGGTCACCGGCGACGTGGGCCACCAGCCGCGGCACGCCGGCGTCGCCTCGCTCGGCGAGGACCGCCGACTCGCGCACTCCAGGCTGGGCGGTGAGCACGCGTTCCACCTCGGCCGGTTCCACCCGGTGCCCGCGGATGGACACCTGCTGGTCGAGCCGGCCGTGGAAGGCGATCGTGCCGTCCCGGCGGAGCGAGACGAGGTCACCGGTGCGGTACAACCGACTGCCGGGCGCGCCGAACGGGTCCGGTACGAAGCGGGCGGCCGTGAGCGCGGGCAGCCGGTGGTAGCCGCGGGCCACCTGGACACCGCCGAGGTACAACTCCCCCAGCGCCCCGGCCGCCGCCGGTCGCCCGTCGGGGTCGAGCACGTGGGCGGTGGTCCCGGCGACGGGCCGGCCGAGGTCCGGTAGCTCCGTGCCGTCCGGGGCAACCGGCCCGCACAGCGTGACCACCGTGCACTCGGTCGGACCATAGAGGTTCAGCATGCGGTACGGGGCACCGGCAGGCGGCCGGGAGCGAAGCCGGTCGCCACCCGCGGCGAGCACCCGCAACCCCGGCAGGTGCGGTCGTTCGGCGAGCAACAGCTCCGCCAACGCCGTCGGCATCGCCGCCACGTGGATGCCGTCCTCGTTCAGCGAGCGGACCAGCTCGGCGGGCGTGCTCAGCACGTCCGCGACGACGTGCAGGGTGGCCCCGTGCACCAGTGCGGGCAGCACCTCCATGATGGCGCCGTCGAAGGCGGGGGCGAAGAACTGCGCCACCCGGTCGCTTTCGGACAGTCCGAATTCGCTGCCATACCGGGACACCAGGTTCAGCAGGCTACTGTGCTCGATGTCGCAGCCGTGCGGACGGCCGGTGGAGCCAGAGGTGTGCGCCACGTAGGCGAGATCGCGACCGGCCGGCCGGCCGGGGAACTCCGGCGGTCCCCCGTCCGGGGCGTACGGGTTCAGCACCGGGCGTGCCCCGGCGTCGAGCGCACGATCGGCGACCACGACCGCGGCGGCGAGCGACTCGACGATCCAGTTCCGCCGCGCCGCGGGCACGGCGGGGTCGACGGGCGCGAACGCGGCTCCCGCACCCAGCACGCCGAGCCACGCGACGACCAGCCCGGCTCCCCGGCCGACCACCACCGGGACCACGGTCCCCGGTCCGGCACCCGCGGCGACCAGCCGGCGGGACAGCGCGGCGGCCGCGTCGACGATCTCGCCGTAGCTGTGGACCCCGTCGTGGTCCACGACAGCGGGGTGGTCCGGTCGCCGCAGGGCGTGCCGCAGCACGAGGTCGTGCACCAGAGCGCCGGTGACCGCCGCCGGCGTCGGCACGCCGGTCGGTTCGGGAACCGGTCGACCGGCGTCGCGGGCCAGCTCGTTCAGCCGCCGATCGGGGTGGTCCAGCACCTCGACGACGATCCGCTGGTAGAGCGCGGACACCGCGCGCATGGTGGACTCGTCGAACAGGTCGGTGGCGTACTCGAGGTAGCAGCGCATCGGCCCACCGTCCTGATCGGACAGCCCGAGGGTGAGGTCGAACTTCGACGTGCCGTCGGCGATGCCGTAGCCGCCCTCCTCCGGCGGGTTGGCCCGCAGTCCCGGCAGATCGGCGGAGTGCGTCTCGGTGTTCTGGTGGGTGTAGCACACGGTGAAGAGCGGGTGGCGCGCCGGATCCCGCTCCTGGCCGAGGTCGGCCACGATGTCGGAGAAGGGCAGCTCCTCGTGGTCGAGCACGCCCGCGACGGTCCGTGCGCACCGCCGGACGACCTCCCGGAAGTCGACCCCGCCGTCGAGCCGGGTGCGGAACGGCAGCAGGTTGTTGAAGTACCCGATCAGCTCGTGGGTCAGCGGGTTGACCCGTCCCGTCGTCGCCGCGCCGACCACCACGTCCCCGTGCCCGGCCCACCGGTACATCAGTACGTCGAACACCGCGAGCATGGTGACGAACGTGGTCACGCCGGCCGCCGCGCTGAACTCACGCAGGCGCTCGGCGTGCTCGAGTGTCAGGGTGAACCCGAACAGGGCGCCCGCGTGTGACCCGACGGCCGGCCTCGGCCGGTCGAGCGGCAGCTCCTGGCGGGGCACGCCGGCCAGCTCCCCGCGCCAGTACTCGAGTGCCCGTGTGCGGCGCCGGTCGTCGAGCCAGGTGCGTTGCCAGCCGGCGAAGTCCGCGTACTGGATCGGCAGCTCGGGCAGCACTGGCGCCCTGCCTTCGACCCTGGCGGCGTAGAGCTCGGCGAGGTCACGGAAGAAGGGCTTGGGTGCCCAGCCGTCGAAGGCGATGTGGTGGAAGGTGCAGACGAGCTGGTGGTCGCCAGTCCGGTCGTCGCCAGCCTCGTTGTCCCCCTCCTGGTTGTCGCCCTTCTGGTCGTCACCGTCGGCCAGCACGAACAGCACGGCGCGCGCCAGCGGGCCGGCGGCGAGGTCGAACGGCCGGCTCCCCTCCACCCGCACGGCCTCCCGCAGCTCCGCTTCCCCGGCCGAGGTCAGGTCCACGGTCCGCAGCTCCAGCGGCGGCAGGTCGGCCAGCACGTACGGACGGCCGTTCTCGTCGGCGACGATCCTGGTCCGCATGACCTCGTGCCGGATCGACAGGTCGGCGAGCGCGCCCCGCAACGCCTCCCGGTCCAGCGGGCCGTGGTAGCGCAGGTCGACCGGGATGTTGTAGAGCGCCGTCCCCGGTCGCAGCTGGTCGAGATACCACAGCTGCTCCTGCCCGGCCGAGATCGGCAGCGGTCCCCCGCGGGGCAGCACCGGGACGGTCCAGTCCTCGACACCAGCGCCGGCATCGGCACCCGCCCCCTGGCGCCGGGCGATCAGTGCCGCCAGCGCGCGGACCGTTCGGTGCTCGTACAGCTCGGTGAAGCCGATCCGGACCCCCAGTTCGGCCTCCAGCTCGCGGATCAGGCTGATCCCGGCGATCGAGGTGCCGCCGAGGTCGAAGTAGTCGGACTCCGGTCCGATGCCGGTGGCCTTGAGCACCCTGGTCCACACCGCCGTCACGGCCTGCTCGACACCGCCGGTCACCTGCCCCGGTTCCCCGGCCGGCTCGGTACCCCTGACCCAGCAGGACACCTGCTCGAACGGGTAGGTCGGTGCCTCGATCCTCGGTGGCCGGCCGGCGGCGTGGTGGGCGGACCAGTCGATGTCCACCCCGAGCTCGTACAGCTCGGCCAGTGCCGCGACCGGTCCACCGCCGCCGAGCAGCCGCACGACCGGCAGGTCCGGCGCCAGGGCCGCGACCTCGCGGGAGAGCACCCCGTCCGCGCCCATCTCCAGCAGCACCGCGCCGTCGGCGACGAACCCGCGCACCGCCCGGCGCAGGCCCTCGGCGTTGATCTCCGCCGACATCCCGGCCGCCGCCGCCTCGGCCTCGGCCGGGGTGGTCCGGCCACGGGCCAGCCGCACGGCCAGGTTGCCGATGCCGCTGCCGACCATCCTCGTGTCGTCCAGTCCGAGTGAGCGCACCAACTGGTACAGCTCCCACTGCCGCGTCCAGTGCTCGCCGTCACCGGAGAACAGCAGCACCACGGGTGCTCCCGCGGGCGCCGGCCGGTCCGGCGGCGTTGCCAGGCGCAGCGCGGTGGTGAGCTCGTCGAGACCCGGCACGACGAAGGCGCGCCGATACGGGTGGTCGTCGCGTCCCTCGTTCAGGGTCGCGGCGACCTGTGCCAGCGAGTGCTCGGTGCGCTCGGTGAAGTCCGCGAGCACCCGCAGGTACTCGCCGAGGGCGGTCCGGGTCTTCGCCGACACGGTCACCAGGCGTGGCTCGCCGTCGTCGGCTCCGGTGCGCTCGGGCGGCACGTGTTCCAGGACCGCGTGCACGTTGGTCCCGGTGATGCCGAAGGAGCTGAGCCCGGCCCGTCGTGGTTGCTCCCCGTCCGGCCATCCGACCGGTTTCGTCAGCACCTCGACCGGCACCGAGAAGGACGGGTTGAGCCGGTCGAAGTGCACTGTGGGGTAACGGGTTCCGTGGCGCAGCGCGGAGATCACCCTGAGCAGACCGGCGATCCCGGCGGCATGGTCGAGGTGGCCGAAGTTCGCCTTCACCGAACCGATCGCCGGCACACCGCCGGGGAACGCCTCGGCCAGCCCGGCCACCTCGATCACGTCACCGAGCGGCGTGGCCGACCCGTGGCCCTCGACGTAACCGATGGTCTCCGGCGCGACTCCCGCCTCGCCGTGGGCCGCGCGGATCACCTCGGCCTGGGCGGACGAGCTCGGCGCGCTCATGCCAACCGCCCTGGCGCCGTTCTGGTTGACCGCGACGCCGCGGAGCACCGCGATGACGTTGTCCTGGTCGGCCAGGGCAGCCGAAAGCCGCTTCAACACGACGAATCCGCCGCCCTCGCCACCGACCGTGCCGTCGGCGGCCGCGTCGAACGGACGGCACACGCCGGCCGCGGACATGACCCCCGGCACCGGGTCGTGCCCCTCTTCGGGCACCAGCACCGACTCCACGCTGAAGCCGCCGCAGACGGCCAGCCCGGCCCGGCCCGACCGCAGCTGGGCCACGGCCAGCGCGACCGCGGTCAGGCTGCCGCTGCAGGCGGTGTCCACCACCAGCGCGGGCCCGGTGAAGTCGAAGACGTGGGCGATCCGGGCCGCGGCGGCCGCCGGTAGGGAACCGAGGATCTGCCGGGAGTCCTCGCCGGTGTACAGACCGGCGTAGGACGGGGTCGGGGCGCTGACCACGACCGCGGTGTCCGAGCCCCGCAGGCGGGACGGCGCGTAACCGGCGTGCTCGAGCGCCTCGTGCACCAGCTGCAGGCTCATCCGCTGGTGCGGGTCCACCAGCTCGCTCTCCCCGAGGGACAGACCGAAGAACCCGTGGTCGAACAGGTCGACCCGGTCGAGGTAGCCGAGCGAGACGTAGTCCACGTCGGACCGTCCGCCCGCGTTGACCACACGCTCCCTCGCCGGCGGGCGGATCGCGTCCAGCCCGGCGGACAACGCGCCGTGCAGCGCGTCGAAGGTGCGCAGGCCGCCCGGCAGCGCGAACGCCGCCCCGACGACGGCTATCGGCTCGGCTGCCGTCCCGTTGGGGTTCATCGCCGCCTCACAGCTCGTGGTCCGCGGTCGCCCGGGTCCCCGGGCCGATCCGGCCGGCCATCGCCTCGATGGTCGGATGGTCGAGCAGCACCGCCACCGGCAGCTCGGGCCGGCCGAGCCTGGCGAACTCGCCGGCCAGCTGGACCAGCGTCAGCGACGAACCGCCCGCTTCGAAGAACCGCTCCCTGATCCCGATCTCCGTGCGGCCGAGCACCTCGGCCCAGGCCCGTGCCACCAGTCGTTCGCTGTCGGTACGGGGCGCCAGGTACTCGGCACCGGGAGCGAGGGCGGTGGCGGGCAGCCGCGCCCGGTCGATCTTGCCGCGCGAGGTCACCGGCATCCGGTCGAGCGTGCCGAACTCGGCGGGCACCAGCTGTTCCGGCAGGATCGCGGCCAGGTGGTCGCGCAGCTCGCCGGCGGACGGGCCCGGTCGTTCGTGCGGCACGGTCCAGGCCACCAGCCTGCGTGCCGCCCCGGAACCCGTGGCGGTGACCGCCGCCGCACGGACGCCGGGGTGGCGCAGCAACGCCGCTTCCACCTCACCGGGCTCGATCCGGACCCCGCGCACCTTCACCTGGCCGTCCGCGCGGCCGGCGAAGTACAGCGACCCGTCGGCCGACCAGCGGGCGAGGTCCCCCGTGCGGTAGAGCCGTTCCCCCGGCGCGCCGAACGGATCGGGCACGAAGCTCGCCGCGGTCAGGCCCGGCCGGGCGTGGTAGCCGCGGGCGAGCCGCTGCCCACCGAGGTGGATCTCGCCGACGGCGCCGACCGGAACCGGTCGCAGCCACGGATCCAGCAGGCGCACCACCATGCCGGCCACGGGGCCGCCGATCGCCGGGGCGTCCACTCCGGACAGAGCGGGGCTCATGGTCGCGCAGATCGTGCCCTCGGTCGGCCCGTAGGAGTTGAACAGCCGACGTCCGGCCGACCAGCCGGCCGCCAGCTCGGCCGGGAGCGCCTCGCCGCCGCAGACGATGGTGATCCCCGGCGGCAACGAGCCGGCGGGCAGCACCGCGAGCACCGACGGCACCAACGTCATATGGGTCACCCCGTTCGCCGCGACCACGTCCGCCAGACCGGTGACCGGAAGACCCTGCGGCGCGAGCACCTGGGTCGCCCCGGTGAACAGTCCGGTGAGCAGCTCGAAGACCGAGGCGTCGAAGGCCGGGGACAGCCAGTGCAGCACCCGGCTGCCCCGGCCCACGCCGAGCGCCGGGCCGAGGGCGGCCGGGAGAGCGGCCAGGCCGCGGTGTGGCAGTACCACGCCCTTGGGCCGGCCGGTGGTCCCCGACGTGTAGATCAGGAAGGCCGCGTCGTCCGGCCGGGACGGGCGGTCGAGCACCGGACCGCGGTCCGGCCCCGGTAGGTCCACCCGCAGTTCCGGCACGCCGACCGGCGAGAACCGGCCGGCCGAGGCGCGGTCGGTCAGCACCAGGGCGGCACCGGCGTCCCCGGTCAGCCACCGCAGCCGTTCCGCCGGCTGCCCCGGGTCCATCGGCAGGCAGGCACCACCGGCCCTGAGCACGGCCAGCACGGCGGTGATCGAGGCCGGCCCACGGTCGAGGCAGATCCCCACCACCGACTCCGCGCCGATACCCAGCTCACCGAGCCGGTGCGCCAGCCGGCCGGACCGTTCGTCCAGCGCGCGGAAGGTGAGCTCGGTGCCGGCCGAGACGGCCACCGCGTCCGGCGCCAGGCGGACCTGTTCGGCGAACAGCTCGACGGCGGTCCTCGGCGAGGCGGGTCGCGTCGCCGGGCGACCCCAGCTGTCGAGCAGGTCGAGCTCCGCGCGCGGCAGTACGCCGACCCTGCCCAGCGGCTGTTCCGGCGCGCCGACCAGCGCGGACAACACGGTGGCCAGGCGGGCGCACAACCGCTCCGCCGTGACGTCGTCGAACAGCTCGACGTCGTAGACCAGCTCGAAGCACAGGGCCGGCTCGGGCAGGACGACCAGCCCGAGCGGGAAGTTGGTCGTCTCGTCGCCCTCGACCGCGACCACTCTCGGTCCGTTCTCGCCGACGGCGAACGGGTCCTCGACGTAGTTCTCGAAGGCGATCGTGCTGTCGAACAGGTTCACCCCGGGCGGGATCTCCGTGAGCCGCTGTTCCTGCGTGGCCGGGTAGAAGGCGTACTCGTGGGCCGCCAGCTGCCTGTCCTGGATCTCCGCGAGCCAGTCGAGCACCGTGACGTCCTCGTCGACGGTGAGCCGCACCGGGAGGACGTTGATCAGCGGGCCGAAGATCGTCTCGGCACCGGGCAGCTCCGGCGGGCGGAGCGAGACGGTGGTGCCGAAGACCACCTCCCGCCGCGCGCCGCTGTGCCGGGACAGCAACAGCCCCCAGGCCGCCTGCACGATCGTGTGGGTGGTGACCCGGTGCCGGCCGGCGAACCGCCGCAGCTCGGCGCTCTCCTCCTCGGTCAGGCGCAGCGTCCGCTTCCTGACCGCGCGGGTGCGGTGGCCCGGCGCCGGCCCGCGGTCGAACGGCAGCGGCGTCGGCTCGCACAGACCGGCGAGCACCGTTGCCCAGTAGGCCGCCGCGGCGTCGTGGTCCTGCGCCGCGAGCCAGTCGCAGTAGTCGCGAAACGGCCGCTGGGGCGGCAGGTCGGGGGTTTCGCCCCGGCTCAACGCCACCGTGCGGGCCGCGACGCCGGAGAGCAGTCTGGCGATGCTCCAGCCGTCGATGAACAGGTGGTGCGTGGTCAGCAGCACCTGCACCTGTCGGTGCGGCAGGAGCGCGACGGCCACCCGGATCGGCGGCTCGGCGGCGAGGTCCATGCCGTCGGCCGCCTCGCGTTCCCGCAGCTGCCGCACCATCTCCGCGCGCCGCTCCGCGGAGAGCGCACGCCAGTCGTACCGGGTCACCGGCAGCGTCGTGGCGTGGTGCACCACCTGAACCGGCTCGGGCAGGCCGGCCCAGTGCACCGTGCTGCGGAGCGCGGGTGCCGCACCGACCACCAGCTGCCACGCCCGGACGAACGCGTCCAGGTCGGTCACTCCGTCGACGATCATGTCCATCCGGCGGGCGTAGACGTCCTCGGCACCACCAGCCAGCGTGTGGAACAGCATCCCGGCCTGTATGGGGGTGAGGCGGTACACGTCCCGCACCGCCCGCCCGTCGCCGACCAGCCGGTCCACCGCGGCCTGATCGAGGCCGGCGAGCGGGAAGTCCGACGGGGTGCGGCCACCCGCTCCCTCGGCGAGGCAGTGCGCGATGATTCCGCGCAGCGCGGCCGCGGTGTGCTCGGCCAGCCGGCGGACGGTCGGCGTGGTCACGGTGCCCGGGCAGTAGTCCCAGTGCAGCACCAGCTCCCCGGCGACCACGACCGCCGTGAGCTCCAACGGGAACGGCCGCACCTCGTCGGGATGTGCGCCGTCGGCGACCGGCAGCTCACGCAGGTACAGCTCGTTGGCGGAGTCGGCGAACCGGCCGAGATAGTTGACGTTGATCTCCGCGCGGTGCCCGCCGTCGAGTGCGCCGGTGCCGGCCAGGTGGCGCAGCGCGTCGTATCCGTGCCCACGGCCGGGGATCGCCCGCAGCTGTTCCTTGACAGACCGCAGCACCACTCGCCAGTCCCTGGTGTCCGGCAGGTCGACCACCACCGGGAACTGCGTGGTGAACCAGCCGACGGTCAGGGACGGGTCCGCCTGGCCGGCGAGCTGGTCCCTGCCGTGGCTCTCCAGGTTGACCAGCACGCTGTCGTGCCCCGTCCAGTCGGCCACCGCCACCGACAGCGCGCTCAGCAGTACGTCGTTGGCCTGGGTGCGGTAGACGCCGGGCCCCTGGCGCAGCAACGCGGTGGTCTCCTCGGCGGTCAACCGGACGTCGAGGGTCTCGGCCGGCCCGGCCACGCCGGAGCCGTCCAGCGGAAGCGGCGGCACGATCCGCTCGTGCACGCTGGTCCAGTACGCCAGCTCGTGGTCGAGCGCGCCGGCCACCACCTGTTCGCGCAACAGCCGGGACCAGCGCCGGAACGACGTCGTCTTCCGCCCGAGGTCGACCGGCTTTCCGCGACCGGCCTGGGCGCAGGCGGTGCGGAGATCGTTCAGCAGGATGCGCCAGGAGACACCGTCGACGACGAAGTGGTGCACGGTCAGCATGAGCCTGGCCGGCCGGCCGGCGCCGAGCTCGAAGTGGTCCGCGCGCAGCAGCGGCCCGCGGGCGAGATCGAGCTCCGCGCGGGCGGCGGCCACCCGGCGACCGATCTCCGCGTCCACGTCGTCCACGCCGGACAGGTCGGACAGGCCGGACAGGTCGTGACCGCGGAACACGACTCCGGTCTCGACCTCGGGCAGGTGCTGCCGCCACGCACCGTCCTGCCGGGTGACCCGGATGCGCAGGGCGTCGTGGTGCTCGACCAACGCCAGGACCGCCGTGCGGACGACCTCCCGCTCCACCCCGGGCACGAGCTCGAGGAACCGGGACATCGTGAACTGTTCCGGGTGAACGGTGAAGTGGTCGAGGAACCACCGCTGGATCGGGGTCAGCTCCACCTCGCCCCAGGCGCGTTCGTCGTCGGCCCCCTCCGGGACGCCCTCGGCGGAGAGACCGGCCGCCAGACCGGCCACCGTCTGCCGTTCGAACACCGCCCGCGAGGTCAGCCGCAGACCGGCCCGGGTGGCGGCCGCCGCCACCCGGATGCTGAGGATCGAGTCGCCGCCGAGGGCGAAGAAGTTGTCGTCGACGCCGACCCGCTCCACCTTGAGCACCTCGCGGAACACCCGTGCGAGAACGGTTTCTGCGTGGGTACGCGGGGCGCGGTACTCCGTCCCGGGCCGCGCCCGCGGCACCGGTAGGGCCCGCACGTCGACCTTTCCGTGCGACGTCAGCGGCAACGCGTCGAGGACGACGAACACCGACGGCACCATGAAGCCCGGCAGGATGTCGGCGGCGTGCGTGCGTAGTACCTCGGCCGGCGGCGCCACGGTGGCGTCCGCCGGGACCACGTAGGCGATCAGGCGCCCGCCGCGGTCGGCGGTGACCACCGCCTCGGCGATCCGGGGGTGACGGGCCAGCACGGCCTCGATCTCGGCCGGCTCCACCCGGAACCCGCGTGCCTTGACCTGGCGGTCGACCCGGCCCCGGAACTCCAGCAGGCCGTCGGCGAGGCGACGGGCCAGGTCACCGGTGCGGTACATCCGCGCGCCGGGCGGGCCGTAGGGGTCGGCGACGAACCGGTCGGCGGTCAGCCCGGGGCGCCCGAGATACCCGCGGCCCACGCCGGCGCCACCGACGTACAGCTCGCCGTCGACACCCGGCGGCACCGGCCGCAGGTACCGGTCCAGCACATAGGCGCGGTTGCCGTCGATGGGCGTGCCGATCGGCACCGACGCGCCACGTCCCGGCTCGGCGGCTCGGGGCAGTACCAGACCGGTGGCGTGCATGGTGGTCTCGGCCGGTCCGTAGAGGTTGCCGAAAGCCGTGTGCGGCAGCCACTCGCGGGCGAGGTCGACCGGGCAGAGCTCACCGCCGACGAACACCAGCTCCAGCCCGGACACCGACTCGGGATCCACGGTGGACAGGAGAGCCGGCGGCAGCCCGAGGAAGGTGACCCGGTCCCGGCGGATCTGCTCGGCGAGGGTCAGCGTGCCGTCCCGCTCCCCCGCCTCGCCCAGGCAGACGGCCGCCCCGGACAACAACGGCATCAGCACCTGCATCAGGCCGAGGTCGAAGGTGATCGGCGAATGCAGCAACATTCGCGAACCCGGACCCAGCCCGACGTCCGCGTGCAGGTTCCGGACGCAGTTGACCAGCGATTCGTGCCGGATCATCACCGCCTTCGGCGCCCCGGTGGAGCCCGACGTGTACTCGACGTAGACCAGGTTGTCCGGCCAGGGGGTGACGTCGCGGCGCTTCGGCGCGACCGGATGGTCGCCGTCCACCCGGATCACCCGCGTCCGGTCGGGCAGCCGGTCCGCCCCGGTGGAGTCGGTGACCACCGCCATCGCGCCGGAGTCGTTCAGCAGAGCGGCGATGCGCTGGCGGGGGTGCTCCGGGTCGATCGGCAACAACGTCCCGCCCGCCCGGAGCACCGCCAGCAGGCTGACCACCAGGTCGACCCCGCGCGGCAGGCAGACACCCACCAGCGACTCGATGCCCACGCCGTGTTCGGCCAGCCGGTCGGCCAGGGCCTCGACGCGTTCGGACAGCTCCCGGTAGGTCAGCTCGACCGCACCGGCCACCACCGCCACCTCGGCGCCGTGCCGCCGGACGATCTCGGCGAACAGGGCCGGGGCCGGCGGCAGCCCGCACTCCTCGGTGGCCTCGGCGGCCGCCGGCGGCATCGTCGGTGACACCGTCAGGGGCATCGTCCGCAGTGGCCGGTCCGGCTCGCTGACGACGGTCGAGAGCACGTCGGCCAGCTGGTCGGCGTAGCGCTCCACGGTGGTCCGGTCGTAGAGCTCGGTGCTGTAGTTGACCAGGACCCGCAGCCGGTCGCCGACCAGGCGGAACTCGGTGGTGAGGTCGAAGTTCGCGGTGATCATCGGCATCTCCACCTCCTCGGTGGACAGGCCGGGGAAGTCCCTGCGCCGCGCGGGGGCGTTCTGCAGCACCACCATCGTGCGCACCAGCGGCAGGCCGGTGAGATCGCGTTCCGGCGCCAGCGCCCTGACCACCCGCTCGAACGTCAGCTCCGCGTGGTCGATCGCCTCCAGCACGGTCTCCCGTACGTGGCCCAGCAGGCCGGCGAAGCTCAGCTCCTCGTCCACGGTGGACCTGATCACCAGGGTGTCCACGAAGAACCCGGCCACGTCGGCGAACTCGGTCTGCTCGCGCCCCGCCTGCACGGTCCCGATCGCCACGTCGGGGTCGCCGGCGATCCGGGAGTGCACCAGTTGGCACGCCGCGACCAGGGTGGTGAACAGGGTGACCCGCCGTGTCCTGGCGAACTCGACCAGACGCGCGGTCGCCCCCGGTGCGAGGTGGATCTCGTGGGCGGCGCCCGCCGTCGACCGGCGGGCGGGCCGGGCCCGGTCCGCCGGCAGCGCGAATGGCCGCAGTCCTGAGAGCCGGTTGCGCCAGAAGGACAACTGCCGTTCCTCGGCCTCGGGAGTGAGCCGTTGTCGTTGCCAGCGCGCGAAATCCGTGTACCGCAGGGGCAGCGGCGCCAGCCGGGCCGACTCGTGCGAGACCTCGGCGCGGTAGTGCTCCGCCAGCTCCGAGAGGAGGATCTCGTTGGACCAGTCGTCGGTCAACAGGTGGTGCATGTTCAGCACCAGCACGTGCTCCCTCGGCCCCAGCCTGGCCAGCACGAGCCGCAGCGGTGGTCGTCGCGCCAGGTCGAAGACGACGGCTGCCTCGGCGTGCAGCAGCGTGTCGAGGTCCGCGTGCGGGTCGGGGCTCGCGGACAGGTCGGTCAGCTCGAGGTCGACCGGGGCGGGTCGCCACACCAGCTGCACCGGCTCGTCCTGGTGGACCGGGAAGCTCGTGCGGAGGATCTCGTGCCGTTCCACCAACGCGGTCAACGCCAGCCGCAGCGCCCGCACGTCCAGCTCGCCGGCGAACCGCAGGGCCTTGGGGAGGTTGTACTCCGAACCGGGCGCGTGCTCGTGGAGGAACCAGAGCCGCCGCTGCGCCGGCGACAGGGGGTGGCGATCATCCGGTCCGCCGGCGCGTACCGCCACCTCGGCGGCCGGGACCGCCGGTGACGCCGCGAGCTGTGCCACGGTCGGCCGGTCGAACAGGGCCCGGTGCGGCAACGCGAGCCCCAGCCGCGCCCTGGCCAGTGCGGCGACCTGGATGCCGAGGATGGAGTCCCCGCCGAGGTCGAAGAAGTTGTCGTCGACCCCCACCCGCTCGACCTCGAGCACCTCGCGCCAGATCTCGGCCAGTACCCGTTCCGCCTCGGTGCGCGGCGCGGTGCCGTTGGTCACCAGCGGCGGTGCGGGGAGCGCCCGCCGGTCGACCTTTCCGTCTGGCAGCGTCGGAAACCGCTCCAGAGCGACGAACGCCGTCGGCACCATGTGGTCGGGGAGCCGGGCGGCGAGGAAGTCCCGGAGCTCGTCGACCGTCGGTGTTCGCTCCCCGGCCGCGACGACGTAGCCGACCAGTCTTCGGCGCCCCGGCTCCCCCGGTGCCGCCACCACCGCCCGGTCCACCGCGGGATGCCGTACCAGCAGGCCTTCGATCTCGGCGGGCTCGATCCGGAAACCCCGGACCTTGACCTGGTCGTCGGTCCGTCCCAGGTGTTCCAGCACGCCGTCGGCCCGTCGCCGGACCAGGTCCCCGGTGCGGTACAGGGTCCGGCCGGGCGCGAACGGATCGGGCAGGAAACGCGACGCGGTCAGGCCCGGCCGTCGATGATAGCCACGTGCGACACCGTCGCCGCCGACGTACAACTCCCCTACCGTGACCGGCTCCATGCGATCGTCGAGCACGTGCACGGCGGTGCCCGGGACGGGCCGGCCGATCGGCACGGACGCGGCATCCCGCCATGCCTGTTCCGCCTCGCCCGGCTCCAGGCGGAACAGGCAGGAGTCCACTGTGGTCTCGGTGGCGCCGTACGCGTTCACCAGCCGGGTGTCCCGGTCGAGCAGGGCCAGCAGTTCCCTGCCGTCCTGGGCCGGCCAGGTCTCCGAGCCGACCGACAGCAGGTCCAACGGTGGCATGCCACCACGTCGCACTGCTTCCCGGCCGAGCGCCCTGGCCAACGACGGCAGCATCTCCAGTGCGGTCGCACCGGTGCGCTCGACGAGGTCGAGCAACAGCGCCGGGTCCGTGACCGCCTCCCTCGGTGCGATGACCATCGTCCCGCCGCGCAGCGCGGACCTGGCGAAGTCGGCGATGAACAGGTCGGTGCCGAAACCGGTGACGGACACGAACCGCTGGGGCCGTTCGCCCAGGCCGTACACCTCGGCCCAGGCCGCGCACATGTGCGCCAGCTGGCGGTGTTCGACGACGACGCCCTTGGGCGGTCCGGTCGATCCCGAGGTGTACATGAGGTATGCGGCGGACGCCGGGGCGATCTCGCGGACCCGGCGCGGTCGCGCCGGATCCGCGTTCCCGGCGTCGGCCGGTACCACCACGAGGTCCCCGAAATCGCCGGGCAGCGGGGAGTCCGACACCACCAGCCCGGCACCGGCGTCCTCCAGCATCCACCGCAGCCGCTCGGCCGGGTAGGCGACGTCCAGCGGTACGAAGGCCGCCCCGGTCCGCAGCACGGCGAGCAGGCCGGTCACCATCGCGGGGCCACGGTCCAGGTGCAGCGCCACCACCTCGCCAGGCCCGGCTCCGTCCTCGGCGAGCCGGGCGGCCAGCCGTGCCGCGCCGGTGTCCACCTCCGCGAAGGTCAGGCCGGTCCCACCAGAGATCACGGCAATGGCGTCCGGTGTACGGGAAACCTGTGCCGCGAACAACTCGGGCACGGTGGGTCCGCGCATCAACCCTCCCGGTCGGTCGACTGGACGACGGCCCCAGCGTGGTGGCGCACTCTCTACATTGGCTATAAGTCCTTGCCCGCAACGGATGTCGTGCCGTGGGGCGAGGACCTATATCACGCCCTCCGAACCTTGGGGGAAAACTATGGCTCCGCCCGGTTAGCCTGCGCGGAACCTGAGTCCCCGACAACGCGGGAGGGCACCACCGTGGGCCAGCGGGAGAAGGTAGTGCGCGCGGGTGACCAGTGGATCCGGCGCTACCACCCGTCGCCGTCGGCGCGGGCGACGCTCGTCTGCCTGCCGTACGCCGGCGGGTCGGCCAGCTACTTCTTCCCGGTGTCCCGGGAGCTCGCGCCGAACGTGGAGGTGCTGGCGATCCAGTACCCGGGGCGGCAGGACCGGCTCCTCGACCCCATGGTGTCCACTGTGGAGGAACTGGCCGACGCGGTGACCGAGGTGCTGCTGGCCACCGTGCCCGGTGACCGGCCGCTGGCCCTGTTCGGGCACAGCATGGGCGCCACGACCGCCTTCGAGGTCGCCGCCCGCCTCGAACGGCACGGAGCCGGCCCCGCGGTGCTGTTCGTGTCCGGGCGACGGGCACCCAGCGTCCACCGCGACGAGCGGTCCCACCTGCTCGACGACGCGGGGCTGTGGGCCGAGGTGGTCGCCCTCGGCGGCGCCGCAGGCGAGGTTACCGTTGACCCCGAGCTGGTGCGGATGGCGCTTCCGGCCATCCGCAACGACTTCACCGCCATCGAGACCTACCGGTACCGCCACGGTCCCCGGCTGCGGTGCCCCATCCACGCCATCGTCGGCGACGCCGACCCGAAGGCCCCGGTCGAGGAGGTACGGGCCTGGGCCGACCACACCGAAGCCGGGTTCGCACTGGACGTCCTCCCCGGCGGCCACTTCTACCTCGACCAGCACCTCCAGACCGTGCTGTACGGGATCACCGAGGCGTTGCCGGGCGAGGGTCAGAACAGGATCCCCTGCACAACGGACGGGGCCGCCGCCAACCCGCAGTAGCGAAGCCATCTGGCCGGCAGCGCCACCCCGAGAAAGACGGGCACACGCATCCCGACCACGCCGGCGAGCACCGACATCGCGCCGAACGGCGGCAGCCCGACCAGCGCGCTGACGCCGAACACCGAGAGCAGCCAACCCGGGCGTTCATCGGCGCGGTCGGCGGCCTTCGCCATCGTTCTCGCCATCCTTCCGCGCCAGCCCTTCGTCTCAGGTTCCCCGTCCGCCGACGGCCTCACGAACGCGGGAAGACGTAACACCCCACGCGCCGCGTAATAGTGGACCAGTTTGCCGAACACCTGGCCGACGGCTACCACGGCACCGAGCAGCAACCAGGGGATGTCCGGGCGATGGAGCACCAGTCCGACGAGAAAGACCTCGATGCTGCCCACCGGAACCACCGCCAAGGCGAACGACAGGCCCAGCGCGATACCCAGCCAGTAGGCCATTCCCGTCCCTCCGGATCCCCGACTCACCTCCCACTTCAGCAGCGATCTCACCGACCGGGCATCGGGCATCACCCTGGGTATCTGCCGAACCGGCCCCTAGGGGCCCGGCCGATTAGGCCCTGCTCCTGCTTTGTTCGAGCTATATCCGCAGCTCTCGGGATATGGCTCGGATATGGACGGGCGAATTCGCCGGCGATCGAACCGGGTAGTGCCGAAATATAGGCACCCGCCCGAAGCTGACCGACGGATACCGCCGAATCGGAGAAGGACATGGACTTCGCTCTGACCAGCGAGCAACGTCGCCGAGACGAGGAGCTCGACGCCGCGATACGCGATCGGCTCGGCGACAACAGGCCGTTCGCGGCGGACCAGCACTTCACCAGGGAACGCTGGCGGGCCGCCGCCGAGCTCGGCCTCACCGGACTCTGCCTGCCGGCCGAGCACGGTGGGCAGGCCCTCGGCGCGCTGGACACCGCGCTGTGCCTGGAGACCTTCGGCCGGGCCTGCCCCGACACCGGACTCGTGTTCGGGGTCGCCGCACATCTGCTCGCCTGCGCGGTGGCGGTGCGCGACTTCGCCACCGACGAGGTCGCCGCGCGCCTGCTGCCCCGCCTGGCGAACGGCGAGGTGATCGCGGCCAACGCGATCACCGAGGACGACGCGGGCTCGGACACCGGCGCGCTCGGCATGAAGGCGGTCGGGACCCGGGACGGGTACCGGCTCACCGGGGAGAAGTCCTTCTCCAGCAACGCCCCGCTCGCCGACGTCTTCGTGGTCTACGCGGTGACCGACCCGGCCGCGGGGTTTCTCGGCACCACCGGATTCCTCGTCGACCGGGACCTGGCCGGCGTCGAGGTGGGGCCGCCGCTGGTGAAGGCCGGGCTGCACGGCTGTCCGGCGGGCCGGCTCACCCTGACCGACACCCTGGTTGCCCACGACCGGGTTCTCGGCGAACCCGGCCAGGGCAGCGTGATCTTCCAGCACTCCATGGGGTGGGAGCGGGCCTGCCTGTTCGCGATCTACCTGGGGCTCATGGACGTCCAGCTGCGCAGCTGCGTGCGGCACGCCAGACGGCGCCGCCAGTTCGGCAGCCGGATCGGCGACTTCCAGGCGGTGGCGCACCCGATAGCGGAGATGCGCCAACGACTCGACAGCGCACGGCTGCTGCTCCTGCGCGCCTGCTGGCTCATCGACAACGGCCGCAACGCCGTCACCGAGACCTCGCTCGCGAAGATCGCGGTCTCGGAGGCCGCGATCGCCAACGGTCTCGCCGCGGTCCAGGTGTTCGGCGGCAGCGGGTACCTGGCCGAGACCGGCGTCGAGGCGCAGCTGCGGGACGCCCTGCCGAGCCGGATCTTCTCCGGCACCAACGAGATCCACCGCACGCTCGTCGCGAGGGGGATGGGGTTGTGACCGGAGCGAGCCTGCACCAACTCGCCATCGACAGCGCGGTGGCGCACCCCGCCCGGACCGCGATCACCTGTGGCTCGGACGAGCTGACCTACCGCGAGTTGGACGACGCGGCGAACCGGTTCGCGCACCGGTTGCGCGACCTCGGCATCGGACGCGGCGACCGGGTCGTTCTGTGGTCGGACAAGTCGACCGACGTCCTCGCCGCGATGCAGGGTGTGCTGCGGCTCGGCGCGGCCTACGTGCCGATGGACGGCACGGCGCCGGTGGCCAGGGCGGCCGCGCTGGCCGCGGACTGCGGGGCCGCCGCCGTGTGCACCGACAGCGGCCGGCTGCCCGCCGCCACGACCGCGATCGCCGGCACCGCGGCCTGTCTCGACCTGCGCAGCTCACCGGACGTCGACGTGACGCCGGTCAACGAACCGGTCCAGGACGACGACCTCGCCTATATCCTGTACACCTCCGGCTCGACCGGGACCCCGAAGGGCGTCTGCATCGGGCACCGCACCGCCCGCGCGTTCGTCGACTGGGCCGTGGCCGAGCTGGAAATCGGGCCGGAGGACCGGCTGGCGAACCACGCGCCGCTCGTGTTCGACCTCTCGGTGCTCGACCTGTACGCGGCGTTCGCGGCCGGTGCGTCCGTGCACCTGCTCGCCGCCGAACTCGCCTATGCCCCGGTCCAGCTGGTCCGGTTCCTGCGTGAGCGGCGGATCACGGTCTGGTACTCGGTGCCCTCGGCGCTGATCCTGATGCTCCGCGACGGCGGACTGCTCGACCGGCCCGCACCGGCCGCGCTACGGGCCGTCTGCTTCGCCGGCGAGCCGTTCCCCATCGGCGGGGTGCGGGCGCTCGCGGGCTGGACGAAAGCCCGGCTGCTCAACCTCTACGGGCCGACCGAGACCAACGTGTGCACCTTCCGCGAGGTCACGCCGGCGGACCTGGCGCGCGACCGCCCGGTGCCGATCGGCGCCGCGTGCTCCGGCGACACGGTCTGGGCACGCCGGCCGGACGGGACGACCGCGGGGCCGGGCGAGGAGGGCGAGCTGCTGGCCGCCGGCCCCACCGTGATGCTCGGCTACTGGGGCGCGCCTCCGCAGCGCGGGCCGTACCCGACCGGGGACATCGTCCGGGTGCTCGAGGACGGGGTCTTCGACTACGTCGGCAGGCGGGACCACACGGTGAAGGTGCGCGGCCACCGGATCGGCCTCGGCGAGGTCGAGCTGGCGTTCGGCAGCCACCCCGACGTCGAGGAGGCCACCGTCGTCGTGGTGGGCAGCGGCATCGACGCCGCCCTGGTCGCCTTCGTGGTGCCGGCGCTCGGCCGTACCCCGAAGCCGCTCGCGCTCACCGCACACGCGGCGAGGCTGCTCCCCTCCTACGCCCTGCCCAGCCACGTGCACGTCGGCCAGGACCTGCCCCACACCGGGAACGGCAAGGTCGACCGACCGGCGCTCGTGCGCATGCACACCGAGCTCCTCGCCGAGCGGGACGGACGCAGACGTGCCGTGGCCGCCGCATCGACCAACCCGGAAGGGAGAACACCGTGAAACAGCAGGAAGTCGAGCTCGCGTTGATGGAGTTCATTCGCGAGGAGTTCCTGTGGGGTGACGACGACCGCGAGCTCACCGAGTCGACCCCGTTGCTGGAGTGGGGAATCCTCGACTCGCTGCGCACGACGGTGCTGATCAACCACGTGCGTGAGGCACTCGGCGTGCACGTCTCCCCCACCAGGATCAACGCCCGGGACTTCCGGGACGTCACCAGCATCGCCGCGGTCGTCATCGACTCGGCGGTGCCGGGAGCAGTGGCCACCAACGAGAAGGAGCCGGCGTGAGCGACAACAGCATCGACTACGACGTCGCGGTCATCGGCGGTGGGCCCGCGGGTTCCACCGCCGCCTCGTACCTCGCGCGGGCCGGCATGTCGGTCGTCGTGTTCGAGGACGAGACGTTCCCCCGGCCGCACGTCGGTGAGTCGCTGGTACCGGCGACCACCCCGGTGCTGCTGGAGATCGGAGCGCTGGACAAGATCGACGAGGCGAACTTCCCGAAGAAGTTCGGCGCGTCGTGGACCTCCGCCGAGTCCCGGGACATCCCGTTCATGGGCTACCAGGGGCTGTCCCACGACTGGTCGGCCGACGTGCAGTTCGTCGAGCGGGACCAGCCGGGGGTGGACCGGGACTACACCTTCCACGTCGACCGCGGCCGGTTCGACGCGATCCTGCTGAGCCACGCGCGGGAACAGGGCGCGACCGTGTTCAACGGGGCCCGGGTGCGCGACGTCGACTTCGACGACCCGGACTCGGTGAAGCTGACCGTCCGGTTCGGGACTAAGGACACCGTGTTCAGCACCCGCTTGGTGGTGGACGCATCCGGCCGGCAGACCGTGGTCGGGCGCAAGCTGAAGCTCAAGGTGTCCGACCCGGTGTTCGACCAGTACGCGCTGCACACCTGGTTCGAGGGGCTGGACCGGGAGGCCCTGAGCCCGAGTGCCGCGATGGTCGACCACATCTTCGTGCACTTCCTGCCGATCAAGGACACCTGGGTCTGGCAGATCCCGATCACCGACACCATCACCAGCATCGGTGTGGTCACCCAGAAGAAGCGGTTCGTCGAGGCGAACACCGACCGGGAGAAGTTCTTCTGGGACTTCGTCGGCAGCAGGCCGGAACTGGCGGAGCAGCTCAGGAAGGCAGAGCAGATCCGGCCGTTCAAGGTCGAGGGCGACTACAGCTACGCGATGAAACAGATCTGCGGCGACCGGTTCGTGTTGATCGGCGACGCGGCCCGGGTCGTCGACCCGATCTTCTCCAGCGGGGTGAGCGTCGCCCTCAACAGCGCGCGCATCGCCTGCCAGGACATCATCGCCGCGCACGAGGCGGGCGACTTCACGAAGAAGCGGTTCGACACGTACGAGACCAAGCTGCGCAACGCGGTGAAGTACTGGTACGAGTTCATCTCCATCTACTACCGGCTCAACGTGTTGTTCACCGCGTTCGTGCAGGACCCGCGTTACCGCATCGACGTGCTCAAGATGCTGCAGGGCGACGTGTACGACGGTACCGAGCCCAAGGCGCTCGCCGCGATGCGTGAGGTGGTCGCCGCGGTCGAGGCCGATCCGGAACACCTGTGGCACCCGTACCTCGGCTCACTGCGTGCGCCGACGTCCGCGCCCAGTTTCTGAGTTATAGCGACAGTATGGACGACACGCGCACCGTCATATCAACATCCTGACATTGTTGCGACGAGGGAAGTGCGAATATGATTCGGTCCGTAGTAATCGTAGGCGGTGGCACCGCGGGATGGATGTCGGCCTCGTATCTGAAGGCCGCTTTCGGCGACAGAATTGATGTGACTCTCATCGAGTCCCAGCAGGTGTCCCGAATCGGCGTCGGCGAGGCCACGTTCAGCACGGTCCGGCATTTCTTCGACTACCTCGGCCTGGACGAGCGGGAATGGTTGCCGAAATGCGCCGGCAGCTACAAGCTCGGCATCCGCTTCGAGAACTGGCGCAAGCCCGGCGACTACTTCTACCACCCCTTCGAGCGCCTGCGCTCCGCGGACGGGTTCAGCCTCGCCGAGTGGTGGCTCGAGCTCGGTGACCGCAGCCAGCCGTTCGACCAGTCCTGCTTCATCACCCCGATGCTCTGCGAGGCCAAGCGCTCGCCACGGATGCTCGACGGGTCGCTGTTCGTGTCCAGCCTCGACGGCTCGCTCGGCAGGTCCACGCTGGACGACCAGCGCGCCCAGTTCCCCTACGCCTACCACTTCGACGCCGACGCGGTGGCCAGGTTCCTCGCCGAGTACGCCGTCGCCCGCGGCGTGCGGCACGTGGTCGACAACGTGCGCGAGGTCGACCAGGACAGCCGGGGCTGGATCTCCGGGGTACGCACCGACGAGCACGGCACGGTCACCGGCGACCTGTACGTCGACTGCACCGGCTTCCGCGCACTGCTGATCAACAAGGCGCTCGGCGAGAGGTTCCAGTCCTTCGAGGACGTCCTGCCGAACAACCGGGCGGTGGCCCTGCGGGTGCCGCGCGAGGACGCCACCGACATGGACCCCTACACCACCGCGACCGCGATGTCGGCTGGCTGGGCGTGGACGATCCCGCTGTTCCGCCGCAACGGAAACGGCTACGTCTACTCCGACCAGTTCATCACCCCGGAGGAGGCCGAGCGGGAGTTGCGGGAGAAGGTCGCCCCGGGCAGGGACGACCTGGTGGCCAACCACATCCGGATGCGGATCGGCCGCAACGAGCACTCCTGGAAGCACAACTGTGTCGCGATCGGACTGTCCAGCGCGTTCGTCGAGCCGTTGGAGTCCACCGGGATCTTCTTCATCCAGCACGCGATCGAACAGCTGGTGAAGCACTTCCCCGACGCCGGGTTCGACGAGCGGACGATCGCCGCGTACAACCGGCGGATCAACCGGGCCGTGGACGGCGTCAAGGAGTTCCTGGTCCTGCACTACCGGGCGGCCGACCGCGAGGACACGCCGTACTGGAAGGAGACCAAGACCAGGGTGCTGCCGGAGAACGTGCGGGAGACACTCGACCTCGCCGAGGCCCAGTTGCTCGACGAGGAGACGATCTACCCGTTCTACCACGGGTTCGAGAGCTACTCGTGGAACACGATGAACCTCGGGCTCGGCCGGATCCCGCGCGGCGCGCGGCCGGCCCTGCGACACATCGATCCGGCCAACGCACGTGCCGAGTTCGCCAAGCTGAAGGCCGAGGGCGAGGAGATGGCCGCCGCCCTGCCCAGCTGCTACGAGTACCTCAAGAGCATCAACGACTGACCTCGCGAGCAACCGTGCCCGGCCGGACGATCGAAAGGGGAACGACATGGAGGCGATCCGGCTGCATCCCCGCATGGTGGGGGTGACCTCGGCGGCCCTCAGAGGTTTCATGAACGGCTACTTCACCGGCGTCACGGTCGTCACGTCCGTCGACGGATCCGGCCGGCCACACGGGCTCACCTGCAACTCGCTGGTCAGCGTCACGCTCGAACCGCCGACGCTGCTGGTCTGCCTCGACCGGCGCGCCGGCACGCTGGCCGCGGTCAGGGAGAGTGGCGCGTTCGCGGTGAACCTGCTCGCGGAACGGGCGCGGCCGACGGCGGAGGTGTTCGCCTCCCGCGCCCCCGACCGGTTCGCCTCGGTGTCCTGGGAGCCCTCCCCGTACTGCGGGCTGCCCCGGCTGGTCGGTGACGCGTTCGCGATCGCCGAGTGCGTGGTGACCGACATGCACACCGTCGGCGACCACGTCGTGCTGTTCGGCAGCGTGCTCGACATCGCACTCGACACCGAGAGCGGGCCGGACACTCCGCTGCTGTACGGCATGCGGTCGTTCTCCCGGCGGCCCGAGCCGCTGGACCCGGCGACCTGACGCCGCCGAACGAGAAGCTCCGAACGAGAAGCTCCGCCGGGCCGGCCCGGCGGAGCTTCTCTCTGTCCGGCGGCGCAACGTCCGCGCGCGGGATCCGCTCAACGAGCGCCGGCGCCACGGATGGTGGGGCTGAGCACGGCCACCACCAGGATCACCGCGACGAACCCACCGGCCCAGAGCAGCGTCGCCGACGCGGCGAGCGTGGTGAGCATCAGGCCGCCGACCAGCGCACCGGCGGAGTTGGCACCCCACGAGGTCAGCAGGATGGCGCTCATCGCCCGGCCGTGTAGCTCGTCCGGCACGATCCGGGCGAGGTAGGACCCGGCGCCGACGTTGAGCACCGCCCCGCTGAAGGACATCAGGACGAACGGCACGAACAGCAGCGGCAGGACGGTGGTGAACGCCATCACCGGGATCAGCACGGCGCGGGCGGCAAGGTCGAGCAGCACGACACCGCCGAGCGAGAGCCCGCGCAGCAGCACGGCACCGAGCAGCGCACCGCACACGCCCCCGATGCCGCCCGCCGTGCCGATCAGCCCGGTGATCGCCGCCGAGCCACCGAGGTCCCTGATCATCAGGATCGCCGTCAGGGTGACGATCTGGGCGAGGAAGTTCGTCGCCGCGACCAGCAACGTCGCACTGCGCATGAACTTCTGGCCCCACAGCCAGTGCACGCCCGCGACCAGGTCCCGCCTGAGGCTCAGTGGCCTCGGTTCCCGCGGCGCCTGGAGCTTCTTGCGGATCAACGCCACGTTGGTCAGCGCGACCAGGTGGCCCACGGCGGTCGCGGCGAACGGCAGCCACCACAGCACCGCGAACAGCGCGCTGCCCGCCGGCTGGCCGAGCAGACCCGCCGCCCTGCCCCGGGCCTCGTTCTGCGAGATCGCGGTCGGCAGCTGGTCCGGCTCGACGACGTTGCGCACGGCGGCGCGTTCGGCGAGCAGGTAGAAGATCATGCAGCTGCCCTCGAGGAAGGCGACCACGCACAGGTGTGGCAGCCACACCACCCCGAACGCCAGCGCGACCGCCGCGCTGGCCATGGCGACCGCGGCGATCGCGTCGCAGACGACCATCAGCCTGCGCCGGTCCCACCGGTCGACCAGGACCCCGGCCGGCAGCTGCAGCACGAGGGACGGCAGCAGTCCGGCGAAGGCGACGATGCCCGCCCCCAGCGGCGACTGCTCGTACCACACGAGCACCAGCGGGAACGCGATCACGCTCATCCGTGCGCCGAGCTCCGAGAAACCGGCACCGGTCCACAGCAGGAAGAAGTCGCGGTTGCGGCGCAGCGGTACGGAGTCCGGCGCGGCGACGGGCTCGGCGGTCACGTCCCGCTCCGCGCACGGGTCTGGTCACACATACCACCCACCCTGGCGACGGCGGCTATGGCGCTCCTATACCGGCAGGAGCGTCCACGCCCGCTCGGGTTCCTACTTTCGGCAACCGAGCGGTCACGAGAAGTCCACATCCTGCCAAGGCCTGTTCCTGCCAAACCAGATAGCTAACAACTGTGAGAATTTATGACCATCCTGGCGCCGGTCGGGTTGGTCGGGCTCTACCGGGCCTATCAGGGTCGTACCGACACATGGGGCGCGATAGGAGAACCAATGAGGTTTCAGGTGCTGGGAAGCGTCGGGGCATGGGCCGGGGACACCCGCATCGAGGTGCGCGGCTCTAAGATGCGAACATTCCTTGCATCCTTGTTACTCGCCCGAGGTCGCGTCGTCTCCGACGCCCGCCTGATGCAGATGTTGTGGGACGAGAACCTCCCGGCGACCACCCAGGCCCAGATCCAGACCTACGCCTCCCGGCTGCGCTGCCTGCTCGGCGCCGGTGCGTCGATCACGCGCCAGCCACCGGGTTACCGGCTCGAGCTGACCGCGGCCGACCGGACCAGGATCGACCTCGTCGAGTTCGAGATCCTGGCCGCCAAGGGCAGCGCGGCACTCGCCGCCGGCCAGCACACCGAGGCGAGCAGGCTGTTACGGGGGGCGCTGGCCCAGTGGAACGGCCAGGCGCTCGGCGGGGTCACCGACTACCTCGCCGCGATGGAGCTGCCCCGCCTGGAGGAGGCGCGGCTCACCGTGCTGGAGAAGTGCATCGACGCCGAGCTGGCCATCGGCGGACACCGGCCGCTGATCACCGAGCTCACCGCGCTCACCGCGACGGAGCCATTACGTGAGCGGCCACGCATGCAGCTCATGGTCGCGCTGCACCGCAGTGGCCGCACAGCCGACGCTCTACACGTCTACCAGGACTTCCGCACCACCCTTGCCGAGACGCTCGGCCTCGACCCGTCGACCGAGCTGCAGGACCTGCACCAGTCCATCCTGACCTCCGTCCCGCCCAGCCCGTCGACCCAGCTCACGGCCCGCCGCGCCGAGGCGGCTCCCGGGTTCGCGCTCCCGCCGGAGCCAAGCGACTTCGTCGGCCGGGAGCGGGAGACCGAGCAGGCGCGCACGGTGCTCACCGGACGGCGTGACCAGGACACCGCGACGACGGTGTGCACGATCAGCGGCATGGGCGGGGTCGGCAAGACCACGCTCGCCCTGCGCGTTGCCCGGCTGCTGCGCAAGCAGTACCCGGACCGGCAGCTGCTCGTCGACCTCGGCGGTCGACACCCCGAGCCGCCATCCGCGGCCGCCATCCTCGACTCGCTGCTCGCCCGCCTCGGGATCCCGGTCGCCGAGTTGCCGGAGTCCTTCCCGGCCCGGGTGGAGCTGTACCGGCGCAGCCTCGCCGGCACCCGTACCCTGCTGATCCTCGACGACGCCCACGACGAGCGCCAGGTCCGTCCCCTGCTGCCCGGCGCCGCGTCCTGTGGCGTGCTGATCACCAGCCGGTCCCCGCTCGCCGCGCTCGAGGGCGCGGCCAGGGTCCCACTCGACCTGTTCACGCCCCGGGAGTCGTTGCGGTTGCTGGAGAAGATCGTCGGCGCCGACCGGGTGGAGAACGAGTCCGGCACGGCCGCGCGCATCGCCGACCTGTGCGACCACCTGCCGATCGCGGTGCGCGTCTGCGGCGCCCGGCTGGCCACCCGCACGCACTGGCCGCTGAGCAGGCTCGCCGACCGGCTCGCCGACCCGCAGCGGGTCCTCGACGAGCTGCACACCGGCGACCTGCTGGTCAGGGAACGGTTGATGCCCGCATACCTCGCACTCCCGGCCGGTCTGCGGGACGCACTGCACCGCCTGACCGGCCTCGGCAACGCCCCGTTCGTCGCGACCACCGCGGCCGAGCTGCTCGAACTGTCCGTCATGGACACCGTCGACCTGCTGGACGAGCTGGTCTCCGCCCACATGGTCCGCACCGACACCCGGACCGGCGACCGGTACCGGCTGCCAGGGCTCGTGCTCGCCCTCGCCAGCGGCGAGGAGCTGCTCTGCAAGGCCGGCTGACCGCCTCCGAGGGGACGATGACCACAAGAGAAAAAGCCTTCCGCTACCTCGGGCGGGACGACGTCCTGCTGGCGGTCGCCACCATCGACCTGGTCGCCGTGGTGACCGAGATCCTGCGGCTGCACAGTGAGGACCGGGTGGTCCTGACCGAGCAGGCGGTCATGCGGTGGCGGACGCCCGGCCGCGTGCTCAACCAGTGCCACGCGACGCCGGCGATGGTCGACCTCGACACCGGCCGCGCGGTCGGGCTCAGGGCGATCGTCTCCGGCGCGGGCAACGCCGCCAACGGCCTCCCCCGGTCGGAGGGCATCACCGTCCTGCTGGACGACGAGACCGCGCGTCCGCGTGTGCTCGTCGCGGCCGCGCACATCAGCGCGCTGTGCGCGGCCGCGGTGACCGTGATCGCCGCGCGGACGCTGGGGCGCAAGGGGATGCGCAGCCTTGGCCTGATCGGCTGCGGTACCCAGGCGAGGACCCACCTGCCGCTGTTGATGGACGCCCTGCCGACCCTGGCCGAGGTGCGCCTGTTCGACGTGGACACGGGGCGCGCCGAGGCGTTCCGGGAGCGGGCCGCGGCCAGCTATCCGGACGCGCGGGTCGTGGTCGTGCCGATGGCGAGCCAGTGTGTCACCGAGGTGGACCTGGTGGTCACCGCGACGACCGTGACCGAGGGCTACATCCCATGGGACTGGCTGACCGAGGGCACGCTGGTGTCCACCGTGTCGATCGACGACCTGCTGCCCGAGGTCGTGCAGCGCTGCGACCTGCTCGTCATCGACGACTGGGATCTCGTCACCGACGACAACCGCAGACTGCTCGGGCGCATGTACCGGGCGGGCGACCTGCTCTCCCCGTCCGGCATCGTCGCCGACCAGGTCGGCGGCCGGAGCCTGTCCGCGCGGACGGTGGACGCGACCCTCGGTGAGATCGTCACCGGCGTCCACCGTGGACGCGGTGCCGACACCGACATCGTGGTGTGCAGCGCGTCCGGGATGGCGGTGCTGGACATCGCGGTCGCCCACCTCGTCGCGGCCGAGGCCGAGCGGGCCGGCATCGGCCAACTGCTCTCGCGGTGACCGTCAGACGGTGGCCGGCGGCTCCACGCGCCCCCGAACCGACAGCCAGCCGACCTCGGCCGCCCGCACCCCGAGTTGGAACCGGCTGCGGGCGCCGAGCCGTTCGGCGAGCTCGGCGGTCATCCGGCGGGTGGTGCGCACCGAGATCCCGAGCTTCCGCGCGACGACCGCGTCGGTGTGCCCGTCGGCGAGCAGCCGGAGCACCTCCCGGTCCTGCCCGGTCAGCCCCTCCATGTCCCGGTTGGACGGTGCGCCGAGCCTGGTCGCCGGTTCCCAGGCGTAGTCGAAGAACGCGCAGAGCGCCACCAGCACCCCGGCGTCCCGCAACACCATGATCCCGTCGTCCGACCGCAGCGGGTCGATCGCCACGATCGCCACGGTCCGGTCGTAGATGGACATCCGCACCGGCAGCGTCGGCACGGTCCGCACGTCACCGCCCTTCGAGACGAGCCAGCGGGCGTAGCCGATCGCCGAGCCGTCGTTGGTGATGCTGTCCAGGTAGAGCCTGCGGATCCGCACGTGGCGGCTCAGGAGCCGCAGGTCCTCGGCGCGGTCCGCCTGCTCCTGCTCGCCTCTCGGCGGTCCACCCGGGGAGAACGACACCATCTCCGAGGTGCAGCTGTCGGCCAGGCGATCGGCGAACGCCTGCACCGCCTCGGAACCGAGCACCCGCTGGTTGGGGAACTCGCTCTGCCCCGCCTGTGCCTGCTGGTACTCGGCGAGCATGCTCGACACCAGCTCGCGGCTGCGGGACATGTCCTCCTGATGCCAGGCGAGCGCGGATTCCTGCCGCACCAGCAGATCCCGCAACGCCTTGTCCGGGTCGGCCAGTGCCGGCAGGTCCTGCCCCTGCCAGCCGGGCTTGATCAACCCGAGGTACTCCAGCTCCGCGAGCACCTGGTTCATCCGGTCCTCCGACCAGGTCAGCCACAGGCTCAGCTCGACAATGCCAACCCCCGGATACTTGATCATGGTCTGGTAGACGATCCCCGCGTCCACGCTGAGGTTGAGCAACTGCAATCGTGTGTCCCTTTCACAATCGGCGCGGACATCCCCATCACCGCGCCGTCCCCGATCATGACTACGACACTAGCGAGAAAGGACGCGGGTCGCGCCGCCGAGAACGCGTTGGCGGACATGATCATCCGAAAACCACATTCCCATGCGGAAAGAAACACGAACGGGCATTCGCTGTGCCGTTGGGGTGGGGAACAACGGGTGGTATAGGTCGAACATAGCTGGCACTCCGACGATCGCCTCACTGTCCACTTGTGCGGTGAGCGCGACGGGAGTGACATGGTCACCGGGAACCACGGACGACTACCGCTGTCGAGCGCGCAGCGGGGAGTCTGGTTCGCTCATCAACAAGACCCGACCGCGCGCCGGTACACCTGCGCCGAGTACCTCGCGCTGAGTGGCCCCATCGACCTCCCGCTGTTCCGGCGGGCGTGGTCCACCCTGTCCGCGGAGGCGGACGCGACGCGGGTACTGCGGGTGGAGGAGAGCGACACCGGCCGGCTGTTCCAGGTGATCGACGACCGACCGGCCGGTCTGCAGGAACTGGACATGCGCCACGCGGCGGTGCCGGAGGCGGCGGCGCTCGACTGGATGTACCGCGACCTCGACGCGCCGGTCGACCTCGGCGAGGGCCCGCTGTCCCGGTTCGCGCTGTTGCGGACCTCGGACGACCGGCACCTGCTCTACCTGCGCATGCACCACCTGGTCACCGACGGGCACAGCATGCACGTTCAGCAGAGCACGCTCGCGGACATCTACACGTCCCTGGCCACCGGCGGGGAGCGGACGACGCCGCCGCTCGGCGACCTCTCCACCCTGGTGGCCAGGGACGAGAGGTACCGGGCGAGCGAGGACTTCGACCGCGACCGTGCCTACTGGACCGGGCGCTACGCCGACCGGCCGGAGCCGATGCGGGTGCCGGCCGTGCTCGCCGACCTCGTGGACAGCGGGATACGAGCCCGCCAGGTGGCCTCGCTGCCCCCCGGGGACGCGCGCCTGCTGCACGACGCGGCCACCCACCTCGGCACCACCTGGCAGCTGGCGATGATCGCCGCCACGGCCGGCTACCTACGACGGATCACCGGCCGGCACGACGTCGTGCTCGGGCTGGCGAGCAACGCGCGCCGGGGCGAGGCGGCCCGGCGCACCCCCGGCATGTCCGCCAACACGCTCGCGCTGCGGTTCCACGTCGCGCCGTCGATGACCCTGCGCCGGTTGCTGCCCTCGGTCGCCGGCGAGGTGGGCAGGGTGCAGCGGCACGAACGGTTCCGGTACGACGACCTGTGCCGGGCGCTTGAGGTGCCGTCCACCGACGAGGGGCCGCTCGGCCCGATCATCAACTTCATGCCCTACGCGAGGGAGCTGTCGTTCGGCGACACCCCGGCGAGCGCGGTCAACCTGTCCTCCGGTCCGAGCATCGACATGGCCTTCGGGGTCGGTGGGTCGATCGAGCACGGCCTCGCGCTGTCCGTCGACGCCAACCCGAACCGGCACCGCGTGGACCGGCTCGCCGGTGACCTGCGCCGGTGGACCGCGTTCGTCCTCGCGACCGCCACCCATCCCGACCGCGACTTGCGTTCGTTCGACCTGCTCACCGAGTCCGAGCGGACCGACCTGCTCCTCCACCGCAACGACACCGCGCGCGCCAGGGACGGGCGGACGGTCGTCGACCTGGTCCGCCAGGTCGCGCACCGGCAGCCGGACCGGGTCGCGGTGGCCGGTGACGGGGCTCGGCTGACCTACGCCGAGCTCGACACACGGGCCCGGCGGCTCGCCGCCCACCTCACCGGCATCGGGGTCCGCCGCGAGGACATCGTCGGGATCGCCATGCCGCGCTCCCCCGACCTGATCGTGGCGATGCTGGCGGTGCTCCGCGCCGGTGGTTGCTACCTGCCCCTCGACCTCACCTACCCGCGCGAGCGCCTCCAGCACATGGTGACCGACAGCGCGCCCCGGTGCGTGCTCGTGTCCGACCGGAAGGCCGCCCGGGCCGTGCTGCCGGCCGAGGTGGTCCTGGTCGAGATGACCGCGACGAACCGACCGGGGCACGCCCACGGGCCGGAGCCGGTCGCGATCGACCCCGCCGGCGCGGCGAACGTGATCTACACGTCCGGCTCGACCGGCTCGCCGAAGGGTGTCATCGCCCAGCACGGCGCGTTGGCGAACCTGGCGCTCGACCACGAGGCCAGGTTCGGCCTCGACTCGGACAGCAGCGTCCTGCAGTACGTCTCCCCCGCCTTCGACGCGGCGAGCGCGGACATCTGGCCGGCACTGGTGGCCGGCGCGAGGCTGGTCCTGCCGCCGGACCCGGCGGATCTGACGCCCGCCGACCTCGCCGCACTGCTGCGGACCGAGCGGATCACCCACGTCGCCGTCCCGCCGAGCATGCTGGCGCAGCTGCCCGCCGGCGACCTGCCGGATCTGGTGCAGCTGGTGGTCGGCGGGGAGCCGACGGACCTGCGTCTGGTCGACCAGTGGGCCAGGGGCCGCCGGATGATGAACATGTACGGCCCGACCGAGGTCTGCTGCACGGCGACCGGTGGCCCGATGCGCGTCGGCGAGCCGGTGACCATCGGGGTGCCGATCGACAACGTGTCGGTGTACGTGCTCGACGACGACCTGCAGCCGGTCGTGCCGGGCACGGCAGGCGAGCTGTACGTCGCGGGCACTGGACTGGCCCGCGGCTACCTGAACCAGCCCGCGCTCACCTCGGCGCGGTTCCTGCCCTGTCCGTTCGGACCGCCGGGTGCGCGGATGTACCGTACCGGCGACCGGGTCCACCACCGCGACGACGGCACCCTGCGCTACCTGGGCCGCACCGACCACCAGGTGAAGATCCGCGGCCTGCGGGTGGAGCTCGGCGAGATCGAGGCCGCGCTCATCGCCGACCCGGTCGTGGCCAACGCCATCGTGATGGCCAGAGCGCTGCCCACCGGCGGGAAGCGCCTGGTCGGCTATGTGCTGACCGCGCGAGGAGAGCCGGTCAACCCGGACCGGTTGCGCCGACGGCTGCGGGACGTGCTGCCCGACTACATGGTGCCGGCGGCGATCGTCGTGCTCGACGCGTTCCCGTTGCAGCCCAACGGGAAGGTGGACCGCGAGGCCCTGCCGGACCCGGTCGTCCCACGGTCCTCGGCCGCCGCTCCCCCGGCGACCGGCGACCAGGCGACGCTGTGCCGGCTGTACGCCGAGGTGCTCGGGGTGGCCGAGATCGGCGTGCGGGACTCGTTCTTCGAGCGCGGTGGCGACAGCATCCTGGCACTGCGCCTGGTGTCGGTCGCGCGGGCGGCCGGCCTGGTGCTCACCTCCAGGCAGGTGTTCGAACACCCCACCGTGACCGAGCTCGCCGAGGTCGTCCGCCGCGACGAGCCGGACGGTATCGAGGCCCCCGACGACGGGGTCGGCTCGCTCCCCGCGCCGCCGATCGTCCGCTGGGCACGGGAACTGGGGCCGATCGACGCCTTCCACCAGGCGGTGTGCGTCCGGGTGCCGGCCGACGCGGGGCACGACCGGCTCGCGAAGGTCCTGCACCTGGTGATCGAACGCCACCCCGCGCTGCGGACCAGGCTCGTCGACGACCGCACGCTGTGCGTCGACCCACCCGCCGACCCGGCCTCCGAACTGCTCACCACCGTCGAGGTCGCCGGCCACCAGGACGTCGAGTCCGTCGTGGCCGAACAGCGCCGGCAGGCCGTGGCGGCGCTGCGGCCGGCGGAGGGCAGGCTGGTGCGGGCGGTGTGGCTGGACGCCGGCCCGGACGAGCCGGGGACGCTCCTGCTCGTGCTGCACCACCTCGCCGTGGACGGGGTGTCGTGGCGCATCCTGCTGACCGAACTGGCCCTGGCGTGGGGACTGGTCGCCGCGGACGAGCCGGTGCGCCGCGCCCCGACCGGGACGTCCCACCGGACCTGGGCGACCCAGCTCGCCTCGGCCGCGACCGAGCCGAGGTGGGTCGCGCAGCTCGGCTTCTGGCAGCGGACGCTGTCCACGACGGAACCCATGATCGGCGAGCGGGAAACGCGTCCGGAGACCGACACCTTCGCCACCGCGGCCACCACCGAGATCACCCTGCCCGCCGACGTCACCGAGACGCTCTTGACCGCCCTGCCGGAGCGGTACCGGGTGACCCACAACGACGTCCTGCTGACCGGCCTCGCCCTGGCCGTCAACCGGTGGCGGGACTCGGCGGCCTCCACCGTGCTCGTCGACCTGGAGGGCCACGGCCGCCACGACGTCGGCCCGCCGGTGGCGCTGGAGAACACGGTCGGCTGGTTCACCAGCATCCACCCCGTCGCCGTCGACCCGGGCATCCCGGCATGGTCCGCGGTCCGCGACGGCGGGATCGAGCTCGGCGCGGCGCTGAAGCGGGTGAAGGAGCAGCTGCGGGCGGTGCCGGACAACGGGATCGGCTTCGGGCTGCTGCGCTACCTCAACGAGGACACCGCCTGCGAGCTTGCCCCGCTCGGCACGCCCCGCCTGGCGTTCAACTACCTCGGCCGGCTCGGCGTGCCGGCGGCGGCGGACTGGTCGCTCACCGGTGCGGACCCGTTCGCCGGGGCGGCCGACCCCGGGATGGCCATGCCGCACAGCGTCGAGCTCAACGCGATCGCCTACGACCGTCCACAGGGGACGGAGCTGGTGGTCAAGGCGATGTGGCCGTCCGGTGTCCTCACCGGGTCCGCCGTCACCGAGCTGCTCGACCTGCTGGCGCAGGCGCTGACCGGGCTCGCCAGGCACGCAGCGGGCCCCGGCGCCGGCGGCCTGACCCCGTCCGACGTCCCGCTGGTCAGCCTGGACCAGGAGGACATCGACGAGATCACCCTGCGCAGGCCGGACACCACCGACATCCTGCCGCTCACGCCGGTGCAGGAAGCCCTGCTGCTGAACCACCTGCTCACCGACGACACGATCGACGTCTACAACGAACAGATCCGGCTGACGCTCGACGGCGAGCTGGACGTCGACCGGCTGCGGGCCGCCCTCGCGAACGTGCTGCGGCGCCATCCCAACCTGGCTGCCGCCATCGAACACGACCTCGCGGCACCGGTCCAGGTCATCGGCGGCAGTCCGGTGGTGCCGTGGACCGAACACGATCTGTCCAGTGTCGACATCGCGGAACGCGACCTGCGCGCGGAAAGCCTCGCCGCCGCCGACCACGCGACCCGGTTCCGGCTGGACGAGCCGCCGCCGCTGCGCTGCCTGCTGCTGCGACTCGGCGACCGGCGGCACCAACTGGTGATCACCGCGCACCACATCGTGTGGGACGGCTGGTCGATGGCGATCGTCCTGCGTGAGCTGTTCGCCTGCTACCGGCACGGCGACGACCGGGACCTGCTGTCGGCGCCGCGCTACCGGACCTATCTGGAGTGGTTGGCCGGCCAGGACCGCGGCGCCGCCAGGCGCGCCTGGGCCGCCTACCTGGCAGGGCTGCCGGCACCGGCACCGGTCGTGCCGCACCTGCCGGCCCACGAGCACGCGGCCCAGGAGCTGCTGAGCATCTCGCTGCCGGAGGACCTCTCCACGCGCCTCACCGAGACGGCGAGGCATGCCGGTGTCACGCTCAACACGGTCGTCCAGCTGGTGTGGGCGACCCTGCTCAGCAGGCTCACCGGCCGCGACGACGTCGTGTTCGGCACCTCGGTCTCCGGCAGGCCCCCGGACCTGGCCGGAGTGCACGACATGGTGGGGCTGCTCACCAACACGGTTCCCGTGCGGGTGCGGCTGGACCGCTCGGCCTCGGTGGCCGCGGTGCTCGGCACGCTCACCCAGGAGCAGGTCGCCCTGCTGGGCCACCACCACCTCGGGCTCGACGAGATCCAGCGCCAGTCCGGCCACGAACGGGTCAGCCTGTTCGACACGACCGTGATGGTGCTCAACTACCCGTTCGACCCGGCCGAGTGGGACGCCGCACTCGGGGACCTGCGCGTGCTCGGCTACGAGCTCGGTGACGGCACGCCCTACCCGCTGCGGCTCGTGGTGGTGCCCGGCACGAACGTCCAGGTGCGGTTCGGGTACCGACCGGACGTGATCGGCCTCGCCGAGGCCACCACTCTCCTCGACCGGGTCGTCGCCGCTTTCACCGCCGTCGCCACGGATCCGGACCAGACCGTTCACGACCTCATCGCAGCGACCTCGCCGGCGCAGGAGCCGCCCGTCGCCCCGACGAGCGGGCCCTGAAGGGAACAGCAATGACCAACAACGACGTGTTCACGGTGACCGACGAGGAACGAGACCTGATCGACGGCGTCGCGCGCCGGGTCGTCGGCGACCCGCCGGCGGCCATCGACGAGCGGCGGTGGGTCGACACCTGCCGGGCCGCCGCGGCCGAGTTGCCGGTCCGGGTGCGGCAGCGGTTGCGGGAGTTCAGCCACGACCCGGGCGACTCCGGTGCGCTGCTGGTCCGCAACCTGCCCGGCGGGGCCCGGCGGCCGACACCGACCGAGGCCGGGTCGGTCGAGCGGGTCGCGACCGTCGACGCCGCGGTGATCGGCATGCTCTCCATGCAGCTCGGCGAGCTGATCGCCTACCGCAACGAGAAGTCCGGCGCCCTGGTGCAGAACGTCGTCCCGGTGCCGGGCAAGGAGGAGCAGCAGAGCAACGCCGGCAGCACCCGCCTGGCGATGCACGTGGAGAACGCCTTCCACCCCCGCCGCCCCGACTACGTCGGACTCCTGTGCGTGCGCCAGGACCACGACCGCGTCGCCGGCCTGATGCTCTCGTGTGTCCGCAGGGTCGTCGACACCCTGCCGGAGGAGATCAGGGCGGTCCTCGCCGAGCCCCGGTTCGTCACCCAGGCACCGCCGTCGTTCGGGCAGGACGGCAGGGCACCACGGCACGCCGTGTTCACCGGTGAGCCGACCGACCCGGACGTCCAGGTGGACTTCCACGCCACCTCGGGCAACGACGACGAGGCGAAGAACGCGCTGGAGGTCCTGCACGAGGCGATCAGCGGCGCGGTGGAGACGCTCCTGCTCACGCCGGGCGACCTGGCACTGGTGGACAACCGGGTGACCCTGCACGGGCGCACCTTCTTCACCCCCCGGTACGACGGCCACGACCGGTGGCTGCACCGGACGTTCGTCCATCTCGACCACAGGCGTTCGCGCGCCATGCGCACCCGGACCGGTCACGTCCTCGCCTGAGTTCCTGAGCGACAGAGGAGAAACCCCATGACAGTTCAGGCAGAGGCACCGGCCATCCCGGTTCTCGTCGCCGGCATGGCCGAGCGGAGGCCGGACGCGGTGGCGGTGGTCGACAGCGACGACTCACTGACCTACGCCGACCTAGACGCGCGAGCCAACCGGCTGGCGAACCTGCTGGTGGCCAACGGGATCGGCCCGGAAAGCGTGGTCGGCGTGTGCCTTCCCCGCTGCGTCAACCTGGTGGTCGCGTTGCTGGCGGTGTGGCGCGCCGGCGCCGCCTACCTCCCGGTCGACCCGGCGCACCCCGCCCGGCGGGTGACCGGGATGCTGCGGTCCGGCGGTGTGACGATCGTCCTCGCCCAGCGGGCGACCGACGTCCAGGACTCCACCCTGCGGACGGTCGTGCTCGACCGCGACCTCGCGGTCGCGAACGCCCACCCGGCGACCGCACCTGTTCTGTCCACTGTGGACATCATGAGCACGGCTGCCTACGTGCTGCACACCTCCGGCTCGACCGGCACCCCCAAGCCGGTGGTCGTGCACCACGCCGGGATCGCCAACCACGTCGGCTGGCGGGCGCGCACCCACGGTTTCGGGCCGGGCGACCGGATCCTGCACAAGACCGCGATCACCTTCGACGCGGCGGGCTGGGAGATCTTCGCGCCCCTCGTGAGCGGCGCGGCGGTGGTACTCGCACCCCCCGGTGCGGAACGCGATCCGGCCACCCTGCTGCGGACGGTGGCCGAGCAGGAGATCACCGTGCTACAGGTGGTCCCGTCCGTCCTGCGGGCCATGGCCGACGAGCCCGGCTGGGCCGCCTGCCGGTCGTTGCGGCTGTTGTCCTCCGGCGGTGAGCAGCTGCACGCCGAGCTGGTGCACCGGATCCGGCGCCGGCTCCCCGACCCGGACACCGTCGAGGTGTGGAACACCTACGGCCCGACTGAGTGCTCGGTCGAGGTGGCCGCGCACCGGTTCGACCCGGCCCAGCTGTCCGGTCCGGTGCCGATCGGACGACCGGTCGCCGGCAGCCGGATCGCGGTCGTCGACGAGCACGGCGTGGCCGTGCCGGCCGGTGGCACCGGTGAGCTGCTGGCCGCCGGGGTCGGCGTCGGGCGCGGCTACCTCGGCCGAGCCGCCGACACCGCGGCACGTTTCGTGCCCGACCCGTCTGGTGAGCCGGGTGCCCGGGCGTACCGGACCGGCGACCTGGTCCGGACCACCGCCGACGGCCTGCTGGAGTACGTCGGACGGCTCGACCAGCAGCTCAAGGTGAACGGCGTGCGGATCGAGCCCGGCGAGGTGGAGGCCGCGCTGGCCGGACACCCGTCGGTCAACGGCGCCGCGGTCATCGGGTTCACGCCCGCCGACGGCGGCACCAGGCTGGCCGCCTACGTGCTGACCGAGGACGGCACGGTTCCGGCCGGTTTGCGTGAGTACCTCGCCGAACGGCTGCCGGCCACGCACCTGCCGGCCACGTTCACCGGCATGACGTCGTTCCCGAGCACCGGCAGCGGCAAGGTGGACCGGGCGGCGCTGCCGGCACCGGACCAGCGGACCGAGGACCGCGGCGACCTGTTGTCCCCGGCGGAACAGCTGGTCGCCCAGGTCTGGCGTGACCTGCTGAAGGTCGAGACCGTCGAGGCGGACGACGACTTCTTCGGACTGGGTGGATCCTCGTTGCAGCTCACCAGGCTGGCCAACCGGATGCGCAAGGCGAGCGGTTTGTCGATCGACCTGGGCACGCTGGTCTCCGCCACCCGGCTCGCCGACCAGGCCGCGCTCATCGACCAGGCGGCGGCCGACCAGGACCGGATCGAGCGGATCTCCCGCGACGAGGACCTGCCGCTGTCCTTCGGCCAACGCCGGATGTGGGTGCTCGACCGGATGCGGCCGCGCAGCAGGGAGTGGGTGTCCGCGTTGTTCGTGCGGATCCCCGACGGCACCGGCACCGAACAGATCCAGCAGGCGCTGAACCTGTTGCTCGCCAGGCACGAGGCCCTGCGCACCCGGTTCGTCCTGTCCGACGGGGAGCCGATCCAGGTGATCGAACCGGCGGGCGAGTACGAGCTGCGCACCGTGGAGCTGTCGGACGAGGAGTTCCCCGCCGAGCTGGACCGCGAGCTCGACCGCAGCTTCGACATCACCACCGGCCCGTTGACCAGGGCGCTGCTGCGGCGCGCCGCGGACCACCAGCTACTGGTGATCTCGGCACACCACATCGTGCTCGACGGCTGGTCCTCCGCCGTGCTGGAGCGCGAGTTCGGTGAGCTGCTCGCCGCGGTGCGGGCCGGTCGGGCGCCCTCGCTGCCGCCGCTCGAGCTGCAGTACGCCGACTTCGCCGTGTGGCAGCGGGGAAAGCTGGACGAGCAGCTGATCGACAAGGAGCTCCAGTACTGGCGGGCCACGCTCGAGGGTGCGACGCCGACGGCGGTCCGGCTCGACAAGCCGAGGCCGGCCATGCGTGATGGCCGGGGTGCGATCGTCGGCTTCACCGTGCCGGCCACCGTCGCCCGAGTGCTCGAGGACCACGGCAGGCGCAGCGGCGCCACCTCGTTCATGACGCTGCTCACCGCGTTCGGCACCCTGCTGGCCAGGTACGAGTCGGACTGGGACGTCGTGGTCGGCACCCCGGTCGCCGGCCGGAACCGACCGGAGCTGGAAGGCGTCGTCGGGTTCTTCCTCAACAACATCGTGCTGCGCTGCCGGCTCGATCCCGACGTCGGCTTCGCGACCGCGCTCGCCACCGTGCGGGACACCTGCCGTGCGGCCTTCGCCCACCAGGACCTGCCGTTCGACCGCCTGGTCGCGGAGCTGGCCCCGGAGCGGGACCTGTCCACCACCCCGCTCTACCAGGTGGCGTTCGACCTGCACGACGAGAAGCTCACCGCCTCGGCGGCCAACCCGGCGGACTGGGACACGTTGCTCGACGTCTCCAGGATCGCCAAGACCGACCTGACGCTCTACCTGCGGGCCGAGCCGGACGGCACCCTCGCCGGCGGCCTCGAGTACGCCACCTCGCTGTTCGAGAAGGCGACGATCGAGCGGATGGTCGCGCACTTCCTCGCGCTGCTCGACGCGGTCGCCGCCGACCCGGCCACGCCGCTGGCCGAGGTGGACTTCGTGCCGGCCGAGGAGCGGACGCTGCTCGAGACGGCCGCCACCGGCACCACTCTCGAGCCCTCCGAGCTCACCACGCTCGACCTGTTCGAGCGCCAGGTCGCCGCGACGCCGGACGCCGTCGCGCTGGTGTCGGGATCGACGAGGGTCACGTTCGCCGAGCTGGACGCGGCGGCGAACCAGGTCGCGCACCGGATCCGGGCCATGGGTGTCGGCGACGACGACGTGGTCGGCGTGCTGCTGGAGCGGGGACCGGGGTTGCTGACCTCGTTCCTCGGCGTGTGGAAGGCCGGTGGCGCCTACCTCCCGCTCGACCTGGACGCGCCGGCGGAGCGGCTGGAGCTGGTGTGCTCCGATGCCGCGGCGTCGGTGGTGGTCACCACGACCGGTCTGGCCGACCGGCTGGCCGGCGGCGCGTCGGCCACGCTCCTGCTCGACGCACCGGACCCGGCGGCGCCGACGAGCCCGCCGGAGCGGACCGGCGACCCGGACCTGCTGGCCTACGTGATCTACACCTCCGGCTCGACGGGCAGGCCGAAGGGTGTGCAGATCCACCACCGAGGGCTGGTCAACCACCTCCGCTGGGCGGTCGCCGAGATGGCGGCGCGCGGCAGCGGCGGGGCCCCGGTGTTCTCCTCGGTCGCCTTCGACCTGGTGGTGCCGAACCTGTGGGCGCCGCTGCTCGCCGGGCAGCCGGTGCACCTGCTGCCGAGCGACATGGACCTCACCGAGCTCGGCCGCATGCTCAGCGACCGCGCGCCGTTCAGCTTCATCAAGCTGACGCCCGGCCATCTGGAGATCCTCTCCCAGCAACTCGCCCCCGGCTGGTTGGCCGACCTGGCCGGGGTGGTCATGGTCGCCGGTCAGGAGCTGCCGTCGGCGCTGGCGAACCAGTGGGTGGCGGCACTCGGCCCGGACCGGCTGATCAACGAGTACGGCCCGTCCGAGGCGACCGTCGGCACCTGCACCTATCTGCTCGGCTCGCCGGAGACCGGGGACACCGTGCCGATCGGCAAGCCGCTGCCCGGGGTCACCATGCGCGTGCTGGACAGCCTGCTGCGCCCGGTGCCCGTCGGGGTCGTCGGCGAGGTGTACGTCGGTGGCGCCGGCCTCGCCCGCGGGTACGCTGGCGCGCCGGCGATGACCGCGTCGCGGTTCCTGCCCGACCCGTTCGCCGCCGACGGCGCCCGGCTGTACCGGACCGGGGACCTGGCCAGAGTGCTGCCCTCCGGCGACGTCAGCTTCGTCGGCCGGATCGACGACCAGGTCAAGATCCGCGGCTACCGGGTGGAGCTCGGCGAGATCACCGCCGCGCTGCTCGACCACCCCTCGGTCCGCGACGCGGTGGTGCTCACCGACACCGGTGAGAACGCCGAGGTCAGACTGCTGGCGTTCGTGGTGGCGCAGCAGCGGAACGCGGACGGGCTCGCCGAGGAGGCCCTGGCCGCCTGCCACCGGCGGCTGCCGTCCTACATGGTGCCGGCCTCCTGCACCGTGGTCGAGCGGTTCCCGTTGAACGCCAACGGAAAGATCGACCGCGGGCAACTGGTCTCGTTGGCGGGCGGCGACGACCCCGTCCTGGACGCACCGAGCGGCCCGACCGAGGAGCGGATCGCGGAGATCTTCGCCTCGCTCCTCGGCCACCAGGTCGGCGTGCACAGCGACTTCTTCACCAGCGGCGGAAACTCGATCGTCGCGATCCGTCTGGTCGCGGCGATCCAGGACGCCTACGAGATCGATCTGCCGATCCGCGCCGTCTTCGAGGGTCCGACGGTGGCCGCGCTGGCCGGGGTGGTCGAGACCCGCATCCGTGCCGAGCTCGAGAAGTTGTCCGAGGCCGACCTCAGCGTCGGCCGACAGTGAAACCGGAGGGTCCGATGGACAAGTCAGACGACAACGAGCAGTACCGCGTCGTGCTCAACGACGAGGAGCAGTACTCGATCTGGTGGGCCGGCAGGGAGATCCCCGCCGGCTGGCGCCAGGAGGGCACCGAGGGCACCCGCGACGAGTGCCTCGCCCACATCGACAAGGTCTGGGTCGACATGCGCCCCAGGAGCCTGCGTGAGCGGATGGCCCAACTGGACGCCTAGTGATCCAGCTGGTCGGTGACAGGGCGCGGAGGAGTTCGGAGTCCACTCCCCACACGAGGAGACGTCGATGGCACAACATGTTCCTAAGAAGACACTGCGTGTCGTGGGGATCTACGCCCTGATGGTCGTGGTGCCGGTCCTGGTCAGCATCGTGCTGCTCACCGGCGGCACCGGTGCGGCGACCACGACCAGGGCGGAGACCGCCGGCGGCCATCCGCTGGCGCAGCTGCTGTTGTCGATCGCGATCGTGGTCGCCGCCTGCAAGGCCGGCGGGAGCCTGATGCGGCTGATGGGCCAGCCTCCGGTGATCGGCGAGATCGCGGCCGGCATCGTGCTCGGCCCGTCGGTGCTGGGCGCGTTGTGGCCGCAGGGTGCCGAGGCGCTGATCCCGGCGGGGATCCTGCCCCAGTTGAACGTGCTGGCGCAAGTCGGTGTGGTGCTGTTCGTGTTCCTCACCGGTCTGGAGCTGAAGACCAGCCTGATGCGCGGCCGCGGCCAGCTCGCCGTGGTGGTCAGCCACGTCAGCATCGCCGTCCCGTTCGTCCTGGGCGTCGCGGTGGCGGTGGCGGCCTATGCCGAGTTCGCGCCGAAGGGGGTGGGCTTCCTCGCCTTCGCGCTGTTCATGGGCGTGTCGATGAGCATCACCGCACTGCCGGTGTTGGTCAGGATTCTCAAGGACACCAACCTGTTCCGCACCGAGGCCGGGGTGGTCGCCCTGACCTGCGCGGTGGTCGACGACGTGTCGGCGTGGTGCCTGTTGGCCCTGGTGGTCGCCCTGGTCACCGCGTCGTCGTTGACCGGCGTGCTGCTGACGCTGGTCCTCACCGCGGCCTTCGTGGCGGTGCTGTTCTGGCTGCTGCGGCCGGTGCTGGTCAGGTTCCTCAACCGCACGGAGGAGGTGGCGCTGCGCCGCCTGGCTCCGCTGGCGCTGGTGGGTGTCCTCCTGTGCGCCATGGCCACGGACTGGATCGGCGTCCACGCGATGTTCGGCGCCTTCATCTTCGGCGTGGTGTTCCCCCGGGGGAACGCGGTGGAGAGCTGGCTGCTGGACAACACCGGCGGCCTCACCGCGGCGCTGCTGCTGCCGCTGTTCTTCGCCTTCAGCGGCCTCAGGACCGACATCGGCCTCCTGGCCGGCGACGCCACCCTGTGGCTCTGGTGCGGTGCGATCCTGGTGGTCGCGGTGGCGGGGAAACTGGGCAGCGCGGCACTGGCCGCCCGCAGCGTCGGTGAGCGATGGAGCCGGTCGCTGCAGATCGGCGCGTTGATGAACTGCCGGGGCCTGACCGAGCTGGTGGTCCTCAACGTCGGTCTGGACCTCGGCGTGCTCTCCCCCACCATGTTCACGATGCTCGTTCTCATGGCCCTCGTCTCGACGGCCATGACCGCCCCTCTGGCCGTCCGTCTGGACAAACGAGCTCGCGCCCAGGAGGAGGCCGAGGGCGAGGTCCGCGCCCTCAGCGACGCCTCCTGACCCGAGCGCCGGCGCCGCGTCACGAGCCGACCACGTCGGCTCGTGACGCGGCGTTTCGGCATGTCGGCGAGTAGCCGTTGGCAGCGGGCCGTCCGGAGGTCGGCGATCGAACGCTCGGCCGGCTCGGCGACCGTCTGGTGGGTTGAGGAGTTCCTTCACGGTCACCTTCGGACCGGCGCTCGGCAGGGCCCCGGACCGATCGCGGTCTCGGTTCGCTCTGGGCAGCGGGGTCGTCGTGCGGCCATCTCCTCCCCCGGCCCGAGGGGCCGGGAGATCAACCCGTCCGGAGGCGGGCCCGGACCACGCGGCGAGAAATGGAACACGCCCCGAGGTCCGCGGTCAGCGGGCCTCGGGGCGTGGGTCGTGGGGTCAGCTACCGACGTTGGCGACCGAACGCTCGGCCAGCATCCCGGCCAGCTCGGCGACCGTCTGGTGGGTGAAGAGCTCCTTCACGGTCACCTTCAGGCCGGCGTTCGTCAGGGCCCCGGTCAGGGTCACCGCTCGGATGGAGTCGCCGCCGAGGTCGACGAACGTCGTCCTGGCGCTGACCCGGGTGCCGAGGACCTCCGACCAGATCGAGGCCACCAGCTCCTCCGTCGGGCCCTCCGGGGCGACGAACTCGTCGGCCGCGCCGGCTCCCTCCGGCTCGGGCAGGGCGTCCCTGTCCAGTTTTCCGTTGCTGGTCAACGGGATTCGCTCCAGGAACACCAGCGAGGACGGCCACATGTAGTCCGGCAGGCGGTTGGTCAGCCACGTGCGCAGCTCGTCCAGGGTCACCGGCGAGGACACCAGGTAGGCCACCAGCTGCCGGTCGCCGTTCGCCTTGGTGTGCAACAGGACCCTGGCCTCGGTGATGGCCGGGTGCTCGGCGAGCACCGACTCGATCTCGCCCAGCTCCACCCGGTAGCCCCGGACCTTCACCTGTCCGTCCCGCCGGCCGATCAGGTCGACCGAACCGTCCGGCAGCACCCGGCCGAGGTCTCCGGTGCGGTACAGGCGCGAACCCGCCGGACCGTACGGGTTGGGCACGAACCGTTCCGCCGTCATCGCCGGGCGGTTGGCGTAGCCCCATGCCAGAGCTTCCCCGGCGACGCACACCTCGCCGACGGCACCCCTCGGCAGCAGCTCGAGCCGCGCGTCCAGGACGTACATCGAGGTGTTCGGGATCGGTCTGCCGATGGGCTCCACCGGCCGGTCGGAACCGCCGACGACCTGCACCGAGTTGCCGACGGTGGTCTCGGTCAGGCCGTACTCGTTGATCACCCGCCCGCCGTCGAGCAGGTCCACCCAGCGCTCGGCGAGCGGCCGGTGCAGTGCCTCGCCGCCGACGACCATGGTCCTCGCGATCGGCCGGTTCACCTGCTGGGCCAACACTTCCAGATGGCCGGGGGTGAGCTTGACGAAGCTGTACGGCGCCCCGGCGAGCAGCGCGGCACCCAGCTCGGACAGGTCGATGCCGTCGGGCAGCACGTGCACGGTCTGCCCGACCACCAACGGCCCGAACATCGCGGTCACCAACAGGTCGGCCTGCACGCCGGACAGCAGCGGAGCACCGCCGTCACCGGCCGCGAGGTAGTCGGCGACCGCCCAACTCAGGTAGTTCGCCAGCGTCCGGTGGCTGACCTGCACCCCCTTCGGCCGCCCGGTCGAACCCGACGTGTAGATCACGTACGCCACCGCGTCGGGTATGGCCGGCAGCGGTGCGGCCGCCTCGACCGGTGCGGTGCTGTCGACCACCACCCTCGGCCCGGGGAACGAGTCCGGGACCACGCCGAGGAACTCCGCCGGAACCAGGACACAACTCGCGCCGGAGTCCGCCAGCACGAACGCCGAACGATCCGACGGCGCGGTCGGCGCGAGCGGGACGTAGGCCCCACCGGCCTTCCAGGTCGCCAGCAACGACGTCAGCAGGTTCAGGTCCCGCCTGGCGATGACACCCGCGACCGATCCCGGCGTGAAACCGTTGGCACGCAAGCGGTTCGCCGCCAGCGTGGCGCGCTCGTCCAGCTCGGCGTAGGTAAGGGCCTCCTCCCCGCAGCGCACGGCCACCGCGTCCGGCGTCCTGGCCACCTGCTGCTCGAAGGCCGTCAGCGCGTGGGACACCGGGTCGGCGTTCCCCGCGGGCCTCGCGGGTTCGGTCGCCGCGGCGAGCAGCCACTGCCGGTGTTCGGCCGGCAGCAGGGCGGCCGAGGCGTCGCCGTCGAGGTCGTGCGCGATGCCCTCCAGCGCGAGCCGGAACGTCGTCGCGATCAGGTCGGCCTGCGCCGGCGAGACCCACCGGTGGTCCGCGGTCACCAGGACCAGGTCCACCCTGGTCGACACGGTGAGGCCGAAGTCCGTCGGGCTGTCGTCCAGGCCGGTCCGCTCGGCGACCAGGTCGGTGTCCACCTGGTTGAAGTCGTGGTAGTTGAACATCACGTCGATGATCCGCCGACGCCTGTCCGCCATCCGCACGATCTCCGGATAGGGGAAGTGCCGGTGCGGCCACATCTCCAGCTCGCGGTCGAAGGTGGCCAGCAGCAGGTCCCGCCAGGTGCCGCCCGGCCGGTGCGCGGCGAACGGCAGGGTGTTGAGGTACATGCCGTACACCGTGTCCGCGCCCAGCCGTTCCGGGCGGGCGTCGGTAATCAGTCCGAAGTGGAAGTTCTCCTCGTCGGTCAGCTGGGCGAGCACCTTGGTGAACGCGGAGATCATGATGCTCTTCATCGACACGCCGGTCTCGGCGGCCACCTCGCGCAGCCGCGGCTTGAGGTCCCGCCAGTCCGTGATCGCCTGGTGCTTGGACCCGTCCGCCGCACGTTCGCCCCACTCCTCGGGCAGCGAGAACGGCGTGTGGTCGGTGGTGATGGCGCGCCAGTAGTCGCGGTGCTCCACCGACTCCAGCGCGGCCAGCTCCTCGGCGACGAAGTCGGCGAACCGGACCTCCGGCTTGTGGTAGGGCTCGGGCTCCTCGCCCCTGCGCAGCGAGCCGTAGACGGTGAGCAGCTCCATCACCATCGAGTGGTAGCCCCAGCCCTCCTGGACCGGGTGGCACTCGGTGATGGACAGCCAGTAGCCGTCGTGGTCGGTCGGGAAGCAGAAGAAGCGCATCAGGCCGGGCACGGTGAAGTCGAACAGGTTGGCCCGTTCGTAGGCGACATGGTCGGCCACGATCCGCTCGATCTCGTCGGTGTCCAGGCCACGCAGGTCACGCATCCCCACCGACATCTGGGCGTCGTCGTGGACGAGCTGCATCGGCACCGAGAACCCGGACAGGTGCAGCGACGTGCGCAGCACCTCGTGCCGGGCCGACAGCGACCTCGCCGAGCCGATCATCGCCTCCAGCGAGAACTCGGCCGGGTCCTTGATCCAGAACGTGGTGGTGCAGTGGTACGGGTGCTGGTCGTCGGCCAGCATCTCGAACAGCATGCCGGTCTGGTTCTGGGACAGCGGATAGGCGTCCTGGACACCGTCGGGCAAGGCGGCCCGGTCGGCGTCGCTGATCAGCGAGAACGGGGCGACCCCCGGCTTCTCGGCCACCTGCTCGCGGCCCCGGATCAGCTCGGCCAGCCTGGCGATCGTCGCGTGGCCGAACACGTCGGCGACGCTCAGGTCGTAGCCGGCGTGCCGTAGGGCGCCGACGAACGCCACCGCGCGGATCGAGTCCCCGCCGACGTCGAAGAACCCGTCGTGCACGCCGACCCGGTCCACCCGCAGCGCCTCGCCCCACGCCCGCGCGAGCCGCTCCTCCAGCTCGTCCCTCGGCGCGACGAAGTCGACCTCGGGTCCCGGCAGGTCCGGCAGCAGCGCTACGTCGAGCTTTCCGTTGGCTGTCAGCGGGATCCGGTCCAGTACGACGATCTTCGGCACCATGTGGTCCGGCAGCGACTCGGCGAGCCAGGACGCGATCTCCACGTGGTCGGCCCGCGCGCCGACCACGTAGGCGACCAGCTGCCGGTGGTCGCCGTCGGCACCGTCGCCACGCAGCGCGACCCGGCACTCGTCGACATCCCGGTGCCCGGTCAGGATTCCCTCGATCTCACCGAGCTCCACCCGGTAGCCGCGGATCTTGACCTGGTCGTCGGTGCGGCCGGCGAACTCGACGTTGCCGTCCGTGAGCACCCGGCCGAGGTCACCGGTGCGGTACAGCCGGGAACCGGGTGGCCCGTAGGGGTCCGGTACGAACTTCGCCGCGGTCTGCGCCGGACGCCCGAGGTAGCCGCGCGCCACCCCGGCCCCACCGACACAGACCTCGCCGATCACGCCGACGGGCGTGGGTCGCAGCGCGTCGTCGAGGACGTACATGCTGGTGTGCGGGATCGGGAGCCCGATCGGCACGACGCCGCCGCGAGACCCGTCACCGGGGAGGTAGGTCGAGTTGCCGACGGTGATCTCGGTCGGGCCGTACTCGTTCACCACCCGGCCGCCGCCGAGCCAGTCGTTCCACTGCCGTGCCACATGGTCGAGCAGGATGTCGCCGCCGGTCACCACCGAGGCGGCCAGGCCGTCGATCTCCGCTGGGGTCAGCTGGTGCGACAGCAGCTCCAGGTGGCCGGGGGTGAGCTTGACGAACGCGAAGGGCTTGGCGGCGGCGAGCCGTGCACCGAGCACCGACATGTCCAGGTCCTGCGGGAACATCCGCACCGGCTGGCCGACCAGCAGCGGCGCGAACAGCGTCGGGACGACGACGTCCCCGGCGACCGTGGAGAACAGCGGCGCGCCGCCGGTGTGGTCGCCGATGTAGGTGTCGATCACCCAGTTCAGGTGGTTGACGAGCCCTCGGTGGGTCACCGAGACACCCTTGGGCGTGCCGGTCGAGCCGGACGTGTAGACGACGTAGGCGAGCGCGTCGAGGTCGACCACACCGGGCAGCGCGGGTTCGGCATCGCCGGCGACGGGCACCGGTGCCTGGTCCAGGACGAGCAGCTGACCGTCGAAGACCTTGGCGGCGGTGGCACACCGGTCGGTGTCGGCGTCGGTGACCAGGAGGTGCGCACCGCTGTCGGACAGCAGCGTGCCCCAGCGCAGCGGCGGCAGCTCCGGGCCGATCGGCAGGTACGCGGCTCCCACCCGCCAGGCGGCCAGCATCGAGGCCAGGAGGTCGACACCTCGGTCGAGCAGGATGCCTACGATGTCCTCCGGCCCGGTGGCGGCCGCCCGCAGGCGCTGGGCGATGTGCGTGACGCGCGCGCTCAGCTCGGCGAACGTGGTCTCGCCGTCGTCGGGGACCACCGCGACGGCGTCGGGCGTGCGCCGGACCTGACTGTCGAACCGCGCCAGCGCGTGCTCGGTGGCCGGCATGGGGTCGGCGGCGACGGTCAGCGACGCCAGCTCGGCGTCGTCGAGCATCCCCTGCTCCGACAGCGGCCGGTCGGGGTCCCCGACCAGGCCGGTGAGCAGCCGGGTCAGGTGGGCGGCCATCCGCTCGACCGTCGCGGCCTCGAACAGCTCGGTGGCGTAGATCAACCGGCCGCGCAGCCCGCCGTCGTCGGCGAACCCCACCTGGAGCTCGAGGTCACAGCGGGCCGCGCTGCCGCCGGTCTCGACGGGCTCGACCTCGATGCCGGCGATCGGCTCGCTCGCACCGGATCCGGTCTCGTGCCAGGAGAACACGGCCTGGTAGAGCGGGGTCCGGGACGGGTCGCGGTGGGGTTGCACGCCGTCCACCACCTGTGCGAACGGCAGCGCACTGTGGTCGAACGCGTCCAGCACGGTGCTCCGGACCTCGCCGAGCAGCTCGCTGAAGGTCAGCTCCGGCGCACACCGGGTGCGGAACACCAGCGTGTTGAGCCCGTTGCCGACGAGGTTCTGCAGCTCGGGTCTGGTCCGCACGGAGACCGGCGAGCCGACCGGCACGTCGGGGTTGCCGGTGTAGCGGGCGAGCAGCACCTGGAAGGCGGCCAGCAGCACGGCGAACGGCGTGGCACGCGCGGCACGGGCCAGCGCGAGGACCGCCCTGCCCGTCTCCTCGGGCAGGGTGAAGTCGACCTCGGCGCCGGCGTAGCCCCGCACCGGCGGCCGGGGGCGGTCGGTCGGCAGTTCCAGGTGGGGAACCCCGGCCAGTGCCTTCCGCCAGTAGGCGACCTGCCGCTGCGCGACCTCGGCGGTGAGCCGCTCGCGTTGCCACCCGGCGAAGTCGGCGTACTGGACCGCGAGCGGCGGCAGCTCGGCGGCGTCGCCGCCCGCGTAGGACGCCCACAGCTCGGCCAGGGCGATCCGGGAGGACCACGCGTCACACGCGATGTGGTGGAACACCACCAGCAGCAGGTGTTCGGTGGCGGAGACCGCGATGAGCGTCGCCCGCGCCGGCCACTGCCGGTCGAGGTCGAACGGGATCGCCGTCTCGGCGGCGAGCAGCTCGGTCACCCGCCGCTCCCGGTGTTCCGGCGGCACGTCGTCGAGCACCACCGACGACATTCGGCCCCGTGCCGGGTCGTCGATGAGCTGACGTGGTTGACCCTCCTGGAGCACGTGCCGGGTGCGCAGGATCTCGTGCCGCTCGACGAGCGCGTCCCAGGCCGCGGACAGGGCCTCGCGGTCGAGCGCGCCGCGCACGCGCATGGCGATCGGCACCAGGTACTCGACGCTGTCCGGCGTGAGCTGGTTGAGGAACCACATCTGTTCCTGGCCGAAGGACATCGGCAGCGGGCCGCCGCGCTCGACCCTGGGGATCCCGCCCGACCCACCACCACGACGGCGCTGCAGCCAGGTCTCCACATCGGAGGTCTGAACCATGGGGCTCTCCATTTCCGCTACCGGTCTGCCATGGCGGTCGACGCTCGACACAGGACGGCGAACAGCTCGTCCGGTGGGTCGTCGACGTAGTAGTGGTCGCCGGGAAGCAGGTGTTCGTCCACCGCGGCGACGGTGTAGGTGGACCAACCGCGCATCTCGGCGAGGCCGCAGTCCTCGTCGCTCTCGGCGGCGACCACCGTGATCGGACAGGTCAACGGGGCGCCGCCGGAGTAGCGGTAGTTCTCGGCCATCAGCAGATCACCGCGCAGCGCCGGCACGGAGACCCGCCACAGTTCCTCGTTCTCGGTCACCAGCGCCGCACGGCCACCGACGTTCCGCAGGTAGCGGCGGACGTCCTCGTCGCGGCGGAAGTCGTAGTCCCTGGGCAGGGAGTCGGCCGGCGGCACCCTGGCGGAGACGACCAGCCGGGAGATCGGGGTCGGGAACCGGGGTCGAAGCCGCCGCGCCACCTCGAAGGCGATGGTGGCGCCGAGGCTGTGTCCGAAGAGGACCAGCGGGCGGTCGAGCAGCCGCTCGACCTCGGGTGCGACCAACGATGCCAGCGTATCCAGGTCGGCGACCGGTTCTTCGTGACCCCGGTCCTGTCGGCCGGGGTACTGAACGGCCACCAGCTCCGTCGACGGCGGCAGCCGGTCCGCCCAGCCGTGGAACACGCTTGCCGCACCGCCGGCGTGCGGGAAGCACACCAGTCTCGTGGCGGCCGACGGCCGGGGGTGGAACACCCGGAGCCAGGCCGAGCGCCGGGCAGCGGGCGTTCCCCACGTCATCAGTCCGCTGCCTTCAGGTAGTCGGAGGTGTGCGCCTCGCACATCGCGACCGCGATCCGCCGTGGACCCTCGTACGGTTCCCTGGCGTGTGCGGTCATCATGTTGTCCACGACGAGCACATCGCCCTGCTGCCAGTCGAACCGGCGTGACTCGGACCGGTAGCAGTCCCGGAGGTGTGCCATCACGTCGTTGGGGATCCGGCCGCCGTCACCGTAGTAGGTGTTGATCGGCAGGCCCTCCTCGCCGAACATGGCGAGCAGACCCTCACGCACCTCCTCGTCGTGCGTGCTGATGTGGAAGAACGTGATGTGGTTGAACCACACGTGCTCGCCGGTGTCCGGGTGGGTGTAGGACGGGCGCCGCACGGCCGTCGTGCGGAGGTGGTCATCGGCGATCCACTCGGTACCGATACCACGCCCGGCGCAGTATGTGTCCACTTCGGACGGAACCTGCGTGCCGTAGGCCTCCGGCCACGGGATGCCGACGTTGGGCCGGTAGTTGCGCCTGAGCATCCATCCGCGACGCTCGAACTCGGCGCGCACGTCTGGGTGGATGGCCTGGAACACCCTGCGCACGTCGGCCAGCGGGGTGGCGCCCTGCGCGGAGGGTTCCCGGGCGCAGTAGAAGTACAGCAGGCGTGGCCATGCGGCCTGGTAGGAGCTCTCGTTGTGGAGGAAGATCTCCTCGTCCGCCGGGTAGTCGGTCGAGGTGTAGACGTTGCCCTTGATGGCGTGCCGCGGTGAGGACCGCTCGTTGTAGGTCATCGGCTCACCGGACATGGCCCGCACCACCGACTCGAACGCCGGGATGTCGTCGACCGCGAAACCCCGCAACAGCAGGGCGCCGTTGGTGACGAGCTCCCGGCGCAGCCGGTCCTGGTCCGCGCCGAGCATGGTGATTAGCTCGGAGAGGTCGTTCCGCCCCGTCTCCACGTGGGGCAGCATGGCTTCGGTACTCAGCACCTCAAGGTCTCCCGTCATCCCGCCATCGCGACCAGGACGCGGCGCGGACCGGTGAACGGCCGCCTGCCGTGTCCGACCAGAACGTTGTCGATCACCATGAGATCCCCGGCCCGCCACGGCACGTCCACCGCTTCGGACAGCCCTCGGTCACGGATCTGGGTGACGTACTCGGCCGGGATCGGGGAGCCGTCGGCGAACACGACCGACTGCGGCATGTCCTCCTCGGGCAGGATCGAGGCCAGGGCCGCCGCGGTGTCGTCACCGAGCCCGGCGATGTGCCACTGGTCGGCCTGGTTGAACCACACCTCCGTGTCGGTGCGTCCGTCCACGATGGTCGACGGCCCCGGTTGTTCCACGCGCAGTCCGCCGTCGGCCCGCCAGGTCCACTCCGCACCGGTCTCGCCGAGGAATTCCTCGACCTCGTCCCGGTCGTCGGTCTCGAACGTCTGTTGCCAGCTCTTGCCGAACCCGACACCATCGTGCAGGTTCTGCCGGTACCGCACGCCTCCCGAGAACGCCGTACGCACCTGTTCGTCCAGCGCGGCGAGCCACCGGGAGCCGTCCACGATTGGCGTCGCTCCCCCGGTCTCCGGGGCCTGGTGGCAGTAGAACAGCAGCCGGCTGGGATACCGCCGGGCGTAGGACAGCTCGTTGTGCATCGAGATCGTGTACTCCGGCGGGTACTCGGTCGACGTGTAGACGTTGTCGCCGACCTTGGTCCTCGGGGAGTTGCCGTGGCGGTATGCCCACCGGACAGGCAGCAGTAGGTCGATCATCGCGTCGAACTCGTCGCGGCCCACCCCGAAGTCGCGCCAGACCAGTGCCTTGTGCTCGACGAGCATGGCCCCGAGGTCGACGGCCTCGAGGTGGTCCTTCAGACCGGCGGCGTTCGCCGTGACGCCGACGTCGGCGGGCCGTATTACTGTGGGTGCCCAGGGCGTTCCCGTCATCGCCGCATCTCCTCGCTGGCGGTTTCCGTTCGGAGCCTGCTCACGGCGAACGATGCGAGACCCACCCATACCCGAGCAATATCGGTGACCGGGCCGAACATTGACCGGACCCTGCCGAGACAACTTGATGTCACCACCGCGTGCACCAGCGCCCGGTGGGTCCGCCACCGCCCGCGGTTCAGGGCGGCCGAGGACGATCACCGGGCGCTCCCGCATGCAGGCGCGTTCGTAGCCGTTGCCCCAGTACACCGAGCCGCCCACGATCGCGGGACCGGCGTTCGACGAGCCCTCGCCACGGGTACCTGACCGGTCGGCGTCGATTGCGTACCTGTAGCCGTTCAGGGAACCCGCGTAGAGCACGCCGTTGGGGAGTAGAGCTCCTGCGCCAAATAAAACAAAACAAGCACCACCGGAAATAGGTCACGTATCCGCCACTGGGAGTCAATGTGGCGAGCCATCCGCGTGCGCCGTGTTCCGTTCGTCCGCACTGGCGGGTGCCGTGGCCCAGCTCAGCAGGAACATGCCAACCGCGATGGCGACCATCGTGTACACACCTCGCGGCCAGAACAGGTGGCTGTCGAGGAAGGAGACGCTCGCGGCCAACAGCAGTACCGCACCGGGCGCCACTCGCCACCCCGCACGCGGCGCGATCCCCGCTACGACGCACACACTCCCGACGAGAAACGACCACGCCCCGACATAGCCCAGCGTGTCGCCGACCTCGAAGAGCGTGCCGGTCAGCGGCGAGACGCCGCCCGACGCATCCTCCACCGTGCCTGCGGCGATCCCCGCCACGGCGTCGAGTCCACCGTAGAACGTGGCGTAGCCGTAGGCCGCCAGTCGCCCCGCCCAGCGAAGCGGCCGAACCGCGGGAGTCAGCAGCACCCACAGAGACACCCCGAGCAGCGGAAGTACCGGCAGCAGCAGGATGTGCAACGTCGTCCACCAGTGCGCGTTGCCAGCGTGCAGCCCACTGGGATGCGTCATACCGAAGCCGGCGAGCAGCAACCCGGGCAACGCCACCACGACCGCGAGCGGCCACCATGATCGGAACACCGGCCGATGCTAGCCCGCGCCTGGTGCCATCCGCTTTGTTCGAAGCTTAGGAAACTGTTACGGCCGGCCGATCGTGGTCGCGTTGTTCGCCGGGATGGGAATGATGGCCTGAACGCCGTCATAGTGAGGCGAGGGTCTGTTCCGGGCATCTGCCGGTACTGGTCCGCCGTAGACACGATGTCGGTTGTGGGTCAGCCGCGGTGGTCACGTCAACACGAAGTAGCGCAGCCACAGGTACGGCGCAGCCAACGCGACGGTGATCACGGTGACGATCGCGCCCGTGCGGGTGAACTCCCAGAACGAGATCGGGGTGCCGTCGCGTTTCGCGATACCCAACACCACGACGTTGGCGCTCACGCCGATGGCGGTCATGTTGCCGCCGAAGTCCGCACCCAGCGCCAGCGACCACCACAGCGCGTTCCGGACTGACTGACATGCCCACCAACCCGCGGCCGCTTCCGGAACCTCTACGGTGCCCACCCCCTGCACCTGCTCATCCTGCTCGCGTCGTTCGCACTCGCCGGGTACGCGGTGCGCTCCACCACATCCTGGGCGACGACACCAGACGGGTTCGGCTCGTCAACCACATCCGAATCCCCGCCCTGGCTTCCGGGCTACTCCTGCTGTTGTTCCTGCCCGGCATCATCCGACAGGGCCAGAAGACCTACCTCGCCGCCACCGGGCAAACCCAGGAACCCTTCCTCGTCCGCTGGCTCCTGCTCACCGCTCTCTTCTTCGCGACCAGCGCCATCACCTACGGCATACGCACCGCCCGCCACCGATGAATCCGGCGGTACCGCCGTTACCCCGCCACCACATCACGGCTTCACAGAAATGGCACGGCGACGACCGGCTGGCCGCTGGCGCGTTGATCTAGTGTCATGTCAGTTCAGCGGGCCCTGGTGGCTTGACGCGTGACCGGAGGAGTCGATGCTGGGATGACGGCAGGGCGACCGATGCCCACACAGGACGACGTGCTCGGGTACTTCAGCACGCTGTCGAACTGGGGCCGGTGGGGCGACGATGACGAGCTCGGCACTCTGAACCACATCACCGACGACGTCCGGCTCGCGGCGGCACGGGCGGTGCGCCACGGCAGCAGCGTCTCGTGCGCATGGGAGATAGCCGTGCCGGAGGACATGGAGCGGTCGACGACGACGTGCCCGTGCGCCGCCGAGATGCCCGGCGCCGAGCACATGCCTGCGCACTTCCACGGCGACCGGCGCTGGGGCTTCTCGAACGAGCGGCTCGGCATCCTGTTCCACGGCAACACCATCACCCACGTCGACTCGCCGTGCCACATCTTCTGGGACGGCACGATGTACAACGGGCGGTCCCACTCGTTGGTCGACGCCGCGACGGGCTCGGCCTGGGCGGCCGTCACAGCGGCGGCGAACGGGATCATCACGCGTGGTGTCCTGCTGGACATCGCGGCGGTTCGCGACGTGCCGTGGTTGGAACCGGGGCAGGGCGTATTCCCCGACGATCTCGACGAGGCCGAACGTCGCCAGGGTGTGCGGGTGCGACCCGGCGATGCCGTACTCCTGCGGACCGGCCATGGCCGCGTCCGGCACGAGACCGGTGCGGCCGGCGGGTTCAGGCAGGCCGGCTGGCACGCGTCCTGCCTGCCGTGGCTGCATGAACGCGGGGTCGCGTTGATCGGCGCGGACACCCCCCAGGATGTTCAGCCGTCGGGGTACGACGACGTGTTGATGCCGGTGCACGCCGTGGGCCTCGTCGCCATGGGTCTGTGGCTGCTCGACAACTGTGACCTGGAGGCGTGCGCGACGACGGCTGCCGAGCTCGGCCAGTGGGACTTCCACCTCGCGGTCGCGCCGGTCCGCTTCGCCGGTACGTCCGGCAGCCCGGTCAACCCAATCGCCACATTCTGACCGCGGTGACATCCCCTGGGCAATATTCGCGGTCGTGGAGGAGGCGGCGATCGCCGGCGCGGCCGGAGGTCGCGGCGGCCCCGTGACGCTCCGGTAACGCCCGGATCGCGGCGCCGCGACGGGCGCAATGGCATCCTGCTCTGGCCTCGTACCCCGAGCTGACTACGAAGGCACACGATGCCACCACCTGTGAAGGCCCGTGGTCCGCGACCGCCCATCCCGGCCGTGTCGCCGGCGGTCCGGTTACGCCGCCCGAAGTCCCCCAGTGCGATGGACCCGGGCACGGCGGACGTGGTCCGTGCCCGCGCGCAGCTGGGCAACGCGGCCGTGACCGCGGCGATGGGCAGCCTGCCGAGGGGTACCGAGCCCAGGCCGTCCGCGTGGACCGCGCAGATGATGCTGGCCGGCCAGAACCTGGTGGGCAACCAGGCCATCGCCAACCAGGCCACGGCACCTTCGGGAACCACGCCGGCCGTGCCCACTCCCGCCGGTCTCGCCCCGGTGCCCCCAGCGCCGGGCAAACTCCAACCTGCCCCGAAGAAACCCCCGCCCGCCAAGCCAACCGCCAAGAAGACCGAGGCGCCGCCCGCCACCGCCCCAGGCAAGAAGGACCTGGCGAAGGACAAGGCACCCGAGGAACGCCCGGAGACGGGCACCAAGAAGGAGAAGGACACCGGCCCCCGCTCGCCGGGCGCGGACCCGAAGTTCCAGGCACTGAAGAAGGACGTGAACGCCAAGAAGAAGACCGTCGGCGCCAGCCACCCGCCGGCGGCCGCGGAAGCCGGGGCGGCCCAGGAAGCCGCCGAGGCCCCGGCGGACGACCAGGAGGCTCGTGGCAAGGCAGCGCACGCCGAGGACATGGACGCCGCCCAGCCCAAGGAGTTCAACAAGCAGGAGTTCATCCAGGCGGTCAAGAAGGCCATCGCCGACAAGGCCCCGAAGAACCTGGACGAGGCGGACAAGTTCAGCGAGTCGGGCAAGGCCGAAGAAGTCAAGACCGAGGTCCAGGGCAAGGTCGGCGAAGGCAAGGACGCCTCAGCTCAGGAGATCGCCGACACCACCGCGGCCCCGCCGGAACCGGCACCGGACGCCAAACAGGTCGTGCCCATGGCCACGGACAAAGTGCCGGGCAAACCGGGCACCCCGAACCCGGCTCACGCGGCCCCGGACCAGTTGCCACCCTCAGCCACCGACATGTCGGCAGGCCCGGACCAGGTCAACCAACAGATGGCTGACGCGCAGGTCACCGACCAGCAGCTGTCGTTCAAGAACGCCCGCGAACCACAGTTCGACACGGCGGTCAAAGAGAAGAAGACGATGGAGGCCCACTCGGAGGCCGCCCCGAAGAAGCTACGCGCCGACGAGGCCGGCGAGCTCACACAGGTCAAGAACACCGCCGCGGCACAGGGTTCCACCGCGATGGCCGGCATCCACGCGACCCGCGTGACCACCGGCCAGCAGGTGGGCACCGGCAAGAAAGGCACCAAGAAGACCGACGAGGACAAGCGAAAAGAGGTCACCGACCTCCTGCAGAAGGTCTTCGACCAGACCAAGTGCGACGTAGAGAAAATCCTGACCGACCTGGACAAGAAGGTCGACGACCAGTTCACCACGAAGGAGAAGCAGGCGCGGGACCGCTTCACCCGCGAACACGAAGAGGGCATGGAGCGGTACAAGGACGAGCGCTACAGCGGGTGGACAGGCAAGGCCCGCTGGGTGCGAGACCTGTTCGCGGGCCTCCCGGAGGAAGCCAACCGCATCTACGAACGCGCAAGGGACAACTACCTGGCGGCGATGGACCAGATCATCACCGAGATCGCCGACACCGTAGAAGCCGAACTGAAACGCGCCAAGGACCGCATCGCCGCCGGCCGCAAGGAACTGAAGGCCGCGGTCGACAAGCTCCCGGCCGACCTGAAAGCGATCGGCCGCGAGGCAGCGACGGAGTTCGAGGGCAAGTTCGACGAACTGAAGGACACGGTCAACGACAAGGGCACAGAGCTGGTCGACACCCTGGCCACCAAGTACACCGAGGCGGTCAAGTCGGTCGACGACGAGATCGCCGCGGAGAAGGAGAAGAACAAGGGCCTGGTCGCCAAGGCAGCCGACGCCATCGGCGGCGCCATCAAGGCCATCATCGAACTCGGCCGCATGCTGATGGGCGTGCTCCGCAAGGCCGTCTCCGCCATCGGCGCCATCCTGAAAGACCCGATCGGATTCCTCGGCAACCTGGTCACCGGCGTCGGCGGCGGCCTGAAACTGTTCATGCGCAACGCGGGCCGCCACCTGGAGGGAGGCGTGCTGGCCTGGCTGCTCGGCACCGGCGGAGCGATGGGCCTGCAACTGCCAGCCACGTTCGACATCCTCGGCATCCTCACCCTGATCGCCATGATCCTGGGCCTCACGTGGCCCAACATCCGCGCCCGCCTGGCACGCAGAGTCCCGCCGCGGGCACTGCAGGCGGCGGAAACCGCGGTCCCGCTGGTCTCCCAGGTCAAACGCCGAGGCGTGGCCGGCATGTGGGACGACCTGAAAACACGAGTCGGAGACCTCAAGAAGGAACTGATCAGCAACCTGGTCTCGTTCCTGCTCCCCACCATCATCATCGCGGGCATCACCTGGATCGTGTCGCTGTTCAACCCCGCGTCCGCGTTCATCCGCGCCTGCAAGATGATCATCGACATCATCCGCTTCATCGTCACCAACGCCCGCCAGATCATCGACTTCGTCAACGCCGTCCTGGACGCGGTACTGGCCATCGCCCGAGGCGGCACAGGCGGCGTTCCCGCTCTGGTGGAACGCGCCCTCGCCCGCGCGATCCCGGTACTCATCGGCGCCCTGGCGGCCCTCCTGGGCATCGGCGGCATCGCCGGCAAGGTCAAACAGGTCTTCCAGAAGATCGCCCGCCCGGTCAACCGCGCCATCGACTGGGTCATCGACAAGATCACCGGCCTGATCAAGAAGCTATGGGCGAAGCTCAAGGCCCGCCGCGACCGGCCGTCGCGCCACAGAAGGCCGACGGGGGCACGCAGACCGGGCCGGCCGCGGCGCCCCAGGGACCGGGTCAGCCGCAGGGACAACACACCGGACGGCCAGCGCAGACGGTTGCACGCCGCGGTCACGGCCGGGGTCCGCGCGGTCAACCGGTTGCGCGGGCGCGCGGTCGGGCGCCGCCTGATCGAGCCTCTGCTGACCGTGATCCGCATCCGGTACGGCCTGTCCGTGCTCCGGCCGGTGGAACAGAGCGGCCGATGGGCGGTCCACGGCGTGATCAACCCGGAGATGACCGGGCCGACCACGAAGGAGACCGACGGCGGCGACAACCCGAACTTCAAGGCGGACGCGAAGAAGTTCGAGGAGAGGCTGGGCGCGAAGGCGGCCGTGCATGAAAACGCGAAGTCCGCGCTGGCGGGCATGGCCGCGAAGGTGAGAAAGTACCTCATCGAGGCCGCGGGCAGCTGGGACTACGCGAACACGAAGCTGCACGCGCTGATCAAGAAGATCGCGGCCGAGAACGTCGAACTGGCGATCCGGGCCGGATCGGTGGTCAATCTCGAAGCCGTGGAGGCGGAGAAGGACGAAGCCGCGAAGCAGGTGATGCTGATGGAGCCGGTCATGGCGGTCTTCGACGGTGGCGAGCTGTCCGAGCGATTCACCCACATCATCAGCTTCTACAGCAACGTGCTGGGTGACGATCTCGTCCATTCGAAGGGGTTCGGGGACTTGAAGGACACTGTGACGGGCTGGGTCATCGCGGTGGACCTGGACCTGCAGCAGCTGATGACCCTGGCGAAAGCCGTGCAGACCCCCGGGAGCAAGGTCCGGGACGCCATGACCCCCAAGCGGAAAGGATCAGACGTCGAGTTCCAGGCAGAGGCGAGAATCAAACGGGGCGCGAGCGTGAGCAGGAAGGTCGGCCTGCGGGCCGACGAACTCGGGCTGCCGATGAGCCCGCGCGAGGTGGCGCAGCAGCGGACGCTCCAGAAGGATTGGGACCAGGCCCTGCACAAACTGAAGTGGGAGGCCGGCTCCAAGGACTGGCGGATCAGGAAGGGCGGCGAGTTCGCAACGGGCGAGCCGGGCAGAAGGGCAAAGGAGTGGGCGCGGCAGATGCAGAGGCTCGGCATCCCGGTGGCCGCGGGCCCGTCCGGAACCACCAACGCGATGATGAACGTGGCGGTCGTGTTCAAGGCCGACAAGTACGACACCAGGCTGGCCTGCATCGGCTTCCTGCTCGGCTACCGGCACCACTCGCTGGTCGAGATCCTGGCCGCCGCTGAGCCGTTCGGCCCCACGTACGACAAGAGCCGGAGGATGTACCGGAACATCAAGCCGCTCGGCGAAGCGGAGTTGCGCTCCTACGGCGACGGTAAGTTCCCCGACGAGGCGAAAGCACCGGGGAAGGGCAGCGCCAAGTGACGAGAAAGTGCCGCCCCCAACCGCAACTGGTCGGAGCGGACTACTGGCTGCCGGTCGAAGCCTTCGAAGTCGGCTGGGCCGTCGCGGTCGGCTGCAACAACCTGCGCTGCCCGGACTGCGGGGAGGCGGTGCGGTCGGACGGGCAGCCGGGCCACACGGTCCGCCGCTACTGGTGCGCCTGCCAGCAGCACCTGGAGACCTGGACCTACTGGGTCGGCGGCGAGCCGGAGGACCTGTACGCGGAAAAACTTCGCTGGTACTGCGCCGGTCATCCGAACCTGACGCTGCCGGTGGTTCTGGACGGCGTGCGGCTGGACGCCGGGACCGACTGGGGCGCGGTCGCCGCCGCCGCCGTGCTGGAGGAGCCGTTCCACCCGCCCGGCATCGACCTCCGCCAGGCGTGGCTGGTCCGGCTGTACCACCTGCTTTCCCGGGAACGGGCGGCGGCACTGAGCTCGGCGATCGCCGAGCTGTTGTACACCACCGATCCACGCCTGGTCACGGGCGCTCTCGACTTCTTCACCACCGAGCGGAAGGCGCCCGGCGCGGAACGCATCACCGCCATGGTGACCGCACGCCGGGACTGGCTTGCGGAAACCCCCCACCCGAGCACACCGTCCGTGTCGCTGCTCGACGACGCAGTGCTCGTACTGCACACCCGTCTCCTGGCTACCGGCCGGGCCGCCGACCGGCCCGCGCTGGCCCTGGCCAAGGAGCTGGCGCTGGCGGGCGTCGGCCCGTACGACACCGCGGGCACGCTGCTCGACCACGATCCGAAGTGGCTCTGGACCAACGCAAGCGCGCTAGTCCAGGCCAATCCGGAATGGGCGGACAGGATCGCCTACCTGGCCACACAACAACGCGCCTCGATGCGACCCGGGCTACTGCGCGACCTGGCCACCGTCGCCCCGGCCGCGGCCCGTAAGGCCGTCACGGAACGCATCCCCGAGCCGGAACGCCAGCAGCTACTCGACCTGCTTCCTGGCGGCGACGCGGAAGCCGACCTGAACGAAACCGACTGACCAGGCGCCTCCGTTACCGGCCGTGCCCACGGAAGCCCAGGAACGAGCAGCTTCGACCCCACCCGTAGGCTCAGCATGTTCCGGCCGTTCTGTGCGCCCCCCGCCACGTCTTGCGGCTGGCCTCGGCGCGGCGCGCATTGATATGAACCCGTCCACTCGCGAGGGTTTGGCGACACATTTCAATGGCATACCGAAATCATGAGCCGCGGTGCGGCCTCGTCAGTCAAAGATGGCGCCTTCTCGAGTTCAACGCCTATCCGGTCGTGCATGGTGCACGCTGGGGGCCGTGACCCACTTGGACCGCGCGGGGATCCGGTGGACGGGTTCGCCGAGGCGGCGCGTCGGGATGTTCTCGCCCCCCGGGAGCCTCAGCGGGGCAGAAGGGTGCCCACCTCCCGTTCGCGGGCCGCGGTGTGGACGTGGGAGGCCAGGGCGATGTCGTGGACGCCCATGCCGAACGGGTTGATCACGACGCGGTCGTCGGGCGTGATGGGGCGGGGGTAGGCGCCGGCCAGGAGGGTGGCCAGGTCCGCGTCCACGGCACGGCCACCGGGGGGCGCCAGCTCGTCCGGACCGGTGACGCGGCCCGTATGCGCGAGCCTGCCGAGCAGCCGGGTCTCGTCCTCGCTGACCAGTTCCCAGTCGTCCACGAAGAGGTGGTCGCACGTCAGCAACAGGTCCTCGGTGGCGTCGTCCAGGGAGACGTTCAGGAACACCCCGCCTGCCGGGAGCCAGGCCGCCGCCACATAGGAAGTCGTGGTCGTCGTCGCGGCGACGGTGACCGAAGCGGCGCGCACCGCGGCCTCCGCGGTGGGGGCGACCTCGACACGCACGTCCGGCAGGTGCTGCGCGCCCCACTCCGCGAACTCCTCGGCACGGGCGGGGTCGGTGTCGAACACGCTCACCTCACTGACGCCGGCTCGGGGCGCCAGCACGGACAGGTGGGTGCGTGCCTGCCGCCCACTGCCCAGCAGCGCCACGTGCCGTACCTCGGACAGGTCGCGGACGGCGCGCAGCGCGGCCACCGACACCGCCGCCGTGCGCAATGCACTGACGTGGCCCGCGTCCATCAGGCACACCGGGACCGCGGTGAGGGGGTCGTACAACGCGATCAGGCCGTGCGCCCTCGGCAGTCCGCGGGCGGTGTTCCCGAGGCTGGCGTTGATGATCTTGCTGCCGTACGCGCCGTTGTAGTGCGCCGGGAGGATCAGGCTGCGTGCGGCGGCCCCGTCCGGCGCGGTCCACCGCAGCGCGGCCTCCGGCGCCACCGCCGCCGAGCCGCGGCGTACGGACAGGAACGCGTCGGTCACCACGTCGAGTGGATCGATCTCGGCGCACAGCTCGACCACCTGGTCGGCTGTTAGGTACCGCAACGCGTTCTCGTCGGCGGCGATCGACATCGGCGAAGGCTCCGTTCTTTCGTCGGCAGTTCTGGAGGATGGCACACAACGCCACCGCGAGGCGCCAGAATGGATCAAGGTCGACGGAGCCCAGGCACCGGGAGGTCGAGTGGAGTACCCGTTGTCCGCCGAACAGGCGGCGCACTGGTTCGACATCGAGTGCGGCCACGACGTCGCCGCCGTGAGCCAGGCGGTCGAGTTGAGGGGTCCGTTCGACGTGACGACATTCCGCCGCTGCTGGGCGGCGCTCGTCGCACGGCACGACGTCCTGCGCACCACCTTCGACGCGCGGGACGGGGTGCCGTTCCAGGTCGTGCTTTCCGCGCGGGAGCTCGACCTTCGGGAGCGCGAGGTCCCCGCCGGTGAGGTGCGCGACGCGCTCGAACGCGACGCCGCCGCCCCGTTCGACGTGCGCACGGACCCGCTGTTGCGGGTGCGGGTGTACCGGGAGCACGCACGGCGGCACTGGATCCTGGTCGTGCTGCACCCGCTCGTCGCCGATCTTCCGTCCGCCGCCGCACTGCTGGCGGAGTGCGCGGAGCTGTACCGGACCGGTCGCGCGCTTCCCGAGCCCGCCGCCCGCTACCGGGACTTCGTTGCCTGGCAGGCGGACTTCCTGTCCGGACCGGACGCCGCGGACCAGCTGGCCGGGCTCGCGGCGGGGTTCACCCCCTTGCCCGCGCCGCTGGAGCTGCCGCGGGGGGCGGCACCGGACGGGGCGGGGGGCGTGAACCGCACCATCACCGCCGCTGTGGCCGAGGGGTTGGCCGCGCTCGCCCACGACAACTCGACCACCTGCGCGGTCGCACTGACCGCCCTGTTCCAGATCGTGCTGCACCGCTACACCGGACAGGACCGCGTCGTGGTCGGCAGCGTGCTGGACGGGCGCCCGGCGCCACGGTTCGACCCGGTGGCAGGCAGCTTCGCCAACCGCGTCCCGGTCGACCTCGACCTGGCGGGTGACCCGACCTTCACCGACGTCCTGGTGCGCGGCGGCCGGGCCGCCGACATGGCCGACACGGCCCGGCTCGTGCCGTTCGGCCACCTCGTCGGACGGGTCGCCGACCGCGGGGACGCCGACCGCTCCCCCGTGTGCCAGGCCGTGCACGTTCACGGGCGGGCCGTGGCGGACCTGGCGTTCGGCGGCGGCCTCGTCGCACGACCACTGCCCGCGCCGTCGGCCGGCGCCACGGCGGAGCTGGTGCTCCGCACCGAGGAGACGCTGGCAGGCCTGTCGCTGTCGCTGTGGTGGGGCGCCGGTGTGCTGGCGTCCGGCACCGCGGCGGCCATGCTCGAGAACCTGGACGAGCTGGCGGCCGCGGTGGTGGCGGACCCGGGACGTCCGCTCGCCAAGTTCCCCCTCGCCACGGCGCGTGAGCGGCAACTCATGGCCGCCTGGAACGAGACCGCCCACGACCACGAACACGAGCCGTGGGTGCCGGAGAAGTTCCTCGCGGTGGCCGGGGAGCGACCCGACGCCGTGGCGCTGCGCTTCGAGGGCCGGTCGGTGACCTACGGCGAGCTGGCGCGGCGCGTCAACGGTCTCGCCCACCACCTGCGCGACCGCGGTGTCGGTCCGGGCGCGATCGTCGGCGTCGCGGTCGAGCGGTCGCCGGAGCTGGTCGTGGCGCTGCTCGCCACCCTCGCCGCCGGTGCGGCGTACCTGCCGCTCGACCCCGACTACCCGGCCGAACGGATCAGGTTCATGGTCGCCGACGCGCGGCCGTCGCTCGTGTTCACCCAGAGCCACCTCCGTGCGCGCCTCCCGGGCGTCGACGTGCCCGTGGTCGTGCTCGATGAGCCCTCTGCTGGGCTCGCGGCAGCCGACGACCCCGTGCCGACGACGGTCGAGGGCGACACGCACGCGTACGTCATCTACACGTCCGGGTCCACCGGGCGACCGAAGGGCGTGCAGATCACCCACCGCGCGCTGCGCAACCGCATCGCCTGGACGCAGGCCACGTTCTCGCTCACGCCGGGGGACCGGGTGCTGCAGAAGACGCCGTCCAGCTTCGACGTCTCGGTGTGGGAGTTCTTCTGGCCGCTCACCGTCGGCGCCCGGCTCGTCCTCGCCGCGCCGGGCGGCCACCGGGACGTGGCCTACCTCGCCGAGGTCATCCGCGCGGAGGCGGTGACCACGGTGCACTTCGTGCCGTCCGTGCTGCGGCTGTTCCTCGCCGAGCCGGGGGCGGCGCGGTGCCCCTCGCTGCGGCGCGTGCTGTGCAGCGGCGAGGCGCTTCCCCCGGACGCCGTCGACGCCTTCCACGCCCGCATGTCGTGCGAGCTGCACAACCTGTACGGGCCCACCGAGGCGACCGTCGACGTCACCTGGTGGCCGTGCCGCGCGGGTGAGCCGAGCACCCCGATCGGCAGGCCCGTGCACAACACGAGCATCCATGTCCTCGGCCGCACCGGGCACGAGGTGCCGGTCGGCGCGGCCGGCGAGATCCACATCGGCGGCGTGCAGGTGGCCACGGGTTACCTCGACCGGCCGGTGCTCACGGCGGCACGCTTCGTACCGGACCCGTTCTCCACCGACCCGGCGGCCCGCCTGTACCGGACGGGCGACCTGGGCCGGTTCCGGCACGACGGCGCCGTGGAGTACCTCGGCAGGCTCGACCACCAGGTGAAGATCTACGGCAACCGGGTGGAGACCGGCGAGGTGGAGACCCGGCTCGCCGCGCACCCCGCCGTCGCGGACGCGGTCGTGACCGTGGCCGCGCGCGACGGCGCGGTCCGGCTCGACGCGCACGTGGTGCCCGCGGCCGGCGCCGCGCCGGAACCGGCCGAGCTGCTTGCCCACCTGCACCAGACCCTGCCCGGCTACATGGTGCCGAGCCGTGTCCGGTTCCTCGACGCACTTCCGCTCACACCGAGCGGCAAGGCGGACCGGACGGCGCTGGCGGCGGCCGCGCACGAGCCCGCCGGCCACGCCGGCGTGCTCGGGCGCCCACGCACCCCGGCCGAGCGGGCGGTGGCCAGGGTCGCCGCCACGCTGCTGGGGCCGCCCGAGGTGCGGGTGACCGACAACCTGTTCGCGCTCGGCGGCGACTCCATGACCGCGCTGCGGTTCTCCGCCGCCCTCGTGGGACAGGGCCTCGACCTCACCGTCGCGGACGTCGTGCGCGCCCGCACGTTCGCACAGCTCGCCGCGGCCGCACCGCCGGTCCGGACACGGTTCTCCCCGCCGGCCGGCGACGCCGGGCGGACCGGTGTGGTGCTGCGTCTCGCGGGTGGCCTCGACGACCAGGCGCTGCGCGCGGCACTCGCGGCGATCGAGGCACGCCACGCGCGACTGCGCACCGCACTCACGCCGCCGCCACCCGGGAGCCTCGGCACGGACACCCTCTACGTGCACGTGCGGCCCGGCGGCGACGCGTTCGACCTCACGCTCGACGCCGTGGCCGACCGGTGGGGCATGGCACTGCTGGCCGCCGAGCTGGTCGCCGAGTTCACCACCCGTTCCCCAGGTCCCCTTCCCACGCCGGCACGGGGCGGCGTCCCGGTTCCCACCGCGGTCGCGGACGGGCTGCGCGCGTTGGCCCGCGAGGCCGGGGTCACGGTGGGAACGGTGGCGCTCGCCGCGCACGCACGGGTCGCCGGGCTGCTCTCCGGCCGCGGGGAGGTCACGGTGACCCTCGCCGTCGACGGCAGGCCGGCGAACGCCGCCGGCGACGGGCTGGTCGGCGACCACCGGCGGTTCGCGTCGGTGCACGTCGACGTCCGGCGCGGCACCTGGCGCGACCTCGTCCGCGCGGTGGCGCACGCCCCCCGCGTCCCGGTCACGGAACCGGCCGCCGCCGTGTTCGACCACATCGACACCGACATCGCCGACGTCGTCCGGCAGGCGGCGCCGGGGCAGGGCGTCGAGCTGGTCGGGTGGCAGCTGCCGGGCCCGCGCACCACCTCGTTCGACGACACGTCGGTGGTCCCGGTGCTCGACGGCGAGGCCGCGGACCGTCTCGGGCATGTCCTGGCCGTGATGGCCGCCGACCCCGACGGCCCCGCCGACACCGACCTGCGCACCGACGAGGAGCGGCGACTGGCCGAGCGGGTCAACGCGACCGGGCGGGCCTGGCCGGGCCCGGTCGGCGCACACCACGCCGTCAGCGAGCACGCCCGCGCCGCGCCGGACGCGGTCGCCGTGCGGTGCGGCGAGCAGGAGCTGACCTACGGCGAGCTGGACGCGCGCGCGACCGCCATCGCCGCGCACCTGCGCGACACCGGGCTCACCCCCGGCTCGGTCGTCGCGGTCGCGGTCACGCCGTCCACCGACCTTCCGGCCACACTGCTGGCCGTCCACCGGGCCGCCTGCGCCTACCTCCCGGCCGTGCCCGGCGAACGGTCCGGCGCGGCGGTCCTCATCACCGACCGCCCGGACCTCGCCCCGGCCGGGGGGCCGGTGCTCGACCTCGCCGGGGTGCCGCGCGCGGCACCACCGGCGCCTCCCGAGCCGACTGCTCCCGGCACGCCCGCTCTCGTGTGGCCGGACGGGGTCACCCTCACCCAACGCGCCCTCGACAACGCCCGGCGCGGGCTGTGCGCGCGGCTGGGCTGGCAGGGCGAGGACGAGGTGCTGCTCGCCACCACGCCGGACCAGGGATGGCAGGACCTCTTCCTGCCGCTGGCCACCGGCGGCCGGCTCGACCTGCCCGCGGCGGAGGAGGCGGGTGACCCCGACGCGCTCGCCGGTCTGCTGGCCGGCGCGACCACCGCGCTCGCACCCGGCGGGTGGTGGCGGTCGCTGGTCGACTCGGGGTGGCCGGGAGATCCCGCACTGCGGATCGTCCACACCGGCGCCGGCACGGACCGTCTGCCGCCCGGTCTCGGCCGGGTGGTGTGGCGCGTCCACGGCTTCCCGGCCACCGCGTTCTGGTCGACCGCGGCACGCGTCGACCGGCCCGGCGCACCGGACGTCGGCACCCCGCTCGCCAACACCACCTGCCACGTGGTGGGCGAGGACGGCTGGCCGGCACCGGTCGGGGTCCCCGGCGAGCTGGTGATCGGCGGGCAGGGCGTCGCCACCGCCGGGACACCACCGGTCCCGCTACCCCATGTCGCACCGGATCGCTTGTACCGCACGGGAATGCGGGTCGTACTCGGTCCGGACGGGACGCTTGCCGCGCACGCCGGAGGGGAATAGCTTCGGATCATGACCTCTCCCGCTCCCCGCCGGAACAAGGAGCCGCGCTGGCTGTTGCGACGGCCCGACCCGGAGGCGCCCGCGCGGCTGTTCTGCTTTCCCTACTCAGGGTGCGGCGCGTCGATGTACCACCGGTGGCCCCGCAGGATCGGGTCCGTCGAGGTGTGCCTGGTCCAGCCGCCGGGACGCGAGAACCGCGTCAGGGACCCGCACTACGGGACCTACGAGGAGCTGGCCGCGGCGCTGGTCGAGTACCTGCCGCCGTTCCTGGACAGGCCGTTCGCGTTCTTCGGGCACTGCGGCGGAGCCCTGCCCGGTGTGGAGCTGACCCACCAGCTGCACGACGCCGGGTTGCCGACGCCCCAACGGTTGTTCATCTCCTCGCAGGTCGCTCCGCACGACGGCCCCTACGGCCGGTTCCTGCACCTGAGCCAGGACGAGCTGGGCGCCGAACTGGCCAAGCTCGTGGAGAGCCTCGGCGGGACGCCCAGCCCCGCCCTGATCGAGCTCGGACTCGAGCTGCTGGTCAAGGACATCGAGGCCAACCGGCGGTACCGCGTGCCGGTGCCGCGGCCGCTGCCGTGCCCGGTCACCGCCATCGGCTGGTCCGGGGACACCGAGGTGCCGTTCGACCTGATGGGCGGGTGGCGCGACCTCACCGACGACTGCCGCCACGTGCTGCTCGACGGCGAGCACTACGACTTCCTCGCCGCCCCGCCGGCCCTGCTCGCCGAGTTCGCCCGCGACCTCGGCGAGCGGCTCACGCCCGCGCGCGCACCCGCACCGGGAAGTGCTTGATCCCCGCGGTGAAGTTGGAGCACAGGTGCTCGACCTCGCCCGCCTGCTCGAACGACGCCACCCGCGAGAAGATCTCCCGCAGCGTCAGCTCGAGGGTGATCTGCGCCGCGGTGGCGCCGATGCACCGGTGCGGACCGAACCCGAAGGCGATCTCCTTGTTGGGGTCACGGCCGACGTCGAACCGGAACGGGTCGGTGAACACCTCCTCGTCCCGGTTCGCCGAGGGGATCCAGGCGACGACGCCGTCGCCGGCACGGATCCGCTGTCCGCGGACCTCGACGTCGTTCACCGCGTACCGCAGGAAGTGCACGACCGGTGAGGACCACCGCAGTGCCTCGCGGATGCCCGTCTTCAGCAGGGTCTCGTCCTTGGCCCACCGGTCGTACTGCTCGGGGTCGTCGAGCAGGTGCAGGATCGCGGCCGAGACGGCGTGGCCGGTGTTGACGTTCGCGCCGAGCAGCATGCTGTAGCAGTTGGACACGATCTCGCCGTCGGACAGCGGCGTGCCCTCGACCCGCATGGTCATCAGCCTGCCGATCAGGTCCCGGTCCCACAGGTCCTCGGCCGGTTCGCCGCGGCGGCCGCGCACCTGCCGGCCGAAGTAGGCGAACAGGTCGTGGTGCGCCTGTTGGAGCGTGGCCTCGGGGCTGCCGTCCACCTGGTACTCCGGGTCGTCCGGGGCCACCGTCATCAGCCCGGCACGCACCAGCTCCGGGTGGTCCGCCGCCGGCAGTCCCATGACCACACCGGACACGATCATGGGCAGCGCGGTCATCGCCACGCCGAGGTCGAACGTCTCGCCCTCGACCATGGGCTCGAGCAACGTCCTGATGGCGGCGTGGATGCGCGGCACCCGCGACCGCAGCGCGCTCATCGTCAGCATCTGGTGCAGCGGGCGGCGCACGTGGGTGTGCCGGGGCGGGTCGCTCACCGCCATCTGCCGCCCGCCGGCCGGGTCCCGGACGCCCAGCATCTTCAGGATGGCGCCGCGCTCCGAGGTGAACTCGGTGTGCTCGCCGAGCACCCGCCGCACGTCGTCGTAGCGCGTCACCGACCAGAACCCGCGGCCGTCCGGCAGGTCCTGCCAGCGCACCGGCTCCTGCTCCCGCAGCGTCCGCCACGCCGAGTGCGGGTCGCCGTCGCTGAACACCTTCGGGTCGTACAGGTCGATCTCGGCGACCCGCACGGTCCCCCGCCCCGTGGAGATCCTCATGCACGCGCCCCTTCCAGGCCGATCAGGTCCTCGACCGCCTCGGCGAACTCCTCCACGGTCGGGTTGTGGAGCAACGCGCGGATGGGCAGCTCCACGTCGAACACGGCCTCGGTCCTGCTGATCAGATCCATGGCCAGCAGGGAGTTGCCGCCCAGCTCGAAGAAGTCGTCGGCCACGCCGACACGCTCGACGGCCAGCGCCTCGGCCCACAGGTCGCAGACGAGCTGCTCCACCGGGGTGCGCGGGGCGAGGTACTCGCTGTCCGACTGGCGCGGCGCGCGGGTGGGCACGGACAGTGCCGCCGCGTCGACCTTGCCGTTCGCGGTCAGCGGCAGCTCGTCGGTGGTGAGGATGACCGAGGGGATCATGGCGGCCGGCAACGCGGCCCGCAGCGCCCGCCGGACGCGGGCGGCCAGGTGCTCGCCACCCAGCTCACCGGGTGCGGGAACCACGTGGGCGACGAGGTGGCGGTCCCCGTGGTCGTCGGTGCGCACGACCACGACGGCCTGCCGCACGCCGGGCAGTGCCGTGATCTCCTGCTCCACCTCGGCCGGCTCCACCCGGAACCCGCGGATCTTGACCTGGCGGTCGCCTCGCCCGAAGAACGCGAGGACGCCGTCGGAGAGCTCGCCGACGATGTCGCCGGTCCGGTACATCCGCGCTCCGGGCGTGCCGGCGTACGGGTCGGGCAGGAACTTCTCCGCGGTCGCCCTCGGGTCGCCGAGGTAGCCGCGGGACAGCCCGGCGCCCGCCACGCACAGTTCGCCCCGGCCGCCCGCCGGCACCGGACGCAGCTCGTCGTCCAGCACCCGCACCTGGGTGCCGGTGATCGGGCGGCCGATCGGCACCGTGCCCTCGACGGGTGCGGTGACCGGGTGGCAGGTGGTGAACGTGGTGTTCTCGGTCGGCCCGTAGCCGTTGATCAGCCGCACCGACGGGAACCGCGCCAGGAACCGGTTGACGTGCCCGGGGTTGAGGACGTCGCCGCCCGCGACGAGCTGGTGCAGGCCACCCAGCTCCTCCAGGTGGTGGTCGACCATGCGGTGGAACAGGCCCGCGGTCAGCCACAGGGTGGTGACCTTCTCCTCGGCCAGCACGTGGGCCAGCTCCTCGGCGACCAGCGGACCCGGCGGGTGCACGGCCAGCCGCCCGCCGGTCAGCAGGGGCGACCAGATCTCGAACACCGACGCGTCGAACGCGAGCGGCGACAGGTGCAGGAACGTCTGCCCCGGCCCGAGTTCGGCGAAGCCACCCTCGACCAGCCGCACCACGGCGCGGTGCGGCACGCCGACGCCCTTGGGGCGCCCGGTCGAACCGGACGTGAAGCAGATGTAGGCGAGGCCGTCCGGCCGGGACCGGTCCACCGGGGACACCGGCCCGGCCGGCAGTCCGTCGGGCAGCCGCAGCTCGGGCGTGCCGGCGGGCACGGACAGCCGGCCGTCGCTCACGACCGCCACCGCGCCCGCCGCGGCCACCAGCCGTTGCCGCCTCGCCTCCGGAGCACCGACGTCCAGGGCCAGGAACGCGGCGCCGGCCTTGAGGACGCCGAGGAGCGCGGCGATGACGTCGTGCCCCCGGTCGAGGTGGACCGCGACGACGTCCTCGGCGCCGTCGCGGCCGACACCGCGGTCGGTCAGCCAGGCCGCGATCCGGTCGGCGCGCTCGCCGAGCTCCGCGAAACTCACCTGCGCCCCGCCCGAGGACACCGCGACCTCGTCGGGGCGCTCGCGGACCTGGGCGGCGAAGAGCTGGGGAACCGTGCGCTGCCACCGCGCCTCTGCGTGGTCCATCTTCATCGGTCATCCTTCCCGGGGATCGTCGGGCGCAACGCGTACGCGCACCCGGCTCGCTGGGGGCGCTCGACCGTGGCCGGGCCTGCCGACCACGTCTCGTGCCGGTCGTCGAAGTGCGGGCTGAGGGGGTGGCCGGACTGGCCGGCCGGCATGTCGAACGCCACGACCCCGCCCCGGCCCGGCGTCAGCACGGCCCTGGCGACCGCGCCGAAGCCGGGCACGCAGGTCCGCACGGTGTGCAGCGCACCCGGCTGCGGCCGTGGCGCGATGCCGAGCAGGCGCCGGGCCCACGGCACGAGTGCCGACAGCGGGTGGTCCAGCCCCACGCGGTTCACCGCTCCCCACACCGGCAGCTCGTCGCGGCCGGCCCCGAGGTCGGCCTGGGCCGTGGCCACACAGCGGGCGACGAACGCGGTCCAGCCCGCCTCCTCGGCATCCGGCGGGAGCAGTGCGGGGTCGCCGGAGCCGACGATGGCCAGCAGCGGCCGGTCGACCGAGCGGAACGGGTAGGTGAAGGCGGGGTCGAGCCGCCGGCATTCCGCGAGGAGGGGCGCGAGCACCCGTTCGGCCAGCACCGCCCTGGTCGCCACCAGCACCGCGAAGGCACGGGAGCCGGCGGTGGCGCGACCGTCCCAGGCCGCGAGCAGCTCGGCGGTGGAGTCGTCGCGGCCGGTGAGCGCGTCGACCGCGATCCGTTGGTACGGAAGGTAGAGCGCCGCGTGCGTGTCGTGCTGCAGTGCCCGCGCCGCCTCGACATCGTGTCCGACATCGTGTCCGGCGCCGTGGCCGGCACCGCTCGTCAGCACCTGCCGGATCCGCCGTGCGCGGTGTCCGGGGTCGGGGTCGTGGGTGATGCGGAACGGGTGCTCGGCCAGGCCCGCGTCGTTGGCCGACACCAGGATCCCGCCCGCGGGGTCGACCACGCGCGGGCGTTCCGGACCGGTCAGGTATCCCTGCACGGCCGAGCCGTCCGCGGGTCGGCGGGGCAGCAGGCCGGTCGCGAGCTGGGCCGTGTGGCCCGCGTCGTCGGCGAGGAGCACGGTGAGGGGGAAGCCGTGGGCGTCGTCGAGGATCGCGACGGCCGCGGCCACGTCCGTTGCCTGGGCGATGCGTTGGAACCGCAGGTCGCACGACCGCGGGTCGTGCCCGATCCAGCGGACGGCCGTCTTCCCGTCCGGCAGCGGGTGCGTGGCCAGCGGCATCGAGCCCGCGCGCGTGACCTCGACCGTCCGGTGCCCGCCGCCGCGCACCGCGATCCGTTCGACGTCGGTGCGGAGCTCGTCGTCGCCCGCGCCGACGGGCACGAGGTCCAGCACGTCGGCGGTGAGGTTCGTGACGCCCCACACGAGGTGGGAGTTGCTGCCGCTGAGCACCACGGGCAGGCCCGGTGCGACGAGCCCGCGGAGACGGTGGTCCGGCCAGGCGAGGTCGACCTCGTACAGGGCGTTCGGCAGGGACAACGCCAGGTGCGGGTCCGCGGCGAGGACCGGGCCGGTGTCGCCGGGGGCGATCCAGGCGTTCGACCCCGGCGCTGCCTGGTCGAGAGCGACGACCCGCCCGGGCGGCGTGCCCGTGGTGCGGTGGGCGGCGAGTCCCGCCGGCACGGTGGCGGGGCCTCCGGGCAGCAGGAACTCGGCGACGCCGGGTGGGAACGCACGCCGGATGACCGCGTCGGCACGCTTGGCCGGCTCCTCCCACGACAGCGCGTGCAGCAGGTACAGCGCGACCAGCAGGCTGTCGGTCGGGGTCCACGGCTTCGGCCGGTAGGACAGGAACCGGCACTCGAACGGCGGTCCGTGGTGCTGCCATGCCGCGGTGACCCCGGCCGCGTAGGCGGCGAGGAGGTCACGCTCCGGCTGAGCCAGCGCCGCCTCGGCACGTTCGGCGGCGGCCGCCAGGCCGAGCCGCCGGTACCGCTCGTCGGCGGGCAGCGCCGGACGTCCCCACACCTCGGCCAGCCGGCCGGCGGCGGTGCGGCGGGCCAGTTCCATCTGGAAGCCGCGGTCACGGGCGGTGACGTAGCCCAGCGCGCGCACCGCGTCGAGCCACGAGCCGGCCTCGAGCCGGGTCACCCCGGCGCGACCCGACACGGCACGCACCTCGGCGTCGAGCCCGGGCACGCGGACGTCGCCGGGGCAACCCCGGTGCGCGGCCAGCAGCGCCCGCACCAGCCGCGCCTCGACGGCCACGTGGTGACGCCGCACGCGCAGGTACGCGGCCGTCGCGACGCCACCCACGACGACCACCGCGAGGAGTGCCCACGCCGGAGCGGCCGCCGCGCTCGCGACCGCGGCGGCGAGCGTGCCCACCGCGGCGGCGCCGGTGAACCGGACGGACGGCAGCCGGGCCAGTCTGCGGTAGCGGCGGCGGTGTGCCGGGCAGGACGTCACGAGCCGAGCGCCTTGCCGATGGCGGCCAGCGTCGCGGCGATGTCACCGAGCAGCTCGACCGCCTCGGCGCGGCCGGTGAGGGCGGGCTTGTACCGCAGGTCGAGCAGCAGCTCCTCGCCGACGGGGGCGACGCCGAGCACGAGGTCGCAGGTCGTCGCGGCGACGGCGGTGCCGAACGTGCCGCGGTCGGACTCGTACGGTGCCAGGCACAGCCCGTCGGGCAGGTCGACCCCGCGCATCTCCTCCTGCATGACGAGCATGACCTCGAACAACGCGGCGGTGTGGTCGCGGCCGTGCCGGTCGGTCAACGCCGCCAGCAGGTCCTCGAACGGGTACTCCTGGTGTTCGTAGGCCGCGAGGCAGACGCGGCGCGCCTGCCTCGCCAGCTCGACGACGCCGTGGTCGGTGCGGCAGTCCCCGCCGATGTCCATGCGGAGCACCACCGTGTTGGCCACGAGCCCGACGACCCGCTCGACCTCCGGCCGCAGCCGGTTGGCCAGCTGCGTCGCGACGCGGATGTCGTGCTGGCCGCTCCACTCGCGCAAGGTGGCCGCGTACGCGGCGAGCAGCACCATGAACTCGGTGAGGCCGTGGCGGCGGGCCGCGTCCCGCGCCGCGGCGACGGTGCCGGCGTCGACCCGCAGCCGGCACGAGGCCGAGCGGAACCGCTCCACCACGGACAGGCGGCTCGAGTCGCGGAACCGGCTCCCCTCGACGGCGGACAGGGCGGCCCAGGGCGGCGCGAGCCGGTCGAGCCAGTGGTCCCGCTGCCGCTCGGCCTCCGGTCCCCCGGTCCAGACCACGCGTGCCGCGGTGAGCTCGGCGCTGCCCGCGGCGGGTGGGCGGTCCGCACCGCCTCCCGTGACCAGGTCCCGGTAGGTCGTGGCGGCCTCGGTCATGAGCAGCGACAGCGACCAGCCGTCGCAGACGAAGTGGTGGATGTTCAGGTAGACGACGTGCTGGTCGGCCGCGAGCCGGTACACAACCACCCGCAGCAACGGCGCGTGGTCCAGCGACATCGCCTCCCGAGCCGCGGCCGCCATGAGGTCCTCGCACCGCGCGGCCGGGTCCGGGTGGTCACGCAGGTCGACCGTCTCGACGCGCGGCTCGGCGTGCGGCTCGACCACCTGCACGGGCGTCCCGTCCACCACCTCGACGCGGGTGCGCAGCGCGTCGTGCCGGTCGACCAGGGAGTCGAACACCCTGGCCAGCACGGCGATGTCGAGCGGACCGTCCGCCCGGAGCGCGCCGGGCATGCCGAACAGCGGTACCCCCGGCAGCCGGGTGGCGATCGTCCACATCTGGTGCTGCGCACGGGACAGCGGGAACCGCCGCGGGCCGCGATCGGCACCGTCGGCTGGGTCGGCACGGTCGGCCGGGTTCGCCGGGGACGCCTGCGCGGGTGGCGCCTGCGCGAGTGCCGCCGCGACGCCGGCCGGCGTCGGGGTCGCCACGAACGCGCCCATGGACAGTGCGCCGTGCCGGGCCCGCAGCCGGCTGACCACCTGCATCGCGGTCAGCGAGGAGCCGCCGGCCGCGAAGAAGTCCGTCTCCGGGCCGTAGGCCCCCGGCCCGAGCACGTCGGCCCACACCGCGGTGACGACGTCCACGAGCTCGGCGGGCGCCGGGCCGGCCGCCGGCGCCGTCTCGGGCGCGGCCGGGGTCGGGAGGGGGGCGGCGGCGCGCGCCGCCGCGGCCGCCACCGCCGCGGCACCGGGCAGCGGCAGGCCGCGGCAGGCCGCGTCGACCGAGGCGAGCACGGCCGCCACCGCGTCGCGGTGGGCGGCACCCGCGAGCGTGACGAGGGGCAGCGGGACCGCGGCGGCGTCGTACTCGAGGATCAGCCGCAGGAGACGGGTCCGCACGTCCACGGTGTAGTTCGCGCCGAAGGCGTAGTGGGTCGCCTCACGCTCGTGGACGTCGAGCACCTCGAGCCCGCCCTCGTGCACGAGCCGCTGGGTGGTGTGGAAGTCGGTGAAGTTGAAGCCGGTGTCGAAGACCGGCCGGGTGCCGTGCAGCCGCTGCACCAGCGCCTGCGGGTACCACCGGCGCCGGACCAGCTCCAGCTCCGCCTCGTGCGCGCGCCGCGCCAGCCCGGCCCAGCTCAGCTCGCCGAGCCGCACCCGCAGCGGCAGCTGGTTCAGGAACAGCCCCAGCACCCGGTCGGCGTCCGCCTCCTCGGGGCGGCAGGACACGACGAGACTCGTCACGACCTCGTCCGTGCCGGTCAGCCACGCGAGTACGCGCAGGTGCACGGCGTGCAGCAACGCCTTGAGCGGCACGCCGATCCGTCCAGCGGCGGCACGCAGGCCGCTCACCGCCTCGGCGGCCAGGTCGACCCGCACCTGCCGCATCACCGGGGTGCCGGTCCGCTCGGGCGCGATCAGGGTGGTCCCGGCGGCGAGCCACTCGCGCCAGTACCGCTCGTGGTCCGGGTCGGCCACCGCACGCTGTTCGAGCGCCACGTAGTCCGCGACCGTGGTCCTCGGTGTGGCGACGGGCGGCGCCGTGCCGTGGTCGCGCAGCGCGCGGTACTGGTCGTGGAGGTCGGCGAAGAACGCGTTGACCGACCACCCGTCGAGCATCGCGTGGTGGTGGGCGAAGATCAGCTGGTAGTCGTCGGCGGACCGGATCAGGACCACGAGCCGGAACAGCGGGGGCCGCGCCGGGTCGAACTCCCTGGCCATCTCCTCGTCGACCACCGCGAGCATGCGTGCCTCCTGGTCGGCGTCGGCCAGGTCGCGAAGGTCGGTGAACTCGAGCGGGGCGTCGATGCCGGTGTGGACGCGCTGGACGGGTCCGTGCGGGCCCGCCACGTCGAAGCTGGTGCGCAGGATCGGGTGGGCCGTGACGACCGCGCGGGTCGCCGCGCGGAACGCGTCGGGGTCCATCGCGCCGCGGACCCGGTAGCTCAGCACGATGTGGTAGACGCCCGCGCCCGGCGCCAGCTCCTGGTGGTAGACCATGCCGGACTGCAGCGCGGTCATCGGGTAGGCGTCCTCGACGTCGGCCGGCAGGCCGGCGAACGCGCCGTCGGGCAGCAGCGAGAACGGTTCCCGTGCCGCGGCGCGGGAGTCGTCGCGGACCATCCGGGCCGCGAGGTCGGTGAGCCGGGGTGCGTCGTAGACGTCGCGCACGCGCAGCCGCAGCCCCCGCTCCCTGGCCAGGCCGACGAGGTTGATGGCCCGCATGGAGTCGCCGCCGAGATCGAAGAAGTCGCTGCCGGCGGACACGGTGTCGGTGTGCAGCACCAACCCGAACAGCTCCGCGAGGACCTCCTCGGCGGGGGTGGACGGCGGTGCCGTGCCCGCCGTAGACGCCTGTTCCCCGGCCGCCGCCTCGGCCGCCGCGACGACGGCCGCCCGATCCAGCTTGCCGTTGTCGGTCAGGGGCAGCCGGTCGACGACCCCGACCGCGCGGGGGACCATGTACCGCGGCACCGCGGCGCGCACCCCGCGCACGACGTCCGCGGTGGACAGCCCCGCGGGGTCACCCGCCGCGACGACCACGGCCACGACGTGCGTACCGCTGCCGTCCCTGGCCGTGGCCGCGGCCGCCGCCGCGACGCCGGGCTGGGCGGCCAGCGCCTCCTCGATCTCGGCCAGCTCGACCCGGAACCCGTTGACCTGCACCTGCGCGTCCCGCCGGTGGAGGTAGGCGATGCCGGTCCCGTCCCGCCTGCCGAGGTCACCGGAGCGGTACATCCGGGCCCCGGGCACCGGGCTGTAGGGGTCGGGCACGAACCGCAGCGCGGTCTCCCTGGGCCTGCCGAGGTAGCCGCCGGCGACCTGCGGGCCGCCGACGTGGATCTCGCCGACGCACCGGTTGAGCACCGGCGCCCCGCCGTCGTGCAGCAGGTGCAGCGCGGTGCCGGGCAGGGGGACACCGATGGCGGACTCCCGTTCGGTGACACCGGGTTCGGCGGGGCGGAGCCACCGCCACGAGGCGTGCACGGTGGTCTCGGTGATGCCGTACATGTTCACCAGCGCCACCCGGTCGCCCACCGCCGCGTACCAGGCGTCCACGAGCTTGCGGTCCAGCGCCTCGCCGCCGAACACCACGTGCCGCAGGTGGTCGGCCGAACCCGACCCCGGCCGCACGATGGCCGGCAGCATCGCCGAGAGCGCGGACGGCGTCAGGTTCAACACGGTCACCCGTTCGCGGGCCAGCAGCCGGGCGAACGCATCCGGTTCCCGGGTGGTCCACTTCGGCACCACCACCAGGCGCCCGCCGTGCAGCAGGCACCCGAAAACCTCCCACGCGGAGAAGTCGAAGGAACAGGCGTGGAAGAGCGTCCACGTGTCCGCCGGCCCGAACCCGAACCGCCCCGCGGTGGCGTCCAGCAGGTGCAGGACGTTGCGGTGGGAGACGAGCACGCCCTTCGGCTCGCCCGTCGAGCCGGACGTGTAGATCACGTAGGCGGTCGCGGTGCCCTGCACCGCCCCGGCGGGGGCGGCACCCGTGCCACGCTCGGCCAGTGCCGCGAGGGTCGTCCGGGTACCGGTATCACTGGCGGCGTCGCCGCCGTCCGGCTCCGGCGCGACGACCAGGCGCACGGCCGCGTCGGCGAGCACGCGGTCGACGCGCGCCGAGGGCCAGCTGTCGTCGAGGACCAGGTACGCGGCGCCGGCCGCCATGACGCCGATCATGGCGACGACGAGGTCCGCGCCGCGCGGGAGGGCGATGCCGACGACCTCACCCGGGCCGTAACCGAGCGCGCGCAGGCCGCGCGCCACGAGGTCGACGCGCCCCAGCAGGTCGGTGTAGGTCAGCCCACCGTCCTCGGTGGTGACCGCGACCGCGTCGCCACGGGCGGCCGCGACGGCGGCCAGCCGGCTCACCAGGGACTCGCCAACGCCGGGGACGCGGTCCGCCGCGTCGCCGAACGCGCCGGTGCCCGGCTCGTCGAGTGGTGCGACGGCCAGTCCGTCCACCCGCCGCGCGGGGTTGGCCGCGCCCTGCGCGAGGACCCTGCGCACGACGGCGAGCATCGCGGTCACGTCCTCCCGGCTCACCACCCGCCGGTCGAACTCGACCTCGATGTCGAGGGTGCCGCCGTCGTCGCGGACGAGGAAGTTGAGGTCGAACTTCACCCCGGAGCGGGCCACGTCGAGCTCGGTCGCGTCGAGGCCGGGGAACGACGGGCGGGGCAGCGCGGCACCCGCGTCGGTGAGGACGACACCCCGCAGGGCGCGGCCGGTCACGTCCGGGTCCTCGTCCGCGGTGAGGAGGTTGCCCACGGCGCCGAGGACGGCGGTCCTGGTGCGCCGGACCAGGTCGCGGAACGTCGCACCCCCGTCCAGCTCCATGCGGACCGGCACCATGTCCAGCAGCAGCCCCACGACGGTGTCGAGGCCCGGTTCGTTCCTCCTGGCCACCGGCATCCCGACGACGAGGTCGTCGCGGCCGGTGTAGCGGGACAGCACGGTCGCGACCGCGGCCGACACCACGACGAACGCGCTGGCCCGGTTCGCCGACATCACCCGCCGCACGGCGCTGGTCGTCGCCCTGTCCACGACCGCCCTCACGGTGTCGTCCCGGTCGTCGCCGTCCGCGCGCAGCGGCGGCGGGAGCGGGGGCGCCCCGAGCTCGGCGGCGTCGAACCGGCCCCGCCAGTACCTCCGGTCCGCGGCGAGGTCGCCGTAGGCCAGGCGGGCCTCCTCCCACCGGGCGACGTCGATCATGTCGACCATGTCGACCTGCCCGGTGGACGGCTCCTCCGGCGTGCCGCCGAGCCGGGCCCCGTAGCACCGCGCCAGGTCGTCGAGCAGCACGGCGACCGACGGGCCGTCGGCGATGATGTGGTGCAGTACCACGAAGAAGACGTGGTCGTCCTCGGCGAGCCGGAACAGGTGGGCCCGGGCCGGTGGGCTGTCCGCCAGCGGGATCGCGTGGCCACCGAGCCGGGCGCACTCGGCCAGACACGTGTCCACCGCCGCGCCGGTGCGGTCGTGCTCGGCCAGCGAGGGCACGGCGGCCGTCAGGACGTGCTGGTGAGGCTCACCGTCGACCACCGGGAAGACGGTGCGCAGCGACGGGTGCCGCTGGTGCACGTCGGCGAGAGCGGACCGCAGGGCGTCGCGGTCGAGACGGCCGCGCAGCCGCAGCGCACCACCAAGGTTGTACGTGCCGTCCTCGACGAGGTAGCTGGTCGCCCACAGCTTCCGCTGGGCACGGGTGAGCGGACCGCACCGGAACTCGCCCGGCTCGTCGGGGTCACGCGGTGGCGGCCAGGTCAGCTCGGCCCGCCGCGCCAGCAACGACATCAGCTCGTCGCGCTGGTCCTTCATCTCGGCCACCAGCCCGGCGGGCAGGTCGCCGCCCTGACTGCGGTAGCGGATGCGCTCGCCGGCCAGTGTCAGGCCGACACCCAGGTCGTCGAGCCTGCGCAGGAGGTCCCGGGCGCTCACCGTTCCGCCTCTCCGGCGGCCGGCAGAATGCGACTCACAGCTCCCCCTCGTAGACGTGGTCGTCGTGCTCGTGCGACCGGGCCGCGGTGAGCCGGTCCAGCTCCCCGGCGACCTCCTCCACGGTCGCGAGGTCGAAGAACACCTCCAGTTCGAGCGGCATCCCCGTGCGCTCGGCAAGCTGGTGCACGACGCGGACGGCCAGCATCGAGTGGCCGCCCAGCGCGAAGAAGTCCTCGGTCACGTCGACGACGTCGAGCTCCATCAGGTCGGCCCAGACCTCGGCGACCAGCGCCTCGGTCGGCGTCCTCGGCAGGACCGGCTCCCCCACGATGTTCTCTGCCACCACGTTCTCGCCCACCTTGATCTCCCCCACCGTCTTCGCCGCCACCGTCTGCTCCCTCGCGTGGTTCATCGCGCGCCCTCCGCCGCCGGCAGGTGCACGGGCGCGGCACCCGGGTCGGCCCCACCCGCGCGCAGGACGCCGGCCACGGCGTCGAGCCAGGTCTCGGCCGTTTCCGCGACGAGCACCTCCGGCCGGTAGACCAGCTCCAGCCGCAACCTGCTCGCCTCGCCGGACACGTCGAGCATGAGATCGAGGTCGGTCACCGGTTCGGCCAGCTCGCTCGCGACCACCTCGACGCCGGGCAGCGCCACACCGGCCTTCCACCCGCTCTGCTGGGTGACCTTGACCTGGAACAGGGGGAAGCGGCCCGCC
>Ga0164298_10000021_pt1 | contig 100766 bp, 94 predicted proteins | sample Whisoiple_216_MG_FD_109713 | JGI IMG/M metagenome (GOLD analysis project Ga0164298, IMG submission 109713) | Unamended control soil microbial communities from upstate New York, USA - Whitman soil sample_216_MG | ecosystem: Environmental > Terrestrial > Soil > Agricultural land ...
CTCGGCCACGAACGTCCCGAAGCTCGTGATCACCGCCAACAGGTTGTTGAAATCATGCGCCACCCCACCGGCGAGCATGCCCAGACTCTCCAACCGCTGCGCCTGACGCAACTGAGCCTCGGTCGAACCATCCCGCACCTCAGCACGATCATCCGTCCTGGTGGTCGTCTTCGGTGTACCCGTCACACGTCAACTCGATCCCGTCATGGGAGGGGATCGGCTGACCACCGAGAACCAGGACATCACAACCGAGTGTATGAGCGATTCAGTCACCATGCTGACCACTATGGAGTGAACAACCACGGCCGGACCACGGGCCTGGCGGTAGGTGCTAACGCGAGGCGCCCGCGCGTGCCAACAGCTCGGCGGTCGCCTCCCACAGACGGCGCTCCCGGTCGCGGTCGTGGGCGACCGGCTGTACCTCGGTCAGCCTGGTCTTCACCACGAACGCGCCGTCGCGCAGGTGTGCCCACGTGTCGTCGAGGGCCATCGCGGCCAGCAGCGGGCCCGAGCGCCGCGGCGTCGACACGCCGGGCACCCGGCCCAGTGCGCGGCTGACCGCCTGGAGCGAGGCGGGCGCGCCACGGCCCAGCGCGGTGCCGGGCATCCAACCCGGTTCGAACACCGAGACGTTGACTCCGGCGCAGGCGTGGCGCTGCAGCTCATGGGCGTAGTACAGGATCGCCAGCTTGGCGTTGGAGTAGGCGACGCCGGCGGCCGCCATGCCCGGGGCCTGCTCACCGGTGGCCGGGCGGGCCAGCTCGACGGGGTCGGCCCACCTGGCCTCGGGCACGCCGAGGAGCTTTCGCCAGACGTTGGCGTGGTAGGTGTTCGAGCCGAGCAGCACGATCCGCGCCGGGGCGGTGAGCGAGCCGAGCAGGTCGCCGACGAGCTGGGCGTGGGCGAGGTAGTTGACGGCGAACGTCAGCTCGTAGCCGTCCGGCGAGGCCAGCCGGGTGTCGGCCGACATCGTGCCGGCGTTGGCGACCAGCGCCCGCAGCGGCCGTACGGCGCCGGCGGCGAGCAGGTCCCGCACGGTGGCCGCGGCGGCACGGACGTCGGCCAGGCTCGACAGGTCGCAGCCGATCTCGTGGACACGCGCACCACGCGCACGGGCCTCGTCGGCGACCGCGGTCAGGTCTCGCCCGGCGCGGCCGACCAGCAGCAGGTCGGGTCGCCGCCCCCGCGGGCGCTCGGCCATGGCCAGTACGGCGTGGCGGCCCAGGTTGCGGGTCGGGCCGGTGATCAGCACAGTTCCGGGTTCGGTCATGGCTCCAGCCTGCGGCGACGGCCGGGGCCACAGCCAGTCGTCCGGTTGTCGTAGGACTGCCAGGGCCAGGACAAGCCGGCGCGGACCGCGCAGACTGGAGTGCGTGGAAGCGTGGGAGTTCGGCCGGACGGTGCGCCGCTGGCGCGACCGGGTGGCACCCGAGGCCGTCGGCGTGCCGGTGGGTCGCCGGCGCCGGGCGAGCGGGCTGCGCCGCGAGGAGCTGGCCACGCTCGCCGGCATCTCGGCCGACTACCTGACCCGTCTCGAACAGGGCCGCGCGACCGCGCCGTCGGCACAGGTGGTGGAGTCGCTGGCGCGGGCACTGCGCCTGTCCGACCCCGAACGCGACCTGGCCTACCGGCTGGCCGGGCACGCCGCGCCCGGCCAGGACGTCGTGCCGTCCCGGGTCCCCCCGAGCGTGCAGCGGCTGCTCGACCGGCTGTCGCACACGCCGGTGGTCGTGTACGACGCCAGTTGGACGCTCGTGCTGGCCAACGCGCCCTACGACGCGCTCATGGGCGAGACCGGCGGCTGGCGCGGCCTGGAACGCAATGCCGTCTGGCGCAACGTCGCCCGCCTGCCGTCGCGAGTGGTGCACACCCCGCGGGAGCAGGCCGAGCACGAGGCCCGGCTCGTCGCCGACCTGCGCACGACGGCCTCGCGCTACCCCGCCGACCACGCCCTGCGACGCCTGGTCGCCAACCTGACGGCCGGCAGCCCGCGCTTCGCCGCGCTCTGGGACACCGAGACCCCACCGCCCCTGACCGACCCGTCCAGGCGCAAGACCATCGACCATCCTGGCGTCGGCCTGATCACCCTCGACTGCGACACGTTGGTCGTCGCCCTGGACGACCTGCGCATCACCGTCTACACCGCGGCTCCCGGCACCGAGGACGCCGACCGCCTGGCCCTCGCCGTCGTCCTGGGTACGCAGTCGCTCCAGCACTGAGCGCGACCTTCGGGATGCGGGTGTTCGGCGTGAGCACGGGCGTCGGTTCGCAGTCACCCTTCCGGCAGCGGGGTGGTCCCGCCGAGTGCGCGGAGCAGGGTGGCGGTCAGGAGGTTGACCCGGGCGTCCAGCTCGTCGTCGGCGTCGGCGCCCGGGCCGAGCGCGAGGGCGGCGGAGTCCACGGGCAGGTGATGAACCTCGTTGAGGAGGGCCAGGTAGACGAGCCTGCCCCAGGCGGGGTCGGCGACGGTGATGTGGCCGGCGGTGTGCAGCCGGCCGAAGAGGACCTCCAGCTCCGCCACGATCCGCGGGTGCGAGGCGGGCGAGCCGGGGCTCTCGTCGGTGGGGGTCAGGCTGGTGACGAACGGGTGGCTGCACTTCAACCTGAGCACGCTCTCGGTCGCACGGTGCAGGGCGACCAGCGGTGGGGCCGTTCTCAACCGCACCTCGTCGATGATCGACAGATAGCGGTCCGTGAGGTTCCGCACGAGCGCGTCCAGCAACGCCTGTCGCGAGGCGAAGTGCCGGTGCACGGTCGCCCGCGCCAGCCCCGCGAGCTCGGCGATGCGCTCCAGCGACGCAGAGGGATCCTCCGCGAGGACCCGTTGAGCGGCCTCGAGGATCCGGGCCGTGCTCCGCCGCGCGTCAGCGCGTACCGCGCGCTCGGACTCGATCATCGACAACCTCCCCATCGCATGTCACATTACACGGACTATGTGAGACATAGCTGACGCAGATATTGACTCAACTGCGTCATCGATGATTACGTTAAGCCTCCGCCCTGCCCGAGAGGAGACCTCGATGTCCCAGCACCCACCCGACACCGTCCTCGTCACCGGCGCCTCCGGCTTCATCGCCGGGCACTGCGTCGAAGACCTGCTCCGGCACGGCTACGCGGTGCGCGGCACGGTCCGCGACGTGGCACGGCGCGAGAAGGTCGCCCACCTGACCGCCCTGGCCGCCGAGCTCGGCGGCCGGCTCGACTTCGTCGCGGCCCGGTTGGACACCGACGAAGGCTGGGCCGACGCGGTCGCGGGATGCACCTACGTACTGCACGTGGCCTCCCCGAACCCACCCGCCGTCCCCCGCGACGAGGACGAGCTCGTCCGCCCCGCCGTGGACGGCACCCTTCGCGTGCTGCGCGCCGCGGCCGCGAGCGACACCGTCCGCCGAGTGGTCCTGACCTCGTCGGCCTCGGCCGTCGCCGCCGGCCGCCCCGAGCCGAAGTCCGGCCGCCACACCGAGGACGACTGGTCGCTCGTCGAGAACTGCACCCCGTACGAGAAGAGCAAGACCCTCGCCGAGCGCGCCGCCTGGCGGTTCCACGCCGAGCTTCCCGAGCAGCGCCGGCTCGAGATGACCACCGTGATTCCCGGACTCGTCGCCGGCCCCCTGCAACGCGCCGAGGTGACCACGTCCAACGAGTCCGTCCACCGGCTGCTCAACCGCTCCATGCCGGCCGTGCCGCGGATCAGCTGGAGCCTCGTCGACGTCCGGGACGTCGCCGTCGCCCACCGGCTGGCAATGGAGAGCCCGAAGGCCCCCGGCAACCGCTACATCTGCGCCGGCCCCGACATCTGGATGCGCGACATGGCCCGCGTCCTCGCCGACGAGCTCGGCCCCAAGGGCTTCCGCGTCCCCACCCGGAACCTGCCCTACTGGGCGTTGTGGCTCGCGGCCCGCTTCGACCCCACCCTGCGCCTGGCACTCGGCTTCGTCGGCCGCCCGGAGCTGCTGTCGAGCGAGAAGGCCGTCGACGAGCTCGGCTGGCGTACCCGCCCGGCCGCGCAGACCCTCCGGGACACCGCGCAGAGCCTGATCGACCACGGCCTGGTGAAGCCGGCCGCGTGAGTCAGCCGACCGCCCCGTGCGGCAGGACGGCGTGCACGCCCCAGGTCTCGTTCACGACCTGTGTGATGCGCAGGTCCACGACCACACTGGCGAGTGCCGTGGCGGTGCCGCTGTCGAGGTCGTACAGACTCCGCAGCCACGTGACCATCGCGGTGAGGGCCTGGGTCATCGCCGCGTTGAGGTCGGCGTCGAAGCCGAAGGTGATGCGGCCGGTGGGGGTGGTGGCGTGCGGGCCAGGAACCGGTGCCTCGGTGAGGATGTCGAGAGTCACCTCCGTCGACATAGGACATTCGATCGCGGTGCCGCAAACCTCGCCGTCGCCCTGGGCGGCGTGGCCGTCGCCGAGGTGGAGCAGGGCTCCGGGGACGGTCACGGGCAGGAACAGCGTCGCGCCGGCGGTCAGGTCGCGGCAGTCGATGTTTCCGCCACCTTCGGCTCGCGGGGGGATGGTGGAGTGTTGGCCCGGCTCGTTCGGCGGCATCCCGATCACGCCGAGGAACGGCGCGGTCCGTACGGTGTGGCCGCGGTCGCTGGTGGCGGTTCCGGCGGCGGCGTCGATCTCCCAGAGCAGCCAGGAGGGCGCGCCGGTGAGACCGAGCGCGCGGTTCAACGCGTTGTCCCTCACACCGGCGGCGGTCCAGCCCCAGTCACCCGGGCGGGCCGAGACGATGTGGACCGCGAGCACACTCCCCGCCTCCGCGCCGCGCACCGCGATCGGACCGGTGAGGCAGTGGCCGCGGCGCCCGGCGAACATGGTCGGCCGGGGCTCCCCCGGCGAGTGTTGTCGTTCCAGGTACCCGGACGCGTCGAGCGATCGCACGACGACCGTGTCGCCCGGGTCCACCGTCAGCACCGGCGGCGCGTCGCGGTCGAACACGTCCGTGGTGAACCCCGGTTCGGGACGCAGTTCGTGAACGGTCACGCGGGTTTCCTGTCCTCGTGGGGACCGACGACGATCTCCGGTGACCTGGCCCGCGACACACAGGCCACCACGCTCGACACCCGCTCCCCTTCGGTCAGCACGGAGTCGCGGTGCTCGACCTCGCCGTCGAGGAGCGTGAGGCGGCACGTGCCGCACACGCCTGCCTCGCAGGACGACTCGACGCGGACACCGTCACGGCGCAGGGCGGCGAGCAGCGAGAGGTGCGCGGGAACGTCCACCCGGCGCCCGTCCGGCGCCCACACCGCGGTGAACGGTGAGGCCATTCCGGAGTGGCCGGTCGCGAACTCCTCCAGGTGGACCCGGCTCACGCGCCAGTGCGCCGTCAGCGTCCGCACGGTCCGTGTGAGTGCCGCGGGCCCGCAGCAGTACACGCGCACATCGTCGTCCGGCACCGCGAGATACGGCCAGAGGTCCAGCTGTCCGCGGTCGGCACTGTGGTGCACGGTGTCCTCCGGACCGTCGAACTCCTCCAGGAAAGGGGTTTCCCGTGCGGACCGCGTCAGGTACAGCAGCCGCACACCGGTGCGGCCCGCGCCGCGCAACCGGCGCACCATCGCCCGGATCGGCGTGATGCCGACGCCTCCGGCGATGAACAGGTACCGAGGCGCGGGTTCGAGGGGAAACCTGTTGGCCGGCGCGGAGACCACGAGGTCGGTACCCGCCACCACGTCATCGTGCATGCTCACCGAACCGCCCCGGCCGCCGGCCTCGCGGCGCACGCACACGACGTACTCCCGCGGCCGGGCACCGCCCGCATCGACGAGGCTGTAGCTGCGCCTGTGCCCGGCCGGCGTGGTCACCACGATGTGCGCACCCGGCTCGTATGCGGGCAACGGGGACCCATTGGCGTCCCGCAGAACGAGACGGCGGACGACCGGTGTGAGGTCGGTCGTCTCGGCGACCCGCAGCCGCAGCTCAGGCAACGAGCCCACTGCCCTTCGCCACGACTCCGGCGGTGAGGACCTCCAGGTAGACGCCCATGAACTCGTGCCCGTAGGTGCGGTGGACCATGCTCACCACCGGCAGGTCGCGGTGGCCGGTCGCGGGACCGACCTCGGTCGCGGCGCAGCGCCTCGTCCGGTGCACGGCCCGCACGCGCACGCCGCCGAGGTCGAGCTCCCGCCCGATCGTGTCCAGCTCGGACCACGCCGGCAGGCCGTCCACGAAGACGTTGGCACGGAACCGAAGCGGATCGACGACGGTGCCGGTGCGTGACTCCAGGTCACGAACCGAGGCCAGGTTGACCAACGAGATCCAGCCCATCGGTCCGTCCCCGGCCGCGGCCGCGTCGGTGAAGCGCCTGCCTGGTTCCCGTGCGAGCAACGGCATGACGCCCGCGGGTAGGTCGAGGACGCGCGTGAAGAACCGCACCGCGGCGTCGCGGCCTTCCTCCGTGCTCAGGTCGGCCGTCAGCACGTCGTGACCCGCGACTCGCACGGTGAGGACGTCGGTCTCCGTGTCCAGGTGGGTGTCCAGCCCGGCGAGGCGGTGGTCCGAGACCAGTGCGTAGAACTCCTGCTTCGGTAGTCCCGCATGCCTTCCGGGCCGGTACCTGCCGTCCGGCCGGGCGAAGGCGAACCGCCGGTCGTGCGGAAAGCCCTTGCCTGGCCGGAGCTCGACCCGGTCCACCGGCTGCGCGCTGAGCCCCTTCACCGGGTGGACGAACAGCGCGTCCACCCGGCCTCGTCCCGTCACCACGGCGGCGCGGCCGATCCGCTCGTGCGCCCGGTCGGGCCGGGGGTCGCGACGACGGTGAGGTGCACGCCGGAAACGCTAGAGAACCCGCCGGTTGCCGGCAATGACACGTTCGTCAACGTGTGGTTGACCCGTACGCAATCGTCGCGGGCTCACCCCGGTTCGGCGGCGGTGGCCATGATGTGGCGGGTGCGCTCGCGCAGCAGCTGATGCGTGCGGTCGTGGTGGTTGCGCGGGTGCCACGCCATGCCGATCGTCAGGGACGGCAGCGCCAGGGGGATCGGGAAGGTGCACAGCCCGAGCGTGTCCAGCATCGACCGTCCCAGCCTGGCCGGCGCGACGCAGACGACGTCGGTCTCGCGGGCCAGGAACAGCGCGCTCGCGAAGGTGGGGACGACGGCGGCCACGCGCCGGCGCAGGCCCAGGCCGGCGAGCTGCTCGTCGATCGGGCCGTGGGCTCGGCCGCGGCGCGACATGACGATGTGGTCGGCCGCGGCGAACCGCCGTGGTGTGACGGTCTTCGCCCGCGCCAGGGGATGGTCCGGCCGCACCGCGCCGATCAGCGTCTCGGTGACGAGCGTCTCCGCGCGGATCTCCGGCTCGCCGGGGCGGATGATCCCGATCTCCAGATCCACCAGCCCCTCACGCAGGGCCGGGGTGTCCTCCAGGTTCTCCGGCCGCAGGCGCAGGGAGATGCCGGGCGCCTGGACCCGCAGGTCGTCGATGAGGGCCGGGATGAACGTCGTGGACAGCATGTCGGTGACCTGGAGGTCGAACATGCGCACCGCGGTCCGCGGGTCGGCGGTGTTCGACGGCGCGAAGAGCGCGCGTGCCCGGGTGGCGACCGCGTGCACCTCACCACGCAGCTCCAGGGCCCGGGGCGTGGGCACGAGATCGCGGCCGGCACGCACGAGGAGCGGGTCGTCGAACGCGCGCCGCAACCGGGCCAGGGTGCGGCTCACCGCCGGCGCGGAGGTGTTCAGGCGTGCCGCGGCCTTCGTCACGCTGCTCTCGGTGAGCAGCGCGTCCAACGCCTCGATCAGGTTCAGGTCCACATGGTCCACTCGCGGATTATCACATCCGAAATAACCATGTACCAAGGTTGCACTGGTGTGAATCGGCCGTGGTTCCTACCGTCGACACCGACAGGAACGTGGTGGAGATCGAGGATGACCGGGGGTCGGAGCTGATGCGGGCTGTGGTGATCGGTGGCGGGATCGTGGGCCTGACAAGTGGGCTCGCGCTGCGCCGCGCGGGGATCGACGTGGTGATCTGCGAGCGCGCGCCGGAGATCCGCGCCGCCGGAGCGGGACTGGGACTCTGGGCCAACGCGCTGGCCGTGTTCGACGAGCTCGGCATCGGCGAGCAGGTGCGTGCCATCGGCAAACCCAGCGAGATGTACTTCCACGACCCGGCCGGGCGCCTGCTCGACAGCCCGGAGTTCGGCGTCGAGGACCACCGGTACCTGCTGGTGCACCGGGCGAGGCTGACCGAGCTGCTCGCCGACGCCGTGGGGCGGGAGCACCTCCGCCTCGCCACCGCGTTCGAGTCGTACGAGGAGCACGCGGACCACGTCACGGTCCGGTTGTCCGACGGCGGCAGCGAGGACGGCGACCTGCTCGTCGGCGTGGACGGCGCGTACTCGTCGGTGCGTGCGCGGTTGGTGCCGGGCACCGCGGCGCGGGAACACCCCGGCCACCACGCCTGGCGCGCGGTCCTGCCGGCCACCGGCATCGCGGTGGCCGAGGATCGGCTGATCCTGGGCACCCACGGCTGCCGGGGCGGGTACCTGCGCACCTACGACGGGGGCGTCTACTGGCTGGTGAACCAGTTCAACTCGCCCGCGCCGACCGGCACCCGCAAGCAGCAGGCCCTGGAGCGGGTCGCCCACCTCGACGACGGAGGACGGAACGCGGTACTGGCCGAGCTGGTCGCCGCGACGCCGGAGGAGCAGATCCTGCACAACCAGATCATGCTCGTGCCACCGCTGCCGCACTGGGTCTCCGCGCGCGTCGCGCTGGCCGGGGACGCCGCCCACGCGATGTCGCCGCACATCACCGCCGGCGCGACGCTGGGCATCGAGGACGCCGGCCTGCTCGCCGGCCTGCTCGCCGGCGACGCCGACGTGCCGGCCGCGCTCGCCGCGTACGAGGCCACCCAGATCCCGCGGTACGCCCACGTGGCGCGGCTGTCCGCGGCGGTGGAGCACGCGGCCACGCCGCGGGAGTTCGCCCGGCACTACGTCGCGTTCAGCCACTGGATGACCAGCCAGGAACCGCGGCGCCGGGTGCGGGCATGAGCTTCGTCGTCGAGGTGGACGTGCCGGTGCCGATGGGCGACGGCATCGCGCTCGCCACCAACGTGTGGCGGCCGGCGGGGCCGGGACCGTTCCCGGTGTTGCTGGTCCGCACCCCCTACGGCAAGGACGACGCCGGCATGTACGGCAACCCGAAGCTGCCGGACGTGTTCGCCCTCGTGGGCGCCGGATACGCCGTGGTGGCACAGGATGTCCGCGGGACCTCCCGCTCGCCGGGCGCGTTCGTGCCGAACGCGCACGAGGGCGCCGACGGCGCCGACACCCTCGCGTGGCTGGCCGGGCAGTCGTGGTGTGACGGCAACGTCGGCATGTGGGGCGGGTCCTACATGGGGTTCACGCAGTGGCAGGCGGCCGTGCGGGGCGCACCGGCGCTGCGTGCGATCGCGCCCGTGATGAGTTCCGCAGACCTGTACGGGGCACCGTGGTACTCCCCGGGCGGCGCGTTGTCGCAGGACGCCGTCCTGACCTGGGGCACGCTCGCGGCACTGCGCAACCTGCGCCGCGGCCTCGCCGGCGGGCACGGCGACCCGGCCGACGCCGGGGTGTTGCTGTCGGGCCTGTCCGACCCGCGGCTGCTGCACGACCCGTTCCCGGTCGCCGGCCGCGGCGTGCTGACTCGTCACCTGCCCTGGGTCGGCCAGGTGCTCGACCATCCGGAGCGGGACGCGTTCTGGCAGGACGTCGCTGCGATCGACCGGTGCGCCGGCATCACCGTCCCGGCGTTCCAGGTGGGCGGCTGGTACGACGTGTTCATCGGCGAGACCGTGCGGTCCTACACGATGATGCGCCGGCACGGTGGCAGCGCCGCGGCCCGCGACGGTCAGCGGCTCTTGATCGGCCCCTGGTGCCACGCCGACGGCGCCGACCTCGGCACGTTCCCCGACCGGTCGTTCGGGCTCGACGGCAGCATCAAGGCCGCCGACGTCACCGGTGCGCACCTGCGGTTCTTCGACCGCTGGGTCCGCGGCCGGACGGCGGTCCCCGAGGACGCCCACCGGGTCCGGATCTTCGTCATGGGCATCGACCGGTGGCGCGACGAGGTGGACTGGCCGCTGCCCGACACCCGATACACCGACTTCTTCCTCGCCGGGAACGGCCGGGCCAACAGCGCCGCCGGCGACGGCGTCCTGACCCGCGACGCCGCGTCCGTGGCGGCGGTGGACACCTTCCGCTACGACCCGCGCCGCCCGGTTCCGACGCTGGGCGGCACCGTGCTCGCCGCCGCGCCCGGCGCCTGGCCCGGACCGGCCGACCAGGCGGCGGTCGAGACGCGCGAGGACGTGCTGTGCTTCACCACCGCCGTCCTCGACCGTCCCGTCGAGGTCACCGGCCACGTCACCCTGGTGCTGCACGTCTCGTCCTCGGCGCCGGACACCGACTTCACGGGCAAGCTCGTCGACGTGCACCCGGACGGCAGGGCGATCGTGCTGTGTGAGGGCATCCAGCGCGCCCGCTACCGCCGGTCGCTCACCGACCCGGCACCCCTGGCACCCGGGACGATCTACGAGCTGACCCTCGACCTGCGCGTCACGTCGAACGTCTTCCTGCCCGGCCACCGCATCAGGCTCGAGGTCTCCAGCAGCAACTTCCCGCGCTACGACCGCAACACCAACACGGGCGGGAGGATCGCGACCGACGGGGAGGACGACCTGGCCGTCGCGGTGAACCGGGTCCACCACGGTCCTGACCGGCCCAGCCGCCTTGTCCTGCCGCTGATCGAGCGTCCGCCCGGGCAGGCGGAGGTGGAATCGTGAGCGCCCTGTCGGAGCTGGCCGACCGGATGGCCGTCGCCGATGTCGTCGCCGGCCTCGCCCACGCCCAGGACGACCGGGACTGGGCCGCCCTGCGGCGGTTGTTCGCCGATGAAGTACTCCTGGACCTGTCGACACACCACTTCGGCAGACCGCCGGCGACCGTGCCGGCCGCCGACCTGGTCGAGCTGGCCCGCGGGACGTTGGCGGGCTTCGACTGCACCCACCACGCCGCCTCGAACCTCCTCGTGCGGCTGTCGGGCGACGAGGCCGAGTGCCGCGCGCACATGGTCGCCTACCACCACGTCCCCGCCGACCCCGGCGTGGTCGACCACTGCACGATGCGCGGCTACTGGCGGCTCAGGCTCCGCAGGCTCGGCGGGCGCTGGCTGATCACCCACTGGGCCGTGGTGCGCACCGGTCCGTGGGAGGGATCTCCGGACGTCTACACGCTCGCCGCCGCGCGCGGCGGCCCCCGGCGCTGACGGTCACCGCGAGGAAGAGGCACCGATGTTCTACGAGATCCGCACGGAGTACGCCCGCCCCGGCCGCGGCGCCGAGCTGGCCGGCCACATGGACGAGACCGTCATCCCGCTGCACCGGGAGATGGGCATGAACGTGGTGGGATCGTTCACCGTGACCGGCGACGAGGACACCTTCGTCTGGATCCGGCGGTTCGAGGACGCGGCCGACCGCGAACGCGTCCTCGACGCCGTCCATCGGCATCCCCGGTGCGCGGCCGTGGTCGACACCTTCAACGCGCTGGTGGGCCGGACCGAGTCCACCGTCCGCCTCTCGCCGACGCCCGGGTCCGCGCTTCGCTGACCCGGCAGGCACGACCGTCGCCGGGCGGCACGCGGGTTCGCGTGAACGTGCCGATTTTCCGTGGCCGACACCGGCCCGCAAACATCGCATGGAATTCACGGTGCCACCACCGAACCGGAAAGTATCCGCGACCGCCGGCCAGGTGGAACTGCTTGATCGTGAACGCGTTCGGCCACCTCGGCAGCACGGTTATCGGGACATCCCTTTGCCTGAATCGGGAAGAAAACCGGGTCGGGGGAATTCCGCAAAACCTCCGCCGAGTGTTCGTACGTGCGCGTAGGGTATGACCCGATAAATCATCCACTGGTCAAGGCCGAGGGTGGGGGATGGCGCATTCGCGAGCCGCGCACGGGTTGGGTGCCGGCGTGTCCAGACGGTCCGTCATCCGTGCCGGCGGGCTGGCCGTCGCGAGCCTGGGGCTGCCCGGCTGCTCCGTGCTGACGGCCACCGCCGGGGTCGGCGACGACATGCGGGTGGGCGTGTCGTGGAGCGCGACGGAGCTGGAGGCGTTCCGGGACGTGCTCGCGAACTACCGGGGCGGCTACGAGCTGGTCCCCTTCGGCGACGACATCGCCTCCGCGCTCGGCGCGCGCACCGCGGGACGTCCCGACCTCGTGGCGATGCCCCAACCCGGCACCGTGGCCGCCGGTCTCGACGACCTGGCGCCGCTGCCCGAGGACCTGTGGCGGGAGGAGTACCACAGGTACGCGCCGTCGCGCGATGACCGGCACTACGCGCTGCCGTTCAAGCTCTCGCACGCCTCGGTCGTCTGGTACCGCAGGCGGCTGTTCGCCGAGCACGGCCTCGAGCCGCCCGGCACCTGGGCGGACTGGATGGACCTGAACCAGCGGATCATCGACGACCCCGACCTGGGTGGCGCCGGCATCGCGCCGCTGGCGCTGGGCTGCGCGGACGGCTGGCTGCTGGCCGTCTCCATGGAGAACGTGCTGCTGCGGCACTTCCCGGACACCTATGACGCGCTGAGCCAGCCCGGCTACGACCCGCGGCTGTGGACCGACGGCGACGTCGAGAAGGCGCTGCGGATGCTCGGCGACATGTGGTCCGTGCCGGGCGCGATCTCGGGTGGTCTGGACCGCGCACTCGTGCTGCAGTACCCGGACACCGTGCAGGAGGCGTTCCTGTACCGGCGGGCCGCGATGGTGGTCGCGCCGGACTACGCCGAGTCCGTGATCCGCTCGTTCGGCACGGCGGCGGACGACGTGGACACCTTCACGTTCCCCGCGCGTGAGGGCACCACTCCCCCGCTCGCGGTGGCCGGTGACCTGCTCGTCCTCGTCAAGCCGGCACGCAGGCCCGCGTACAACCTGCTGCGCTACCTGGCCGGCCCGGCGGCGCCGGTCCCGTGGATCAGGGACACCGGCGGCTTCATCGCGGCCAACCCGGACACCGACAGCCGTTACTACAGCGACACCCTGCGCAGGCTCGCGAGCGAGGTGCACGAAAAGGAGCCCCGCTTCCGGCTTTCCGACCAGCTCGGCCCGGCCGGCGGCAAGGAGGGGCTCGCGCTCGTCCTGCAGCAGCTCGTGCACGACCTGGCGTCCGGCATGCCGCCGGCGACGGCGGCCCGAACGGCGGCGCCGAAGATGGCCGAGATCGCCGGGGCGTACCGGTGAGCCCGCCGCTCGCCGAACCGAGGGCCGGCCTCAAGCTGGAGATCACCCTGCGCGAGGTCTCGGGTCGTGCGCTCGACCCGACCCTCGAGCAGCGGCCCGCGGCGCGGCTCCTGCTCGGCCTGCCGGGGCTCCTGCTGCTGCTCGTGCTGCTGGTGCCGATCGGGTGGACCACGGTGTGGGCACTGGACGCCGACACTCCGCTGATCGGCAACTTCCTCGACGTCGTGACCGACCACAGCGCGCTGGCGGCGTGGCGGAACAGCCTGGTGTGGGTCGTCATCGCGCTGGTCGTCATCGCGCTCGGCTACGGCATAGCGGTGATCAGCCGGCACGTCCACGAGCTGTGGCGCGTCCTGCTGTACGTGCTGATCCTCCCGTTCGGGGTGTCCGCGCTGGTCGCCGGCGCGGTGTTCCGCATCATCTTCGACCCGCGGCCGGAGCGGGGCGTGGCCAGCGCGCTGTTCGGCGAGGACGTGGTGTGGCTCGGCCCCGGGCTGATCTGGGTGGTGCTCGCCTCGTCGTTCGCGTGGACCTGGCTCGGTTTCGTCGTGGTGCTGTTCCGGGCGGGTCTGGACGCACGGCCGAAGACGGGGCCGGGCGTGCTCGGTCACCCCGGCCTGCCCAGTCCGGGACCGGTCACCTACATCGTGCTGCTGACCGTGCTGGTCGCCGCGATCCGCGTCTTCGACCTGGTGCTGATCGCGGCGCCGGGCTCCATGCAGGACAGCGTCGACGTGGTCGGGCTGCACTGGTGGCGGATCACCTCGCGTACCGGGGAGACCGGCGCACCCGCCGCGCTCGCCGTGCTGCTGTTCGTCATCGTCGGCCTGCTCAGCTTCACGCTCATGCGGCGGCAGCGCAGGACCACACCCGCCGGCGCGCCCGCACCCGCACCGGTCGACGTGCCGGCCGCGCCGGCCGAGGAAGGTGGCGACACGCCGCAACCGCCGCCCGCGCGACGGCGCTGGCCCAGCTGGCTGATCGGGATCGCGCTCACGGCGCTGTGGCTGCTGCCGGTGATGATCCTGCTGGCGACCGCGTTCCACGACCCGAGGGCGGCGGGCTCGAAGGGCTGGTGGCAGCTGTCCGGTCTCGGGCTCGGCTCGTTCGCCGAGGTGAGCGCGAGCTGGCTGTGGCCGGCCATGCTGGGCAGCCTCTTCCTCGCCGGACTCGCCACCGCACTCGTCGTCGCGGGCGCGGTGCCGCTGGCCTACCTGCTGACCTGGGGCGGACTGCCCGGCTGGCTGACCCGCACCCTCACCACGCTGCTCGTGGTCCTGGCGGTCGCACCGGTCCAGATGTACGCCGGCCCGGTCGGCAACCTGTTCGGCGACTCCGGGCTCGCCGGCGCTCGCACGCCACTGGCACTCATGCACGCGGCGGCCGGGCTCCCCTTCGCGACCCTGGTACTGCGCACCGCGTTCCAGGCCGCCCCGCCCGACCCGTCCGGCACCCGCAGGCCCACGCTCGACGCCATCTGGCACGGCCGGTACCTGCGTGCCCTGGTCGCGGTGGGGGTGCTCGAGTTCGTCCTGGTGTGGAACGACTTCATCGTCGGGTTCCTGATCAGCGGACCCCAGTCGACGCCGCTCAACCTGCTGCTGTGGGGCGAGGCACGCCAGTTCGGCATCGCCGCCGGCACGGTCTCGGCCGGGGCCGTGGTCGCGTCGGTCGTCCCCGTCGCGGTGCTGATGGTCACCTGGCGGAAGGTCATCTCCGGACTCACCGGTGGTGCGACCGAATGAGCCGGCGCGGCTCCCAGTCGGAGCGGGACTTCCTCACCAGGATCGCGGTGGGCTCCAGCATCGTGATCACCTGGTTCCTGGGCACCCTCGGCGCGGAGCTGCTCGGCAACCAGGCCAACGAGACCAACCTCGGCCAGAACGTCGGGCGGTCCCTGCTCGTCGCCGGCATCGTCGTGGTGCCGCTGATCGCGCTCGTCCTGGCCGGGATCAGGCTGTGGACGTGGCGGCACCCGGCGCCGCTCGAACCGCCGCCCTCGGTCGAGACGACCCGGCTGGCCGAGCCGGAACCGCCGGCCTGGCGCCGGCCCGGCCCGATCTACGACCGCGACGACGAGGTCGCCGCGGTGGTGCGGACCCTGCTCGACACCGGGGTCGTGGTCGTGTCCGGGGCTCGGGACGTCGGCACGTCCGCGGTCGCCGAGGCCGCGGTGCAGTCGTTGATCGACGAGCAGCGCGTCAATGCCAAGAACGTCGCCCGGGTCGACCTGCGCAGCCGGTCGACCCGCGCCCCGGACGACGCGCGGGCGACGGCCGGCCGCATCCTGTCCACGTTCCGGCTGGACGAGCCGGCTAACGGGACGCCGAAGGTGCTCGCCAACGCCGCGGAACGGCTGCACGAGGTGCTCGCCAAGCAGTACTCGGTGCTGCTGCTGGACAACGTCACGGAGCCGGCCGAGATCCAGTGGCTGATTCCACAGTGGACGGGTTGGCACAACCGGCAGCCGTGGCTGGTGATCGCCGGGGAGACGGCGACCGAGGCGGCGGCGCCGGACAGCGGGGTGCGGATCGATCCCTTGTCCACGGCGGGGATGCGGGCGATCTGGCTCGCCGACACCAGCAGCGCGCCTGCTCCTTCCGCGCCAACCGGATTGTCCGTGCCGGACCCGATCGACGAGGTGATCGACGCGTGCCACGGCAGGCCGCGCGCGATCAAGGCCGTGGCACGGGAGACCACCGGCACCGACCGCGTGGCCGAGGTGGGCTCCCTGCTGAAGACGATGACGACGGACGAAGAGAACCCCCTGGTGGGGATCTGGCGCGCGATCCTGCTCCGGACCGTGGACAGTCTCAGCCCGGACGCCCGCTGGCTGCTGCACGCGCTGGCCGTGATCCCGCTGACCGCACTCGCCAGGGACGCGATCATCGCCCTGGTGGCCGCCCACGCCCCCGATGCGGACCCTGGCTCGGGTGCCGCCCTGCCGGAGCCGTTCGAGAAGCTGCGGGCCCAGGGGTTCATGGAGGAGGTCGACGGCCGGTACCGGCTGCCGCTGGAGATCAGGCAGGCGATCACCGGCCGGACCGACCGGGAGGACGACGAGATCGCGCGGGTCGCCGTGCCGGCCCTGGTCCGCCACCACGCCGACCGTGTCGTGCGCAGGGCGAACCAGCTCGACGTCCGCTCGGTCGGCGCCGTCGCCGCGCAGTGGCTCGGCGACGAGGAACCCACCCTGCGCCCGCTGTTCACACCGGAGAACTACCCGGACGGCGAGGTCCTGGCCGCGGTGCTCGACGACCTGGCGCGCATCGCGGGTGCCCTCGAGTACTGGTACGTGCGCGAGCAGCAGGCGGACGGTTTGCTGACCGTCAGCACCGGGCTGGGCACGCTCGCCGACCGCGCCCAGCGATACGGGCTCTCCGCGCTGGCCGCGGCGCGGAAGGCCACCGCCTACCGGATGCTCGGGCAGCCGAAGGTGGCGGACCAGATGCTGTGCATGGTGGACAGCGAGGCACGCGGCACCGTCGACCACGCCCTCGGCACGGAGCTCGTGACCCGTCTGCGCGTGGAGCGTGCCCTGCTCAGCGTGTCGGCCGGCGCCCCGAAGACCGAGCTGGTGCGCGAGGAGCTCGAGAAGATCGCCGGCCAGGAGCGGCATCCCGGCGCCGGCATCGCGATGCTCAACCTGGGGGCGCTGTACCTGATGGAGAACTCGACCGACCGGGCACGGGAGTGCCTGGCCAAGGCCGAGGGCATGGCCCGCACCCGCGGCGACACGGGCTGCCACGCGCAGGCGGTGGAGCTGCGGGGCATCGCGGAGTCCGGCGAGGACCTGGACCGGGCGGTGTCGCTCTGGCAGGAGGCCAGCCAGCTGTTCGCGGCCATCGGTGAGGAGCAGGGGCAGGCCCGCTGCCTGCAGCACCTGGGCGCGGCGGCCGTGGTCGACCCGGCGGTGGCCGACCGGCTGGACAGCGCGGTGTCCCTGCTCGAGCGGTCGAAGAAGCTGCGCGCGGGCCAGCCCGACACCACCCTCGTGGACGAGTACCTGGACCTCGCGGAGAAGCCGCCGGACCACGAGCCGAACGGACCGGACGGCGAGGACGACTGACCCGGCCGGCCGTGGTCGACCGTGGTCGACACCGTGGTCGACACCGTGGTCGACACCGTGGTCGACCTCGGCGGAACGCCGGCCGCCGAGTCGTCCGCCGGGCGGTGTGCACGAAACCGCAACTCGGTATGTCTCAACGCGGGACTCGGTATGGTTGAACGCGGGACTCGCGCGTGCCCAGGTGGAGGCGTCCCTGGACCGCTTCCGGCAGGCGGGCGACCGCTGGGGGCAGGCCGCACTGGGCAAGGAGGAGTTCGCCGCGGCGTACGCGAAAGGCTGGGCACTGGACGGGAAGTCGGCCGCGACCGCGGCCGACCCGGCCTCGGGAATGTCCGGCGGGACATGGCCGGTCACCCGGCTTCGCCGCCGCCACCCGTCGGGCGGGAATGGCCCGGATTCCCGGAAGGTACACGCCTCGGCAGGCGAGGATATCCGAATATCCCTTTCGTGCCGGCTCGCGCGGGAATGGTCACGATCGGGTGATGACGAGAATCCCCCTAATGGGTAGTCGACCCGGAGCGACCAACCTGGAGAATGGTGGAAAACAAAGTTATGGGGGGAAAGGACACACCATGGCCAATCAGAGTGCGAACCATTTCACGCTGGCCGGCGGCGGGATCAAGGGCACCGTCGACACGACCAGCTTCACCGGCGGACCCGCCATCGACATCACGGTGGACGGGCAGCAGGTCACCGGTCCGAGCCTGGCGGACACGGAGAACGGCTTCGAGGTGACCGCGGTGGTCGAGCAGGCTCCGGACAGCCGCACCGTCCGCCTCGTCCTGCTGGTACCGCACGTCAACCTGGTGGACGGCAAACCCAAGCGGTTCACCGGGGTCGGCATTCTCGCCACCGCCCGCACCACCATCGGCGGCGAACCGTTGGTCGACGGTGTCGTGCACCGTTACGACGTGCGCTCGGTCAACGGCACGGCGGAGGTCGTCGACTCCTGACCCGGCGGTGTCACCGCGGACGACGCTTCGGGACGGAACCTGAGGCCAGGTCCCGTCCCGAAGGTGTGTGTGTCAGCTAACTCTGGCTCCACTGCTGGTTCGTGGCCGCGGTGCAGGCGTACAGCTGGATCTTGGTGCCGTTGGCGGTGCCGGCGCCGATGGCGTCGAGACACAGTCCGGACTGGACACCGGTGATCGTGCCGTTGGCGTTGACGTTCCACTGCTGGTTCGCGTCGCCGTCACAGTCCCAGATCACCACCGCGGTGCCGTTGGTCGTGCCCCGGCCGCTCGCGCCGAGACACTTGTTGCCGTACACCGTCAGCTGCTTGCCCGACGTGTAGAGCCACTGCTGGTTGCTGGCGCTGTGGCAGTCCCACAACTGCACCTGCGTGCCGTTGGTGGTGCTGGCATTGGGCACGTCCAGACACCTGTTCGCGCCGACCGCACGCAGTTGGCCACCGGTACCCGGGTCGCCGCCACCGGGGTCGCCACCGCCGGGGCTGCCGGCGTTGAGCGCGTTGAGCACCGACGTGTAGGCCGACTTCTTGTTGCCGCTGTTGTCGAACAGCAGCGGGTTCTGCCCGGTCCGCCACGAGTCGCTGTCCCGGATTCCCCACACGGTCATCCCGGTGCACCGCGACACGGCCATGCATGCCTGGGTGACGCTGCCGTACACGGCGGCCTGGTTCGAACCGGAGATGTCCAGCTCGGTGATCTGCACGTCGACGCCGAGGTTGGCGAAGCGCTGCAGGTTCGCCTGGTAGTCGCCCGGCGCCGAGTTCGTCAGGTGCGACTGGAAGCCGACGCAGTCGATCGGCACGCCGCGGTTCTTGAAGTCGGCGACCATGTTGTAGACGCCGGTGCTCTTCGCGTTGACGCCGTCGGTGTTGTAGTCGTTGTAGCAGAGCTTGGCGTTCGGGTCGGCCGCACGGGCGGTGCGGAACGCGACCTCGATCCAGTCGTTGCCGGTGCGCTGGAGGTTGGAGTCCCGCCGGCCGCCGCCGTTGCCGTCGGCGAACGCCTCGTTCACCACGTCCCACGCGTAGATCTGGCCCCGGAAGTGCGTCGCCACCTGAGTGATGTGGTTGGTCATCGCCGACCGCAGATCGCTGCCGGACAGGCCCTGCGCCCAACCGGGCTGCTGCGAGTGCCAAGCGAGGGTGTGCCCACGCACCGACGCCCCCTGGCTACGCGCCTGGCTCACGATCCGGTCCGCGTTGCCGTAGCTGAACGAGCCCCGGGACGGCTCGGTCGCGTCCCACTTCATCTCGTTCTCGGGCGTGATGCTGTTGAACTCCCGCCTCAGGATCGTGGAGTACGTGCTGTCACCGAGCTTGCCCGCCGCGACCGCCGCACCGAAGTAGCGGTTCGTCTGCGCCGCGGCGGCGCCCAGCGTCGAGGCCGCCGCGTGTGCCGTGCCGGCGAACACCGACACCAACCCCGCGGTCAGCAGCCCGACGGCGAGAAAGACCACCGCCGCTAACCGGATTCTCGGAAATGTCTGATCCATCGCGTATTCCCTCCGACGTCATTGTGCGCAGGGGTCAACTACGCGACGGCACACATCACGCAGTCACGCGTTCTCGAGCGTGCCGTCACGCACTTGCACCAAAGTGTGTGAGTCGAGCAACTTCTACCAATCGAACGTAGCCAGGGCAACAATGGAAAGTCAATACTCCGCGACGAGCGAATGTGAACGCTAACTTCGGCGTCGCCAAATCCATCGGGCATCGACGAGCGACTTGCCACAGACCCTACCTGCGCAAATGCCGCCCACTCCGGCAAGTTCCGCCCATCCGACACCTTCGGTGAGGCTCATCTTGTGAGCGCGACCAGAACCAGGTCACAATCGATGTCAGACCACTTCGGACGAGCGAAACTTTCGAATTAACACGGGTCAGCGGCGTCGATTTCGAAACTTTCACCACCGCACACCGGAATCCGAGCGGACGGAACCGCGACGCGGTAGGTCCTCGCGCTTACCCAACCGGTCAGCCCTTGGTCGCACCGAACACCGGAGGCGGGGACCATCGCGTGCCGCCAGCACTTCGGACGATCACCACACGTATGCGGGTTCATCACTCATCGTGACGATGCCTCTCGTCGTCACACCGGAGAAAATCTATGGTGACTGGGGTAGACATTCGTCGATGGTCGCGTGTAGTCTTCTCCTCGAACCGAGAGAGACAATGTCAAGCAGGCGCGGGAGATGACGTAACTACCCGCGAGGTGAGGCAAGGCGGTCGTGGATGGTGGGGCGGTTTCGAGCGACGCCCCGGCGACCGAGCAGGACCGAGACCAGGAGTTCAGGCAGTACCGGTCTCGATGCGTGGGTGGAGCTGGTGCGCCCATGAGGTTTGACGAAGGAGCTGTACCGAGAGAAGAAGACACCCGAGAGAGAAGGGAAGGGTCACATCATTTGATCGCCCGCCATGGCTGTCGTTCACCGGGCGGGTACCGCAGTCCCATCGGATTGGTAGGTGGTTCTCGGTTACGAACAAGCGATCCCCGCGATGGCTGCCTGTTGGGCGGCCGCGGGTACGGTAAACCGGCCTTACGGCCGGTGGACAATGATGAAACCCAAACCCCAGGGGCCTCGGCGCTGTGCGCGCCGAGGCCCCTCGTGATGTGGAGGTGCGATGATCCCTGACCCACGTGAGACGTCCGTGCCTGGCGCGGGCGACAAGTTCGACGACGAGCACTACCCCGCCTACACCATGGGCCGAGCCGCGGAGATGCTCGGCGCCACGCCGGGATTCCTGCGCAGCCTGGACGAGGCGAAACTCATCGAGCCGCAGCGCTCCGCGGGCGGACACCGCCGCTACTCCCGTTACCAGCTCCGGCTGGCCGCCCGGGTACGGGAGCTGGTCGACCAGGGCACCGCCCTGGATGCCGCCTGCCGCATCGTCACCCTCGAAGACCAGCTCAACGAGGCGCAACGGCTCAACGCCGAACTGCGCCGGCACGACTGACCGCCGCGCGGCCACCGGACCGCGCGGCACCATGCCGATCGACCGCACCGTCGACAGGTGCCGCGTCGAACCCGCCCGAACGCCGTAGCCGGCACCTCTCAGGTGCCGCCGCGGTCGTACACCGTGGCGGAGCAGGCACCGTCGCGACGGCCGCCGCATGATCCCCCGCGAAACGCGTGACGTGACCCGCGCGCGTTCGGATTCGGTCGGGAACGGCCCACACCGTGTCCGCTCGGCGCAACGTAGTGCGGGCAAGGTCCTGTCAGGCAACGAGAAGGGGGCGGACATGCAGTGGAGAAGGGTCGGACGGGGAGCGACCGTCGGGGTGATCGCCGCGGGAATGCTGGTGCTCTCGACAGCGGCCGCGTCGGCGGACATCAACCAGGGGGACCACGGAAAGCCCGTGTGGTGTGTCCAGCACGTCGTACACACCTACGCCGGGATCAGCATCGGTTCGAGCGGGGAGGACAGCGATTTCGGCCCCGCGACCAAACGCGCCGTGGTGACCTACCAGACCCAGATGGGCATCGACCACGACGGTCAGGTCGGCACGGTCACCGGCCACGTGATGTTCCAGGACGTCACCAACATTCACCGCGTCGCGAGTCAGACGGGCGACACGCAGCTCTTCCAGGACACCGGCGGCTGGCTGTCCGACTGCCCCCGGGCGTCGAGCTACTTCAGGTGATCGGGTGACCGGCTCTCCCCGCGGCCGCCGTCGACGGTCGTGAGGAGGGCGCCGAGCTCGTCGGCCTCCGGCATGCCGAGGTCGGTGTACAGGGTGAGGGCGTGCCGGTAGTGCTCGCGGGCCTGGGCGGCGTCGCCGAGGAGGTGGTGGGCGCGGCCGAGGCCGAACTGGGCACGGGCCTGCTGGTCACGGTCGCCGGTGTCGGTGGCGATGGTGTGGGCGGCGGTGTGGTGGGTGACGGCGTCGCCGGCGCGGCCGTCGGCGCGGGCGGCGTCGCCGAGGTCGTTGAGCACCCAGCACTCACCGACCCGTCCGCCCACGTCGCGGAAGATGGCCAGAGCCTGCTGGTGGTACTCGGTGGCCAGGGCGCGTTGACCGGCCCTGGCATGGAGGGCGCCGAGTACCTCCAGCGTCCAGGCCTCGCCGTCGCGGTGGCCGAGCTCCCGGCACAGCGCCAGGGCCTGCTGGAGGTGGTCGGCGGCGGAGTCGATGCGCCCCAACCGCACCTCGGCCTCGCCGAGGGTGTTCAGCGCGCTCGCCTCACCGGTCCGGTCACCCGCCCGCTGGAACAGTGCCAGCGCCTGCTGCTCGAGATCGGCCGCCTGCTGGAAGCGGCCCAACAGCACCTCGACGTTGCCTCGGTTGTACAGCGCGCGGGCCTGGCCGGCCAGGTCGCCGGTCTGCCGGTGCAGGGCCTGGGCCTGCTGGTAGCGGTCGATCGCGAGCTCGTACCTGCTGAGCCGCTGCTCGACCCTGCCGAGGTTGTTGAGCACGCGGGCCTGACCGCCGTGGTCGCCGGTCCGCCGGAACAGGGTCAGGGCCAGCTCCAGGTGGTGCGCGGTCGCCGTGTAGTTGCCCATCTGCATGTGCGCCGCGCCGAGGCCGAGCGACGCGTGGGCCTGTCCGGTGGGGTCGCCGGCCTGCTCGGCGGCCCGGTGTGCGTGGCCGTGGATGGCCAGTGCGTCGGCGAAGTGTCCGCCGTCGAGATAGCGGAACAGGACGGTGGACAGCCTGATGGTGTGGGCGGACCAGCCATGGGCGGCGGTGTGCACGGCCGCCGCCACGAGGTTGGCGCGTTCGGTGTCCAGCCAGGTGCGGGCGACGTCGGCTTCCGTGAGGGCCGGAGTCGGCGTGACGACCGGGGGAACCCGCGGCCGCAGGTGCACTTCGGCGGGGTGCAGCGCGTCCATCGCGGCGGCGGCGGTGGCGAGGTAGTAGTCGAACAGCCGGGTGAGGGCGGTCCGGCGCTCGGCTGGTGGGGCCTCGTCGTCGGCCCGGTTGGTGGCGTAGGCGCGGACGAGGTCGTGGAAGGTGTACCGGCCGGGGGTGGGCTGCTGGAGCAGGTGGTCGGCACAGAGGTGGCGCAGGTGCGTGCCGGTGGCGAGCAGGTCGGTGCCGGCGAGGGCGGCGGCGGCATGGAGGTCGACTTCCTGGCCGGGGTGCAGGGCCAGCAGGCGCAGCAGCCGTCGCCGGTCGGCGGACAGGTGCTGGTAGGACAGGTCCAGGGCCAGCTCGACGCCGGAGTCCAGGCGCCGGGTGCGGTGGCGTTCGTCGAGCCGGTCGGCGTGGTCGGTCAGTGTCCAGCCGGGGGTGGCGCGGATGTGGCCGGCGATCAGTTCGAGCGCCAGCGGCAGGTGGCCGCAGCGGGCCGCGATGCGGGTGTGGGCGGTGGGGTCGGCGCCGACGGGAATGTCGGGCATGGCCTGGCCGAGGAAGCGCCGGGCCTCCTCGGCGCTGAACACGTCCACCGCGAGGCGGGTCGTGGCGGCCAGGCCGGTGAGGCTGCGGCGGCTGGTGATCAGGGTGAGGCAGCCCGGGCTGTCGGGCAGCAGCGGGCGGACCTGGTCCTCGGTGGCGGCGTTGTCCAGCACCACCAGCGTGGTCGTGCCGGCGACGCGGTCGCGATAGGAGCTGGTGCGGGCGGGGAGGTCGTGCGGGATCTGGTGACCGGGAACCCCGAGCAGGCGCAGGAAGCCGTCCAGGACGGCGGCCGGATCGGCCGGCGGCTGGGCGGGGTCGGGGTGGAACCCGCGCAGGTTGACGAAAAGCACGTGGTCGAAAGGAAGCTCTCTGGTGAGCAGGTGCCCGGCGTGGATGGCGAGCTGGGTCTTGCCGACTCCGGCCATGCCCTCGATCGCGGAGATCACCACCGCGCCGCCATGACGCCTGCCGGTACCGAGGAACTGGCGGAGCTGGTCCAGCTCGTCGGCCCGCCCGGTGAACCGGGCCAGGTCCCGCGGCAGGCTGTGCTGCACCCGAACCTGTGCCGCGGCCCGGGTTTCCCCGCCGACGACCCGCAGTGCCTGCCGCCACTGCGACACATACCCCACCTCGGGGTGCAACGCGTGCACCACCGCGAGAACCAGGTCGGTGTTCAGCCGTCGCCGGCCCGTGCGGAAGCAGTCCACGACCGTCGTCTTGCGTGCCAGCTCCGCGGCCGGCCGCCCGGCCGCCGCCCACTCCGCGTTGACCCTGTCCTTGATCGACGCGTACGACGGGTCGCCGGCCCAGACCTTCAACAGCCGCAACCGGTGGACGAGGTCGTCCAGGGTGCCGGCCTGTCCGGGATCCGGTGGCTCCACGAAGGTCCCCTCGGTTTTTTCGCCGCCCTTCGGAATGCGCTCATTGTGGCATGGGCCCGACGGACGCGGCCGGTCCCATGACACCGGCGCGCGTTGGTCGGTACCCGCGGTCGGCCACCTGGTGGTGTCGTCGCCGGGCGGCGAGCACGAGACTGGCACCGGGTTCTCCCAGGCTCGGCTCGCCAGAGGAGGCACGAGCATGCCAACAGCCGTCGAGTACGCGCTGGTGTTGAGCTGGCACACCCAGAACGGCTGCGGCAGCGGTCCGCCCGCGGCGAACGTCCTGCACACCCAGAACGGCGTCGGCACCGGCCCGCCCGCGGCGAACGTGGCCACGGTGGCACAACCACCGGCGCCGCCACCCGGTGAGCCGCTCCTGATCAGCCCGCTCGCCGCACTCCTTGTGGTCGCGACGTTCCTGGCCGCGATCAGACGCCGGACACAGCGGTCGACACCCGTCCAACTTGCCGAAGGGCCCTGATCGCGAGATCCCGGCCGCGCGACTCCCCGGCCGACACCGACGGCATACTGTGCCCGGTGAACACGACGTGGCGCGTGGTGATCCTCGACGATCACGTGAACTCGTACGCTGTCGTGGTGTACCTGCTGCAGACGCTGTGTGGCATGACGCTGGAGCACGCCGTGCGGTTCGCGAACGACGTGCATCACCGCGGTTCGGCCGACGTGGCGGTGTTTCCGGCGCAGGAGGAGGCCGAGCGGCTGGTCGTCGCGTTCCAGCGGCGGGGTCTGCACGCGACGGCTCGGCGGGGTTGATGGACGAGCGGTTCGGGGTGACCGAGGACTACTTCGACGCGGTGCTCGTGGCGGACGGCATCGCGGTGCGGATGTCGGACAACGTGGCGCTCATCCTCACCCAGCTGGCCGGGCGGCTGGTTCGCTTCCTGGAGACGGGTGAGGTGGAGTGGCAGGGTCGCCGGGCGACGGCGCCGGACAAGATGCTGCGCAGGCTCTTCCCGGACGCCTACCGCAACAGCGCGGCGGCACGGGCGTTCCGGGACCGGCATGCGGCCGTGCTGACGGACAGCAACGCGCCCCGGCTCGTCCATGCCCGGTGCGGCGGCGGCACCGAGCACGTGATCGCGCACGCGGAGGTGGACGACTGGCTGGTCACGCTCGGCCTGGCCCGGTTCCTGACCACGGCACGCGACGCACGCACCGTCGACATGACCGACATCTGGATCAACCACATGCAGGAGTGCCTCGTCACCGCCGTCGACCCGCGGCTCGCGAGCCTGCCGATGGAGTGGGCGCCCCAGCCACGCACCATCCGCCGCGACGGCTGACGTCACCGCACGCATCGCTGTGCCGGACGTCACCGCGCAGTTAGCTCTGATGCAGAGCTAATCTGGGAGGCATGCACGACCTACCCGACGACTTCGCCGAGCTCCTCGCCGGAGTTCACCGCCTGATGCGGCGACGGCTGCGGGCCGGCGTCACCGGGCCGCCGATCCGCGGTGCACAGGTCGAGCTGCTTCGCCTCGTCGACAAGCACCCGGGGGCCCGCGTCTCCCAGGCCGCCGAGCGGATGGGACTGGCCGGCAACACGGTGTCGACGCTCGTCAACCAGCTCGTCGACGCCGGCCTGCTGCGGCGCGAGACCGCGGCGGACGACCGGCGGGCAGCGGTGCTGCACCTGACCCCGGCCGCCGAGCGGCGGCTGCGGGACTGGCAGGAGCGGCGCGCGGCCCTCATGCGCGAGCAGGTGGGCCGACTGTCCGAAGTGGACCGTGCGGCGCTCGCCGCGGCGGTGCCCGCCCTGCGCGGGCTCGCGCGGGGCCTGCGGGAGGAGCTGGACGCATGACGACCGACGAGGCCGTCCGCTGTGCCGGACTGGTCTACGCGTTCGGCGCGCACCGGGCGGTCGACGGCGTCGACCTGTCCGTGGCGGCCGGCGAGGTCTTCGGGTTGCTGGGCCCCAACGGCGCCGGCAAGACGACGACCATCCGCGCGATCACCACGCTGCTGCCCGTGGCGTCGGGCATGGTGCGGGTGTTCGGGCACGACGCGGCGAAGGAGAAGATGGCGGTCCGGCGGCTGCTCGGCTATGTGCCGCAAGCGCTTTCCGCCGACGCCGGGCTCACCGGGCGCGAGAACGTGGGGCTGTTCGCCCGGGTCTTCGACGTGCCTCGCCGGGAACGCGGCCCGCGCGTGGCGGCGGCGCTGGCGGCCGTCGGCCTGACCGAGGCCGCCGACCGGCTCGCCAGGACCTACTCCGGCGGCATGGTCCGGCGACTGGAGCTGGCGCAGGCGCTGGTCAACGCGCCGCGGCTGCTGGTGCTCGACGAGCCGACCATCGGGCTGGACCCCATCGCCCGCACGGAGGTGTGGGAGCACATCGGCGCGGTACGGGCCGCCACCGGCATGACCGTCCTGGTCACGACCCACCACCTGGACGAGGCCGACCAGTACTGCGACCGCGTCGCGCTCATGCACCGCGGCCGCCTTCGCGGCATGGGCACGCCCCGCCGGCTCAAGGACGACCTGGCGGCCGTCCAGGGCGGCAGTCCCGGCCTCGAGGACGTCTTCCGCCACTTCGCGGGCCGCGATCTCGACGACGCGCACGAGGACCGGAAGGAGAGGTTCAGCGATGTCCGCCGCACCCGCCGCACCGCTTCCCGGCTCGGCTGAGACCTCGCGCCTGCTGCTCACGCCGCCCCGCGCCCGCGCCGGCTGGCGGGTGGTCGCGGCGCGGGTCGGCGCGATGTGCGTGGTGGAGCTGCAGAAGCTGCGGCACGACCGCACCGAGCTGTACACGCGGGCGATCCAGCCGGCCCTGTGGCTGCTGATCTTCGGCGAGACCTTCACCAGGATCCGGGTGATCCCGACCGGCGGGATCCCGTACCTCGACTACCTGGCACCGGGGATCATCGCCCAGTCCGCGATGTTCATCGCGATCTTCTACGGCATCCACATCATCTGGGAACGCGACGCGGGCGTGCTCACCAAGCTGCTCGTCACGCCGACGCCGCGGGCGGCACTGATCACCGGCAAGGCGTTCGCGGCCGGTGTCAAGGCGGTCGTCCAGGCCGTGGTCGTCGTCGTGCTCGCGGCGCTGCTCGGTGTCGGCATGACGTGGAGCCCGTTGCGGCTGCTGGGAGTCCTGGTCGCCGTCGTCCTCGGCTCGGCGTTCTTCGCGTGCCTGTCGATGACGATCGCGGGGATCGTGCTCACCCGGGACCGGCTGATGGGCATCGGGCAGGCCGTCACCATGCCGTTGTTCTTCGCGTCCAACGCGCTGTACCCGGTCGACGTGATGCCGGTGTGGGTTCGTGCCATCAGCACGGTGAACCCGCTGACCTACCAGGTGAACGCGCTGCGTGGGCTGCTGCTCGGCACGCCGGCGAACCTCGTCGTGGACTTCGCCGTCCGCGTCGTGGCGGCCGCGGCCGGGGTGGTCGCCGCGTCGTCCCTGCTGGGCCGCCTGGCCCGCTGACCCGTCACCGCCGCCGCGCCGTGAACCGCGGCTCCACGCCGGTGAGCTCGGCGGTGGCGGTCCACAGGCCGGCGGCGAGCCCGGTGTCGGCGAGTTGGCCGCGCACGGGTTCGACCCTGGGGGCGCCGCGCATGCCGAACACGCGGGGACCGCACAGCTCGCCGCCACGCAGCGACGGGTCGAGGACCGCCCGGACGGCGGGCCACGCGCCGGCCTGCTTGCCTTGTAGGACAAGGCCCGCGGGCAGGCCGCGCAGCCGCTGGCCGGTGGTCCGGACGTGGACCGGCGGGCGCGACGGGGTGAGCGAGTCGAGCGCGCCGCCGGGATGGTTGACCACGCTCACCACCGTGCCGCCTGCCGCGCGCAGGCGACGGTCGAGCTCGACGGCGAACAGCATCTGCGCCAGCTTGGACCGGGCATAGGCGCGGTCGGGTTCGTAGTCCGCGGTGCTCTGGAGATCTTCCAGGTCCAGCCGCGCGGACCTGGCGACGAAGCTGCCCGTCGTGACCACCCGGCCCCCGTCCTCGAGCAGGGGCGCCAGCCACCGGACCAGCACGAAGTGGCCGAGATGGTTGGTGGCGAACATCAGCTCGTTGCCGTCCGCCGTCTCGCGGCGCGCCGGCTCGTCGAGGTAGACGCCGGCGTTGCACACGACCGCGTCGAGGCGGTCCAGCTCGTCCACAGTGGACTCGAGGGACGCGAGGTCGGCGAGGTCCATGCGCAGGTGGCGCACCCGCGCGCCGGGGACCCTCGCGCGCACGGCGGCCATCGCGGCGGCGGCCCTGGTGGCGTCGCGGCTGGCGAGGACGACGGTCGCCCCGGTGCTGGCCAGCTGCTCGACGACGAAGTAGCCGATTCCCGTGTTGCCGCCGGTGACCAGGAAGGTCCTGCCGTCGGCACGCGGCAGCCGCCGCACGTTCCAGGTCATCGCCACAGAATAATCGGAGTCGTTCCGATTTCGCAATGACTTCGAGTATGGTGCCCGGCATGACACCCACCGGCCGGCGCGAGCGCAAGAAGGCCGCCACCCGGCAGGCGCTGGCGGACGCGGCGCGGCGGTTGTTCCTGGCGCGCGGGTTCGACCGGGTGACCGTCGCGGAGATCGCCGAGGCCGCGGACACGGCGGTGTCGACGCTGTTCGCGCACTTTCCCGGCGGGAAGGAGGCCCTGGTCCTCGGTGACAGCCAGGAGCGCGAGCAGGCACTGGTCGCGGCGGTCCGGCAACGCGCGGACGGGGTGTCGATTCTCCAGTCGCTGCACGACTTCCTGGCGACGCGCGGTCCGTTCAACCCCGCGCCGGAGCCGCGGTACCGGCGCCTGACCGAGCTCGTGGTCGCCACCCCGGCCCTGCGCGCCTACGCCAGAACACTGTGGACCAACTGCGAAACCACCCTCACCGCGGCCATCGCGGCGGAGACCGGCCAGGCGGCTGACGAGCTGTCCCTGCGGCTGCTTGCCCGCTACGTCCTGGAAATCCCCGACCTGGCCGGCACCGAACCCGACCCGCCCGCCGCACTGGCCACCGCCTTCACCCACCTGGCTCGCGGCTGGCCCGATCTCTGGTTCGGGTAGCCTGACATGCGTGTTCACGAAGTGAACAGCGTGCAACCCGTCGGCGGAGGGCTCTCGTGACCAAATCGACCCGCTCGCCGGACGCGGAGCGTGGCGATCAGGCCGACATCCAGGCCGTGAGCAGGGTCAGCCAGATTCTGTCGCTGTTCGACCCGTCGACCCCGCTGGTGACGGCGAACATGGTCGCCGAGCGGCTCGACCTCAACCGCACCACCGCGTACCGGTACTGCACGTCGCTCGTCGCGGCCGGGCTGCTGGAGCGCAACGCCGAGGGCGGTTACGTGCCGGGCGGCCTGCTGCTCCAGCTCGGCGCGTTCGCCATCGGGCACCGGCGGGTCGTCAACCTCGCGCCGCGGCACATGCGGGCGCTCTCACGTGCCACGCAGACCAGCGTGGTGCTCAGCCTGTGGGGCCTCACCGGTCCGGTGGTCTCCCGGGTCGAGGAGGACACGTCCACCATCGTGCTCGTGTCCGTGCGGGTCGGCAGCCACCTGCCGATGGACACGGCGCAGAGCAAGATCTTCCTCGCCTACCACGCCGACCAGCTGGCCGTGGAGCGGCTGATGGCGAACCTGCCCGCCCAGACCCGCCACGAGCTGCGCACCGAGGTCGACCACGTCCGCGCGGTCGGCCACTGCTCGGCGATGAGCACCCCCGGCGTCGTCGCGGTCGCCGCCCCCGTCTTCGACGAGTACGGCATCTGCGCCACCCTCGCCATCGTCGGCCCGGACAACACCCTCTCGATGTCCGACGACGCACCCGAGCTACGCGTCGTCGTCGACACCGCCCGCGCGCTCACCAACGAGCTGGGCGGCCACTACGGCCCCGACGACACCGACTAGCGCTGCTCTGTGGAGCTTTGACGGGAAGTCCGCGCCCGACCAACGGATACCTCAGGGGAACGTGACGGCACCCGGCCACGATCCACGTCCACACCGCACCTGCGCCGGAACGCGACCAACACTCAAGAAATCCGGAGAGGCGGGATCGTGCTCTCGTCGGACATGTCGATGTCCTTCGTCTCCGGGCCCAGGAAGCCGCCCAGGCTGATCAGCGCGCCCGCCAGCACCAGCAGCACGCCCGGCGCGAGGTGCGCCGGCATGACGTTGTCCAGCCGCTGCAGGTAGAACTGGTAGAACGCCGGTGCGATCAGCGCCAGGCTGTACCCGACGCCGTACCCCGTCGACCGGATGCTCGCCGGGAACCGCTCGGTCAGGTACGCCGCGATCGGACCGAACGTGCCCACCGTGAACACCCCGATCAGCACGGCCCAGCCCAGCACGGCGCCCATGCCGCCGTCGGACGACATCAACAGCGAGTACGACCCGGCGCCGATCACCAGGACACACAGTCCGTACCCGATGTAGAACCGCCGCCGTCCTATTCGCTGGGACAGCAGTCCGAACAGCGGGTACGACAGCGCCGCCGCGCCGTTGATCACCAGCATGGTCAGCGTGACCTGCTTGCTCGACAGCTCCAGATGCGCCTTCAGCTGGGCCGGCGTCACCGCCGCCTCCATGTTGGTGGCGAGCCACGTGCCGGTCATCAGCACGAACACCTGCCCCAGCGCCCTCGGGTACTTCGCCACCAGCCGCACGAACGGCACCTTGTGCCGCTCCCCGGTCACGGCGGCCGGCGGCTCGTGCACCTGCTTCTGGTAGTACCGGAACAGCACGGCCGCCAGCAGCGCGCCGATCACGAAGGGGATCCGCCAGCCCCACTGCACGTACGCGCTGTGCACGTCCGCCGCCGGCAGCACCTCGAGCAGCACCAGCGTGATCGCGGCGATCATCACGTAGGCCAACGGCGACGTCGACGTGATCAGGGAGGCGTAGAGGCCGCGCTTGTGTTTCGGGCTCCACTCCATCGCCAGCGGCACGGCGGTCGTGTACTCGCCGCCCAGGAAGATCCCGTCGATGAACCGCAGTGCGATCAGCAGGCCGACCGACCACAACCCGATCGTCTCGTGGCCGGGCATGCACGCGATCGCCAGCGTGACGACGCCGAAGCCGCTGACGGCCACCAGCGTGGTGCGCTTGCGCCCGACGGTGTCGGCGAAGTGGCCGAAGATGATCGCGCCGAGCGGGCGGCCGACGAGCGTCGAGGCGAACACCAGCGAGGCCAGCAGGGCCGTCGTGCTCGCGCTCAGGTTCGCCGCCTGGAAGTAGGACATCGCCGGGGCCAGCACGACGATCGGCAGGTAGATGTCGAACTGGTCGACGAAGTAGGCGAGGGCCCCGCCGCGCACCGCGGCGCGCACCTTGACGAGGTCCGGATCGTGCGGGGTGGCCGGAGGAGCGGGGGCGTCCGACTGTGGTTCCGCGACGGGGGGCGGTGTGGACATCGTCGTCCTCCCGGGTTGTTTCGAACAGCGTGTTCACGAAGTGAACGACATGAACCGTAATCTTGGCAACTGGAGAGCACAAGAGCCTGGAAAGGGTTGACTCATGCTCTTATAGTGAACTTAGGCTTCACATCGTGAACGAGGTGGTTTTGTGAGTCAGCGTCCTGCCATAACCTCCGTACTGGACGGCCTGGTCGACATGCACGTCCACTCCGGTCCCAGCCCGTTCCCCCGGCGCCTCGACCACGTCGAGGCCGCCCAGGACGGCGCCCGGATCGGCATGCGGGCCATGGTCGCGAAGTCCCATCACCACAACACCCAGATGGACATCCTGGCGATGAAGGGACGCCTGGCCGAAGTCGCCGCCACGGCCTACGGCGGCATCGCGCTGAACAGCACGGTCGGCGGGCTCAACGTGCACGCCGTGCGCATGTGCCTGCGGATGGGCGGCAAGGTCGTGTGGTTCCCGACGATCTCCTCCGGCCGGCACCTCGAGTGCCACCCCGAGGACGGGGCGTTCCCCACCACCACCGTGCCACTGACCCTGGAGCGCATCGACATCGTCGACGAGGCCGGGCAGCTCAAACCGGCGGCGGCCGAGATCCTCGACGAGATCAAGGAACAGGAGGCCGTGGTCAACGGCGGCCACATGTACCCCCACTACATCCGCACGCTGTTCGAGGCCGCGAAGGAACGCGGGATCACGCGTATGGTCGTCAGCCACCCCGACTTCGTCATCGGCGCCGAGCCGGAGCTGTGCCGCGAGCTGATCGACCTCGGCGCGTACGTCGAGCACGAGATCGGCATGTACGACCCGGAGGGAACGCAGGCATGGGACCCCCGCCAGCTGATGGGCTGGATCGAGCGCCTCGGTCCTGAGCACATCGTGCTGGCGTCCGACTTCGGCCAGGCCGCCAACCCGAAACCCGTCGACGCCTGGCTGCGGGTCGGGGAGATCCTGCTCGACCTCGGCCTGGCGGAGAAGGACCTGCGGCGCATGGTCCGTGACAACCCGACCTATCTACTCAACCTCGACTCCTGAGGAGAAGACCATGGCTTACGGAAAGGACGACCCGCGCTCGTCGCTCGCGACGGCGACCGCGACCCGGCCGGACAGCGGCGACGCTATCGCGGCCGCACAGTACTTCGACCTGCGCGAGCACCCGGTCGTGCGTGCGCAGAACGTCATCCTCGTGCACACCGACGCGAAGGACGGGGACGACCTCGACAACGGGACCGTGGAGGGCGAGCTGGCCATCGTGGTCACCGGCGCCTCCCCCGCGTTCACGGTGCTCACCGAGGACGGCGCGACGAAGGTCGACGAACCGGGGCTCGTCGTCGTCCCACCCGGCGCGTCGCGGATCAGCGTGCACGGCGACGGCCCGCTGGTCCGGCTCATCGAGGCCACCGACCCGACCTGGCGCGACCGGCCGGCGAACGCCGCCGCCTACGCGGAGGACCACCCGCGCGTGGCGTTGCTCCGCAGGTGGCCGGAACCCGTCGGGGGCAAGGGGGTCCGGTTCTACCCGCTGTCCGCGGTGCCGGCCGAGCCGGGGCGGTTCGGGCGCATCTTCCGCACCCGCTCGTTCATGGTCAACTTCCTGCCCGAGCAGCGGGGCCCCCGCGACCTACGCAAGCTCTCGCCACACACCCACGACGACTTCGAGCAGCTTTCCCTCGCCGTGCAGGGAGAGTACGTGCACCACATCCGCACGCCGTGGCTGACCGACAGCACGCGGTGGCGCGAGGACGAGCACGTGCGGGTGGGCAGCCCGTCCGTCGCGATCATCCCGCCGCCCACCGTGCACACGTCCGCGGCGAGCGACCCGGAGATGAACCAGCTGATCGACATCTTCAGCCCGCCACGCGTGGACTTCTCGGAGAAACCCGGCTGGGTGCTCAACGCCGACGACTACCCGATGCCGTGAGCGAGCCGGTGTCCCGGGGCCGCACGGGAGCCGGGCTGTTCGCGCGGGAGACCACACCGGTGGGCACCTGGCTGAAGATCGCGTCCGGTGAGCCGGTCGAGATCATGGCATACGCCGGGTTCGACTTCGTGGTGATCGACCTGGAGCACGCGCCGCTCGACCTGCAGACCGCCTACCGGCTCATCAACTCGGCCGCCGCGTTGGGCATGACGCCGCTGGTGCGGGTGCCGGACAAGACGCCGTCGACGATCCAGAAGGTCCTCGACGCGGGTGCCATGGGCATCCTCGTGCCGCATGTCGACACGGTCGAGCAGGCCGACGCGGTCGGGCAGGCCTGCCGGTTCCCACCCGCCGGCGTCCGGGGTGCCGGCGGCACCAGCCGGGCCGGCGCGTGGGGGCTTCGCCCCAACGCCGAGTACCTGGCGACCGGCAACGACGACGTGCTGTGCATCCCGCAGCTGGAGAGCGTCGAGGCGATCAAGGCCGCGCCGGAGATGCTCGCGCTCCCGTCGGTCGACGCGGTGTTCGTCGGCGCGGCGGACCTGTCGATGTCCATGGGCTCGACGCCGGCCTCGCCCGAGGTGACGGAGTTGGTCGCCTCGGCGGTCGAGGCCGCGCACGCCGCCGGGAAGCGCTGCGGGCTCGCGTTCGGGGGCGTGCCTGCGCGGGCCGCGCGGGCCGTTCAAGACGGGTGCGACTTCGTGCTGCTGAGCAACGACACGTCGATGCTGGCCGACGCCGCGCGTGGGCTGGTCACGGCGTTCCGGGAAGCAACCGGATGACGCTGTCGCTGCCTCGCACCGCACTGTCGATCGGTGAGCTGGACAGACTCGACCACGACGGGGTGGTGCGCTTCGTGCGGGTGCTCGAGGAGGCAGGGCACCGCATGGTCTGGATCCCGGAGGTCGCCGGCCGCGAGGCGTTCACGACCGCCGCCCTCGTCCTCGCCTCGACCGAGCGGATGATCGTCGGCAACGGCGTCGCCCGCGCGCTCGAACGCGTGCCGAAGTCGGCGGGGTCCGCGGCGTTCGACCTCGCCGCCGGCTACCCGGGGCGCTACGTGCTGGGCCTCGGGGTGAGCGGCGCGGTCCGCGAGCGCGGCGTCGGCCCGCTGCCGTTCATGCGCGACTACCTCGACGGGGTCGACGAGACCGTCGAGCGCCGTGGCGACCTGCGGGTGCCGCGGGTGCTCGGCGCGTACTCGGCCGGGATCACCCGGCTGGCCGCCGAGCGTGCCGACGGGCTGATCACGTTCCTCGTCACGGCGGAGCACACCCGCTGGGCCCGCTCGCTGGTCGGGCCGGACCTGTTCCTGTCCGTCGTCCAGTGGGCGGTGGTGAGCCACGACCGGGCCAGTGCCCGCGAGGTCGCGCGAGAGCGGCTCGCCTACTACCTGACGCTGCCGCACCAGATCGCGAAGCTGTCGCGGCTCGGGTTCACCGAGGACGACCTGGCGCCGCCCGGGTCCGACCGGCTGATCGACTCGCTCGTCGCCGTCGGCACGCCGGACCAGGTGGTCGAGGCGCTGCGGGCGCAGTACGACGCCGGTGCCACCCAGGTCGCCGTCAGCCTGGTCGGCCCGCTCGACGACGCGAAGCTCGACGTCTATCGGGCACTAGGAGTCCATCGGGCACCAGGAAAGGAGAGCTGATGCGAGCAGCCGAAAGAGTCATCATCACGACGGCGGTCACGGGCTCGGTCAACATCCCGTCACAGAGCCCGTACCTGCCGCTGTCCGCCGACGAGGTGGCCGACGCCGCACTCGAGGCGATCGAGGCGGGCTCGGCGATCGTCCACCTGCACGCCCGGGAGCCAGACGGCCGGCCGACGCCCGACCCGGACGTCTTCGAGAAGATCGTCGGGCGCATCACCGCGGAGACCGACGCCGTCATCAACATCACGACCGGCGGCGCGTCGTCGATGACCATGGACGAGCGGCTCGCGGCGGCCGTCCGGCTGCGGCCCGAGCTCGCGTCGCTGAACATGGGCTCCATGAACTTCGTCTACTCGGGAATCGCCGAGAAGGTGACCGAGTGGAAGCACGAATGGGAGAAGCCGTACGTGCTCAACACGTACTCGCACCCGTTCGTCAACACGTTCGACGCCATCGAGAACACGCTGCGGACGCTGGGCGCGTCCGGCACCCGGTTCGAGTACGAGTGCTACGACATCGGGCACCTGTACTCGCTGGCGTACTTCGTCGAGAAGGGTCTGGCGAAGCCGCCGCTGTTGATCCAGGGCGTGTTCGGCGTGCTCGGTGGCATCGGCGCCGACCACGCGAACCTGGAGCACATGGTTCGGATCGCGGACAAGCTGTTCGGCGACGACTACCAGTTCTCCGCGTTCGCCGCCGGCCGTGACCAGCTGCGGTTCGGGACGCACAGCGCGTGGCTCGGCGGTCACGTGCGAGTGGGTCTGGAGGACAGCCTGTGGATCGGCAAGGGCCGGCTGGCGGAGAGCAACGCCCAGCAGGTCAGGAAGATCCGGGCCATGGTCGAGGACCTCGGCAAACCGGTAGCAACCCCAGCCGAGGCCCGCGAGATGCTGGCACTCCGCGGAAAGAAGGCCTGATGCTCACCGGAAAGACCATCCTCGTCGTCGGCGCCAGCTCGGGCATCGGCGCCGACGCCGCACGCGTCTTCGCCGCGGCGGGCGCCTCGCTGATGCTCGTCGCACGAACCGAGGAAACCCTTGCCGCACTGACGAAGGACCTGACCTCCGCCGGACACGACGTGGCGTACACGACGGGCGACGTCACCGACGGGTCGAGCGTCGCCGCGTTCGTCGACGCCACGGTCGAACGTTTTGGTCGGCTCGACGGCGCGTTCAACTGCGCCGCGATGGGCGGGGCGGGACGCCTGGACCAGGTGTCGGAGGCGGACTTCGACCGGATCATGGCGGTGAACGTGAAGGGCACGTGGCTGTGCGTGCGCGAGGAGGTGCGGGTGATGGAGCCGCTGGGCGCCGGGTCGATCGTGAACGTGAGCAGCATCGGCGGCCTGCGCGGCAGCTCCGGCATGGGTGCCTACCAGGCCACGAAGCACGCGGTGATCGGCCTGACCCGCACCGCGGCGCACGACTTCGGGCCACTGGGCATCCGCGTCAACGTCCTGGCCCCCGGCCCGACCGAGTCCCCCATGCTCGACGAGCTACGGCGAACCATCCCCGGCGGCGTGGAGGCCCGGATCAACGCCACCCCGCTGCGCAAGGCGGGCACGGGCACCGAGGTCGGCGCCACGGCGGCCTTCCTGCTGAGCGACGGCGCAAGCCACCTGAGCGGCGTGATCCTCCCGGTGGACGGCGGTTTCACCGCCTGAGCTGGGCTATGCTCCCCTGCGCGGTCGGCGTTGTCGCTGGGGAGGAACCGTGGGGCTGTTCAGTGCGAAGTGTCCGGTGGATCCGCGGGAACAGAAGTGGATCGAGGAGTCCATGGAGTTCTTCCGGACGAAGTTCGGGGACGGTCCGCTGAGCCAGGCCGTCGTGCTGCCGACGCCGGACTTCTTCCCCGGTCCGTTCTCCGGCACCGCCGCCGACATTCAGCCACTGGTCACGCGAATGTGTGAGTACCTGGCGGTCGACGCGGAGACGGTCTCGGTCGAGCTGTACGGCGACTCCACCGAATCCGACCTGGCCCGGGTGGCGGGGTTGACCTACCGGTCCGACTCCGTCGCCGGGCACTACCGGCGAGTGGACGGTCAGGCGGTCATCGGTATCGACCAGACCCTCGTCGCCACCCCCGAGCGGCTCGTCGCGACCATCGCCCACGAGCTGTGTCACGCCCGGCTCGATGACGGAGCTGCCACCTGGGACCGCGAAGACCACGAGCCGCTCACCGACCTGCTGACCGTCTACCTCGGCATGGGCATCTTCACCGCGAACGCCTGCTTCGACTTCACGCAGGACAACGTCCAGCGGTCCACCCGCCGGCTCGGGTACCTCACCGAGCCGATGTTCGGCTACGGCCTCGCCTGCTACGCCCGCCTACGCGACGAACGCCGACCGGGCTGGGCGAAGTACCTCGACACCAACCCTCGCGCGTTCATGAAGCGTGGCCTGCGCCACCTGGAGGCATAGGGCTCGCGGCGACCATGACGGCCGGACCCGAACAGCTCCACGGCATACGAGCCTCCGACGACATCACCTTCCCGCACTCCCAACTGTCCACATCGGACGTACACAATGGACTGTCGTGGTCGAGACGCGTCGCCGGTGTGGTCCAGATCCCGAACCTCATCTTGTTTCCGCGATCGGTCGGTAGCAAACCGTGACGCTCTTCACTCACTTTGAGTGATCGATCGCGTTTGCAAGCGTGATCATCTGCTCACCCTTTGGTAGTTAGTTTCCGTCGAAAGGAGTAGCAGGATGAGATTTCTTTCTACTAGAAGTGGTTCTCTGATCTCTCTCCTCGTCGCCGCGCTGGTAGTGCTGTTCGCGGCTCCGAACGCCGCCGCGGCACCCGCGGCACCCGCGGCACCCGTCGCCGCGCCGAGCGTGCCGATCGCGGGCACCTTCACCGATGCCACCGGTGGAACAGGTACCGCGACGGGCACCTTCACCCCGAGCCAGTTCGTCGCCAGCGGTGACCAGCTGCTGGCTCAGGGCGTGGCCGACGTGACCCTCGTCGACTCGGCCGGCCAGGTCGTCGGCAGCGAGTCGCGGACGGTCCAGGTGCCGGTCGACACGACCGCGATCGCCGCGTCGTGCGAGATCCTCGACCTGGTGCTCGGCCCGCTCGACCTGGACCTGCTGGGTCTGGTCGTGCACCTCGACCGCGTGCACCTGAACATCACCGCTGAGGGCGGTCCGGGCAACCTCCTGGGCAACCTCCTGTGTGCGGTCGCCAACCTGCTGAACGGGCCGTCGCTCGACCTGAACGGTCTGATCGCGCTGCTCAACCAGATCCTCGGGATCCTGTCCTAGGACGGACCGGCCCCGGCGGGTGTGCCCCACCCGCCGGGGCTTCCCCGTACCCTCGTCGTCCGGGTGCGGGTCCGTGCCGGCCTACATGACGGGCGCGTCGTCGCGATAGGCGACCTTTCCGTTCCACACCATCGCAATCCGCCGTTCGCCGGGGAGGTCGGCGAACGGGCAGGCGCCGGTGCGCAGGGTGTCACCGTCGAGCCACTGCAGCGCACCCGTTCCCAACCAGTGCGTCAGGTCGAAGTCGAGCTCGGCGGTCCGCAGGCGGTAGGCCGACCAGCGGTGGGGGAAGACCGGATAGTTGTTGGTACCCCACAGGTCGACCAGCGGCACATCGGACGGCATGGGGCCGAAGTAGCTGATCGCCCAGCCGGTGTGCGGGCCCACGGGGACCTCGGCGACCACCGCGCGGACGCCGGGAAGACCGAGCAGGCGCGGCAGCACGAACGGCACGCCGGGACCCGGCACGACGACGTCGGGGTTGTGCTCCACGGGTTCGACCAGCCGCATCGCACCGGTCATGGCCAGCCAGGAACCGGGCACGGGCTTCGGTTGGCGGCTGATCTTCCTGGCGTACGACCAGTACCAGCCGTCGAGGCCCCAGATGTCGATCGGCCAGCGGACCGGTTCGCCGGTGTGCGGGCACCTCGCGACGGTCACCTCGGGCAACAGGGCCCGGTACCGGGCGTTGATCTCGTCGACCTCTCGCCACAGCCGCCACGCCGCGTCGGGCCGGTCGGCCTCGAAGTGGGCCTGTCCCGCCGCCAGGAGCCGGTTTCCCGTGGCCATCAGCTCGGCTCGCACCGCGGTGACGTCTCCGGTCATCGTCTCCCCCTGAACGGGCGTCGCCAGATCCGGGTGCCGGGCAGCACCCACCGCATCGGCTGACCCGGCGCGAACCGGATCACCCCCTCCTTCAACGCTCCCGCGATCAGGTCCCGCCGCGCCTTCCACTCGTCCACGTCCCGCTTCTCCCAGTCCTTCCAGTACACCACCGTCCCGTGCATGACGCCGAAGCCCTTCTGCACCATGTCCTGGACGAGTGCCAGGTGATCGTCCTCCGGAAGGTGTTTCCCTTCCAGCGTCGTGATGTCGAACAGGTCGTGGTCGCCTGCCACCGGCCGCCTTCCCCGCGCGGTGAAGCCGTGGACGACGTTGTCCTCGACCACGTACCGGCCCGGCCCGTCCGGTCGCTCGGCGAGCTCATCCATCACAGCGCGGTACTTCCGCCATTCGGCCAGCCGCTGCTCGTACCTGGGTCGTGCGATCGCCAACTCCTCCGGGGTGAGGCCCAGCCCGGCGGGGTCGGGAGGACCGGCGGAGAAGAACCCGACCAGCCCCTGCGTCTCCGGCCGCAGCCCGAGCAGCACGTCGGCGGCGTTGATCGTCTTGGGTTTGATCGGCCTCGCCTTGAACATGGCACCCGCCTCGAGGTGTGGCACGGACTCCGGGTTGGTTAGCCGGACCTCGATGACCACCCGGCGCTCGTCGGCGTACCGCTGGAACATCCGCTGGCTGCGCAGCAGGAGACCGGCCTCCTCTCTGGCCTCCTCCGCGGTGAGCGGCGCGTTCACCGGCCGCGACCTCTTCATCGGGTTGACGACCGCGACGAAGTGGATCACGTCGACAAGCCCCGTGGTCCGCTCGACCACGACGTCCAGGCTGACCAGCCGGTGCCGACGCTGGATCGGGGGCAGCCGCTCCTCGATCTCCTCGACCGGCATCTCCTTCGCGACCAGGGCCTCGGCGTCCCGCAACGCGGCGGCGAGGATGCGGTCGTAGTCCGGCTTCTCCTTGTCGGGCCGAGAGGCCCTCTGCCCGCCCCTGGCCGGACGGGCCGGCTTCGGCCCGCGGGTGTCCGGCCTGCGGGTGTCCGGCTTCTTCCTGTCCGGCCTCGGCTTCTTCCGGTCCCGGCGACCCTTCCTGTCCATTGTGGACTTGAGCTTCGCCCAGAGGTTCCTGATCAGCCCGACGATCTTGTCGATGACGGTGTCGATGACCCGGCCCACCGGTTTGGCCATGGCCTGCACAATCTGCCTGACCCGCCCGGCTATTCCGCCGACGCCCAGCAACGCGGCCAGGAAGCCGAGCAGCACCGGGATCGACCGGGCCAGTGCGCGTTCGACCAACGCGGGCACGCCGCCCGCGCCGCCGCGAGCGATGGCGATCACGGCGTCCAGCACGGCGTTGACGAACTCGATGATCTGCCGGGCCTGCGTGACCACGAACCTGACGATGTCGATGATCAGCTGTACCGCGCGGACGAACGTCGACGCGGGATTCAGCAGCGACAGCACCCACTTGATCCCGGCGAGGACGATCGTCGGCGTCACGTACTGGATGACCTTGTCGACCAGGTCCCTGCGCAGGTCGCCGACGCGGGCCTTCAGGTCGTCCCACATGCCGGCCACGCCCTGCCGGCGAACCTGGTTCACGAGTGGTACAGCGGTTTCCGCCGCGGCCACGGCCTGTTCGGGCACCTTGCGGGTGATCCGGGCGCGGATTCCCTGCCACGTCAGGCCGAGCAGCTCGGCGAGCAGGAGCAGCACGCCGCGGGTGTCGAACGTGGCGGGCAGCTTGATCCCGGCCTCGGCGGTGCGGCCGAGCAGCCAGGACATGATGCCTTCCTGGAGGTGCCTGCCGATGTTGGCCATGAACTGCCTCAGGCCCGCGCCGACGCCGGACACCAGGTTGCTCAGGAAGCCGATCGGGTCACCCAGGATCAGGAACACGGCCTGCGCGGCCTTGGCCAGCACGGCGAGCAGCAGGTCCTTGAGCGCCATGATGGTGTCGATGACGCCCTTGACCGCGTCGATCGCCTTGTCCACCAGGCCCTTGTTCATCTCCTTCGCCAGCGCGATCTCGTCGTCGACGGACTTGACGGCGTCGGTGTACCTGGTGGCCAGGGTGTCGACCAGCTCGTCGCCCTTGTCGTCGACGGTCCGGGTCAGCTCGTCGAACTGGTCGGCGAAGCCGGCGGCGGCCTCCCTGCCGATGTTCCGCAGGCTCGGCGGGAGCTTCCCGACCTCGGTCCGCAGGTCCTCGCGACCCTGGGCGATGCGCCGCTTCGCGCGGCCCAGCTCGGTGCCGATGGTGGTCGCGACATCGGCGATGACCTGGCGCATCCGCCGCACGTAGCCGGCACGGGCGTCGTCGAAGATCTTGTCCGCCTCGGCCGGCAGGCCGGTGAACTGGTCGTCGAGCCAGCGGGCCCAGCCCAGCGCGCCGCCGTAGCGCCGGTCCTTGTACTCGTCCATCTTCTGCCGGTGCTCGGCGGTGAAGGCGTCGCGGGCCGCCTTCTCGCCACGGGTGAACTGGTCGTCGACCAGTTTGTCCAAACCGGACAGTATGTTCTCCACATCGGTCTTCATCGTGTCGAAGACCTGTTGCAGGATGGCGGTGACCTCGGCGCGTTTGTCCTCGTCGCGGCCCTTCGCGCCGGACTTGCCCGTGCCGACCCGCTGTCCGGTCGCGGCCCGCTCGGCGGCCATCGCCCACATCGCCTTCGTGCCGAGCTTCTTCGCCTGGGCGGTCGACGACCTCAGCTGCGCCGCCTCGTCCTTGCGGAGCCGGTCGGGCGCGGTCTCGGCGTGCTGGTCGGCGGTCTGCTTCTGTCGCAGGGCGTTCGTGAAGGCGGGCTCGTTCGCCTTGCGCAGCTGGGTCTCCGTGACGTGCGCGTCCGCCAGCTGCTGGTCGACCTGGGCGGGCCCCGCGGACAGGTCGGTGGCCTGTGGCGGCAGCCGGTCCGGCACGGCCTGGGCCGGGTCGGGGGTCGCCTGGACGCCGGCCGGGCGGTCCGGCGCCATCGGCACGACCTTCTTCTCGACGGCGACCGAGGTGTCCGGCGGGGCCGCGGTCGTGGTGGCGATCTGCTCGGCGGAGTCGGCCTTGCCGTCGCCGACGCGGTTCTGGACGTCGGCCTTGATCTCCTCCGGTTTGCCCGACTCGGCGAACTTGTCGGCCTGGTCGAGGTTCTTCGGGGCCTTGCGCTCGATGGCCTCCTCGACGGCCCGGATGAAGGCGTCCCGGTCGAACTCCCTGGGCTCGGCCTCGTTCATCTTCTCCGCGTTGGCCGTCTTGCCCTGGGCGACCGCGTCGTCCTTCGGTGGCAGGGCGGCGTCCTGCGCGGCGGTCGCCTCCCGGTGCGGCGGCGGATGCGAGGCGGCGACGACACCCTTCTTGTGCTGGACGTCCTTCCTCAGCGCCGCGAACCTGGGGTCGGACCGCGGGCCGCGCGCCTGCTTCCCGGTCTCCTGCCGACCCGCGCCCTTCTGCTCGACGGCGCGTCGCTCCTCGACCGCGGGCGGCGCGGCGCCACGCGCGGCGGCGACCGCGTTGTTGCCGATCATGTTCTGCGCGACGGGCCGCAGTCGGTCGAGCACGAACCTCGGGCCGGGTTCGGTGCGCAGCGCGGCGGCGACCGCGGCGTTCGAAACTCCGGGACTCCCGGGCGGCACCGGGCCGATGACCGGTGGCTTCGCCGGCGGGTTGGTGACCGGCCGGGTGACCGGCTGTCTGGCGGCGGTCGCGGGCAACGGACCGGCGCGGACGTCACGCCGCACGGTCCGGTCCCTGGTCACCACCTCCGAGGGCCGCAACGCGCGAAACCTGGCGGGCGCGGACATACGAGACCTCCCCCATCACGGAACTCTCCCCACGTCCGCGTGCCAAGGGTGGCAGAGCGCCCGTCACAACGGCGTCGCCGACCCGTCGCACGTCGGCGGCCTCGCGCCGCTCAGGACAGGCGCCACTTCTCCGGCTGCCAGAAGCCGCCGCCGGTGGGGTTGAGCGGTTGGAAGTTCTCCACCCGCTTGTTGACCGCCCACAGGCCGCCCGCGGTGTACAGCCACAGGTACGGCACCTGCTCGTTGTCGATCGCCGCCGCCTCGCGGTACAGCGCGAGGCGCGTGTTCTCGTCGGCGGTTCCGTTGGCCTGCTTCATCTTCGCGTCCAGTGCCGGGTCGCAGAACTTCACGATGTTGCCGCCGTTGGGAAAGAACGTGTCGCACCCCTCGATGGCGTTGACGTTCCACGAGTCCACCGCGTAGTCGCCGCCGCCGAACAGGTACAGGTCGAAGTCCGCGTTCTTCAGCATGTCCGTCACACCGCTGGTGTCGAGCCGCGTCAGCTCGACGTCGACGCCGATCTTCGCGAGCTGGTCCCGCACGGCGAGCGCGGCCGCGTCCCGGTCGGGGTTGCTGCCCGGGATCCACGACAGGCGCACGGTTCGCGACCTGTCCCAACCGGCCTCGGTCAGCAGCCGCCTGGCCTTGTCCGGGTCGTAGCCGTACTTCTCGATGCCGCCGCCGGACACACTCGGGTCGAACGAGGAGTCCCGCACCCGGCCGACCCCCGGCAGCATCCTGTCCACAATGGACTTCCGGTCGATACCGTACAGCAGCGCCTGCCGCACCCGGACGTCGGCGAACCGGGCCTGCGTGTGGTTGACACCGATCCGCACGAAGCCACCGTCGCCGGAGGTCTTGAAGGACAGGGAGTTGACCGACTCCAGCGCCGGCCGGTCGGTCGGCGCGATCGGCGCGACGTCCACCTCGCCGGTCCGGAGCCGGGCGGTCGCGACGGCCGAGGTGAGCGGCCTGAGGTACACCCGGTCGATCCCCGGCCGCACCGGGAAGTTCGGGTTGGCCTTCAGCTCGACGTACCGGCCGGCGTGGTGGGCGACGAACTGGAACGGTCCCAGCCCGACGGTCGGGTTGGCGAAGAACGGGTCCCCGGCCACCCGGTCGACGGGCTTGTCACCCAGGACGTGCTTCGGCAGGATCGGCATGACGCCGACCTGTGCCAGGATCCCGTAGTTCGGTGTGCCGGTGGTGATCACGAACGTGTCCGCGTCGGGCGCGGTCATGCTCACGACGCCCCGGTAGTAACCCGCGACGGCAGAGGTGCTCTTCGGATCGGCCAGCAGCTGGTGGGTGAACAGCACGTCCGCGGACGTGAACGGCTTGCCGTCACTCCATTTCAGCCCTTCCCTGAGGTGGAAGGTGAAGGAGGTCGCGTCCGGCGCGACGTCGACCTCGGCCGCGAGCCGCGGCACCAGCCTCAGGTCCGGGTCGACCACCATGAGGCTCTGGTAGATCATCGACATGACCTGCTGGTTCGCCCCGAGCGCCGGCGCGAGCGGGCTGAACTCCGTCGGCTCCTGGTAGAGCACGATGCTGACGGAGGCGCCGGACGCGCCGCTCTCCTGTGGCTCGACGCAGCCGGCGGCAAGCCCGAGGGCGAGCAGGACCGCCACGAAGCGTGCAGGAGGCTTCATACGGGGTCACAGTAGCGATCCGGAGCCGCCCCGGAAATCGCCGAAAAGTTATGGAGCGGCCGGGCGCCCGCGCTCGGGCATGGTGGTGTAGTCGGTGAACCCGACGACGTTGCCCCAGGGATCGGCCACCTCGACCGTCCAGCCGGTGGCCACCGGGAACGGTCGCTCCACAGTGGACAGTGCGCGGACGTCCGGCACCTCCAGCCAGACCCGCCCGCCACCGGCGGCGTCCTCGCGACGCACCAGCAGGCCGGGCGCCTCCGCACCGAGCCGGAACAACGCGATCTCACCGTGCCGGAACACCAGCGGCAGTCCCAGCCCGGTGTAGAACTCGACGGCGCCGTCGAGATCGCCGACGGAGAACAGGACGTTGTCCACGCCGAGCACGGCGTCACCGGGGCGAGTCATCGCGACTCTCCCGTGGTCCACCGGACGCCGTCCAGGGCGCCGCGCAGGGCGCGGGTGGCGTGTGCGCAGTCCCGGCGGCCTGCCTCAGCGAGGCGTCGGGCCGCCTCGTCCGCGCCCACCTCGCGCAGGGTCTCCGCGTCCGGCACGCCCACCGCGTGCAGGTCGGTTGCCAGTGCCGGTCCGATGTTCGGCAGCGTCCGCAGGTCGGTCATGGGCGTACTCCTCGTCGTACTCCTCGAGCCCGAACAACACGATGGCGTCGTCGAACGCCTCGGCCAGGCGGCGCAGGCGGTCGGGTGCGGCGGGCACGTGCCGCAGCCGCACGGGACCGGCGAGCGGCGCCTGTTCGGTCAGCCGCCTTCCCTCCGGCGTCAGCTCCACCAGCCGGCGACGGCGGTCGGCGGGGTCCTCGGCAACCGTGACAAGGCCGTGGGCCGCCAGGCGGTCGAGCATCTGGCCGAGCGTCGCGGGATGCATGACGAGCCGCGCCCGCATCTCGGCCAGCGCGACGCGCGGGCCCCACTCGCGGACCAGCCGCAGCACCGCGAGCTGCGCGCCGGTGACCCCGTGCTCACGCTCCAGCACCCGGTTGAACCCGGCGATCGCCTGGTCGAGCCGGGTCCACGCGCGAACAGCGGACAGCGCCTCACTCACCACGGGCGGTATTATGGCACACATAATAATCGGCCGTAACACCCACGAGATCGGGAAGGACTCCCCTCACATGGGGGATCGCTCGCGCGCCGGACACGCCGCGTGGGAGCCACCCGACTTGTCCACACGGGACATTCCTCGATCCGGCGCACCGCGGGGGCGGTCCAGCCGCGAAGAAACTGGGAGGCTCGGATGAAGAAGCGGATCACGGTGCTGCTGGTCGCCCTCGTGATCGGCGGGCCGGCGCTCATGGAGCTGGTACACGGGATCACCCTCGGCACCCTGGTCTTCACATGGGCGCTCGGCATCTCCGGGACCGGCCTCGCCCGCCGCGGCCGGTCCCCGAGGTGAACCGCGACTTCTCGGCCGTCCCGCGCGTCCCTTCGTCGAGTGCGGCGCGACGGAATATCGCGGCGTCGGAGTAGTTTCGGACAGTGGCCGGCCGGGTAGCCGACGTCGAACCTGGAAGTCGTCGAACCTGGAGGGGATGCGGCCATGCCTACGAAGGAAGTCGTCGACTACCAGCTGACCACCGTCGACCTGACCGCGGACCAGCGCAGGCGTGCCGTGCTCGCGGTCGCGTCCGCCGCGGGTGACCCGGCCGAGTGCGTCCGGCTGCTCGATATGCTGGGACTGCGTGCCGACGAGGGTGTGCCCGACGTACCCGCACCCCGTGGGTGATCGCCGTGTCTCCCTCGCGTGCTATTCCTAGGTGACGGCAGCGCGAGACAGGGGACGGATGAGCGAGGAAGAGCGGATCGTCGCGGGCCGGTACCGGCTGCTCGAGCACATCGGCAGCGGCGGTATGGGTGTGATCTGGCGCGCCGACGACGAGCGCCTGCGCCGCACGGTCGCCGTCAAGCAGCTTCGCGTACCCGCCGAGCTCTCCGAGCCGCAGGGCGAGGAGATGGTCCGCCGCACCATGCGGGAGGGCCGGATCGCCGCGCGGTTGCACCATCCGCAACTGATCACGGTGTACGACGTGGTCACCGACGGCGGCCAGCCGTACCTGATCATGGAGTACTTCCCCTCCAAGAGCCTGGCCGAGCGCGGCACGCTGCCCTATGACGAGGTGGCGCGGATCGGCGCCGAGGCCGCCGCGGCGCTGATGGCCGCACACGAGGCCGGGGTGGTGCACCGGGACGTCAAGCCGGCCAACGTGCTGATCGGCGAGGACGGCACGGTCAAGATCACCGACTTCGGCATCTCGCGGGTGATCAGCGACCTGACGCTGACCGCGACCAGCACGTTCGCCGGCACGCCCGCCTACCTCGCACCCGAGGTCGCGAGGGGCGGGTCCGCCTCGTTCGCCGCGGACGTGTACTCGCTCGGCGCCACCCTGTACGCGGCGGTCGAGGGCGCGCCGCCGGTCGGGGACGACGCCAACGCGATGAAGCTCCTGTACCGGGTGTCGTCCGGGGAGATCACGCCGCCGACACACGCCGGGCCGATGACCGACGTGCTGCTGTGGTTGCTCAGCGACGATCCCGAGAAACGGCCCTCGATGACCGAGGCCAGGGACGCGCTCGCCGCGGTGACGGAGGAGCGGTCCGACGCGGCGCCGGTCGCGGTCGTCCCGGCCGCCGCCCCTCCGGCCGAGGCCCCCACCGAGGCCGCCGAGCCGGCCGCGGGTGCCGGTGCCTCGGCCGCGCCGGCAGCCGCGGCCGCCACGCCGACCGCGCGCCGGCGCAGACAGGTGGTCGCGGTCGCCGCAGGCCTGGTGGCGGTGGCCGTGGTGGCCGCACTGGTCACGATGCTGTTCAACCGGAACGGCGCCGCCTCCGGCGACGACCGCGCGGCCGGCGGCGGGTCGTCGAGTTCGGCGCGGAAACCCGCGAGCACGACGACATCCACGACCACCGGAACCACGACGACCGAACGCACGACGACCACGACTCCCCCGCCCGCCACCTCCGGCACGCCGACGGGGCAGCCGGTCGCGGCCACGCCCGTCGCGGCGGTCAACGAGTACTACGCCCTGGTGCCCGGCAACCGGGACGAGGCGTGGAAACGCCTCAGCCCGAAGTTCCAGCAGAACCCGGGCGGCGGCCGGCAGGGCTACTACGAGCGGTTCTGGAGCAACATCAGCTCGGTCACCGCGACCGGCGCCGTGCAGGTCGGCACGAACAAGGTGCAGGTGAACCTGGTGTACACCCGGAAGGACGGCAGCCAGAGCCGCGAGCGGCACGAGTACACGCTGGTCCAGCAGAACGGGATGTGGCTGCTCGACTCGGTGCGCCGCCTCAGCGCCGCCTGATCGGGTGATCGCCCGTTCGAGTGAGTACGGCCATGGCCGTCACCAGGGGTACTACTGTGGTTACTCCGTCCCGGTTCAAGAACGTAGGTGAGGACTCGATGGCAGCACCGACTTCGCCAAGCCAGGTTCCGGTCGGGGTGGACCCCAACCGGCCGAGTATCGCCCGGGTGTACGGGGGCTTCCTGGGTGGGAAGGACCTGTACGAGGTCGACCGCCAGGTCATGGTCAAGATCAACGAGGCGGTGCCGGAGGCGGTGGACATCGCCCGCGGCAACCGGGGCTTCCTGAACCGTGCGTGCCGCTTCCTCGCGCAGACGCGGATCAGCCAGTTCCTCGACTGCGGTTCCGGCCTGCCGACCGCGGAGAACACCCACCAGATCGTCCAGCGGTTCAACGACGAGGCCAAGGTCGTGTACGTGGACAACGACCCGGTGGTGCTCGCACACGGCCGTGCGTTGCTGGAGGACGACTTCCGGGTGCACATGGTCTCGGCGGACATCTTCCAGCCCAGGTCGGTGCTCGAGAACGAGGTCGTCCGCGCGAACCTGGACTTCACGCGGCCGCTGGTGGTACTCCAGGTCGGCACGATGCACCACGTCGAGGGCGACCACGCGCCGGAGATCATGCGGGAGTACGTCGACGCGCTGCCGTCCGGGAGCTACGTCGTGTTCTCGCACTTCTTCGACCCGCAGGTGCCGGAGCTGACCGAGATCGCCCGGCGGATCGAGAACATCCTGGTCAACGGCCCGATGGGGGCTGGCCGGTTCCGCACCCGCGACGAGATCCTGCCCATGTTGGACGGCCTGGAGCTGATCAAGCCGAACGCCCCGTCCGAGCCGGGACTGGCGGTCTGCGACGAGTGGTGGCCCGACGGCCCCCGCCTGACCCCGCTGAGCGGCGCGGCCCGCTGCATCGTGGGCGCGGTGGGCCGCAAGCCCTGACCCGCCCGGCCGCGGGTGCGAGTGCCCCGACCGGCGGCCCGTCGATGTTCACTCGGCCAGTGCCTCGTTCGTCGGCATCGTGTCGAGGAGGCCGGCCGCCAGGGCCGCCGCCGGGCGGGAGAGGCGGCCCTCCGTGTCGTGGAACGCCTTCTGTGCCGCGATGGCCGGCCAGTACTCGGGCAGGTGCCGGACCGGCAGCCGAGGATCCTTGCGGATCACCCGCAGCCACTCGGTGACGATCGACAGGTGGGCGGCCAGCGGGTCGTCCGGATGCGGCGGCGACTCCGTCCACCGGTCGAGGAAGACCCGGTAGCCCGTGGAGATCGTCACGAGGTCGTAGGCCTCCACGACGAGCTGGCCGACGTCGGTCAGCTCGTCGACCGTCGCGCGGAACACCCGCACGTGCGCCCCGAGTCCCAGCGACGCGACGATGTCGTCGACCTCGACGTGCCCCGGTGCGATCCACAGCCCGCCCTGCAGAGAGCCGAAACCCGCCCACGCGAGCTTCGAGCGCAGGTCGTGCCGCTGCCGCCGCCACGCCTCGGGCAGTGAGAAGCCGAGCAGCGTCCACGTGCCGTCCCAGTCGTCGTTGACCGCGCCGGTGCGCCAGATGCGGTCCTGACCGTCGCGCAGGATCTCGACGGCCCGTGGCGTCAGCCCGAAGTACATGCGCCGGCCCTGTTTCTGGCGATGCAGGAGGCCGCGGTTGACCATGCGCGTCAGCGTCGAGCGGGTCGCGTGCTCGGACACGCCGAGCCGGTCCAGCACGTCGATCACGCTGCCCGAGAACACGCACAGGTCGGTCCCGTACAGGTAGTCGCCCAGCAGCGTGAGCATCAGCGACTGAGGCCTTGGGTCGTCTGCCACAGGGAGCAATGTTAGGCAGTTTCTTGACGGCTGCAACCAAGACGCCTAACTTTGTGTGCGGCCACACGGCGCGTACGAGGAGGTACGGTGCGTCGACTTGTTATGTCCCTGGCAGCCCTTTCCCTTGTCGTGGCGGGATGCGGTGACGGCAACACAGCCACCTCGTCCGACGACCCCATCCGTGTCGGCCAGATCGTGTCGCTGACCGGCAACTACTCACCGCTCGGCGGTGAGAACAAGAAGTCCGTCGAGCTCGCCGTCGAGAAGGTCAACCGCGACGGCGGGGTGCTCGGCGGCCGCAAGCTCGAGCTGGTGGTCAAGGACGACAAGAGCCAGCCGGACCAGTCGGTGCTGGCGTTCAACGACCTGCGTGGCGACGACGTGAGCGCGGTCATCGGGTCGCCCTTCTCCAACTCGGCGCTCGCCACGATCCCGTCCGTCGACCGCGCGAAGATCCCCTACCTGTCGCTGACTCCCGCCGACGAGCAGGTGAAGCCCCTGCACCCGTACGTGTTCGTGGTGCCGGCGCTGGCGTCGCTGTACGGCGAGCGGATCCTCCAGTACTTCAAGGCGACCGGCGTGTCCACCGTGGCCGTCGCGCACGACACCAAGAGCTCGTACGCGGTCGCCGGCTTCAAGGGCATGCAGGACAAGGCCGCGAAGTACGGCGTGAAGATCGTGGCGTCCGAGGAGTTCCAGACCGACGCGACCGAGTTCGGCGCGGTGATCGGGCACGTCCGGTCCTCGGGCGCGCAGGCGTTCGTGGTGTGGGCGACCGGCGCCCCCGCGGTCGCGCTGACCAAGCAGTACGCCACGGCCGGCGTGAACGTCCCGCTCGTGCTGACCGGCGCGCAGGCGAGCAAGCTGTTCCTCGACCCGGTCGGCGCCGCGGCCGAGGGCGTGACGGTGGCCAGCTCGATCGGCCTGGTCGGCCCGGAGCTTCCTGACGGGGAGCAGAAGAACGCGATCTCCGAGCTCACCACGTCGTTCGAGAAGAAGTACGGCTACCCGCCGCCGCAGTTCGCGCAGGACGGCTACAGCGGGGTGAAGCTGCTGGTGGCGGCCATCGAGAAGGCGGGAAGCGCGGATCCGGAGAAGATCCGGGACGCGCTGGAGGGCCTGTCGCTGGTGACGCCGAACGGCAAGTACGCCTACGGCAAGGACAACCATGCCGGCCTGGGGCCCGAGTTCATCGCGATCACCAAGGTGACCCAGGGCGCGTTCAAGCCGACCGAGTGGGCCAGCAAGCAGCTGGCCGAGCTGGGTTCATGACGGGGACCGCCCTGTTGCTGCAGGCGGACGGGTTGCACCGTTCGTTCGACGGGGTGTTCGCCGTGCGCGACGTGGACCTCCATGTCGCGCACGGCGAGCTGAGGGGCGTGATCGGGCCGAACGGCGCGGGCAAGTCGACGCTGTTCGGTCTGATCGGCGGCCAGCTCCGCGCGGACGCGGGCAGGGTCGCCTACGACGGTGCCCCCATCGACCGGCTCCCGCCGCATCACCGCGCGAAGGCCGGGATCGCGGTGGTGTTCCAGGGGGCGCGGGTGTTCGCCGGCATGACGGTGCTCGAGAACGTGATGGTGGGTGCGCATGCCAGCACCCGCGCCGGGTTCGTCTCGGCGGTGACGCGGCTGGGCCGGCACCGCGGCGACGAGCGGGCGATAGCGCGTACCGCGCGGGAATGCCTTGCCAGGACCGGACTCCTGGACTGGGCGGACCGGCCGGCGGAGGCGTTGCCGCTCGGCCAGCAGCGGGTGGTGCAGGTGGCGCGGGCGCTCTGCGGACGGCCGAGGCTGCTGCTGCTCGACGAGCCGGCGTCGGGGCTGCGCGCGGCGGAACGCGAGCGGCTGGCGAGCCTGCTGGCCGAGCTCAAGGCCGAGGGGTTGACGATGCTGCTGGTCGAGCACGACGTGGCGTTCGTGACCCGGCTCGCCGACCGGATCACCGTGCTGGACCTGGGCCAGGTGATCGCGGAGGGCACCCCGGCGCAGGTCCGCGCGGACGAGAAGGTGGTCGCGGCGTACCTCGGCACGGAGGTGCCGGCATGACCGGGAGCCGGTCGCGCCCACCCCGCGACGATGTCTCTCGCGGGCGCGGAGGGCAGGCATGATCGACGTGCGGGACCTCGTCGTGCGGTACGGGCCGGCCACCGCGCTCGACCGGGTCAGCCTGCGTGTCGACGCCGGCGAGATGGTCGCGCTGATCGGCCCGAACGGCGCGGGAAAGTCCACTCTGGTCAACACGCTCTCCGGGATCCTCAAGCCGGCGGAGGGTTCCGTCGCGGTGCAGGGCCGGCTCGCGCACGTGCCGGAAGGGCGGCAGGTGTTCGGCGACCTCACCGTCGAGGACAACCTGCGCCTCGGTGGCCGCCGGTACCGGGAGCGGGACACCGCGCCCGTGCACGCGATCCTTCCCCGTCTCGCCGAGCTGCGGCACCGGCGGGCCGGCACCCTGTCGGGCGGTGAGCAGCAGATGGTCGCGGTCGGCCGGGCCCTGATGAGCCGTCCGGACGTGCTCGCCGTCGACGAGCTCTCGCTCGGCCTGGCGCCGCTCGTGGTCGCGGACCTCGTCAGGCACCTGCGGGAGCTGAACTCCCGCCGTGGCCTCGCCGTCCTGCTCATCGAGCAGAACGCGCGGCTCGCGCTCGACCTGTGCACGCGGGCGTACGTGCTGGAGGCGGGCCGCATCGTCGCGGAGGGCTCGTCGAGCGAGCTCATCGCGGACGAACGGGTCTCCGCCGCGTACCTGGGCGGGGTGGTCGCCGATGTCGAGTGAGCTCGCGGGCTACCTACTCACCGGGCTCGGCACGGGCTGCGGCTACGCGCTCGTCGGCAGCGGGCTCGTGGCCGTGTACCGGGTGACGCGCGTGGTCAACTTCGCGCAGGGGGCGTTCGCGGTCGTCGGCGCCATGTGCGCGTCGTCGTTCCTCACCGCGCTGCCACACGGGATCGGCGAGCTGGCGGCCGTCGCCGTGGCCGCGGTGGTGGGGTTGCTGGTCGGGCTCGTCGCGACCGGCACGACACCCCAGTCCGCGTTGATCGTCACGCTCGGGCTGGCCGTGTTCGCGTACGCGGTCGAGGTGCTGGTGTGGGGCGACCAGCCGCGCTCGTTCGCCGGCCTGCCGGGTGCGGTGTCCATCGGGGACACCCGGGTGCAGAGCCACTACCTCCTGATCATCGGCGTCACGCTGCCGGTCTTCGCGGGCATGGCGTTGTTCTTCACCCGCACGGACACCGGCAAGGCGCTGACGGCGTGCGCGTCGAACCCTTACGCGGCACGGGTGATCGGCCTCGACGTGCGGCGGATGGGGCTGCTGGCCTTCACCATCGGCGGCGCCCTCGGCGGCCTCGCCGGCGTGCTCGTGACGCCCGTGCAGCAGATCACGTTCGACGCGGACGTCACGCTGATCGTCAACGGCTTCGCGGCGGCCATCCTCGGCGGCCTGACCCGCCCGGCAATCACCCTCGCCGGCGGCCTGCTGCTCGGCGTCACGCAGGCGCTCGTCGCGGGCTACGGCAACGCGGCGCACCAGACGGAGATCGCGCTGGGCCTGATGATCGCCGTGATGATCTGGCGCGCGGCCCGCCGGCCGGCGACACAGGAGGAACCGGCGTGAGAATCGTGCTCCTGGCCGCGGCCGCCCTGGTAACCCTTGCCCTGCCGGCGTTCCTGGACGGCGCTCAGCTCGGCATCTACATCCTCGCCGGCCTCGCCGCCATGATCACCGTCGGCCTGTCGCTGCTGATGGGCCAGGCCGGGCAGATCTCGCTCGGCCAGGCGTCGTTCTACGCGATCGGCGCCTACACCGCGGGACTCCTCGCCGTGCACGGCTTCCCGCCCCTGCTCGGACTGGTCGCGGCGCCGGTCGTCGCCGCCGCGTTCGCGACCGTCGTGGGCATCGGCGTGCTGCGCCTGCGTGGGCACTACCTCGCGTTCGCCACGCTCGCCATGCAGCTCATCCTCCTGTCGGTGCTGGCACAGTCCGACTGGGCCGGCGGCGCCATCGGCCTGCAGGGCATCCCCCGGCTCTCCGTCGGCTCGTTCGAGTTCGAGGACGACATCCAGTACGCGTACCTGACGTGGGCCTGCCTCGCGCTCGTCCTCCTGGTCGCACGCAACCTCGTGCGGTCGAGGCCCGGCCGGGGGCTGCGGGCGCTCGCCACCAGCGAGGTCGCCGCGGCCGCCAGCGGGGTGCCGGTCGGCCGGTACCGGCTCGCCGTGTTCGCGCTGTCCGCGGCGTTCGCCGGCCTCGCCGGCGGGGTCTACGCCTACTACCTCGGCTACCTCGGCCCCGGCTCGTTCCCGGTGCTGCTGTCGGTCGAGTACGTGGTGATGGCCGTCGTCGGCGGGCTCGGCACGCTCGCCGGCGGTGTGGTCGGCGCGGTCGCCATCACGCTGCTGGTGCAGACACTGAACGACCTGGGCACCCAGCCCGGCATGCCGAGCTACGCCCCGAGCGTCCTGTCCTACGCGGTCTACGGGCTGCTGCTGGTGCTCGTCGTGCTGTTCCTGCCGCGCGGCATCGTGCCCGCGCTCACCCGGCGGGAGCGATCGTGAGGACCGCTCGCGCCACGCTCCCGGGCCTGCACTGAAGGCCATCCCTTCGGAGGCCCGAAAGTCCTTCGGTGCCAACGACATCAGTGAGAGGAGAACCAGTGGACCTGAGCGGACGGGTCGCGATCGTGACCGGCGCTGGTCGCGGGCTCGGTTTCGCGTACGCGTCGGCACTCGCGGCCGCAGGCGCGGCCGTCGTGGTGAACGACGCGGACGGCGGCGCGGCCACCGGCGCGGTCGCCCAGATCGCCGGTGTCGGTGGGAAGGCCGTCGCCGAACCGGGTGCCGTCGGTCCGGCGGCCGTGGCCGACCGGCTGGTCGAGCGGGCCGTCGCCGAGTACGGCCGGCTCGACGTGCTCGTCACCAACGCCGGCGTGCTGCGGGACCGCATGCTGTGGAAGATGTCCGACGACGAGTTCGACACCGTCCTCGACGTGCACCTGCGCGGCACGTTCACGTGCGTGCGGGCGGCCGTCCGGCACATGCGTGAGCAGGGTGACGGCGGCCGGGTCATCGTCGTCGGGTCGCCCGCCGGGCAGCGCGGGAACATCGGCCAGACCAACTACTCCGCGGCCAAGGCCGGCATCGTGGCCATGGCCCGCACGTGGTCCATGGAGTGCGCGAAGGCGGACATCATGGTCAACGCGGTGGTCCCGGTCGCGGCCACCGCCATGACCTCGACCATGCCCGCGTTCGCGCCGCACATCGAGGCGTGGCAACAGGACGGGACGCCACTGCCGGCGTGGCTGCGGGCCGGCGAGGGCTTCGGCACGCCGGCGGACGCGGCGGGGCTCGTCGTGTTCCTGGCGTCGGCCGAGTCGCACGGCGTCACCGGGCAGGCGATCGGCATCGGCGGCGACAAGCTGTCGCTGTGGTCGCACCCCGAGGAGATCGCGGCGTCCTACGCCGAGGGCGGCTGGAGCCCGGACGCGATCGCCGCGACCTGGCCGACGACACACGGCAGGGTCCGGCAGTCGGTCGGGATTCCCCTGCCGGAGCAGCCGTCGTGAACATCGCCGACCTGGTCGCCGTCGACGTGCACGTCCACGTCGAGGCCGGCGCCGACGGGCACGTGTCGCTGCCGGAGGAGCTGCTGGCCGGCTCGGCGGCGTACTTCAAGACCGACAAGCGGACCGCGACGGTGCCGGAGGTCGCCGCCTACTACCGGGAACGGCGGATGGCCGCGGTCGTGTTCACGGTGGACTCCCAGACCGCGACCGGGCACCCACCCATCCCGAGCGAGGAGATCGCGGCGGAGTGCGCGGAGCACGCGGACGTGCTCATCCCCTTCGGCAGCGTGGACCCGTGGCGGGGCAAGGCGGCGGTCCGGCAGGCACGCACGCTCGTCGAGCGGTACGGCGTGCGGGGCTTCAAGTTCCACCCGAGCGTGCAGGCGTTCCACCCCAACGACCCGACCTTCTACCCGCTGTACGAGGTGCTGCAGGAACACCGCGTCATCGCGTTGTTCCACAGTGGACAGACGGGCATCGGCGCCGGGGTACGGGGTGGCGGTGGGATCAGGCTCAAGTACGCCAACCCCATGGCCGCCGACGACGTGGCCGCCGACTTCCCGGACCTGCCGATCATCCTCGCGCACCCGTCGTTCCCCTGGCAGGACGAGGCACTGGCGGTGGCCACGCACAAGCCGCTGGTGCACATCGACCTCTCCGGCTGGTCGCCGAAGTACTTCCCACCACAGCTCGTGCGGTACGCGAACACCCTGCTGAAGGACAAGGTGCTGTTCGGGTCGGACTTCCCGGTCATCACGCCGGACCGGTGGCTCGCGGACTTCGAGAAGCTCGACATCAAGCCGGAGGTGCGTTCCATGATCCTCAAGGACAACGCCGTTCGCCTGTTCGGGTTGGACCATGCGTAACAACGGGATCGGCTCCTGGACGGCACGCAGAGCACGCATGTCGCCGGACCGCGTCGCGGTCGTGCACGGCGACGAGTCACTGACCTACCGGCAGCTGCACGAGCGGGCCACCCGCGTCGCACACGTGCTCACCGGCCTCGGGGTGGCCGGCGGCGACCGGGTCGCCTACCTCGGGCCGAACGAGCCGGCGTTCCTGGAGACCCTGTTCGGCACCGGCCTGCTCGGCGGGATCTTCGTGCCGCTGAACACCCGGCTCGCGCCGCCCGAGCTGGCCTACATCCTCGAGGACAGCGGCACCTCGGTGCTGGTGCATGCCCCGACCCACGCCGAGCACGCGGCGTCGTTGCGGGACAAGGTGCCCCACGTGCTCGACCACGAGGCCTACGAGCGGCTGGTGGCGGACGCGCCGGTCGACCCGACCGACGAGACGGTCGACCAGGACGACGTGGCCGTGATCATGTACACGTCCGGCACCACGGGCCGGCCGAAGGGCGCGGCGCTGTCGCACGCCAACGTCCACTGGAACACGATGAACCTGCTGATCGACGTGGACCTCGCCGGCGACGAGGTGACGCTCGTGAACGCGCCGATGTTCCACGTCGCGGCGCTCAACCAGACGGTGCTGCCGACGCTGCTGAAGGGCGGCACGGTGGTGCTGGACTCCTTCGACCCCGCCCGCACGCTGTCGACGATCGCGCGGTACGGGGTGACCTATCTCTTCGGCGTGCCGGCGATGTTCCAGGCGGTGGCGGCGACGGCGGAATGGCCGGCCGCGGACCTGTCGTCGGTGCGCACGATGATCTGCGGCGGCGCGCCGGTGCCCGAGAAGGTGATCACGACCTACCAGGAGCGCGGTCTGGTGTTCCTGCAGGGCTACGGCCTGACGGAGTCGTCGCCGAGCGCGTTGTTCCTGCGTGCGGCGGAGAGCGACCGCGTCGGCTCGGCCGGCACGCCGTGCTTCTTCACCGACGTCCGGGTCATCGACTCCGACGGCGAGGACACGCTACCCGGCGAGCCGGGCGAGGTGATCCTCCACGGCCCCAACGTGATGACCGGCTACTGGGGCAAGCCGGACGCGACGGCGGCGGTGCTGTCCCCGGACGGCTGGCTGCGCACCGGTGACGTCGCGGTCGTGGACGAGGACGGGTTCCTCTACATCCGCGACCGCATCAAGGACGTGATCATCTCCGGCGGCGAGAACATCTACCCGGCCGAGGTGGAGGACGTACTGCACAAGCACCCCAAGGTGGCCGACTGCGCGGTGATCGGCATGGCGGACGAGAAGTGGGGCGAGGTCGGCCGCGCGATCGTGGTCGCGCGTGAACCCGTCGCACCCGAGGAGCTGATGGCGTACCTCGACGGCCACATCGCACGTTACAAGATCCCGAAGTCGGTGGTGTTCGCGGACACGCTGCCACGCACGGCCTCGGGCAAGCTGCTGAAGAGCGCACTGCGCAAGGACTACGGAGCGAACGCATGAAGGTGCAGGGGATCGCCGGGCTGCTGGGTCTGGCGGGCACGACGCTGGGCCCGACCGACTGGCACGGGGTGCCCCAGGACCAGGTGAACACGTTCGCCGACGCGACGGGCGACCACCAGTGGATCCACGTGGACCCCGAACGTGCCGCGGCCGGACCGTTCGGCGGCACGATCGCGCACGGCTACCTGACGCTGGCGCTGATCATTCCACTGTGGACCTCGCTGCTGGAGATCGAGAACCTGGGCATGGGCGTCAACTACGGCCTGAACAAGGTCCGCTTCCCGGCACCGGTCCCCGTTGGTGGCAAGATAAGGCTGACGGCCCACATCGCGGCCGCGGACGCGCTGGACGAGAAGAGCGCCCAGCTGACCGTGGACTTCACGATGGAGCTGGCCGGCAGCGAGAAGCCGGCGGTGGCCGCTCAGGCGTTGTACCGCTACTACGCCTGAGCTCAAACCGGAAACCTCCGCTGTCCGCCGGCCGCCTGGTACGGCGACAATCGCAACCATGTCCCGGTTGCGCGCCATCCTCGTGTCCGTCCTCGTGCTCGCCTTCGCACTGCCGGCCCTCATCGGCTGGTTCGGCGGCTACACGAAGACCGACGCGGGCGAGATCGCCGTCGTCCGCAACGGCGGCCTGTTCGACGACAACCAGATCCGGCAGATCATCGACCCCGCGTCCTCGCTGACGTGGACCGGTTTCTGGTCGACCGCGCACCGGTACCCGGCGCAGCAACGCTTCTACACCATCGCCGCCAGCGGCGACACCCACAACGGCCAGCGCGCCGGGATCGACGTGGTCACCGTGCCGTCCAGCGACGGGGTCGGCATGGGGATCGAGGGCACCTTCTACTTCACCCTCAACCTCGACCACGACTCGCTGCGGACGTTCGACAGCAAGTTCGGCACCAGAACCTTCCGCGGCGCGGACGGCGAGTTCCGCTACGCGTGGGACGGCGACATCGGCTGGTCCAGCTTCCTCGACCAGATCGTCCGGCCGGTGATCGACAACGCCATCCGCGAGCAGGTCAACGGCGTGCGCTGTGCCGAACTGGTGTCCAGCTGCGCGCTGGTGCAGAACCAGACCTCGGCCAACCCGCCACCGGCACTGGCCGGACAGCCCAACAACGCCAACATCAACAAGATCCAGGACGCCATCGTCTCGACCGTGCGCACCGACCTACGCCGCAACCTCGGCGGCGACTTCCTGAACGACATCAAGTTCATCCTGGCCAAGGTGACCCTGCCGCAGGCGGTTCAACAGGCGGTGGACAACGCACAGGCCGCGTACGCGGCGGTCAGCGAGTCACAGGCAAGAGCGACCCAGGCCCAGGTCGACGCCCAGGCCAACGAGCAACGCCAGCGCGGCTACAACGCCTGCCCGGCCTGCGCCCAGATCGACATCATGAAGGCGATCCCGTCCAACGTCACGGTCTACGCCCCGGGCGCGAACGCCTCGGTGCCACTCACCGCCCCACGCTAACGCCGGCGCACCTGACGAATGACCAACTCGGCGTGCCCCACGTCGCCGTGGCGACGAATATGGGAGCCTCTCGACTCGTGGCGACGACACGTTTGCGGGAGGTTCCAGAGCCCGTCCACACGGCGATCGACGACCGGGTGGACGGCACGATCCTCGCGATGGACACCGTGCGCGGCGGGCTGAACAGTGAGATCGCGGTACGAGTGCGGACCAGCGCCGAAACGATCTTCGTCAAAGGGCTGCGTACCGAGCACCGTCGCGTGTGGACCCAGGAACGCGAGGCCGAGATCGGCCCCTTCGTGCACGCAGTCGCGCCACGCGTGCTCTGGCAAACCGTCGAGGCGGACTGGAACCTGGTCGCGTTCGAACACGTCGACGGCCGCCACGTCGACTACTCCCCGACCTCCCCGGATCTGCCGCTGGTGGTCGACGCCCTGGAGTCTCTGGCGGCGATCCCGTGCCCGGACCTTCCCCTCCGCGTGGCCGAGCAGCGATGGGCCGCGTACGTCGACAACGAGTCGGTACTCGAGCGGTTCCGCGGCAATGCCCTGCTGCACACCGACTTCAACGACCAGAACATCCTGATCGCCGACGGTCGCGCACGCCTCGTCGACTGGGCCTGGGCGACACGTGGCGCCCCATGGATCGATCCCGCGCTGTGGGTGATCTGGTTGATCTCCGCCGGCGGTCACTCACCCAGCCAGGCCGAGGCGTGGGCCGCACGCACCAGCGCATGGCACACCGCACCCGACACCGCACTGAACGCCTTCGCCGACGCCAACGCCGCGTTGTGGCACGAGATCGGCGGCAACGAACCAGACCCCTGGACAACCCGCATGATCACGGCCGCCGACAGCTGGCGGGCGTATCGAGCCGGCCGTTAGCCCGCTCGAACCCGAGGACAGGGGCCCTCACGACCGCGGCGCACGCATGCCAGGACGCGTCGCGGTGCCCCGTATCGGTCAGCCCTCCGTAGGCGATTATCACACCATGGTGACTGAGGTGGAGGAACGGATCGCGACGGCGCGGAGTGGGGACGGCCGGGTACTCGACCTCTCCGGGCTGGGGCTGACCGAGCTTCCCGGGCAGCAGGACCTGAGCGGACTCGCGAACCTGACGACTCTCGACCTGAGTGGCAACCAGTTGACCACGGTGCCTCCCTGGGTGGGCGAACTGCCCGGCCTGACCACACTCAACCTCGCCGAGAACCGGCTGACCGCGCTGCCCGACACGCTGCGGCGGCTCGCGGTGCTGACCGAGCTCCGGGTGGACAACAACCGGCTCGGTGTCGTGCCGGAATGGATCGGCGAGCTGGCCGGGCTGACCTGTCTCAACCTCAGCTGGAACAAGCTGTCCGGCATACCGGAGAGCATCGGCGGTCTCGCCGCGTTGACCGAGCTGTACATCGGGGGGAACCGGCTGGCCGAGGCACCGGACTGGCTGGGCACCCTTTCCAGCCTGACGCACCTCTACCTCGGCGACTGCGGCATGACCGGGCTGCCGGAGTCGCTGGGCGCACTGACCGCGTTGCGCCATCTCTACATCGGGGGGAACCGGCTCAGCGAGGTGCCGGGCTGGATCCGTGGCCTGCCGGCGTTGTCGGCGCTGGAGCTGTACGGCAACCGGTTGGCCGAGGTGCCGGAGTGGCTGGGCGAGCTGACCAGCCTGACGATCCTTCACCTGTGGGACAACCAGTTGACGGCCCTGCCGGCGACCATCGGCGACCTGACCGCCCTCACGATGCTCGCCGTCAACGACAACCGGCTGACCGTGCTGCCGGACACCCTCGGCGCCCTGCCCGCGCTGACCGGTCTCTACCTCGGGGGCAACCGGCTGGCCGAGGTGCCGGACTGGGTGCGGAACCTCACCTCGCTCACCACGCTCGGCCTGCACGACATCCGGCTGGCCGGAGTGCCGGACTGGCTGGCGGAGCTGACCGGGCTCACCCAGCTCGGCCTGGCCAACAACCGGCTGACCGCGGTACCGGACGCGATCCGGCGGCTGACCTCGCTGACCGAGCTCGACCTGAGCAACAACCGGCTGACCGCGGCGCCGGACTGGCTGGCCGAGCTGACGGCCCTGACCACCCTCGACCTGAGCGGGAACTGGCTGACCGCCCTACCCGGCACCATCGGTGGCCTCACCGCCCTGACCACGCTCCAGGTCAACGGGAACGGGCTGACCGAGGTCCCCGACGGGATGCGCCACCTGACCGCGCTGACCGCCCTCCACCTGAACGACAACCGGCTGACCGCGGCGCCGGACTGGCTGGCCGAGCTGACGGCCCTGACCACCCTCGACCTGAGCATGAACCGGCTGACCGAGCTGCCGGACCTGGCCGCCCTCACCGCCCTCACCGTGTTCTACGTGGGTGAGAACCGGTTGACCGAGGTGCCCGGCTGGATCGGCGCGCTCACCGGTCTGACGCATCTCCACGTCGGGCAGAACCCGTTGACCGGGCTGCCCGAGTCCCTCGGTGCCCACGCCGGACTGACGGGTCTCTACCTCCAGGGCTGCCGGTTGACCGAGGTACCCGGCTGGCTGCGGCAGTGCACCGCGCTGACCGACCTGTGGCTGAAGGACAACCAGCTGACCACGGTCCCGGACTGGCTGCCGGAGCTGACGGCCCTGACGACCCTCGACCTGAGCGCGAACCAGCTGACGACGTTGCCGGACTCCTTCGCCGGCCTCGCCGAGCTGACCTCGCTCAAGCTCGACGGCAACCGGCTGACCGAGCTACCCGGCTCGGTGCGGGGGCTCACCGCGCTGTCCACGCTGGAGGTGCACACCAACCTGCTGGTCGCGCTGCCGGACTGGCTCGGTGAGCTGACGAGCCTGACCGTCCTCGGGCTGAACTGGAACCAGCTGAAGGCGGTACCCCGCGGTGTGCGTGATCTCCCCGAGCTGGCCGAGCTCTACATCGGTGGCAACGTGTTGGGCGAGGTTCCGGACTGGGTGGGGGAACTGGCCGGCCTGAGGGCTCTCGACGTCGGGAGCAACCAGCTGACCGAGCTGCCGGAGTCGTTGAGCGCACTCACCGAGCTGACCGACCTCTACGTCGGCGGCAACCAGCTGCCTGCGCCGCCGGCATGGGTGGGCGCCCTTCCCAGGCTGACGAACCTGGAGGTCTCCGGCTGCGTGCTGAGCGAGGTGCCGGCAGGCTGGGCCGCGCTCACCGCCATCAAACAGCTGTTCCTGGCCAACAACCTGCTCACGACGATCCCGGACTGGGTCCGCGAGCAGACCGACCTGACCGTGCTCGACCTGGAGAACAACCGGCTCGCCTCGGTCCCGGACTGGATCGGCGAGCTGGCGAGCCTCAACACGCTGAAGCTCGCCGGCAACCAGCTGACCGAGCTGCCGGACGAGCTCGGCGCGCTGACCGGCCTGGTCTTCATCGGTCTCAACGGGAACCTGCTGACCGTGGTCCCGGACCGCCTGCGCCACCTCACCTTCCTGACCGACCTCGGCCTCACCGACAACCCGCTGACCGAGCTGCCGGACTGGTTCGCCGAGCTGGCGAACCTGACGAGGCTGTCGATCAACAGCCCGCTCGTCGACACGGCGGAGAGCCTCGGCGCCGTGTCCACCCTGACCGACCTGCAGCTGGGCGGAGGGTCGCTCACCAGGCTGCCGTCCTGGCTGCGACACCTCACCGGCCTCACCGGCCTCAACCTCGCCTCCAACGGGCTGACCGAGCTGCCGGAGTGGCTCGGTGAGCTGCGGGCGCTGGCCTCCCTCGACCTCAACTGGAACGATCTCTCCTCGGTTCCGGACAGCCTGACCCACCTCCCCGCCCTGACCACGCTCGACCTGACCTGGAACGGGCTGACGGCACTGCCGGACCGGCTGGGCGGTCTCACCGCGCTGGCCTCCCTCCGCGTCGGCTCCAACAGGCTGACGGCACTGCCGGAGTCACTCGGCGAACTGACCGCACTGACCAACCTCGACGTCAGCTACAACAAGCTGACGGCACTGCCGGAGTCACTCGGCGAACTGACCGCACTGACCAACCTCGACGTCAGCTACAACAAGCTGACGACACTGCCGAGGTCACTGGGTGCGTTGACCGCGCTGACCGGCCTCAACATCGGCGCCAACCAGCTGACGGCGTTGCCGGAGTCACTGGGCGAGCTGACCGCGCTGACCAACCTCAGCGCGAACGACAACGAGCTGACGGCGTTGCCGGAGTCACTCGGCGAACTGACCGAACTGACCAACCTCAACATCTACGCCAACAAGCTGACGACCCTGCCCGACACGATGAGCCGCCTGACGGCGCTGACCTATCTCGACCTGAACGACAACGAGCTGACCGAGCTGCCCGAGACGATCGGCGAGTTCAAGGACCTGACCAGCCTCTCCCTCAACGGCAACCGGCTCACCGCGCTACCCGCCACGCTGGGAAACCTGGTCGACCTGCACCTCCTCAGCCTCTACAACAACGAGCTGACCGCGGTACCGGACGCGGTGGCCGGCCTCACCAACCTGACGACCCTCTACCTGTCGCGGAACCGGCTGACCGACGTGCCGGCGTGGCTGGGCACGCTCACCGCCCTGCGCGAGCTCACCCTCGGCGAGAACCAGCTGACGGAGGCGCCGGACGCACTGCGCACCCTCACCGAGCTGAACCACCTCTATCTCGGCGACAACCGGCTCACGGAGCTACCCGACTGGTTGGGTGAGCTCCCCAACCTGACCTACCTCGATCTCGGCGGCAACCGGTTGGCCTCGGTACCCGCGTCGTTCGCCGACCTGCCGGCGGGAGCCCTGCGGCTCGACGACAATCCGCTCGCCCCGGAGCTGGAGGCGGCGTATCTGGACAGCTCGGCGGAGCTGGAGCGGTTTCTCCGGCTGCTGAAGGCCGAAGGACGGCTCTTCCACCAGGCGAAGCTGGTCCTGGTCGGCGAGGGCGCCGTGGGCAAGAGCAGCCTGCTGGCGGCCCTGCGCGGCGAGGAGTTCGTCGAGGGCCGCGAGACGACGCACGGCATCGAGGTCAAGCCGTTTCCGGTGACGGCCGGCGACCTGGACATCATGCTCAACGCTTGGGACTTCGGCGGCCAGCCGGTGTACCGGCCGACGCACCAGCTGTTCTTCAGCCCGGCGGCGGTGTACCTCGTGGTGTGGCGGCCACGGGAAGGGCCCGAGCAGGGCTTCGTCGACTACTGGATCCAGCTGATCAAGCACCGCGCCGGCAACGCCGCCCGCGTGCACGTGGTGGCCACCCACGGCGGTCCGCGCAGCCGTGCCGCCTATCTCGACGAGGCGTCGCTGCGGTCCCGGTACGGCGACTTGATCGTGGGCTTCCACCACGTCGACAGCGGCAGCGGGCTGGGTGTGGACGAGCTGAAGGACGCCATCGCCGCGACCGCCGCCGAGCTGCCGCATGTGAGCCGCTGGTTGCCGGCGAGCTGGCAGCGGATGCGGGAGGCCCTGCGCGACGGCGGTGAGCCGTACCTGGACTACACCCGGTACGAGGCGATCGCCCGCGAGCAGGGGCTGACCGCGACGGCGGCCACGTCGCTGGCGAAGAACTCGAACGCCCTGGGGCACTGGATCTACTACGCCGACGACCCGGGGCTGTCGGAACTGATCATCCTCAAGGCGGACTGGCTGGCCACCGCGGTGAGCTACGTGCTGGACGACCTCGACACGATCAACGACAACGGACTGCTGCCGCACCGGCGCCTCCAGCAGATCTGGGACGACCCGCTTCGCGCGCACCGGTACTCACGCCGGATCCAGCTGACCTTCCTGCAGCTGATGGAGAAGTTCGACATCTCCTACCGGGTCGTCGACCTACTGGACCGGGACGAGCCGATAAGCCTGATCGCTCAGCTGGTGCGTGCCGACCGGCCCGACATGACGATGTGGGACACCTTCGGCACCGACCTCGTGGAGCAGACGCAGATCTGCGAGATCCTGGACGGTGTGACCGGAGAGCCGGTCTCGCCGGAGGGCCTGGCGTACCAGCTCATCGTTCGGTTCAACCGGTTCTCCCTCGGTCGCGACGACTACCGGCTGAGCACGCACTGGCAGAACGGGATGGTGCTCGACAACTCCTACAACGGTCGCGCGCTGCTCCTGATGGATCGCAACCGGATCTCGGTGCGGGTCCGTGCTGCGTACCCCCAGTTCTTCCTCCACCAGCTCACGGAGGACATCCGGCAGCACGTGCGGAGCTTCTGGAAAGGGCTCGAGGTCAAGATAAAGGTGCCGTGCGGCAAGACCTGTCCCGCGGGCTCCCCCGGGCGCGGGCTGTTCGACATCGACAAGCTGACCACCAGCCGCCGGGACGGGCGTCCCGCGTACCCGTGCATGGCGTGCGGTGAGTGGTCACAGATCGACGACCTGCTCCTGGGGGTCGGGTCATCCCCCGCCGACGAGCAACAGCGGCTGGTCGAGGCGGTACGCGAGGCGATCGAGCCCGAGTTCGCGCAGGTGCTCAACACCCTCGGCTCCCACAAGGAGGTGCTGACCGGCCAGCTCGACCGGCTGGAGAACTCGGTCCACGCGGCGATCAGCCAGGCCGAGGAGCAGCTCCGCCAGCTGATCCTCGCGCTGGACGACGAGGCCCGCGAGGGGCCGCGCCTGTTCAGCCTCGCCCCGCTGGACCCGACCTTCCGGCGGCCCGGCTGGACGATGCGCCGGATCCGGCTCACGCTGTGGTGCGAACACTCGCGGCTTCCGGTGTCCCTGCTCAGCAAGGACAACCCGGAGGCCGGCGTGTACGACATCGAGGTGCCACGCGACTGGCTCCTCCAGGCCGCGCCGTGGATCAGGGCGATCTCCGTCGTGGCCAGAAGCCTGCTGCCGGTCAGCGTCGCCGGCCTCCAGCTCGATCTCGACGACAAGCAGTGGAAGGCGATCGGCGAGCAGCTCGCCCTCGCCGAGAAGAGCCTGGCCGGGCTCGCCGATCTCGGGACCCGGCTCGACGCGGACGGACCGCCGCCGGTCGTCGACGGTCCGCGGGACGCCGAGCCGAACCATGTCGACGGCTCCGTGTGGCGGACCCTGCACAGCTTCCTTCGCGAGAAGGACCCCTCGTTCGGCGGGCTGGAGAAGGTCCGGGACCGCAACCGGTATCTGTGGGTGCATCCACGGTTCGTGGACCACTACCGCGCCTCGGTGCCGGAGATCCCGACGGGAGGCTGACGACCTCGGCCGCTGACCTGCGAAGACGCCTTCCTCGCAAAGAGGAAGGCGTCTTCGCACGATGTCAGGCGTTACTGCTGCCGGGGAACTCCGCCTTGTAGCCGAGCGAGGTGAACATGCCGGTCAGCACCTGCTGGAGGTTGCGTTCCGCGCGTCTGGTCAGGCCGGCCTCCTTGGCGGCGTCACCGATCTTCTTCTCCGCCATGACGAACAGTTCGCGCTGGTCCTGCGCCTCGAACATGGACTTGACGCTGTCCCACACGCCGCGGTCCTGCGAGTAGATGTAGGTGTGCTCCTGGTCGAGGTTCGTCTTGGCGAGCTTCGCCGCCGGCAGGCGGACCTGCACGGTCTTCTTCTCGGTGTCGACCGTCAACGCCTTCTCGGACAGGTTCTTCAGGTCGATGTAGGCGTCGACCGAGCCGTGTGCCACGAACAGCGTGCGGCTGCCCGCGATGAAGTCCGGCACCCACGCGACGTCGTGCTCCAGGTCGACGATCACCTGGAAGTTGCCCTCGGCACCGTGGAACTCGCTCAGGTCACGCACCGACTGCAGCATCGCGGGCTGGCTTCGGTCGGTCGTCTCGGTGTGGAACGGGTTCAGGTTCGGCAGCCTGCTGACCAGCCACAGCAGCGCGACCACCACCACGAGGACGACCGCGACCACACGGCCGACTCTCCACAGTGGACTCAGTGTTCGGTCGGACATCGCACACCTCCCACGGCCAGGTTCCCGGCTCAGGGATACCCCCGAACCGGGAACTTCAACCGGGTCAGGTCAGCTCTGCGACAGCGACACCTTGTCGGGGTAGAACGCGACGTGCCCGGCGATCTCCGCCACGGCCGGGTACGGCTCGCGGTAGGTCCAGATCACGTCGGTCAGCTCGCCACCGGTGGTGACCAGCGTGTAGTACGAAGCGTCACCCTTGTAGGGACAGTACGTGCTGGTGTCGGTCTCCTTCAGGAACGCCTGGTCGACGTCGGCCAGCGGGATGTACTGCACGGCCGGGTAGTCCGCCTCCCGCAGCGCCAGCGCGGCGGTCGTGTCGGCGACGACCTGGTCACCCACCCGGACGACGACCCGCTCCGGGTTCTTCTCGATGACGATCGGGTGGTCCGGACCGGGGGTCTTGATCTCGCGGGACATGCTCACCTCTCCTGACAGCTCTCCTACCACCTGTCAAGTCCCGGCCAGCGCGCGTTGTTCCCGCCCGAAGCCCTAACCTGTTCTCCGCGCGGCGCGATGAGGAAACGGCGGTGTTGGTGCGCGGGATCGACTACTACGAGCTGCTCGGCGTCGCACGCGACGCGTCGGTGGACGAGATCAGATCCGCGTACCGCGCGCTCGCCAAGGCCATGCACCCCGACGCCGGGGGCACGGCCGGCGCGTTCCGGCTCCTGCGCGAGGCCTACGAGACGCTCGCCGACCCCGAGCGGCGCGCGGACTACGACCGGGGCGAGGAACCAGCGGAGGTCCCGGCACGCCCGCGCCGGCCGGCCCGCGCCCGACGTGAACCCACCCCGCACGAGCCGACGCTGCCGGTGCTCCCACCGGACACGATCCCGTGGTGGCACGAAGTGCGCCGGGAGCGGCAGGTCGTGCTCGTGCCGGCGACCGGCCCCGGCCAGTCCGTCGCCCTGGGCACGGCCGGTGCCGCCGCCGCGGTCGTGCTGCTGCTGGCGCTGGTCGGCGTGCCCGCGTGGCTGGTCATCGTCGCGCTGCTGGGCGGCGTCGCGGCCACGGTCGAGGTCGGCCGGCGACACCTTGCGGCGCAACGGGTCGACCGGGAGTTCACCGCCGAGTTCGGCGACCGGACGGTGTTCGGCCGGCCGGGCACCGAGGACGACGAGCTGGCCGAACGGCTGACCGCCGGCCTGCTCGACCGGTACCTGACCCGGATCCCGGGCGTGCGGATCTTCCACGGGCTCGCCACCGAGAAGGGCTCGGTCTTCGCCGACGTCGACCACGCCGTGCTGTGCGGGCGGCGGCTCGTGCTGGTCGAGTCGAAGCTGTGGCTGCCGGGCCACTACGAGGTCGACGAGGCCGGCGAGGTCCTCCGCAACGGCCGCCGCTTCCGGGGCGGCGTGGTCCGCCTGCCGGAACACCTCGCGGCGTTCCAGGCGCTGCTGCCGGACGTCGAGCTGCGTGGGGCGCTGCTGCTGTACCCGAGCCGGGCGGGCGGGATCACCGTGGGCGACGGACTGGCTCACACACCGGAGCGGTTCGTCTCTGACGTGGGCGAATGGCTCGCCGCCGAACCGTCCACCGTGGACCGGGAAGTGTTCCGGATCGTCCGCCGGCAGGTCGCCACGACGGGCTGATCAGCCAGGATCCTTCGAAGATCAACATTGGGGCCTCGGCGGCAAGATGCACTAGGACGTTTGCGGTAGCATCCCTTCCGCCATCCGGACGGTGACGCCGTTCCCTGCCGTCCTCACTACACCGGAAGGAAGCGATGTCTGACGCGCCTACCCCACCCTGGGGCATCCGGGTGGAGCATGACGTTAGAAACGAGTATGCCGACGGCATAGAACGGCTACAGACAAGACTTCTGCACATCGGCCTGTTTCTGCTGACCGTCGTCATGCTCGGCGGCGGGGCCGGTGTGCTCATGGTGGTGACCGACGACTCCCGCGCGCTCGGGGTGTCGATCGCCGTGGTGGCCGGCTGTGTGGTCGCGGTGCTGGTGGCCTTCCTCGCCGCCATGTCCGCCACCCGGCGGCTCTCGGCGCTGGCCCGCAGCCCGCGGCCGGTCGCGGCGGCACGGCCGGTGCCCCGGCCGGAACCCGTTGCGCCGCAGCAGGAGCCGCTCCAGCCCGAGGCACGCCCGGTCGAGTCGCGTCAGGAGGCCCCGGCACCACTGTGGGCGCGGCCCGGCGAGCAGCAGGTCACGCTCACCGACGACCCCGGCCAGCGGCGCGAGGTGTTCGTCAAGCTGGCCCGGCGCCTGCAGTCCCTCATCAACCGCGCCATCAAGCGGATCGACGAGCTGGAGCAGGACAACGAGGACCCGGAGCTCCTCGACGGTCTCTACGAGATCGACCACCTCTTCACGCTCGCGCGGCGACAGGGTGAGAACCTGGCCGTGCTGGGCGGCGAGGCGCCACAACGCCGGTCCAACAAGCCGGTCAGCGTCTACGCGGTGCTGCTCGCCGCGGTGTCGGAAGCCGAGCACTACCGCCAGATCGCGATCGTGCCGGTCGAGGACGTGGAGATCCACGGCCACGCGGTCGCGGAGATCATCCACCTGCTCGCCGAGCTGCTGGAGAACGCGACCCGCTTCTCCGCGCCGGACGGGCCGAAGGTCGAGGTCCGCGCGCACAAGGTCACCGCGGGCCTGGCGATCGAGGTCCAGGACCGCGGGCTCGGCATGCTGCACGAGGACCTGGAACGCATCAACCACCTGCTCGACGGGTCGACCCGCATCGACCTGTCCGAGCTCCTGGAGGACGGCCGCATCGGACTCGCCGTGGTCCGGGAGCTGGCACGGCGCCACAGCATCCGCGTCCGGCTGCAGTCGAACATCTTCGGCGGCATCGCCGCCGCCGTGGTCATCCCGCCGCAGCTGCTGAGCGTGTCGGAGCCGGAGTCCCGGCATCGTGCGGCGGCCCCGCAGCAACAACAGCAGCGCCCCTCGGCACTGCCGAGACGGCGGTCCGAGCTGGACGCCGCCACCCCGTCACCGACGCCGCGGACCGGCGGCGCGACGGAGTCCTCCCCGGCGCTCACGCCGGCACGCGGGCCAGAACCCGCACGCACGCCGACGCCGGTCCCGCAGGAGGCGCGGTCGGACGGCGGCCCGCCATCCCTTTCGGTGCCAACCTTTTCCCAGGCCGACCAGCCGTCCACTCCGGTCGCCTCGCTCGCGCCGGGCGAGCGGTCGGGGCCGGTCCAGGTGCCCGCGCCGTTGCCCATCCCGACCGCGTCGTTACCCGCGTCCCCTGGTCTGGGGCCGGTCCGCCCGGGGCAGCAGGCGACCCGGCACCGGGTGGTCGAGGGCACCACCGCGGACGAGCTGCCGGTGCTGCCGGTCCGCGCGCCCGGGCGGTCCTATGACGACCTGCGGACCGGCGGGGACGGCGTGCTGGAGGAGATGGACGCACAGCTTGGTGAGCAGCCACCGCCGCTGCCGCAGCGGCGCGGCAGTCACCTGCGTGAGGAGCTGCGGGAGCCGCCCTCGCCCACCAGGCCGGTGCCCGGTCACAACACGAACCTCATGAAGACCGTTCAGGCGGGGCGGGAGCACTGGTTCGCCAACCGGGAACAGACGAACGAGAACAGAGGAGACCAATGGCCGACGACCTGAACTGGCTGCTGCGCAGGCTGGTTGAGGCGGTACCCGACACGAACAGCGCCCTGCTGCTGTCTGTCGACGGCATTCCCAAGTACTGGTACGGCCTCGACATCGACGGGGCGGACCGGCTCGCGGCGCTGGCGGCAAGCATGTGCTCGCTCGCCAACCAGGTCGGCAAGAAGTTCTCTCAGGACGGCAGCGACGGCGTGCGGCAGGTGATCACCGAGCTCAACGAGCTCATCCTGTTCGTGACGGCGGCGAGCGCCGGCAGCGTGCTCGCCGTGCTCGCCGCCCGGGAGGTCGACGCCGGCATCCTGAGCTACGAGATGCAGCGACTGTGCACGCAGGTGCCGGCCGTACTGACCACGCCAACCCGCTACGCCACACACCAGGCCAATGGGACCAGATGACGATGACCGGTCCGGACGAGGACCCCGGTCTCTTCGGCGTGCGGCCGTACGCCATGACCAGCGGCAGAACCCAGCCCAGCACGCCGCTCGACCTGATGTCGATGGTTCGAGCGACGGGCCGGGGTATGGTCACACCGCGCCAACTGGGGGTCGAGCATGCGAAAGCGTTGGAACTGTGCGAAAAACCCACCTCGGTGGCGGAGATAGCCGGTGTGCTGCGGCGGCCGGTGACCGTCACCAAGGTCGTGCTGTCCGACCTGATCGAACTCGGTGTGGTGATCGCGAAGTTCACACCGAGCGAGTACTCCAACGATCCGACCATTCTGGAGGCGGTGATTGATGGCCTCCGACGGTTTGTCTGACTTGTTTCCCATCCAGGTCAAGATTCTGATCGCGGGTGGTTTCGGCGTCGGCAAGACGACGTTCGTCGGTTCGGTCAGCGAGATCGAACCGCTGACCACGGAGGAGACGCTGACCGCGGCCAGCGTGGACACCGACAGCGTCAACGGCGTCGAGGCGAAGTCGACCACCACCGTGGCGATGGACTTCGGCCGCCTTTCCTTCCCTGACAAGAACCTCGTGCTGTACCTGTTCGGCACGCCCGGCCAGGACCGGTTCTGGTTCATGTGGGACGAGCTGTCCCGCGGCGCGGTCGGCGCGGTGGTGCTGGCCGACACCCGGCGGTTGGCCGACTGCTTCGGTGCGGTCGAGTTCTTCGAGCGCCGCGGCATCCGGTTTTTGGTGGCACTCAACGAGTTCGACGACGGTTACCGCTACGACGACGCCGCCGTGCGGCAGGCGCTCGCACTCAAGGCGCACGTGCCACTCGTGCGGTGCGACGCCCGCAAGACCCCGTCCGCGAGCCGGGCGCTGATCACCCTGCTCGAGTCCGTCCTGGCGTCCGCTCGCGCCGCCAGTCCGATGATTGGGAGTCCACAATGAACGGTGAGATCCTCGACCAGCGGCTCATGACCGCACCGCACGACCCGGACATCCCGCAGCGGTTGGCACGCCTGGCGCAGCTGGCCCAGCTCGGTGTCGGCGACCGGCCCGACCCCGAGTTCGACCAGTTCGCCGCGCGCCTGGCCGCCGCCGCCAACGCGCCGTACGCGATGGTCAACTTCGTCGGCGACGAGGAGCAGTACTTCGCCGGCCTGTACGGCCCGTCGAGCGCCAAGGCTGACGCGCTGGAGGCCGCGTCGTCGGCGTCGCGCGCCACGCCGGGCCGCGTGATGTCCCGCGAGCACGGCTACTGCCCGCACGTCGTGGTGCGGCGCAAGGCTTTGGTGCTCGACGACGTGTGCGCGTACCCGCGGTTCGCGGTCAACCCGGTGGTGAACTCGATCGGCGTGCGGGCGTACATGGGCGCGCCGCTGATCGACCACACGGGCACCGCGATCGGCACGATCTGTGTGGTGAACACGGAGGAGAGCAGCTGGGGCCGCAACGGCCTCGAGATGATCAAGTCGATGGCCGCCGAGGTCACGGAGCTGATCCACCGCCGCGAGCAGCAGCTCGGCGGCTGACGAACGACCGACGGGAGGCCGGTTGGGACCATGACCGTCTCAACCGGCCTTTTTCCGGCCCTACCGGCGCCACCAGCGGCCGGGGGCCTGCTCGGGAATCCTCAGCTGGTCGGCGAACCGGGCCGACCATTCCTCGCGGTAGGTGCCCAGGGCGACCTCGGCCAGGCGCAGGCGCTGGACGTCCGAGGTGCCGGCCGGTGCGTAGATGTGGTTGGCGTCGCGGAGAAAGCGCTCGATGTGCCGGCCGGGGAAGAGTCCGTAGGCGGCGTGCACCTCCATCGCCGTGCGCGCCGAGTCCAAAGAGGACTCGACGTTGGTGAGCTTGGCGCTGATGAGTTCGGCGTCGCACGGGATGCCGGCGTCGAGCAGGTGCGCGGCGTGGTAGGCGGTGAGCCGCGCGGTCATCAGCTGGGACTGCAGCTGTCCCAGCTTCTGTTTGATGGTGGGGAGTTCGGCGAGCGGTCCCTCGTACCGGCGGTGCGTCCGAGCGAAGTGGACGGTGTGCTCCACGATCGCCTGGTGGATGCCCAGCGCGACGGCGGTCAGGTTCGGCCGCCCGTAGAGGATGCTGGACGAGTAGGCGACGGCGAGCCCGTCCCCCTCCGCGCCGAGCAGGTTCTCGACGGGCACGAAGCAGTTTTCGAATATCAGTTCGCCAAAGCTGAACCCGTGCAGGCCCATGGCCGTCTGGTGCGTGCCGAGGGAGAGTCCACGACGGTCGGACTCGACCAGGAACGCCGACAGGCCCTGGGAACCGGGGCCCGTGCGCACGACGACGCCATGCAGGTCACCGACGTGACTGTTGCCGACGAACACCTTCCTGCCGTTGAGGACGTACCCGTCCGCCACCCGTTCGGCGGTTGCGGACATGCCGAGCACGTGTCCCCCGGACTCCGGCTCGGTCACCGCGATCGTCGGCAGGCAGGCGCCGTCGGAAACCGCTGGTAGCCAACGCTTCTTCTGTTCGGCGCTGCCGAAGTGGACGATCTTCGCGACACCGAGCTGCGAGGCCTGCACCATGGCGCCCATGGCACCGCTGACCCGCGACAACTCCTCGATGATGATCGTCTTGGCGAGGTGCCCGAGGCCCATTCCGCCGTACTTCGGGTCGACCGTGACGCCCAGCCAACCCTGCTGGGCGATGAGTCTGGAGAGTTCGACGTGGACGGCTCTGCTTTCCTCCATCTCGGCGACACGGGGGGCGACCTTCGACTCGGCGAAGTCGCGTACCTGCTCGCGCAGCCGTTCATGTTGCGGCGTGGTGAAATAGCTGGTGATTCCGTGTGCGGTGCTCACCCGACGGCCCCCGACCTGTATGTCACCGACCAACGCGAACTCCCGGATTAAGGTGTGCAGTGTGCAACTTTGCCACTGATCACCCCGTTAGCGGTACCTCCCAAATGGTGACGAGAATTACGAGCCACTACGGACTGTGATCACCGCTCGGCGACCTTCCCGTCCACAAAGGACAAGCCGCGCGCCTGACCACTGAGAACAGCTCAGGCGCGCGGCTTGCCGGTATGCGGTTGTGATCATGCCCTACGCACGGGCGCGTCGGCGGCCTCCGGTGGGTCGCGCGACCGGCGGCATGCGGTCGAAGGAGTCCTCGGGTCCCGGCCGGGACGAGGGCACGCCGTAGTCCTCGGGCCGGCCGTGCTTGGGCATCCGCACCGCGGGCATCTCCATCGAGTCGTCCATGCTCGACAGCGCGGGCACGAGCCGCAGGCTGCTCAGGTCCGGTTCGGGCTCACGCCGCCTCGGCGGGCGGCCGAACTCCGGCGTGAGGTCCTCTGCCCGGTGCGACGCCCGGCGGTCCGGCAGCCGGTCCTCGGCGCGGCGGCGGCCGTTCGAGCCGCCGGGCACCGGCGCCATCCCGGTGATCGACGTCTCCGGGCCGTCGTCCGACCCGAGCCGGGCCGGCGGCAGGCCGTTGACCGAGGTCTGCAGTTCGTCCGCGACCCGCCGGGCCGGCGGGAGCGAGCTGTACGAGTCCTGCGGGCCACGCACGGCCGGCATGCGGCTGAACGACTCCTCGGGACCGCGGGTCGCGGGCGGCAAGGCGCGGTGGGAGTCCTGCGGGCCACGAGCCGGCCGGCGCCCGCCCGCGTCGTCGACGCGACGAGCCGGCGGCAGGGCACTGAACGACTCCTCGGCACCGTGGCGCACGGCCGGCATCCGGCTGAACGACTCCTCCGGGCCACGCTTCACGGGAGGCATGGCACTGAAGGAATCCTGCGGACCACGAGCCTGCCGGCCACCGGCGTCGTCGACACGACGAGCCGGCGGCAGCGCGCTGAACGACTCCTCGGCACCGTGCCGCGCCGCGGGCATCCGGCTGAACGACTCCTCCGGACCACGCTTCACCGGCGGCATGGCACTGAACGAGTCCTGCGGACCACGAGCGGCGGTCCCGCGCCCGGCGTCGGCGCCGCGCCGAACCGGCGGCATCCCACCGACCGACTCCTCCGGGCCACGGTTCACGGGAGGCATGGCGCTGAAGGATTCCTGCGGGCCGCGAGCCGGCCGGCCACCGGCCGCGTTCCGCCGGACCGGCGGCATTCCGCTGACCGACTCCTCCGGGCCGCGCACGGCGGGCATCCGGCTGAACGACTCCTCCGGACCACGCTTCACCGGCGGCATGGCACTGAACGAGTCCTGCGGACCGGGAGCGGACCGACGGCCACCGTCCGCGCCGCGCCGAGCCGGCGGCAGCCCACCGAAGGACTCCTCCGGACCACGCACCGCGGGCATCCGGCTGAACGACTCCTCGGGACCGCGGCTCACCGGCGGCATGGCGCGGAACGAGTCCTGCGGGCCACGCGCGGGCGGCATGCTGTCGAAGGAGTCCGACGGACCACGGTGGGACGACACGTCCGAGAACTCCGGCGACCGCACGTGCCCGTTGGCGTCGAGCGGCGGCATCTCCCCGGTGACGTCGGCGTTCATCCGGCCGCTCAGCGGCTCGGCGAACCCACCGCCGACGTCGGTCATCTCGGCCGCGCTGAACTCCGGCACGCGCGGCGGCACGGGTGCCTGGCCGGTGGCCGGGCCGAGCGCCGGGCGGCTGGGGGCGCCGAACGGCGGGGTGCCGAGCGCCGGCACCGGGGCGCCGTTGCTCAGCCGGCCGCTCGGGCCGGACCGGCCACCGCCGGGGCCGTTGCCGTTGCGGGCGTGCCCGTTCGGCACGCTCGGGAAGGTGCCACTCGCGGCAACACTTGGGAAGGTGCCGCTCGCGGCGACGCTCGGGAACCGACCGCTCACGCCGGCGGGCGGGAAGACGCCGCTGCTGCTGGCCGCGCCGTCGCCGAACGGGCCACCCGGGCCGCCGGCAAGACCGGTGGCGGGTGCGGTGGCGGGCGCGCTGAACTGCTGGCGGGTCAGCGGACCGGACGGGTGGCCGGGCGGCAGGCTCGACGGCGCGGCCGGGATGCTCGGCCGGTTGAGCGGGCCGGGCGAGGAGGTCGGGACGCCGAACGGCCCGGTGCCGGGCATGGTCCGGCCGCCGATGAGCGGCGGGTTGCCGGGCGCGCGGCCGTTCTGTGGCGGGGCGCCGGTCCCCGGGGGACGGACGGCGACGGGAAGCATGCGACTGAACGAGTCGACCACGCTCGCCGGCCGGCCGGCCGGCACACCGCGGCCGGCGCCGACACCGATCGGGCCACTGACCTCGGCCGGCGACTCGACGAAGCCGATCTCGTTGGCCGTGCGCTCCGGGGCCTGGAACTGCTTCTCCCTGGGCGGCGCCAGGTGCTTGCCGGCCTTCTTCTTCAGCGAGCCGCCGACGGAGACCGAGGTCCTTGGCTGCTTCTCCTCGACGGCCTCGCGGCGCGGTTCCGGGTTCTGCCGGCAGAGGCTCTCGGTCCACGAGATCATCGCGGACGGGCAGTCGACGCCGGCCACCGCCATCATCCGGCCCTCGACCGAGTAGCCGTACACGGTGCCGGTGCCCTCGTCCGGGGTGCCGAGCTTGACGATGTCCTTGCCGAGCTTGATCATGCCGGCGGCCTGGATGCGGTAGCTGTACTGATCCGTCCAGAACCGCGGCATCGGGCTGAAGGGCTGCGCGTTCTCCCGGCCGGCCAGCAGGCTCTCGGCGGAGGCACGTCCCATCTCGACCGCGTTGAGCCAGTGCTCCACGCGGCGGGGGACGTTGTCGAAGCGCAGGTTGGGCCACTGGGCGACGTCACCGGCGGCCACCACGTCCTCGGCGCCGACCACGTGGCAGGTCGGCTCGCAGACGACACCGTTGTCCAGCGGCAGGCCGGAACCACGCAGCCAGTGCGTCATCGGCCGGGTGCCGGCGGCGAGGATCACGCACGAGACCGTCAGCGTGCTGCCGTCGGTCAGCCGCAGCCCGATGCCCTCCGGGCCGGGGTTCCACTCCTCCACCGAGTTGCCCAGCGCCAGGTCGACGCCGTGGTCGCGGTGCACGCCGGTCAGCCACTCGCCCATCTCGGGGCCGAGCACGTTGCCGAGCAGGTTCTTGCCGCGGCCGATGAGGGTCACCTCACGGGAGAGGTGGCGCAGGCTCGCGGCGAGCTCGCAGCCGGTGAACCCGCCGCCGATCACGGCGACCCGGCCCTTGGTCGAGCCGAGGACCCGCTCCAGGTCCAGGCCGTCGGACATGGTCCGCAGCACCAGCACGCGCGGGTCGTGGTAGGGCACGCCGCTCTGCTTCCCGGCCTCGACGCCGGTGGCGATGATCAGACCGTCGTAGGTCATCTCCTCGCCACCGGGCAGGACCAGGGTCTTCTTGTTGGGGATCAGCTGGCGCACCTGGGTGCCGAAGCGCCAGCGGGCGTTGAGGTCTTCATAGGCGGGGAGGGTCAGATCGCTCGATCTCAGCTCACCCTTGAGCAACTGCTTCGACAAAGCTGGCCGGTGGTACGGCGGCAACTTCTCGTCGCCGAGGATCGTGATCTCACCCTCGAACTTGAGCTCGCGGAGTCGTTCCGCCGCCCGCAGGCCGGTGAGCCCGCCGCCGACGACAACGATCCGTTCGTCCCGGTTCATCGGGTACGTACCTCCTGCAACTGGATTGCCTGCATCGGGCAGACTCGCGCCGCCGCCTGCGCCTGGGCACGGCTCGCGGTGTCGGGGTCACGGACGTAGCGCAGCCGTCCGTCTTCCATGAGTTGGAACAGCTGCGGCGACTCCGCCTGGCAGATTCCGTACCGCTTGCACCGCTGGTTGTCGACGCTGACCTGCACCTTCCGGCCCATGCGCGGGGTCACCACCGGTGGCTCGACGACCGCCATCTGCGTCTCGGCAGCCTGGGGCACCCCGGCGAGCAGACCCGCGCGGGTCAGTATCCGGGGCGGCAGGAACCGCAGCAGGGTCAGCGTCACGGCCGGGGTGAGCACGGTGATGCCGCCCAACCACAGGTACCCGAGGTGACCATTGTGGATCGAGCCGAACCACGAGTGGATGACGGTCATAGCGACGGCAGGATAGGCGAACTGATGGAACCGAAGCCACCTGCTGTAGCGAATGAATCGCCGCAGTCCCGTCGAGATCAGGATGGCGGTCATGAGCTCGAGGCCGATGATGCCCATCGTGTGCCGGAGTTGACCGCTGAACGGCACCAGGATGCCGAATGTGTTCAGCCCCTGCTCTCGGAGCAGGAGGAACACGATGGCGTGGGTGAAGCCGGTCGCGATGGTGAACGTCGCGAGGATCATGTGGCTGGACCGGATGGCCTGGTGGCCGGTGAGCCGTTTGATCCAGCCCGTGTACGTCAGGATGCCCCAGCTGAGGGTCAGGCACATGAAGACGTAGGCCAGCCGCGCGGACAGCGCGGCCACCTCACGAATGCCGATGTCGTGCTGTGGCAGGGCGACGATCATTCGGCCGTCCCCGGGGTGCTGAAGGTGCGGACGACGCCGATCGTGGCCGCCATCATCAGGGCCGCGACCACGGCGCCGAGCGCCAACTGACCGCCTGACAAGTGGTTCTCCGGGGTGTCGTAGGTACGGGCGCCCGCCTCGGCGAACATGCCGTGTTCGGCGTCCACGTCGCCCGTGCTCTCCAGTAGGGTCATGTGTTTCATCACGATGGTGTTCGCGGTGGTGGCGAAGTCGCGGATGACCGAGTTGCGGGTGCCGGCGCGTACCTCGGCGACCGTGCTGAACACGGTGCCGTGCGCGGCCCGCAGCCGGTCGGCGAAGGCCCGGTCGAACTGCTGACCGGAGGAGCCCCGGATCTCGTCCATCCACTTCTGCTGCGAGGACGTCGCCTGGTCCGGCAGTGGCACGCCGAACCTGGCGGCCAGGTCCTTGACCGCGACGTCGAGCTTCCGGTGGTCGGCGGCGATCGTGGCGCCCACGTCGCGGACGCGCTGGGTACCTCCGTCCTTCGAGGCGAGGTCGCCCATCGGGACCTCCCAGAGGTTCGCGAACCGGATCAGCCTGATGAACTCGCGATCACGTTCGGAGATCCCCTGTTGGGAGATGCCCTGTTCTGCACTCTGTGCGTTCGTCTGGGGCTGAGCCTGGCTGACCACGGCGAACCCGATCGCGGGACATGCCGCGCCAAGGATCACCAGGAACGAGGCAGCGAGCCAGCGAACAAATCTGCGTCGCATGAATTGTTACCGTCCGCGCCTCAGTTCATTCCTGTCCCGTTTTGTGCGGTTAATGATTTGGCGGGCATGCCGCCGTACTCGCTGCCGGGACCTTCGCGCAGCTGGCAGCCACCAAGGAGGAGCGCGAAGACCGTTGCCAGCAGGGCTATCGCGGCAACTCTACAGCTACGCATCCTCATGGATGAACTCCTCTGCAGTAGATATCAGAACAATTACGCTGCGTCAAGATTTTTCTTTCAGGCACGCCTCGTTGCTGGTGCTACCGGTATATACGTTTGATAACGACGAGCGCGTTCAGTTCACTCAGGGACAGATACGTGACGTGGGTCACATCACCCGATCAGGGGCTCAAGTCCACGGGAGGACCAATACGCAGGTCGCGTGGCGTCACCGCTGGTCAGGGGACGGGGTGGGGGAGGTGCTGGCGTCGGGGGGTTTCGCGGGTTGTCTCATGCGGACCGCGGTGGGGGGAGGTATCCGCTGGTCAGGAGGCTACCCCGGCACCGGGTTCACGCAGCGGACGGCCACACCGAAATCGCTGCGTGGAGTCGGGCGCTGTCACGGGGTCACGGCCCGCCCGGCCACGGTGGCGCGGGAGCTGGCAGCCTCGGCATGGCGGCACGGGAGCGTGCGGCAGCGGCTGCCCTGGGTGACCGGTGTGGCCGCCTGCGGCGGCGAACACGGCCTTCTCGGGGATACCGGGCCTCGGCGGCACGCCGGCTTTTTTCGGACCGTCGGCGGAGGCCCGCCGACCTGGGGATGATCGACCGCGGCCACGTTCCCCAACGGCGCCCTGCGGGCGGCCTACCTCGGAACGCGGCCCTGCCTGAGGTCCGGAACGGACTGGTCTAGACCGGTACGGTGACGACCTCGTGCGCGTCCGCGCCCATGGTCTCGATGACGATCGCCTTGACGTCGTCCGGTGCGACGAGGGCCATGCCGGTCACGCGGCTCTTCTTCGCCCCCTCGGCCGAGACCTGCCAGGTGCCGGCCTGCACCTTGTCACCCTGGTCCGAGATGACGTACAGCGCACAGGGCTTGCCGGCGGGCAGCCCGGTGGCCGTCGCGTCCACCCAGACCCAGCCCTTCTTGGGCTCCAGCGCCACGGTCATGGCGGCGCCGGTCTCCGGGTTCTTCGCCTCGGCGATGCGTGCGTTCGACGGGATCGTCGCGACGGTGAAGGTCGGTCCCGCCACGGTCGAAACGGTCTGCCGGCCGAGGTAGATGCCGCCACTGAGCGCGACCGCCACCGCGGCGGCTGCCGCGACGTAGACGCCGGTCATGCGCCGCCTCGGGGCCGCCGCGGGCGCCTCCACCGCGACCCGGCGCAGGGTGCGCCGCAGCAGCAGGTCACCGTCCTCCGGGGGTCCGTCGAGGAAGGCCTCCGGCGGTACCTGGTCCAGCGCCCGCCGGATCATCATCAGCTCGCTGACCTCGCGCTGACACTCGAGGCAACCGTTCAGATGGTCGTGCACCATGCGCGCCTCGGCGGGATCGAGGGCGCCGATCGCGTACGCGCCGAGCTGTGCCCGGTCGTGCGCAGGTCCACTCATGACGACACCTCCCCCGCTCCGCGCCGCCGCAACGCTCCGCAAGCTCCACTACACCGACGGCCTCCACGGGCTCGGCGCCGGCATGAACAACCCTGACTCGCTCCGCAAGCTGCGCTCATCGCCGCACCTCCCCCGACTTTCCCAGAGACTGCGCCAGTTGGGCCCGCAGCGCGCGGACCGCGTGGTAAGTCCTTGATTTCACGGTACCGGGGGCGATGCCCAGCACGGCCGCCGTCTCGTTGACGGTCCGGCCCCGGTAGTAGAGCTCGACGAGCACCGCCCGGTGCTCCGCCGACAGGCCCTCGAGCGCGCCCATCACGGTCATCGTGTCGACCACGGTGTCCGCGTGGTCCCGCTGGGCGGCCGGCACGTCAACCGGCTGGTTGACCTCCATCGGCCGCACCGCGCGGGCCCTGGCCCGGTCGGTGACGAGGTTGCGTGCCACGGTGAGTAGCCAACCGCGGACCGAACCGACGCCGGACTGCAACGCGTCCGCGTGCTTCCACGCCCGCAGCAAGGTCTCCTGCACGACGTCCTCGGCCGCGGCACGGTCACCGGTCAACCTGGTCGTGTAGTCCAGGAGGCTTCGGCCGTGCTCAGCGTAGAGAGACTTGATCAAGTCTTCGGCCGGGTTCGAGGCACGCACGCGCCGGGAACGTCGTCCGATCATTGCCACAGCCGCCATCACCTGCCCGATTGGCCGGTCGATGAGCAGGGTACTGGACGCTACTTCGCTCACGACAGGAACACGAGTACGAACCGGGATCGGTTCACGCCAACGAGATCTGATCCCCGGATACCTTAACTGCACGTGCTGACAGCGGTGCAGTGGCGGGGCCCTTCGACACGGACCCGTCCAGCTTGAACTTGCTGCCGTGGCACGGGCAGTTGATGGTGCCCCCGGAAACCTGATCGACAATACAGCCCTGGTGCGTGCACACGGCCGAGAAGGCCATGAACTTGCCCGCCGCGGGCTGTGTGATCACGATCTCCTGGTCGGTGAGGATCTTGCCGCCACCGACCGGGATCTCCGCCGTGCTGGCCAGGCCCTTCGTGCCGCCGGCGGGCGGGTTGGTGCCCGTGGTCTCCGGCGCGGTCGTCTCCGGCGCGGTGGTGGTCGGCGGGTCGACGGTCCCGGGCGGCGTGCCGCCGGTGACCAGCTCGCCGTACTCGTTCACGCTGACCGTGACCGGTTTGAGCCCGGTGGTCGCGGGTCCGGTGTCGACCGAGCCGTCGGCGACCTTGAACTTGCTGCCGTGACACGGGCAGTCGATGGTGCCCTCGCCGACCTTGTTGACCAGGCAGCCCTGGTGCGTGCACACGGCCGAGAAGCCCCGGTACTGGCCGGCCTCCGGCTGTGTCACGACGAGCTTCTGCTCCTCGAAGACCTTGCCGCCGCCGACCGGGACGTCCGTGGCCTTGCCGAGGACCTCCCCGGTCTCCTGCTGGGTCGCGCCCTTGTCGCCGGCAGCCCCGTCGGGGTACTGCGGCCCGCCGTAGCGGGCACAGGCCGCACATGCGGCGCCCACGCCTACGAGCCCCACCGCGGCGCGGCGGGGAATCTGCTGTGTCATGTTAGAAACTCACCCCGTACTCGGAGAAGAACCACAGGGAGGACGTCACCCACAGGCCCACCAGGCCGGTGAAGACCGCGGCGCCGACGACGGGGAGCACCCAGCCGGGTGTGCGGTGGCGTGTGAGGACGACCATCTTGCAGACGAACAGGCCGTAGAAGAAACAGCCGAACAGCGAGTGCACCAGCACCCGGGTGTTGAAGTCCTGGAAGCCCAGCGCATAGAGACAGTGCGCGGCGACCGGGAGCGAGACGATGACCGCGATCCGGCCGGACCAGCGGTGCACGACCGCGGTGCCGTGGCCTGCGGTGAAGCCGGGCAGCCGGCCCCACATCGCCATCGCGGAGAGTACCTGCGCGATCGCGAGCACGAACGCGATCGACCCGAGCCACGCCTTGGCCGCGATGCCGCTGGAGAACCCGGCGAGGTTCAGCGCCTCGCCGGTCGGCTCGTGCATCTTGCCGTAGACGCCGAGCGCGACGGCGACCAGCGCCCCGATGGCGAGCGCGGCCACGACCCCGCCGACGCCCCGGTTCCGCTCCGGGTCGTCGTCGTCGAACGCCAGTGGCGGGACGGTGGTCGCGGCCGGGGCGGCGACGCTCGTCCACTGGTGTGGCACCGGCTGCGTGAGGTCCGCCTGCGCCGAGCGCGTGGTGGGCGGGTCCAGGTCGACGAAGTCGTTCGGGAACTGGTTGACCTCGGTGTAGTCGTTGTCCGGGGGTTTGCCGGTCGGCCCGAAGTCAGGCGGCAAGGTCATCGGAAAATCTCCTGTCGTGCTACCGAAGCGGTGCCCCGGCACCCTCTTGCTGGGAAGCAGATACGGAGTCCCCCGCGGATCCCGCATCAGCCGAACTTGGTCGCGCCCGTCACTGCTACCGCCGACACGAACGCCCCGCCGACCGTGGCGCCCTTGCGGTCCGAGCCGAGCGGGGGCGCCGACGACGCCCGCGAGCCCGTCCTGGCGACCCCGACCTGCTTGCCGCTGGGCAGCACGATCCAGCCGACGTTCGTGTCACCGTTCGCCCCGCGGTACAGCCCGGCGGGCGGCGGTGCGAGCGGGATGCTGAAGTCGTGTGGTTGGCCCGCCAGCATGATCGAGCCGACCAGGGTGTTGCCCTCGAGCTTGGCGTTCAGCGTGTTCGCGCCGTCCTTCGAGGTGAGGTCGACCGTACCGTTCCTGGCCGTGCCCTTGAGCCACGACTCGACCGTCTTGCCGTCGCACAGGTACGCCGACGCCTCTTCACCCTTCACCGCGAGCGCGATGTAGAGGGGCAGGTCGGCGGTCTCACCCGCGTAGACGGCCTCCGCCGGGAACTGCTGCGCGGGCGGGGCCTCGGTCTTCGGCGGCTGGGTCGTCGTCTCGGCGGGCGGCGTCGTCGTCTCGACCGGCGGCTCGGTGGTCGTGGGTGGTTTCTCGGTCTGAGTCGCGCCGACCCGTGTCGGCGACGGCGCCGGCCCACCGGCGGAAACGAGTCCACCCGCGGCGTTGGCCGTCATCAGGCCGACGAGGCCGCCGACCACCACTACGGCGGTGACCAGAGGACCGCGCTGCGCCATGACCTTCTCCTGTTCCTGATGTCAGCAAGTTAATGAGCCACCCGCCCGCTTGCGAGATACACGTACGGACGGATACGCCGGTTCATTGCCCTATCGGGCCGCATGGTCTGACCTGCCCGCTCGGGCCAGCACCGGCCCTGACCAGCGCATCGGGTCATACCCGCGTGACCAGGCCCTCGCACGTCCGCACCAGCACCCGGCAGGCGTCGGAGGCCCGGCGGCCCAGCGCGGGGTTCTCCGCGTGCTCGTGCCAGCGCCGCAGTGCCGCGAGCGCCGCGGCCCGCGTGGCGATCGCGTCCGCCGCCGCGGGCAGGCCGAGCCGGACGCCTGGTGTGCCGCCGTCGTCGCCGAGTAGCCGTTCTGCCTCCCTGATGAGTGGTTTCGGCAGAACGACCGTACCGGCCCGCAGTGCGGAAAGCAGCCGTAGTTCGGTGAACTCGTGCGCGCCGGCGAGGATTCGTTCGACGTCCCTGGCGAGGCCGCGGTCGTCTGCGCGGGTGATCCGCTCCAGCGCGACGAGCGCCGACCGCGCCTTCAGCAGGTCGCGCCGCTCGGTGAACTGCGTGGTCAGCACCTTCCGCAGGTCCCCGAGCCCGCTCCTGGCGACCAGCTCCCCGGCCAGCTCGGCCGGGGTCCGCGTGCCCTGCCGTAGCAACGACGTCGCGAGCCGGATGCCGAACAGGCCGAACCGCCCCACCAGCTCGTGGCGGCCGTGCAGCCGCGTGAAGCGGTCGGCCGACAGCAACGCCTTCTCCAGGTCCTCGCGGGGCGACGCGGCCAGGTCGGCCAGCGCGGCGAACTCGGCCTGCCGCAGCGTGCGACCGGTGTGGGCGAGGAGCCCGGCGACCGCCACCACGTTCTGGCACAACCCGCGCAGCGCGGGTTCGGACCGGTACCGCGTCGCGATGCCACGCGCGGAGAACATCGCGTCGGCCCGGCCGCCGCCGATCTCGTCGGCGCGGGACAGCACGGCGACGGTGGTGACCGCGGTGGCCCGGGCGGCGCCCCGGTCGCGGAACGACTCCAGGAAGTCGGCGTCGGCGCTGTGCAGGTGCCGCATCAGGTAGACGACCGCGTCGGCCTCGGTCGGGGTGTCGTCGTCCGGGTCGAGGAAGCGTTCGGCGCGGGCCGACACGTCCTTGTTCACCGAGGCCACCCCCGGGGTGTCGATCAGCGTGGTGGTGCGCAGGCTCGTCGCCGGCCAGTCGACGACCAGCCGGTCGACGTCCTCGGCACGCGCGCCGAGCGCCAGGTCGAGCGCGCCGTCGCGCCGCACCACCGGCAGCGCCCTCGGCGGTCCCTGCCTGGGATACATCGTGACCCGGGGGCTCGAGCCGTCGCGGTACCAGGTGACGACCTTCGTGCACTCGCCCGCGTCCGTCGGCGCGACCGCCTCGCCGACGAGCGCGTTGAGCAGGGTCGACTTGCCTGCCTTCACCTTGCCGGCGATCGCGACGCGCAGTGGCTCGTCGAGCCTGACCAGCTGGCGGCGCAGCAGCTCGACCGTGTGCGGCTGGTCGCGGTAGCGGCTCATGGCCTTCCCCAGGACCTCCCGGACCGCGTCGGTGAGCGTCACAGCAACCCCCTGACCGTCTCCAGCTCCCTGATCCGCGCGTCCAGCTCGGCGAGGCGGCGGTCGCGTTCGGCCTTCGACGCCTTGGCCGCCTTCTCCGCCGCCTTCAGGGACTCCTGCAGGGAACGCTTCATCTCCTCGGCGCGGGCGGTGAAGTGGTCACGCAGCACCCGCTGGACACCACGCAGCATGTCGCGGGAGTCCTTGCCGACGTGGAAGGTCACGTCGTCGATGTAGCGGCGGAGCGAGGTCCTGGCCTCGTTCTGCCGTTTGGTGACGATGCGCTTGCGCTCGTCGCCGATGCCGCGCCGACCGAGCAGCACCGCGGCGCCGATGGAGACCGGGTTGAGCAGGGCGAAACCGACCAGGCTGCCGAACATGCCGAACATCAGCAGGCCGGAGTACCCGCCCTTCACGCCGACGAGCAGCCGACGGCCGACGGTCCACGACTCGGCGTCGCCGATGGTCATGTCCCGGACGGCATCGAGCCCGCCGGCCTGCTGGATCTCCAGCACCGGCAGTGCATGGGCGCGTTCCTCGTCGAAGTGCTCCGCCACGCGCCGGGCCAGCGAACGGGCCCGCTGCGTCGCCCAGAGGTAGTTGGCCGACGCCGCGGCGACCGCGGACTGCCGCACCCACTGCGCGAACTGCTCCCAGGTGCGGGACGGGTCGCCGCCGGCCGTGATCGACTCCTCGGCGGCGCGGACGATCTCGCGGAGCCGGTCGCGCAGGTCGTAGTCGATGTCGGCGTTGAGGTCGGCGACGCCGTCGTTGAGCGTCTGCTGCCAGCGCGCGGACCGTTCCTTCAGCGCCGTGGCACGGGCCTCGGCGGCGGTCAGGTCGCGGAGCACGTCGGCGGGGTTGTCCTGCGCGGCACGTTCCGCCCGCAGCTGGCCGAGGAGCTGGTCGGTGACGGCGTTGACGTCGTGCGCGGTCGAGCGCCGGGCCAGCTCGGCGGACCTGCCGAGCACCTCGTCGCGGAGGTGGCGGACCAGCGGCGGGAAGCCGGACTCCTGGGAGAGCTCGGTGTCGCCGGTGGTCAACGCGTGCCAGCGCATGGTCGAGGAGACGGGAAACAGCGGGATCTCGCCGAGGTGCTCGCGGTTCCCCGCCCAGATCCGCCGCCACTCGGGGTAGAGGTCGGTCTTGGTGAGGACGCAGGCGACGGTCGGGCAGACATCGGTGGCCTGGCGCAGGAAGTCGACCTCGGGCGCGGTGAGCTCCTGCGACGCGTCGGTCACGAAGAGCACCGCGTCGGCGGTCGCCAGCGCGGACCGGGTGGCCGCGCCGTGCACGGAGTTCAGCCCACCGACGCCCGGCGTGTCGACGAGCACGAGCCCGCCCCTGAGGACCGCGCGGGGCACGCCGACCTCGACGTGCCCGTCGTGCGTGCTCGGCTCGCACGCGTACCGGGCGAGCTGGTCGAGCGGGATCTCGGTGCGGGCGCCGTCCTTGCCGACGAGCGTGACGGCGGCGGGGTCGGCGTAGCGGACCTCGGTCGGCACCGCGGTCGCGATGTCGTCCTGGACCGGGCATACCGGCGCGCACGCGATCCCGTTGACCAGCATGCTCTTGCCCTGCTTGAACTCGCCGACGACGAGCACCCGCACGTCGTCGGCGAGCAGCCGCTCCCCCGCCTGCCGGAGGCGGGCGTCCAGGTCGGGCCGGTCGTACCTGGCGATGGCGGCGACGGCCCGGTCGAGCGCGGCCGCGGCGTCACTGGTCACGAGGCTCACCCGGCCAGCTCGTCGAAGGGATCGTCGGCGGAACGCTCGAAGGGATCATCGGTTCCGGCGGTGAACCCGGCTTCGGTGCCCAGCTCGGGCTGCGCACCGAAGCCGGCGTCCAGGTCCGGGGCGAACCCCTCGCTCGCCCCGGAGTCCGGGTCGCCGGCAAGCTCCCCAGCGGAACTCGCCGGCGGGTCTTCGGTCACCTCGGCACCCGGCGGGTCGGACTCGTCCCCCCGTGCTGTCTCCCCGCCCCCCGAGGTCTCCGGGTCGTCGCCGGTCTCGTCGCCGGTCTCGTCGCCGGTCTCGTCGCCGGTCTCGTCGCCGTCGACGATGCTGATCACGTCGACGTCCGTGATGTCGTCGTCCTGGATCGCGGTCACGTCCGGGTTGAACGAGTCCACGATCAGGGTGTCGTTGTCGTTGATGGTGACGACGGTCGTCGTCACGTCGCCCACCTCGAAGTTCGTTGTCGTGTAATGGATCTCGTGCACCGCGTCGTGGCTCGACGGGCCGCGCTCCGCGCGGGCGGCGGCACGCGGCGCGACGGATCCGCAGTCGGCCATCAGCAGCCGGGCGTCCCGCACGTCCTCGCCGGTCACGCCGCCGAGGCCACGGTCCGCGAGCACGGTGTCCGGGTCCCGCGCGAACTCCCGGCGGGTGTCGTCGTCACGCATCAGGTTCATGAGGAAGTCGATGACTTCGGCGATGGACGCCATGGTTGATCACTCCTAAGTGGACTGAACAGCGCGGGCGGCCCGAGTGCCCCTGCGTCCCCGGGCCGCCCGCATCCCCCGGTCGGGCCTAGATGTCCAGGTCGAAGTTGCCGACGTCGAGGTCGTCCAGCGTCGAGTCGACCTGCTCCCGCACGGACAGGCCGAGGTCGTTGGCCTGGTCGCTCTGGGCGTCCTGCACGGTGGCCTGGTCGCTGTCCAGCCCCGCGTCGTTGTCGCTGTCCAGGTCCGCGTCCTGGTCGCTGCTCTGGGTCGGGGTGACGTCGACGTCGCTCGAGGCGTCGCCACCGTTGCCGCCCGACGCGTCCGCGTCGCCGCCGTTCCCGGCGATCCCGCCGCCGCCACCGAAACCGAACCCGTCGCCACCGCTCGTGTCAGGGCCGAACGCGATGTTGACCTGACCCGACTGCGAGAAGGCGCCCCCCGCGCCACCGATGCCGAGACCGGCGCCGCCGTTCGCGCTGCCGCCGTCGCCGGCGACGGCGGTGCCCCCGTTGCCGCCGTCACCGCCGTCGGTCACGGTGGTCGTGTCGGTGTCCTGGTCCTGCTGGCTGCCCTGCGCGGCGGTCTGGTCGGTGGCCTGGTCGACGGTCTGCTGCCCGACGGTCGCGGACTCCTGGCTCTGCGCCGAGTCAAGCACCGAGTCGAGGTCGAAGTCCGCGACGTTGGCGAGAAACTGGTCGAGCTTGAAAGGCTGGGACATCTTGCTTCGCACTCCCTGGATTGGTTGAGCTCCAACGCTTTCCCACGCTAGGGGCGCGAACGGCGGCCGTCATCGGGGCGTGCTCCGGTCGTCGACCAGGGGCGTTGCGGGATCCCCGGGGGTGGTTGGGGGATTCGCCCTACTCCTGCGATCGAGTCCAATCCGTGACAACCAGGACTCCGAAACACGCGTGTGGAGACAGATGCACCTTTTCCGAGGGGAGTCGGAATGTCTTACGAGGTTGGTGTGGATGTCGGGGGAACGTTCACGACCGCCGCCGTGGTCCGCGGGGGCCGCGCCGAGGTGGTCAAGGTAATGCCGTCACGGTTACCCGGTGTGCCGCAAGGCTTTCTGAGACGCGTGGGCGACGACACCCCGGTTCTTGTCGGGGCGCGCCCGGTACCGGCGGAAACCCTTGTGGCACAACTGGTCACGCAGATCGTGTCGGCGGTCGGCAGACCGGCACGCCTCGCGGTGACGCACCCGGTGACGTGGGGCCCGCACCGCGTGGCCGCGTTGCGGGCCGCGCTGGGCGAGGTCACCATGCTGTCGGCGGCGGCCGCGGTCGCCTACCAGAGCACGGCCCCGACCGCGGTCCACGACCTCGGCGGCACCACGTTCACCGCGGCGGTCGTGCACGGCCTGGCGACGGTCGGGCGGCCGGCCGAGCTGGATCTGGGCGGCGCGGACCTGGACGAGCTGGTGTTCGGCCACGTGTGCGCGGCACTCGACACGGTGCCGGCGGACCCGGCCGAACTGGCGCGGCTGCGCCAGGCATGCACCAAGGCGAAGGAGACGCTGTCGGCGGACACCGAGGTGGAGATTCCGGTCGCCGGCACCCGGGTCCGCCTCACCCGCGCGGAGTTCGAGGAGCTGGCACGGCCCCTGCTGACGGAGACCGCGGTGGCCCTGTGCCTCGCGATCGAGGAATCCGGTGTCACACCGTCGAAGGTGCTGCTCGCCGGCGGCGCGGCCTGGCTGCCGCTGCTGACACAGGTGGTGTCGGAGGAACTGGGCCGTCCGGTGGCCGCGACCCCACCGGGTGCCGCGGCCATGGGCGCGGCACTGGCCGCGGCAGGCATGCCGGTGAACCAGCCCGCTGCCGTCCGCGACCAGCTCGGCGCGGCAGGCAACGGCGTTCCGCTCGGCCGGGCACCGCGCACCGGCCAGCCCACCCGTCTCGCGGTACACCTCGAACCGTTGCCACCCAACGAGCTCCCGGGCCCGCGGGCCCTGCTTTCCCCCGCTGGCAACGGGGTGCGGACCTCCATCGTCGAGCCGGTGCGCCCGCCCATGCCCGTCGCCGCGGCGCCCGTCGAGGCCAGGTCCAGGCGCCCACGCACGATGGTGGTCGCCGCGGCCGCCGTGCTCGCGGTGCTGGGGAGTGCCGCCGCGCTCGCGCTCGGCAGCGGTCAGGCACCCGCCGGCGCGGGTGCCGACACCATGCCGCCGACCTCGACGGTCTCCGGGACCGTCCCCGTCACGACCACCGAGGCGGCGCCGCCACCCGTCGACACCCCGACCCGCCGGACGCAGCAGCCCCAGCCCACCGAGAAGAAGACCCAGCCGACGACGACCACCACCCGGCCGGCGCCGACCACCACCACGACCACCGCGCCGGCCAGCACGCCGCCGACGACAACGACGTCGCGCACCACCAACTCCCGCTCGACCCAGACCTCCGGGGGAGGCGACCGCTGATGCTCGCGCAACTGGCCGACCAGGCCTGGCGCGCCGGCGACACCGCCGCCGCCATCGAGGCCGCTGACCGCGTGCTCGCCGCCGGCACCGACCCCGACCGCCTCGCCGCCGGCGTCGCCGCCGCGGCGTCCGCCGCCGACGGCGCCCTGTTCGACGCCGCAACGCGTTGGCGGGAGATCGCGGCCGGCGGCACGGGCGCCGCCGCCGCGATCGCCGGTGGCCGGGCCGCCCTCGCCGCCGCCCTGGTCGGGGACCTCGACAACGCCGAGCGGGACCTCGACACCGCCCGCCAGGTCACCGGTCCGGCACCGCGCGGCCTCACCGTCCTCCTCGACGGCGTGACCGCCGTCCTCGGCGCCGTCCGCGGCGACTTCCCCGCCGCGGCAAGGAAACTCGCGGGCCTCACCGCCGCGAGCGTGCCCGCCGATCCGCTGGCCGCCGAGCGGTGGGACGACCTCGCCATGGCCGTGCTCGCCGCCGGCGAGGACGACGAGACCGGCCGCGCGCTGTTCGGGTCCTCGAGCCCGCGCCGGCTGCTCGTCAGCGCATGGCTCGACCTGCGTGCCGGCCGGCTCGCCGACGCACGTGCCGGGGTCGTCGCCGCCGGCGCGTCCCCGGTGCTGCGCCGCGACGCAGTGCTCGCGGCGGCGGTGTCGGTCGGGCTCGCGCGGCGCGCGGGCGACCGCACCGCGTTGCGCACCACGTGGCACCGCGTCGCGCCGGTCGTGATGGGCGCGGACGTGGAGATCCTGCTGCTGGACGCGTGGGGCGAGCTGGCCGCGGCCGCCGAGCCGGTCGACCGGGAGATGATCGTCGCGGGCATGACCGCGGCGGTCGCACGGGCCGGCAACCCGCGCTGGGCCGTGGCCATCCTTGCCTGGTGGGCACTCCAACGCGCCACGACCGCCGACGAGGCGCGCGCCGCGGCGATGGCGCTCCCCGACACCCCACGCGGCCGCGCCGGCCGGGTCTGGGCGGCGGTGCTCGCCGGCGACGTCGACCCGGCGGCGGTGCGTGAGGCGGCGGCCGCGCTGGCCGACCGGCCATGGGAGGCGGCGGTGCTGTGCGGCGCGGCGGCCGCCCGCGTCACGGACCCCGAGACCGTGAAACGCCTGCTGGGCAGGGGCCGCGCGCTGCGCGCGACCGTGACGACCGAGCAAGCCGCGGCCGGCGTGCTGTCCACAAGGGAGCGTTCGGTCGGCGAGCTGCTGCTGGACGGCCTGACCCACAAGGAGATCGGCGCGAAGCTGTACATCTCGCCGAAGACCGTCGAACAGCACGTGGCCAGGATCCGCCAAAAGCTCCCGGCGGCCAACCGCGCCGCGCTGATCGCGGCGCTGCGTACCGCGCTGGCCTGACGACTCCGCGGCGGCTCCGGGCGGCGTGGTCCGCCCGGAGCACACGGGTTTCAGGCGCTGTAGCCCTTCGGCGGGATGAGGGTCGCGAGCTGGTTGAACGTGAGCCAGTAGAGCTGGTTGCCACCGAAGCTCGCGGGGTCGGCGATCTTCACGGTCATGTTCTCGTCGTTGTAGCCGATGACCGTGAAGTAGTGGTAGATCGTGTAGTTCGGGTAGCCGGGCGGGTGGTTGTTCGCCGGCGCCACGATGTTCGCGACGATCGGGTAGTTGTTGTCGATGTTCAGCACGATGTCACGCCACAGCAGGTTGCGCTGCGCCTGCGTCGGCGGGTCGTTGGGCATCTCCTTCGTCTCGTACCAGCCGACGTAGCCGGACAGCACCCCGGTGACCTGGCCGATCCAGTCGGTGCCGTTGGTCGTCGTGCCCAGCTCGGCGGCCAGCTGGGACTGGGAGCGGTAGATGCCGCGGGCGGACAGCGCGATCCGGGTGGCGGCCGGCCCGCACCAGTAGCCGGTCTGCTGGACCTGGTAGTCGACCGACAGCACGTGCGCGCCCTGGACACCGACATCGGCCGGCACCATGCCCGCCGGGTTCGCGCTCGCGAGTGGAGCGACGAGCACCGGTGCCACGGCCACCGCCGCGGTCACGAGCGCGAGAAGCGTCTTGCGCATGGGGATCTCCTGACGGCAGGGGTGTTGGTGAGGATTCACCAACTGTCTTGGATTTCCGATTTTGATCGTGGCAGCGGCATGCGACCATGACCAGACCTGTCCACTGGCTCACCTGCGCCATAGCGCACCTGAGCCACGCCGGAGGTCCCCGTGTTCGACGTACTCGATCCAGACAGCCCGCAGGGCCGGGTGTACCGCGCGCTCGCCCGGCTCGGCCGGGCGAGCGCGGACGCGCTGGCGGGTGCCACCGGCATGTCCGGCCCGGACGTGGCGGGCGTCCTCCGCGAGCTCGCGGACCTGGACGCGGTGGTGTCCGTGGAGAACGGCTGGGTGGTGCGGTCACCGGCGCGGGTGATGTCCGAGGTGCTGCGCGCCGAGGAGCGCCGGCGGGCCGCGTTGTGGCGGGCCGGCGCCGAGCTCGACGAGCTGTACGACCTCGCCCGCCGGGCCGCGGGCGCCCCGGAGGTCGAGCCGGTCACCGGCATCGCCGAGCTGTTCGCACTCACGGAACGGCTGCAGCAACGTGCGACCGAACGCGTCCGCTGGCTCGACCGCCCGCCCTACCGCAGCACCCCGGCCCGGTTCGCGTCACAGGAGTCGTTGCAGGCCAAGCGAATGGCGGCCGGCGTGAGCTACCGGGTGCTCTACCACCGCGCGGTCTACGACGACACCGACCTGTTCGCCGGCATGACGCGGATGATCGAGCGCGGCGAGGACGCCCGCGTGCTGGCCGACCATCCCGTGAAGCTGCTCATCGGCGACGACCGGATCGCACTGCTGGTCCCCGAACCGGAACGCGTCGGGGTCGAGGGTTCCCTCGTGGTGCACGCCTCCGGGCTACTCGGCGCGTTCGCCGGCCTGTTCGAGACACTGTGGACACTCGGGGTGCCGGTGTCCGCCGCGACGCCGGCGACCGAACTGTCCGAAAAGGACAGACAGGTCATCACGTTGATGGCCGCCGGCCTGACCGACGAGGCGATCGCCCGGCGCCTGAGCCTGTCCCGCCGGACCGTGGTCCGCCGCATCACGGAGCTGCTCGACCGCCTCGGCGCGACGACCCGCTTCCAGGCCGGTGTGCAGGCCGCGAACCGAGGCTGGCTCCAGTAGTGCTTCAGTGCTTCGCGCCGACCCGCTCGAACGCGGCCGCGCTGGGCCTCGCGCCGCGGCGAGCGCCGGTCACGGCCTCGGCGGTCGTCCGGTTCAGCCCGGCTCGCCGGCCCCGGGACCCGACCGCACCACCTGAGCCGCGAGCTTCTTCGGCGCCAGCAGGCAGTAGCTCTCGGTGAGCAGCTCCGCGATCTCGTCCCAGTCCGCGTCCGGCTCGATGATCATGCCGACGACCTGCGGGTGCCATCTCGGCTTGTAGAACGGCGGCCCGGAGTTGGCGAGCGCGTGCAGCTCCGGCCCGTCCGCGCGGAACGTCAGCACGACGGCGTCGCCGACGAGCGGGGCCTCGCGGGCGTGGGCGGGCGGGTACTCGTCGGTGATGCCGAGGACGTGCGCGAACGTCCTCGTGCGGATGCGCCAGCGGGTGCCCACCCACGCCCGCTCCTCGTGTGCCCCGGGAAGCGCGAGGCAGATCCCCCGCAGCCGGTCGACCACGTCGTCGGGCACGTCCGGGCTGGTCATGGGACTCCTCGGGCTCGCCGGTGCACCCATACATGATGCCCGCCCTGACTACGCACCACGTGGAGATCGGCGCCGGGCGCACCGGGACCCCGCAAGGACTTGATATATAACCCCACAACGGGTTACATATGGGGGCATGCGCGTGATCGTGGTGGTGACGGTGACCCTTCTGCTCGTCCTGGCCTTCGTCTAGAAGCCGATCGGGAGGCCCGCGTAGTTCTCCGCCAGCCCGGTCGCGCCCGCGACGCTGCTCGCCACCCACCGCAGCTGCGACAGCTGTAGCTGCGCGTCGAACGGGTCGCCGCCGGCATGCAGCATCGTGGTCATCCACCACGAGAAGTGGGTGCACCGCCAGACGCGGCGCAGCGCGCGGTCGGAGTACCCGTCGGCGAGCCGGGAGTCCTTCTCCAGCAACAAGGCGACGAGCGCGGGCGCCAGCAGGGCCACGTCGGCGACCGCCAGGTTCAGCCCCTTCGCGCCGGTCGGCGGCACGATGTGGGCGGCGTCGCCGGCGAGGAACACCCTGCCGTGCCGCATCGGCGCCTGCACGAAGCTGCGCATCGGCAGCACGCTCTTCTCGGTGATCGGCCCGCGCGTCAGCTTCCAGCCGTCCTGGCCGTGCCCGAGCCGCGTCGCGAGCGCGTCCCAGATCCGCTCGTCCGGCCACTCCGCGATGTCCGTCTCCGCCGGCACCTGCAGGTACAGCCGGGTGACCGTCGGCGATCGCATGGAGTTCAGCGCGAACCCGTCCGGATGCCACGCGTAGATCAGCTCGTCGGTGGACGGGGCGACCGCGGCGAGCACACCGAGCCACGAGTACGCGTACGTCCGCTGCCACGTCCGTCCCGGCACCACCGACCGGGTGGGTCCGAACGAGCCGTCGCAGCCGACGACCACGTCCGCGTCCAGCCTGGTCGCGACACCGTCCAGGGTGAACGTCACGTACGGGTCCTCGGGGTCGTGCACCGTCGTGTCCCGCACGTCGTAGACCACCTGCTGCCCGGCGGCGTCCCGCGCCCGGCCGAGGTCCTTCTGCACCTCGGTCTGCCCGTACACCCACACGCCGCGCCCGACGAGGTCGTGGAAGTCGATGTGGTGCCGCTCGGACGGCCACTGCAGGTAGATCCCGCGGTGCTCGTCGCCCTCACGCCGCAGCCGGTCGCCGAGCCCGGCCGACTCCAGGAGCTCGACCGTCGAGTGCTCGAGGATGCCCGCGCGGATACGCGACTCGACGTACTCGCGGGTCCGCGTCTCGATCACGACCGACTCGACGCCGTCCGCCGCGAGCAGGTGTGACAGCAACAAACCGGCCGGGCCGGCACCGACGATGGCCACCTGGGTACGCATGGCACCAGTAGAGACCGCCGGGCCGTCCGGCACCATCAGCCGCTTTCACTCAGTGGAAGACTGCGGCCGATGCCCCGCGCCGCGACCTTCAACGCGGCGACGAGCCGGGACCGGTCCCGGCCGAGGCTCGGCACGACGATGCCCAGGGCGGCGACGACCGCGCCGTCACCCAACCGGATCGGCACGCCCACCGAACACGCGCCGAGGCTCATCTCCTCGCTGGTCTGCGCGAACCCGTCCCGCAGCACCCGGCGCAGCTCGGCACGCAGCCGGCCCGGTTGGGTGATGGTGTACGGGGTGATGCGGGTCAGGTTCGTGAACACCCAGCCGCGCACGTCGTCCGGCGCGTGCGCCAGCAGCACCTTGCCGACGCCGGTCGCGTGCATGGGCAGCCGGGTGCCGACGTCGCTGACCACCGGCACGGACACGTGCCCGGAGAGCCGGTCGAGGTAGAGCACCGAGGTGCCGTCGCGGACCGCGAGGTGCACGGTCGCGAGCGTCGCCGCGTACAGGTCGTGCAGGAACGGCGAGGCCACCTGCCGCAGGCCGGACTGGACGGGCGCGAGCAGGCCGAGGTCCCAGAGCCGGCGGCCGACCACGTACTCGCCGGACGCGCGCCGCTCCAGCGCGCCCCATTCGGCCAGCTCGCCGGCCAGCCGGAACGCGGTGGCCAGGGGCAGGCCGGCGCGCCGGGCCAGCTCGGTGAGCGTCATGCCGCGGTGCTCGCCGTCGAACGCGCCGAGCAGCGCGAGCACCCGGGACGCCACGGTGACGCCCGGCTGTCCACTGTTCCCCGCCACGACGAGATCCTTCCGCTCAGCGGAAGGACAGTCTCGCACCCACGGCCACGTCCGGCCTAGGTTGCAGGGGTGACCGAAGCACCCCCACGTGCGGCCGTGTCGTCCGACGCGGCGGCCGCCACCCAGGACGAGATCAGCGCCGAGATCGCCGCCATCGCCGCCACCCGGACGGGCGACGAGCCACAGCCGCGGCTCGACTACGCCCCGTACCGGAGCAGCATCCTGCGGCACCCGACGAAAGCGCCGCACCAGGCCGACCCCGAGCTGGTCGAGCTGTACGCGCCGGTGTTCGGCCACCAGGACGTCGACCCGGTCGAGGCCGACCTGACGGTCCAGCACCGCGGCCAGCCGCTCGGCGAGCGGATCGTGGTGACCGGCCGGGTGGTCGACGGCGACGGGCGCCCGGTCGCGAACCAGCTGGTGGAGATCTGGCAGGCCAACTCGTCCGGCCGGTACGCGCACCTGCGGGACCAGCATCCGGCGCCGCTGGACCCGAACTTCACCGGCGTCGGCCGCTGCCTCACCGGACCGGACGGCTCCTATCGCTTCACGACGGTCAAGCCGGGGCCGTACCCGTGGCGCAACCACCTGAACGCGTGGCGGCCGGCGCACATTCACTTCTCACTGTTCGGCCACGAGTTCACGCAGCGGATGATCACCCAGATGTACTTCCCGGGTGACCCGCTGTTTCCGATCGACCCCATCTACCAGTCCATCGTGGACCCGAAGGCACGCGAACGGCTGATCGCGACCTACGACCACAGCGTCACCATGCCGGAGGTCGCGACCGGCTACCGCTGGGACATCGTGCTGAGCGGCAGCCACCGGACCTGGACGGAGGCCGCCGAATGACCGCCGTTCCCGGCCAGACGATCGGCCCCTTCTTCGGCTACGCCCTGCCCTACGACGGTGGCCCGGACCTGGTGCCGCCGAGCCATCCCGACGCCATCCGCCTCCACGGCCAGGTCCGGGACGGCGCGGGCGCGCCGGTGCCGGACGCGCTGCTGGAGATCTGGCAGGCCGACGCCGCCGGCGACGTGCCCCGGGTCGGTGGCTCGCTGCGCAGGGACGGCTACACGTTCACCGGTTGGGGCCGTGCTGCGACGGACAACACAGGGCACTACACGTTCACCACGATCGAGCCGGGCGCGCCGTTCATCGCGCTGACCGTGTTCGCCCGCGGGCTGATGAATCGCCTGCTCACACGCATCTACCTGCCGGAGCGGGCCGACGATTTCCTGCTGTCGGTGCCGGCGGACCGGCGCGAGACGCTGGTCGCGACCCGTGAGCCGGCGGGCCTGCGGTTCGACGTGAGGCTCCAGGGGGATGGTGAGACGGTGTTTCTTACCTACCCTGGACAATCATGAGCCACGCTTTCGTCTACGACGCGGTCCGCACGCCTTTCGGCCGGTTCGACGGCGCATTGTCCAAACAGCGGCCGGACGACCTCGCCGCGACCGTACTGAGCTCGCTCGCCGAACGGACTCCCGGGCTGGACACCTCGGAGGTCGACGAGGTGGTGCTCGGGCTCGCGAACGGCGCGGGCGAGGACAACCGCAACGTCGGCCGCATGGCCGTGCTGCTGGCGGGCTACCCCGTGTCGGTGCCGGGCTCGACCGTCAACCGGCTGTGCGGGTCCAGCCTGGACGCGGTGATGTCGGCGTCGAGGCAGATCGAGACCGGCGACGCGTCCATCGTGGTCGCGGGCGGTGTCGAGTCGATGACGCGGGCGCCGTGGGTGTTGCCCAAGCCCGACCGCGCGTTCCCCGCGCGGGACGTGACCGCGGTGTCGACGACGCTGGGCTGGCGCCTGGTGAACGAACGCATGCCGAAGGAGTGGACGGTCTCGCTCGGCGGGGCGAACGAGCAGCTGCAGGAGGAGTTCGGCATCTCGCGGGACCGGCAGGACGCGTTCGCCGAGCGGTCGCACCGGCTCGCACACGCCGCCTGGGAAGCGGGCTTCTACGACGACCTCACCGTGCCCGCCGGCGAGTTGACCCGTGACGAGGGCATCCGGCCCGACACGTCGCTCGAGAAGCTGGCGAGGCTGAAGCCCTCGTTCCGTCCGGACGGGACGATCACCGCGGGGAACGCGTCGCCGCTGTCGGACGGGGCGTCGGCCGTGCTCGTCGCCGCGGAGTCCGCCGGTCTCGGCCGGGACCCGGTGGCGCGGATCGCCGGGCGGGCCGCGTTCGCGCTGGAGCCGCAGCGGTTCGGGTACGCGCCGGTCGAGGCGGCGAACCGGGCGCTGGCCAGGGCGGGCATCGAGTGGTCGGACGTGGCCGCCGTCGAGCTGAACGAGGCGTTCGCCGTGCAGTCGCTGGCCTGCGTCGACGCGTGGAAGATCGACCCGGAGATCGTCAACACCCGCGGCGGCGCGATCGCCGTCGGCCACCCGCTCGGCGCGTCCGGCGGCCGTATCATCGGCACGCTGGCGAAGGTCCTGCGTACCGAGAAGGCACGCTGGGGCGTGGCGGCCATCTGCATCGGGGTCGGCCAGGGACTCGCGGTGGTGTTGGAGAACGTGTCGTGACGCTCGTCTGTTCCTCCGTCGACGAGGCCGTGGCCGGGATCGCCGACGGGTCGACGGTGCTCATCGGCGGGTTCGGCACGGCCGGGCAGCCGGTGGAGCTGATCGACGCGCTGCGCAGGCTCGGTCCGAAGGACCTGACCGTGGTGTCGAACAACGCGGGGAACGGCTCACACGGCCTGGCGGCGCTGCTGGCCGCCGGGCAGGTGCGGAAGATCGTGTGCTCGTTCCCCCGGCAGAAGGACTCGTACGTGTTCGACGAGCTGTACCGGTCGGGCCGCATCGAGCTGGAGGTGGTTCCGCAGGGGAACCTGGCCGAGCGGCTGCGTGCGGCGGGTGCGGGGATCGGCGCGTTCTACTGCCCGACCGGCGTCGGCACGCCGCTCGCCGAGGGCAAGGAGGCACGCACGATCGACGGGCGGGACTACGTGCTGGAGTTCCCGATCCACGGGGACGCCGCGTTGATCAAGGCGCATCAGGCGGACACGCTCGGCAACCTGGTGTACCGCAAGACCGCGCGGAACTTCGGCCCCGTCATGGCGACGGCGGCGAAACTGACCGTGGCACAGGTGAGCGTCGTCTCCGAACCCGGGTCGCTCGACCCGGAGGCGGTCGTGACGCCGGGGATCTTCACCAACCGCGTGGTCGCGTGCCCGTCACCGGCCGTGCTGGCGGCGGAAGGGGCGGCAGGCTGATGGCTCGGCTCGATCGTGCTGGCATCGCGCGCCTGGTGGCGGCGGACATCCCACCCGGGTCGTACGTGAACCTGGGCATCGGGCAGCCGACGCTGGTGGCGGACTACCTCGCCGCGGACTCCGGCGTCATCCTGCAGACCGAGAACGGCATGCTGGGCATGGGCGGCGCGGCGCACGGCGACGACGTGGACCCGGACCTGATCAACGCCGGCAAGGTCCCGGTGACCGAAACCCTTGGCGCGTCGTACTTCCACCACGCGGACTCGTTCGCCATGATGCGCGGCGGGCACCTGGACGTCTGCGTGCTCGGCGCGTTCCAGGTGTCGTTCCACGGCGACCTCGCGAACTGGCACACCGGCGAGCCCGACGCCATCCCGGCGGTCGGCGGCGCCATGGACCTCGCGATCGGCGCGAAGTCGGTGTTCGTGATGATGACGCTGTTCACCGACGCGGGCGTGCCGAAGCTGGTGCCGTCGTGCACCTACCCGCTCACCGGGCTGCGGTGCGTGAGCCGCGTCTACACCGACTACGGGGTGTTCCTGGTCGGCGAGAGTGGCGTGACGATCCGCGAGACGTTCGGCATCGAGGAGCAGGACCTCCGCGGCAAACTGGGCCTCTAGAAAAGGTCTGACCAGATAACGTCGTCACCATCGGTGTTATCAGGTCGAGATTGAACCGTGATCGACGGTCTTCCGTATTAGCTGTGTAAGCCGGCATGCCCCCTTTTTTCCCCGACAAGAAGGTGGTCGAGTTGTCGCCTGCCCACACACAGCCGAAACGAAGAAAACACGTCGCGATCCTGGTGGCCGGACTGGTCACCGCGGGCGGCGTCGCCTGGGCCGCGAGCGCCATGGCGGCCACCGGCAACACGGCCGCCGCGGAGACGATCGTGTGCCCGACCCCGCAGATCGGCGCGGTGCCCGCCGCCGCACAGGCCGAGGTCACCCGCGAGCTCGCGAACCTCGACAAACAACTGAGCGAAGCCAACACCCGACTCCAGAACACCCGCGGTCAAGGCGGCCCGAACTTCGTCCAGAACGCCATCCTCGGCCCCCTCACCGACAAACGCGCATCCACCCTCGACCGCATCGCCATCGCCATCGGCCGCGTCGCCGCAAAACCCGCAGGCCTCCAA
>Ga0164298_10000022_pt1 | contig 100115 bp, 99 predicted proteins | sample Whisoiple_216_MG_FD_109713 | JGI IMG/M metagenome (GOLD analysis project Ga0164298, IMG submission 109713) | Unamended control soil microbial communities from upstate New York, USA - Whitman soil sample_216_MG | ecosystem: Environmental > Terrestrial > Soil > Agricultural land ...
AGCCCAGGACGGCCTGAGCCCAGGCAAGCCGCACGCCAACCGCTCAGGCCAACCGCGCGGCCAACCGTCAGCGGTAGTCGTCCTCAGGCGGACGACGTCGTGGCTGACGCCCCGGCGGCGTACCGCCGCGGCCATCCCGACCACCGTCGCGCCCAGGATCCCGCCGACCGGCGCCACGCTCGTCACGCGAACCACCCTCAACACCCGGCTCACGACGACGCACCGGCGGCTCACCGCCACGGCCTCGACCCCGCGCACCATCAGGCGGCTCGGCCCGACCCCGAGCACCGTCCGTCGGCTCGACGCGACCTCGCGCACCATCAGATGGCTCGACGCGACCTCGCTCGCCCCGGCCCGCCGCGTCACGACGCCTCGGGTCGCGGCCAGCCTCCCGGCCGGCGTCGCGGACGCCGTCCCGGCCACCCGCCTCACGGGATGGCGACGGACGTGGTCCTCGCCCGGGCGTGCGGCGGCTACCGCGCTCGTCCGCCGACGCGTCCTCCGGCTCAGGCCTGCCGCGACGAGCCGGCGCCGCGGCCCGGTCCTTGCTCGGCCTTTCCCGCGGATCACGCCCACCGGTGCCCTGTCCAGGCTCGTCGGCCAGCCCACCGCCACCATCACGCGCGGCAGGTTGCTTGACCGGCTTGCTCGGACGCACCTCCGGGTTGGGATCACGTTCCCGCCACAACCGGAACAGACCGATCGCGACCACGACGGCGGTCGTGATGCCCATCGTCGGGAAGTTGCTGGTCAGCGGCAGCGCCACCGAGATGACCAGCGATTTCAGGCCGCCAGCGCCGGACTTCGGGCCCAGCGCCACGATCGCGCCGATAGCGGTGATCGCGAAGACCAACGGTGGCTGCACTATCGGGCCGAACAGGCTGCGTCTTCGCACGATGCAGACCGCGACGACGCAGCCCACCACGAAGGCGCCCTGATAAATCCGGCCCAGCGAGTTCTGCCGCTGCATGTCGACGAACGCGGCGATCGCCGTCACGCCGAATGCGAGCAGGACTGCCGCCCACCAAGGCAGTCCACGGAACTGCCCGAGAATCGGACGGTCATCCCACGCCGGTCCGGCGTCTATTTCAGGATCGCTCCTGCGATCGCGGGTCGCGGTCACGGGCACAGGTTAGTGGGTCCGCGGGCTAACCTGACGAGCGTTCTGGAAACGGCGCGCCTGAATCCACACCATGATGTGAACCAGAACGCCGACGTTCACTGTCCGCTGCCGGGGTCCGCGCCACCGGCCGTATTGAGTTGTCGGTGGTCAACGCTCTATGGACACCTCCCCATCGGACAGTTCGTCGTACTGCTCGGACGGCTGGTCATCACGCGCAGTAAGCGACGTGTTCGCGACGAACTCGTCCGACCGCCGCACCGCTGGCAGCGGGGTCGGGCTCGCCGCGGCGTCCGTCAGCGGCGCCACCGCGACCGTGAACTGGTTCAGCGCGTCCAGCTCACGCCGACGCGCCTGCAGGAACCGCTGCAGATGCGTGCTCGACACGTTGACCGCGTCCACCGCGCTCTCCGCCGCCCGATGCGCCGCGAGCGCCTGCCCACGCAACGCGTCGATGTCCGCCGCGAGCACCCGCTCGCTCGCCGCGAGCATGGCCGCCGACGCGATCACCGCGAATCCCGTCGGCCCGCATACGAACACCCGCCGGTCGAGCAGCCAGCGAAGCAGGTCGGGATCGGTGTCCAACGCGGCGACCACCGCCGCGTCGGACGGGACGAACATGATCGTGCCGTAGATCGCGTCCGCCCAGCGCTGGTATCCCTTGCCCGCGAGCTCCGCCGCCCGGGACCGGATGTTGCGCACGTGCACCCGCAGCGCGTCCGCCCGCTCCTCCGGATCCTCGGTCTCGACCGCCTCGATCCAGCAGGCGATCGTCATCTTCGCGTCGACCGGCACGAGCCGCCCGTCGCCGACCGAGAGCAACATGTCCGGCCGCACGGACCCACCGCCCGCGACATCGGCCTGCAACACGAAGTGCAGGCCCTCGCGCAGGCCGAGCGAACGCGCGGTCTCCACCAGCACCTGCTCGCCGAGCTCGCCCCGCCCGCTGATCGACGCGAACATCACCTCGTAGCGACGGAGGGCGGTCGCGTGCGCGTCGGACCGGTCGCGCTCCTCGCGCACGGCGAGCACGGCGTCGTCCAGCCTGCGCTGGCTGTCGTTGTACAGCCGCCGGAACAGTGCCGCGCCGCCGGTGAGCAGCAACAACAACACGAACGCGACGGTGCCCAACACCGCTGCCACTGATGTCCCCTTTCGTCGGGTCGGATCGAGTGGACGCATCATGACCCACCGGACCGACAATTCCGCGACGACACCGGCGTGCGAACCGCGAATGGAAGGTTTCCGCGCGCGAATGGAAGGTTTGGAGAATTTAATTTCTGGCCGGTTTCCTGGGGCCTGTCCCACGATCGGGTGGCGCGCCTCCCTCCCTTCGTCGTCCCGGCCGCCTAACTTGGGCCGCATGCGAATGCTCCACACCTCCGACTGGCACGTGGGACGGATGTTCCACGGCCGAGACCTGCTCGCCGACCAGGAGTCCGTGCTGGGCGGACTGGCTGACCTGGTCGCCGACGAGCAGGTCGACGTCGTGGTGGTGTCCGGCGACGTCTACGACCGCGCGGTGCCGTCCGGCGAGGCGGTTTCGGTCTGCACCCGGGTGCTGGACCGGATCCGTGACGCCGGTGCGCGGTTGGTGATCACGCCGGGAAACCACGACTCGGCACCGCGCCTCGGCGCGTTCGCCGAGTTCGCGGCGGCGGGCGGCCTGCACCTGCGCACGCGGGTCGCGGAGCTGGACCGTCCCGTGCTGCTCGAGGATGTACACGGACCCGTTGCGCTGTATGGGATTCCGTATCTCGAGCCGGAGCCCGCGCGGCATTCGCTGGAGATCGAGACGACCGGGCACGCCGGTGTGCTCACCGAGGCGATGCGCCGTGTCCGAGCCGACCTCACCGCACGTGGACCGGGCGTGCGGTCGGTCGTGCTCGCGCACGCGTTCGTCACCGGTGGCGCGCCGAGCGCGTCGGAACGGACGATCTCGGTTGGTGGTGTCGAACAGGTACCCGGCACCGTGTTCGACGGCGTCGACTACGTGGCACTCGGCCATCTCCACGGGCCACAAAGGCTGGCCGAGAACCTGCGTTACTCCGGCAGTCCACTGGCGTATTCGTTCTCCGAGGCGCGGCACCGCAAGTCGGTGTGGCTCGTGGAACTCGACGCCGGCGGACTTGCCGGAGTCGAGCGGCGCCCGTTGCCCGTCCCGCGCCCGCTCGCCACGGTCCGTGGGAGCCTCGACGAGTTGCTCACCTCGCCGGCACATGAGCGACTTGCCGACGCGTACCTGTCGGTGGAGCTGACCGACCGGGTGCGCCCCACGGACGCTTTACGCCGCCTGCAGGAGCGGTTCCCGCATGCCGTGCACGTCGAGTGGCGGCCGGCGAGCGGCCCGCTGGCCACGCCACTGCGATACGCCACGACCGTGCGCGACCGGTCCGACCACGACGTAGCGTGCGGTTTCGTCTCCGACTGCCGGGGTGCGGAGCCGACCAAGCGCGAGCAGGCCCTCCTGCGTGAGGCGTTGGCGGCGGTGGCGAACGACGAGCGCGCGGAGCTCGCGCGGCAGCGCGGGGGGAAGGAGGCCGCATGAGCGAAGACTGCTTACCGCCGGCCGCCCGGCTCGTGGTGGCGCCGAGCATGCGCGGCGCCACCACGGTACGGACGAACCTCGTACCCAGCGGTGACCGTGCGCGCCACGGCATCTGCGAGGAGCGGCCGTGAGCCAGAAGCGGTGAGGCTGCATCGGCTGGAACTGACCGCGTTCGGGCCGTACTCCGGTCGTGAGGTCGTGGACTTCGACCGGCTCGGCGCGGACGGGCTGTTCCTCCTGCACGGTGACACGGGTGCCGGCAAGACGACGCTGCTGGACGCGGTGGCGTTCGCCTTGTTCGGCGCCGTGCCCGGCGTACGCGACCAGGCGAAGCGGTTGCGGTGTGACTACGCGGAACCGAGCGTGGTTACCGAGGTGCGGCTTGAGCTGAGCGTGCGCGGACATCGGCTCCGCCTGGTACGGAGCCCTGAGTACCTACGTCCGAAGAAACGAGGTGACGGCTATACGAAGCAGAACGCGAAGGCGTCGCTGACCTGGGTCGGCCCGGCGCCGAGCGGACACGCGCCCGACGGGCTGACGAGGATCGACGAGGTCGGCCGCACGATCGAACGGCTGCTCGGGATGAGCAAGGACCAGTTCTTCCAGGTGGTTCTCCTACCGCAGGGAGACTTCGCACGCTTCCTGTGTGCGGAGACCGCCGAGCGGGAGAAGCTGCTCGAGAGGTTGTTCGGCACGCAGCACTTCGCGTTGGTCGAGGAGTGGTTCCGGAACCGGCGTGTAGAGCAGAGCCGTGTGTTGGACGCCGGACGGCTGCGGTGTGTTCAGTTGGTCGCCCGGCTGGCACAGGCGGTCGGCTCGGAACCCCCTACCGACGATGTAGCCGACGAGGCCTGGCTCGCGTCGCTCGTCGCCGCGACCGAGGTGACGGCTGAGGAGGCCGCCACCCATGAGCTCGCGGCCGCGGTCGTGCGGGATCAGGCCGAGGCAGAGCTGCTCGCACGCCGGGAGCTGGCGGACCGGGTGCGCCGTGTCGCCGCGGCACATGCCGAGTTGGCTGTGCTGTCGGCGGAGGCGGAGAGCCGGGCGGCGTGGGCCGAGGAACTGGCGGCGGCCCGTCGGGCAGCCCCGGTCGTGCCCGCGCATCGTGAGCTCGTGCGAGTCGAGACGCTGGCTCGTGCGGCGGACGACGCGATCGTGACGCTTGTCGCGGACGCGCCGACTGTCGGGGAGCTGCGTGGCCTGGTCGCTGGCTACGGCGCCGGTGACCGGACCACTGGCATTGCCTCCCTCGATGCTCTCGCCGGTGCTTCGTCGTGGACCGAGCCCGGCGGGTTCGCCGGACGGCCGTGGCCGCCCGTCGCGGAATGCGACGGCGCCGGGTCAGCACCTGGGCCAACGGACTCCGGTGAGCGTGGCCCGGCGGGCCTTGCGCCTCGGGTGTGGGCCGGGCGGTTGCGTGAGGTCGCCGGTGCGCTGGGCGGGCTCGTCGAGGAAGCCGGACTGCACGCGGCCGACCAGAAGCGCGTCGACGAGTTGCGGCGGCTCGAGGAGCGTGCCGACGCGGCGGTCGCGTCCTGTGGGGAGCGGCTTTCCGTGTTGCCCGGTGAGATCGAGGGCACGCGGGAGCAGCTTGCCGAGGCAGCTCGGGCTGTCGCGGAGCTGCCGGCGTTGGTGGCCACGCGGGAGGAGCTGACCGCGTTGGCTCTGGACGCCGCGCAGGTTCCGGTGGCACGGCGTGTGGTGCGCGACCGGACCGACGCGGCGCGGGCGGCGGTTGACGCGCACCAGGCCGCCCGGGAGTCCGTGTTGGACATCCGGGAGCGGCGGCTGCTCGGGATGGCGGCCGAACTGGCGGGTGGGCTTGTCGGCGGCGAGCACTGCCCGGTGTGTGGGTCGACCGACCACCCGTTGCCGGCGGTCGGCGCGGTCTCGCAGGTCACCGCTGCGGACGAGCGGACGGCGGCCGTGCGGGAGCAGGACGCCGACGTCGTGCGGCAGAAGGCGGCGCGCGAGCTGGCGGGTGCCGAGCAGACGCTGGGCATGCTGCTGGACCGGTTGCGCGGCCGGGACGCCGATGAGCTCGGCAACGCGCTGCGGGCGGCTGTCGAGGCACATGAGCACGCCGTGCGGCTCGCCGGTGAGCATCGAAGCCTGCGGGAGCGGGTGCGGGTGCTGGAAAACGAGTCTGAGGAGGTGACCGCGCGGCTTCGGGCCGCGGAGAAGGAGGTGACCGGCTACGCCAGTGAGCGGGCTGCGTTGGCCGAACGGATAACTGAACGGGCCGAGCGGTTGGCGGTCGCGCGTGGTGAGCACGCTGACGTGGCGGCGCGGCGGGCGCATCTGCTGTCGGTCGCTGATCGGCTGGATGCGTTGGCTTCGGCCCTGGCTGAGCAGGTCGTGGTGCACGGCCGTGTCGAGGAGCAGGGCGACGTGGTGCGTGAAGCCGTTGAGGCGGCCGGGTTCCCGGACGTGGCGGCGGCGCTCGCGGCCGCGCGGTCGGACCATGCCGTGCTCGAGAACCGGCTGAACGACGCGGCGGCGCGTGAGGCCGGAGTGCGGCAGGTGCTCGCCGATCCCGAGTTGGCCGGGGTCGACCCGGACCAGCGGGTCGAGGTCGGGGCCGTCGCGGACGCCTATTCCGTGGCGCGGGACGAGGTGAACGCCGCGGTCGTGGCGGCTCGCCTGGCGCGCCGGCGCGCGGCGGACGTTGGGGAGCTGGCTGCGCGGCTGCGAGCGGCGTGGGCGGAGTTGGGGCCCGCGCTGGCGCAGTTCGAGGAGCTGTCGGCGCTCACCGACGTCGTGAACGGGCGTGGGCAGAACGCGCGGAAGATGTCGCTGCGGGCGTATGTGCTGGCGGCGCGGCTGGAGGAGGTCGCGATCGCGGCGTCGGTTCGGCTGCGCAAGATGAGCGACGGTCGGTTCTCGTTCGTGCACACGGATGTGGCCGGGCCGCGTGGTACGCGTGGTGGGCTGGGTCTGGACGTGCTGGACGCCTACTCGGGCAACGCGCGGTCGGCCAAGACGCTGTCGGGCGGAGAGACGTTCCTGGCTTCGCTCGCGTTGGCACTCGGGCTGGCGGACGTCGTCGCCGCCGAGACCGGTGGGGCGCTGCTGGACACCTTGTTCGTGGATGAGGGTTTCGGCATGCTGGATGCCAACACTCTCGACGAGGTGATGGACACGCTCGACGAACTGCGTGCGGGTGGTCGCGTGGTGGGACTCGTCTCCCATGTGGAGGAGCTGCGGGATCGCATTCCCACTCGGCTGCGGGTGCACAAGACGCGAACCGGGTCGCGCGTGGAGCTCATCGCCTGAAGGCGTGGCGGCTGGTCGTCGGTGGGGACCGTTAATCCAGTACTGCGCTCAGTACCAGGTCCGCCGTTGGGCGCGTCGCGTTGATCAGTACGGCATTGCGTTCGTCGGAGCCCAGGGTGCGTTCGCGGGCTTCCGCCAGCGTGCGGCCGAATGCCTGGTGGCGGGCGGTCAACCGGTCCCGCCGCACGGTTTCGTCCGGGGACAGGAACCAGGTTTCGGTGAGGTAGGTCCTTACCTGGTCCCAGGGTTCTTCGTTCAGCAGCAGGTAGTTGCCTTCCGTCACCACTATTCGGTGTTCGGGGGTGATTGGGACGGCTCCCGCTATTGGTTCCTCTATCTCGCGGCGGAATTCTGGGGCGTAGACCGTGGTCGTTGTTTCGGCCGCCAGTCTGGACAGGAGGTTTACGTAACCCGCCGCGTCGAAGGTGTCCGGGGCGCCTTTTCGTGCGGCTCTGCTCAGTCGGTTCAGCTCTACCTGTGCGAGATGGAAGCCGTCCATTCCCAGGTACACGGACTCTCTTCCCAGTGCCTCGACCAGGCGTGCGGCCAGTGTGGACTTTCCAGCGCCGGGGGCACCGCAGATACCGAGCAGCACTCGACCCGGACCCAGTTCGCGTGCTCGTGTCACCAGGTCGGTGAACCTCACTGCATCAGGTCCAGCATTGGTTCCACCCACGCCCTCGCTCCCTCATGCTGGATTCGGATGGCCGCCGCCTGGTTCGCGTACTCAATCACCGATGGCAGTTCTGCGGCCTTCGGCACTCGGCCCAGTCTTGCCACCGCCAGGGTGAATGCGCCATGCCAGACGTCGCCCGCGCCTGTCGTGTCCTTCGCGACCACCTCTGGTGCCGGCACTTCGCCGTCTGCCTCGACCGTTGACCACGTCACGGGGTTGGGGCCGTTTGTTCTGATCACGACCGGCGTCGTCAGTGGCTCCGGCGAGGTGAACGCCGCCGAGCACGCGGCGATGTCCACGTACGGCAGCAGGTCGGGCATTGTCGGCTTCCAGCTGCCCGCGTCCAGCACCACCGGGATGCCGCGATCCTTCGCCGTGCGGGCGGCGTGCAGCGCCAGTTCCGGGTGGTGGCCGTCCACCAGTACGGCGTCCGCGTCCGCCAGGTCGGCCCTGGGCGGGGCCTGCACGCCCGTTGCGTTGTGGGAGACCACTGTTCGCTCGCCGTCTGTGGTCCTGACGGATACGGCGCTCACCGGCGGTGGCGCCGCACGGGTCGGTAGCGCGTCCGCCAGTTCCACCCCGCAGGTCGCCAGGTCCTCGGCCGCCAGGCGGGCCAGGGGGTGCTCGCCCAGCACCGTGACCAGCCTGGCCCGGCCGCCCAACGCGGCGATCGCCACCGCCGCGTTCGTGGCCGGGCCTCCTGCCGCCACCTCCACCGACAGCGACTGCACCTTCTCGCCCGGCGTGGGCAACGCCCGCACACGTTGCACCAGATCCACCGTGCACAGGCCTACCGCCACGACCAGGGTCACCGGCTCAGGCCGGTGGTCAGGCCGACCTCCTCGATCGATCCGTCCTCCGCCATGCGCAGGGCGCCGGTGAGCAGGCCGACCACCGTGTTCATCGAGTGCGTCTTCGGGGACACCACCGCGACGCGCTTGCCCAGGCGATGTACGTGGACGCGATCGGCGATCTCGAAGACGTGCGGCATGTTGTGGCTGATCAGCACCACCGGCAGCCCACGCTCACGAATCCGGCCGATCAGCTCCAGCACCTTGCCGGACTCCTGGACGCCCAGCGCGGCGGTCGGCTCGTCCATGATCACCACCCGGGAACCGAACGCCGCCGCCCGGGCCACCGCCACCGCCTGCCGTTGGCCGCCGGACAGGGTTTCCACCAGCTGGGTCATGGACTTCACGTCGATACCCAGCTCGTCGAGCACTCGCCGCGCCTCACGCCGCATGCCCTTCGTGTCCAGCCGGCGGAAGATCGAACCCAGCGGGTCCTGGCGCCTTCTTTCCCGGCCCAGGAACAGGTTCGTCGCGATGTCGAGCGCCGGCGCCAGTGCCAGGTCCTGGTACACCGTCTCGATGCCGTGGCGGCGGGCATCCAGCGGGCCGTGGAAACGCACCGGGCCACCGTCGACGAGGATCTCGCCGGCGTCGGGGATCACCGCGCCGGACAACGCCTTGATCAGCGTCGACTTGCCGGCGCCGTTGTCGCCGACCACCGCCAGGACCTCGCCGGCCTCCAGCTCGAAGTCGGCGCCGTCCATGGCGGTCACCCGGCCGTACCGCTTGACCAGTCCGTGGGCCTCCAGCACCGGGCTCATCGTTGCCTCCCCCGCGAGAACCGGTCCACGGCGACCGCCGCGATCACCAGCACGCCCGTCGCCACGTCCTGGTACAGGTTGTCGATGCCGGCCTGTGTCAGCCCGGACCGCAGCACCGCCACGATCAGCGCACCCACCAGCGTCCCGAGCACGCTGCCCCGGCCGCCGAACAGGCTCGTGCCGCCGATGACCACGGCGGTGATCGAGTCCAGGTTGCCGAGCTGGAACGCGTTGGGGTCGGCGTTCGGCACACGGCCGAGTGCCTGCCACGCCGCGATTCCGTAGATCAGGCCGGCCACCAGGTACACCGACAGGACTGTGCGGCGCACGTGGATGCCCGACAGCCGCGCGGCCTCCGGGTCGTTGCCGACCGCGTAGACGTGCTTGCCCCACGCGGTTCTCGACAGCGCGTACCAGAGACCGAGGAACATCGCGAGCATGACCGCCATGCCGTAGGTGACCTCGACCTGCCCGAACAGGTACTGCGTGGTGCCGAGCCAGCCCAGCGTCCCGTCGGTCACCGGGAAGCTCTGCCCCTGCGCGTAGAGCCGGCTCACCGCCGTCACGATCGTCAGCAGACCGAGCGTCACGATGAACGGCGGCAGCCGCAGTGCTGTCACCAGACCGCCGGTGACACAACCGATCGCGCCGGCGGCCACGATGCCGATGAGCAACGCGACCACACCGTTGGTGCCGGTCAGGGTCAGCTTCGCGATCAGCAGCGTCGAGAACACCGCGATCGCCGCGTTCGCGAGGTCGATGCCCGCCGTGAGGATGACGAGCGTCTGCCCGAGTGCGAGCGTGCCGATCACCAGCGACTGCTGCACGACCAGCGACAGGTTGTCGACGTTCAGGAACGTGTCCGTGGTCAGCCCGAACACGCCGATCGCGACGACGAGTGCGATCGCCGGGCCGATCGCGGGAGTGCGGAGGATGAGCTCGCTCGGGGAAACGCGGGTCGTCATCCGGTCAGCCCCAGCAGTTCTCGAGGCCCCACGCGGTGTCGTGGCTGTCGATGCCGTCGATCGGCTTGTCGGTGATCACGGCGGTGTCCGTCTTGATGAACCCGCTGGGCTTCTTGCCGGACTTCGCGAACTCGACCGCGAAGTCGACGCCCTGCTGCGCCATCTTCTTCGGGAACTGCATGACGGTCACCGCGATCTCGCCGTTCTTCACCGCCTTGACGCCGTCGCACGAGCCGTCGATCGAGCCGATGACGACCCTGTCCGTCAGGTTCTTCGCCTTCAGCGCCGCGTACGCGCCACGCGCGGCCGGCTCGTTGATCGTGTAGACCGAGTTCACGGTCGCCGCGACGCGCTGCAGCAGGTTCTCGGTCGCCTGCTGTGCCGCGTTCTGCTCGCCGTTGGTCTCCTCGGTGCCGAGGTTCTCGGGCTGGGCCGCCTCGACGAAGCCGCTGTGACGCTGCTCGGACACGGTCGAACCGGACGTGCCGTCGAGCAGGATCGAGCGTGCGGGCTGACCTTTCAGCGCGGCCTTGACGTACTGGCCCTGCAGGTGGCCGGCCTCGGTGTTGTCGGTCGCGATGGTCGCGTCGACCGCGTCCTGCGGGTCGGTCTCGGTGTCGAGCGCGATGACGAGGACGCCGCGGTCGCGCGCCTTCTTGATGGCGCCGAGGATGCCGGTCGAGTTGCTGGGGGTGACGAGGATCGTCTTCGCGCCCTGCTGGACGAGGTTCTCGATGGCGGCCACCTGGCCGTCGTTGTCGCCGTCGAACTTGCCGGCGAGGGCGACCACCTCGGCGCCCTTTTTCTGCGCCTCCGCCTTGGCGGCGTCCCGCAACGCGACGAAGTAGGGGTTACTGTCCGTTTTGGTCACCAAGCCGATCTTGACCTTGCCGTCCCCAGTGGACGCGTCCGATCCGGACTTGGTGCTGGTGCAGGCGACCGCGAGCGCGGCGACCGCGAGAACCGCGAGGAGAGCAGGACCTCGGCGTCCCATGGCAACCTCCGTGACAGGGCTGGTTTGCGGGGAAGTTATTGCGCTCAGTACCGTGACGCAACCGTTTGCGCAAACGCTTGCGCCTTCCTCGATCAAGGAGCTGGCCGTGGTCACGATGAAGGAGGTCGCCGAACTGGCCGGCGTGTCCATCACCACCGTGTCGCACGTGGTCAACTCGACCAGGTCCGTCGCGCCCGACACGAAGGCGCGGGTCCTGGCCGCGGTCGAGCAGACCGGGTACACGGGAGACGCTATCGCGCGGTCCCTCGTCACGGGCGGCACCCGGACCCTCGGCGTGGCGATCTCGCTTGTCGCGAACCCGTATTTCGCGGACCTACTGCGATCCATGGAGCACGAGATCACCCGATCCGGTTACACGCTGGTGCTCGCGGACACGCATGACGAGCCGTCGGTGGAACAGGCGGCGGTGCGGACGTTGCGGTCCCGGCGCGTGGACGGGTTGATCCTGACGCCGTCGCCGGGCGCCTCCGTGCTTCGCGAACTGCGGCAGCTGAAGATCCCGCTCGTGCTGGTGGACCGGCTGACCACGGCGCAGGATGTCGACCAGGTCGGACCGGAGAACATCTACGCGACGTCCGGCCTGGTGCAGCACCTGGCGTCGGTCGGGCACCGGCGGATCGCGATGATCAGCGGCATCGACGGCCTGGCGACGACGACCGAGCGGGTGCTCGGGTACCGGCTGGGGTTGGGCCGGGCGAAGCTGACGTGGGACCCGTCGCTGGTGGTGCCCGGCGCGTCCGCCGCGGCGCCGGCAGCCGCGGCGCTCGGGGAGTTGCTGGCGTTGCCGTCGCCGCCGTCGGCCGTGGTGGCGGGGAACAACGTGATGCTGTCCGGGGTGCTGCACGAGTGCCGGGCACGGGGGCTGAAGGTGGGGCGGGACCTGGCGGTCGTCGGGTACGACGACGTGGACTGGGCGGACCTGGTGGACCCACCGGTGACGACCGTGGCGCAACCGATCGCGGAGATGGGCCGCACGGCGGTGCGGATGCTGCTGGAGCAGATCGCGGACCCCACCCGAAAGGCGACAACCGCCCGCCTGCCGACGACGTTCATGCACCGGAACTCGTGCGGGTGCGGCCTGTAGGCGTGGCCTCCGGCCCCCGGTTCCATTTTCTCACGAGGCACCGACAAACCCGTCGAAGTTATCCACAACCGCCCCGGTTATCCACAGTCAAGATCATCTTCGAGGTATCCGTCGGGTGATACCGGTAGACTGGCACGGCGGGACGCCCCCGGGACTGGGTGGGGGTTTACCTACGTTCTGGGGGCGATTTTGGCAAAATTTCTTTAATTCGTGGGATATCTGGGGAGTTGAGGGGCGTCAAATCGGGATCTGGCGTGAGGCTGTGCGATTTCTGGTCACGATTGCCGCAGTGAGTTCTTCGCGCCGAACTGCTTATTTCTGGGCGAGCTTTGGTGAAGCACGTCGAACGTGAGGGTGGAACTGGCGTGGGAACTCAGGGTTTACGCGGCGGACCAGAGGTGCATGCCTGCGTAGCTGCGCCATGGGCGCCACTTGTTCGCGTACGCCTCCAGTTCCGCTGGAGTTGACGGGAGGCCCAGGTTCTTCGCGCCCTTTCTCAGGGCTACGTCGCCCGTGAGGAGGACATCCGGGGCGCCCAGTACCCGCATCAGCACGTAGCCCGCTGTCCACGGGCCTACGCCTTTGAATTCTTGTAGGGATTCGGACAGTTCCGCGGGGTCCGCGCCTACGTGTACGTCCAGCGCGCCCGTTGCCAGGGCCTCATTCACCGTCTGGATTGTTTCTATGCGGCGGCGGGGGCCTGTCAGTACCTCCTGTCCCCGTTCGGCTATTGCCGTTGGGGTGGGAAAGAGGGTTGTCAGTGGGCCGTCCGGGGTTGGCAGCGGCTCGCCAAGGGTGGCGGTCAGCGAGGTTAGTGCCGTGCGGGCCGCTGCCACCGATATCTGCTGTCCTATCAGGGCCCTTGTCACTATTTCCGCGCCGTCCACCGCTCCGGGTAGGCGTAGGCCCGGATTCTTGCGGACGTGCGCCTCCAGTCGCGGGTCCGTCCCCAGCACCTCTCCCACCGCCCCCGGATCGGCGTCCAGGTCCAGTAGGCGCCGCATCCTTGTCACCGCGCTGCTCAGGTCTCTCATGTCGGTCAACGACAGTGTGCAGTCGATGTGGGCCGCCGCCGGGGTGAGCCACGCCGTGCCCGTGCCGTGTGCCAGGCGCATCGACCGGCCGTACACACCATCCACCACCGCCTCCACGCCGGGGATCGCCCTCGCCTTCAGGAAGCCCAGTAGGCCGTCGTGGTCGAACGGTTCTCGGTACGGTAGGCGCAGGGTCACCTTTCCCGGTGTCGTCGGGGTCGCGTGGCGTCTTGCCGCCTCCCGCAAACCCGTCGGGGTTGTCGCGAAGACCGCCTTGATCGTGTCGTTGAACTGTCTGACGCTCGCGAAACCCGACGCGAAGGCTATGTCCGCCAGCGACAGCATCGTCGTCTCTATCAGCAGACGGGCCGAGTGGGCTCTGTGGGCACGTGCCAACGCCAAGGGGCCCGCGCCCAACTCCGCCGTCAGGACCCTCGTCACGTGGCGGTCCGAGTACCCCAGGCGTCTGGCCAGTCCCGGAACGCCTTCGCGTTCCACTGTGCCGTCCGTGATCAGCCGCATCGCCCGGCCCGCCAGGTCCGCCCTCAGGTTCCACTCGGGGGAACCCGGTACCGAGTCCGGAAGACATCTGCGGCATGCACGGAACCCCGCCTGCTGGGCCGCCGCCGCTGTCGAGAAGAACACCACGTTCGTGCGCTTCGGCATGATCGCGGGACAGGACGGGCGGCAGTAGATCCCCGTCGTGCGGACCGCCAGGATGAACTGGCCGTCGAACCTCGGGTCCCTCGACATCGACGCCAGGTAGCCCTGTTCCTCGTCAATCAGCACGTCGACCATGCTGCCAGCGTGAACCGGTCGTGGCTCGCCACTTTCGGACATGGCGACGGCCGCCCCTCCGGTGGAGGGACGGCCGTCGTCAGCTCTCGCCTACGAGACCGACTGGACCACCACGTCGCCGCTGCCGACCAGGATGTTCGAGTCGGTGCGGACCTCCACGCTGCCCAGCAGCACTCGGCCGGCGGCCGGCACCGCCTTCGCGGTCACCACGCCGGTCACCGTCCACGACGATCCGGCGGCGCGTGGCGCGTTCGCGTCGGTGACCGCCACGTTGCCGAAGGCCGGGCCGCTGAACACGTCCAGGTAGTCGTACGCCGTCGTGCCGGCCGGCACCGCGAAGCCGGTCACCCGGACCTCCCACTGGCCCGGAGTCGGGTTCGCCAGCGCGACCGCCTCCTCCGAGTCGCCGTCGGCACTGCTCGCCACCAGCAGGCAACTGCCCGTCGTACACCGGTACAGGCCCAGGTCCAGGTCGGCGCCCCGGTCCGCGGGGTTGCCGATCTTCGCCCGGATCTGGGTCGCGCCGGCCGCCACCGTGATCGGGAACCTGACCTGCTGGCCCTGCGCGATCGTCGGACGTTCGACGTGCGCACTGCCCAGGTTGCTGCCCACCGCTCGGCCGGTGAACGGGCCGAGCGAGTTCGTCAGCGTGTACTGCCGCGACACCGGCTGGTTCAGCTGCGCCGACGGGATCGTGTCCGGGTTCGGGGACACGGTCGCGCCCAGCACCGCCACGGTCAGCGTGTACGGCGCCAGCGCGGCGTCCGACGTGCGCCGGCCCTCGACCACGATCTCCCAGACACCGGCCGTCGGGTTGGTGGCCGTGCGGCTCGTCGGGCTGTCACCGGCGTTGCAGGCGTTGCCCGGCGGGACCGGCGGGTTGTAGCAGTTCGTGGTCTGCGTGTTCGACTCGAACGCCGTGCCGTACGGGTGGTACCGCAGGAACCGGATCTGCCCGGCGCCCGGCGTGGTGCCGCCGCCCTGCAGGTCCACCTTCAGCGCCGGCGTGTTGGCCGGCACCCGCACGAAGTAGCTCTCCCAGTCGTTCCTGGCGACCAGACCGCCGTGCTTGATCTGGAAGCCGTTGCCCGACGTGAAGTCCTCGGCCGCGACCACCGTGTTCAGCGTCTGGTACTCGATGCCGGTGGACAGCGGGCTGTCCAGGTTCAGGATCGCCGAGTGCGCGCCGGCTGCCTGCGGGTTCACCGTCACCCGGAACTTCACCGCGCTGTTGAGGGGCAGCAGGATCGTCGACGCCGAGCTGAACGTGCCGTCGTTGCCGACCCAGTCGACCTTGTAGGTCTGGGGGCTCGACGCGCCGGAGGTCCGCTTGAACGTGTACTCGCGGACGTACCGGTCGCCGGCCTTCACGCCCTCGCGGTCGTGGATGCCAAGGCCGACACCGGGTGTGGTGAGGAAGTCGGACAGGACGGTGTGCACCGGCACGGACGAGGTGATGCTCGTCGTCCTGATGTCCGCCTTCAGCAGGTTCCAGGCCTTCTTGACGTCGATCAGGCCGTTGCCCTGCTCGTAGGCCTGGTAGTTGCTCAGGTACCTGGCGGAGGACTTGAACGCCTGCCGGACCTGGTCGGGCCTGTGCGAGACGTTCTTCTGCTTGGCCGCGCCGTACAGCAGCGCCGCGGCGCCCGCGGCCTGCGGGGACGCCATCGACGTGCCCTGCAGCATCGCGTAGCCCGGCGGCAGCGCGTACGTGCCGCCCACCGGGCCGCCCACCATCCACGTCGGGATCGTGGAGATCGCCGAGCCCGGCGCCACGATGTCCGGCTTGAACGCGCCCTCCTCGGTCGGGCCGCGGGACGAGAACGGGTGGAGGTTGTCCTCCTGGGCCGCGTCCGAGCCGTAGTTGCGCTGCCAGGACGCCTTCGAGATGTACGAGCCGACGCTCATCACCTTGGTGCCGAGCGACGGGTCGCTCACGGTGTTCTGGCCGGGGCCGTCGTTGCCGGCGGAGATGAAGATCTGCACGCCGTACTCGTCGATCAGGCGGTTGTACAGCGTCTGGCTGTCGGTGTCCTGGCCGTTCTCGATGTCGTTGAGCGCGCCGAGGCCGCCGATCGACATGTTGATCACGTCGACGCCGTGCGAGGCCGCGTAGATCATGCCCTCGTCCATCGCGCCGCGCGAGCAGCCGGCGACGAACAGGCAGACGCGGACCGAGAGGAGCTTCGCGCCCGGCGCCGCGCCGTTCATGGTGCCGCCGAACAGCTTGTTGCCGGCCACGATGCCCGCGACGTGCGAGCCGTGCTCACCGGACACGATGCCGATGTTCACCCGGTCGTTGGCCGGGTCGGTCTGCACGACGAACGGCATCGACTCGCGGACCGGGGTGCTCGGGTCGTCCTCGCCGAACTCGCCCTGGTCGTGCTGGACCTTGTAGTCGGTCATCGGCTTCTCGTCGCCGAAGCTCTTGTTCTGGTTCGTGTCCACCCACACCGTGTTGGTGGCGGTGTCCCACAGGACGCCGAACGTGCCGATGCTGCCGGCCGGGTTGCCGTCCCGGTTGACGTCGTTGCCCAGCTCACCCGCGAGGTTCGGGTCGCGCTCGTCGAACAGGCCGAACCGGAACTGGGACGGCTGCCCCGGCGCCGGGTTGCTCATGTCGATCCACGTCGGGTCACCGTCGTCGGGAGTGGTCGTGGTGACCCAGTCGACGATCTTGGACTCGCCGGTGCTCGTGGTGGTCAGGGCCGGGTGGCCGAGGTCGACGCCGGTGTCGATGATGCCGACGGTCGTGCCGCGGCCGTCGAACTTCGGGTTCTGCTCGACGAACTGCGCGGCGCCGGTGTCACCGGTCGGCATGTACGGGTTGACCGCGGGGGTGTTCGCGCCGGGCGCCGGCTGCGGGGACGGGCTCTGGATGCCCTCCGGGCGCGGCTCGCCGAGGCTGTAGAACCTGTTGAGGTCGAAGCCCTCGATCGCGGACAGCCTGGCGGCCTTCTCGACCTTGTCGGTCGGGATCTGGGCGCGGACGTAACCCACCCGGTCCGCGTGGTACTCGATCTTCGCGCCGAGGCTCTTCAGCTGGTCGATGCTCTGGCTGGTCTGGCCGTCCTTGGCGGTCACGAGCGCGGTGACGGTGCTCTCGCCGTCCTGCCGCGCCTGGATGAGCAGGTCGCGATCCTGTTTTCCGAGCAGGTTCCCCGTGTCGGATGGGGGCGCCGGAGCGGCGTTGGCGGTTGACGGTAAGGCGGCCAGCGAGAAGCCGAGCACCGCCGCCGTGAACGCCGCGCCGATTCCCCGCCGGCGCGATTCACGTTGGGTCATCCCAAAGTCCCTCTTCGTTGTAACCGGGCCCCTGATCGAGTCCACAGGTGCTCACGGAGTGTTGTTGAGCGGCTGCGAACTGGCTAGGGCCCAAACGGTGTAATCCGTTCCTGAGGTGCACGTCGAGGAGGTTTGGAGCCCACGTAGAGTTACGCCAGTGAGCTTGACCCTCGGGATCGTCGGCCTGCCGAACGTTGGCAAGTCCACCCTTTTCAACGCCCTTACCAGTAATGACGTGCTGGCCGCGAACTATCCGTTCGCGACCATCGAACCGAACGTCGGCGTCGTGCCGCTGCCGGAACCGCGGCTGGACGTGCTGGCCAAGATGTTCGACAGCGCCCGGACCGTGCCCGCCACAGTGTCATTTGTGGACATCGCGGGGCTCGTGCGCGGCGCCTCCGAAGGGCAGGGCCGCGGCAACCAGTTCCTGGCGAACATCCGCGAGGCGGACGCCGTCTGCCAGGTCATCCGGGTGTTCGACGACCCCAACGTGGTGCATGTCGACGGCTAGGTCGATGCGACGGCGGACACCGAGACGATCAACACGGAGCTCATCCTGCCCGACCTCCAAACCGTGGACAAGGCGTTGCCCCGGTTGGAGAAGGAGGCGCGGACCCGCAAGGAGGCCAGGCCGGCGCTCGAGGCCGTCAACCTCGCCCGGTCGATTCTGGACGGTGGGCGGACGCTGTTCTCCGCGCAGTCCGAAGTGGATGTCTCGCTGTTCCGCGAGCTCTCCCTGCTGACCGTGAAGCCGTTCCTCTACGTGTTCAACGCGGACGAGGAGGTGCTGTCATCTTCGTCACGTCGCGCCGAGCTGACCGCTCTGGTCGCACCGGCCGCGGCGGTCTTCCTCGACGCGAAGGTCGAGGCGGAGCTGCTGGAGCTCGACGACGAGGAGTCCATGCGGGAGCTGCTGGAGTCCATCGGGCAGGAGGAGCCCGGGCTGCACTCGCTGGCGCGCGCGGGGTTCTCGACGCTCGGGTTGCAGACCTACCTGACGGCCGGGCCCAAGGAGTCGCGGGCGTGGACCATCCACAAGGGATGGACGGCCCCCCAGGCGGCCGGGGTGATCCACACGGACTTCGAACGCGGTTTCATCAAGGCCGAGATCGTGTCCTACGCCGACCTCGTCGAGGCCGGCTCGATGGCGGCCGCCAAGGCCGCCGGCAAGGTCCGGATCGAAGGCAAGGACTACGTCATGGCCGACGGCGACGTGGTCGAGTTCCGCTTCAACGTGTAGGCCGGAACGGACTGTCCAGGCTGACGACGACGGGGAACGGCCTGGACAGCTCGAGCTTGCCACGGAAGATGCCCGCCGGCGCGTAGGCACGGGTCGGCTCGTCCAGCTCGTAAACGTGCACCACGCGCCGGTCGTCTTCCTCCTCGACCAGCCAGTAGGGCCTGATCCCCGCCTCGGCGTACTTGCGCAGTTTGACGGTGCGGTCGCGGTGCTCCGACTCGGGCGAGGTCACCTCGACGGCGAGCAACACGTCCTCGGGCGCGAACCAGGTCCCGTCGGAACCAACCCGCGTGGTCGTGACGACCACGTCCGGCTCGGGCCGGTTGCGGTTGTCGAGCCGGATGGTCACCTCTCGGTCGACCTCGAGATCGCCTGGTGCCTGAGCCGTGAGCGCGTTGGTAATGGCCGTGACGACGTGGGAATGCCAGATCCGCCGCGGTGACATCATGAAGACGAGCGCTCCGTCGATGAGCTCGGTGTGGCGTGGCGCCTCGGGAAGACGGTCCAGGTCCTCCGCGAACCAGCCTTCCGGGCGCGGCGGGCATCCAGTCGGGCAGCGAGGTCATGCTCCTAAGGTTGACGCGGGTCAGACCGCCGCGCGGCCGTTGTTCGCCTTCGTGGCGATGATGGCCGCGGCGCGGATGGCCTCGTGGAGCTGCCAGACGGACTGGGCCGGGAGGTAGAAGCCCTCGCCGGGGGGTGGCACGACCGCCACCCGGCCGTCGGAGACCGTGACCATGAGGGTGCGGTCGCGTTCCAGTGCGTCGACCACGGGTACTTCCCAAACTTCCTGCGCACTCATGACTGTCTCCCTGCAGGCTCCGCGGTCGCCGTGTCCGCTCTTGCGACCTGTTGTCGCCGTACTGTCCGGAGGGTCGCACAAGTGGGGAACTCCGTTACCAGACCTCGCTAACGGAGTAGTGAGCGTGCCGTCGGCGCGAGTTGTAGCTGCTCCGGCGGCCGGGCCAGCTGCTTGGTCAGCACCGGCAGGGTGTCGTGGATCCACCGGTTCTCGCGGCCGAGCAGCCGGACATGCTCGGCCAGTTCGGCCGGGCCGGGGAACGACGCGACCCACGCCACGACGTTCGCCTCCTCGCGGACCGGCAGGGCCGGGAAGTTGTTCTCCGCTCGCAGGGTCCTGAGCACGGCCAGCGGCGGGGCGTCCGTCGCCGTCAGCATGGGGGCGACGTCCGACTCGAAGAAGTCCAGGAACGCGTCCTCGCCGCCGGCCGGCAGGTGGTAGAGCGTGATCGTGACGAGCGTGGTCGGGCCACCCCGCGTGCGGCCGGCCAGGTCGAGGCCGGTGACGGGGCGGAGCAGCAGCACGTCGTCCGAGTCGATCATCGTGTCGTTGGCCCTGTCGCGGTGTGCGCGCCAGACCGGGCCGCCGTAGAACGACCGCAGTGCCTCGCCGCGGGTCGGCATGTCGGCGAAGCCGCGCAACCACACGAACCGGTCCTCGTCGTCCAGGTCGCGGAACTGACCGAGGACGTGCGCGCCCACCGCCTCCTGCGTCTCGACGAACTCGCGGTCGAACAGCTCGACCAGCTCAGCCCGCCGGCCGGGGTGGAGGGTGTACTGCCGAAGCTCCAGAACCTCAGACATCGCCGCTCCCTCATGCGGTAGCTACCTGGGTGGGTGACACCTTATTGGGGTACACCGACATTCCTCCGACCGGAGGCCGTGTTGCCGGGGCGTCATCGCGCCGGGCGGGACGGGACCGGGAAGGATGGGGGGATGCCCGCACTCCTCATCGGACCGCTGTTACGTCACGTCGACGCCACCTCCGCCACCGTGTGGGTCGAGACCGACCAGCCCTGCACGGTCACGGTGGCGGGCAGCGAGGCACACACGTTCACCGTCGGCGGACACCACTACGCGCTCGTCGTGCTCGACGGACTGTCACCCGGCACCAGCACGCCCTACGAGGTCACGCTCGACGGTGACGTCGTCTGGCCCCAGGAAGGCTTCCCACCCAGCCGGATCCGTACCAGCGCCGAGGGCGACGAGTTCCTCCTGCTGTTCGGGTCCTGCCGGATGCCCGACGGCACGGCGTACGGGACCGACGCGCTCGGCGCCTACGCGAAACGGATGCTCGACCAGGACGAGCGGGACTGGCCGGACTCGCTGCTGCTGATCGGCGACCAGGTCTACGCGGACGAGACGTCCGAGGCGACCAGGGAGTGGATCTCGAAACGGCGGTCGCTGGACGAGCCGCCGGGCGTCGAGGTCGCGGACTTCGAGGAGTACACCCACCTCTACCACGAGTCGTGGTCCGAGCCGGGGGTCCGCTGGCTCATGTCGACCGTCCCCACCTCGATGATCTTCGACGACCACGACGTGCGCGACGACTGGAACACCTCGCAGACCTGGCGGGACCAGATGGCCGCCACCTCCTGGTGGGACGACCGTGAACGCGGCGCGCTGGCCAGCTACTGGATCTACCAGCACATCGGCAACCTCAGCCCGGCCGAGCTCGCGGACGACGAGCTGTACCGGGCCGTCACCACCCGGGAGGGCGACGCGAAGGACCTCCTGCACGACTTCGCCGAACGGGCCCGCCAGGAGGTCGACGGGAGCAAGGGCACCCGCTGGAGCTACCGGCGGGACTTCGGCAACGTCCGGCTGCTGGTCATCGACACGCGGTCGGGCCGGATCCTGGCCGACGGGCGGCGGTCGATGGTGAGCGACGCCGAGTTCGAGTGGATCGAGGAGAACGCGACCGGCGACTTCGACCACCTGCTGATCGGGTCCTCCCTGCCCTGGCTGATGCCCTACGCCATCAGCCACCTCCAATCGCTGAACGAGGTCGCCGCCCGGGACGGCGGCCGGCTCGCCGAGAAGCTCCGGCAGGCCGCGGACCTGGAGCACTGGCCGTCGTTCCGTGCGTCGAGCGACCGGCTGGCGCGGCTGGTCGAGCGGATCGCGAAGACCGACACGGCCACCGTCAGCGTGCTGTCCGGCGACGTGCACCACGGGTACGCGGCGAAGGTGCGCTTCTCGTCGCCGGTCAACGCGGCCGTCTACCAGCTGGTGTGCTCGCCCCTGCACAACCGGGTGCCGAGGTGGTTCCGCCCGGTCTTCTTCCTCGCCTGGTGGCGGCCGCTCGCGGCGGTGCTGCGGTGGCGGCTGCTGCGCAAGGTGGACCCGATGCCGGTGACGTGGGAGAAGGTGACCGGGCCGCACATGGGCAACATGGTCGCGGCCCTGCGGGCGTCCGGACGGACCGCGGAGATGGTGCTGGAACGCGCGGACGACTCCGGCCTGACAGCGATAGCGAAGGTCCCCCTGACCTGACCACAATGGGTGCATGACCTACGGACCGCCCCAAGGGGGCTACCCCGCCGGGTCGCCGCCCGCGATGGGGCAGCTCCTCGTGCACTCGTCGTTCAACGCGATGGCGTTCATGCTCGCCTTCACCGGCCCCCGGGTGACGATCAACGGACACCCCGCGAGCGTCCGCTGGGGCACTGCGCCGTTCAACCTGCCTGCCGGGAACCACCACCTGCGGGTGTCCACGCGGTACCTCGGCGACTTCGGGCCCGCCGAGCTGCCCGTGACGATCTACCCCGGCCAGCAGACGACCGTCTACTACCGGCCGCCGGCCGTCATCGGGATGCAGGGGTCGATCGGCTTCGCGCCGCAGGGGACGCGGGGCATCTCCGCGATCATGGCGATCAACGTGATCGCCATCGTCATCCTCGTCGCGGTGGTCGTGGCCATCGCGGTCAGCTGACCGCGTCGAGCACACCCTCGATCTCCTCGGCGATGGACACGTCCAGCGCGGTGATGCCACCCTCCGAGTGCGTGCTGCAGCGGAACGTGAGCGTCCGCCAGCGGATGTCGATGTCCGGGTGGTGGTTGTCGTTCTCGGCGATCTCCGCCACCCGGTTCACGACCTGGATGGCCTGCGGGAAGCTCGCCAGCTCCACGTCCCGGCGCAACGCGCGCACCGGACCCTCGTCGAGGGACCAGCCCTGGAGGCGGCCAAGGGCCTTGCCGACTTCTTCGTCTCTGAGCAGCTCGGGCATGCCTCCATGGTGACGGGTCGGACCACCGCGTGCACAGGTACGCTCGGCAGACACACGGGAGTCCGGAATGCCGGGCTGAGAGGAGGGCGGCCGCCCTCGACCGTTCGAACCTGATCCGGGTCATGCCGGCGCAGGGAGGGAGGCAACGATGCGGCTACGTGCGTGCGTCGCGGTGTTGGGGCTGCTGCTCGCCGGGTGCTCACTGGGCGGTGGCGACGACGGCGGCGGCGAGCGGAAGGTCGTGCTCGTCACCCACGACTCGTTCGCCATGGACGACGCCGTGATGAAGGACTTCACGAAGCGGACCGGCATCACGATCGACGTCCGCAAGCTCGGCGACGCCGGCGCGCTCACCAACCAGCTCGTGCTCACCAAGGACGACCCGATCGGCGACGTCGCGTTCGGGGTCGACACGACGTTCGCGTCCCGGGCACTCGACGAGGACGTGTTCGCGCCGTACCAGGTCAAGGGGAGCGGCGGCGGCGAGGACGCCTACGCGCTCGACGACACCCACCGGCTCACGGCGGTCGACCGTGGCGACGTCTGCCTCAACATCGACCCCGCGGCCTTCGCCGCGAAGGGCGTGCCGGAGCCGACGACCTACGCCGACCTGGTCAAGCCCCAGTACAAGGACATGCTCGTGGTCGAGGACCCGGCCACGTCCTCGCCCGGCCTCGCCTTCCTGCTCGGCACGATCACGAGGCTCGGCGACGGCGGTGGCTGGGAGGAGTACTGGAAGTCCCTGAAGGCCAACGGCGTCAAGGTCGTCAGCGGCTGGGAGGAGGCCTACACGCAGGACTTCTCCGGCTCGTCGGGCAAGGGGCCGCGGCCGATCGTGGTCTCCTACGCGTCCTCACCGTCCGCGGAGGTGGACGACAAGGGCAACCCGCGCACGAAGGCCGTGCTGGACACGTGCTTCCGGCAGGTGGAGTACGCGGGCGTGCTCGCGAACGCCAAGCACGCCGGCGACGCGGGGAAGGTCATGGACTTCCTGCTGTCGGAGCGGTTCCAGTCGCAGGTCCCGGCGCAGATGTACGTCTACCCGGTCCGCGCGGGCGTCGCGCTGCCGGCGGCGTGGCTGCGCGCCGCGCCGCTGCCGGACGACTCGGCCAGGCTGCCCGTGCGGGACATCCAGCAGAACCGGGAGCGGTGGATCACCGAGTGGCGCGGCATAGTCCAGGGCTGAGGCCGCGGGGAGTCGCGCTCCTCGCGTTGGTGCCGCTGGGTTTCCTCGCGGTCTTCTTCGTGTGGCCGGTGGTCGCGATCCTGCGGCTCGGCCTCGACGAGGGCGGCGTGCTGGCCACGCTCGGGACGGCCGAGGTGTGGCGGCTCGTGGGGTTCACCGTCGCGCAGGCGGCCGGGGCGACGGCGGTGGCCGTCCTCGCCGGGCTGCCGGTCGCGTTCCTGCTGGCCCGCACCGCCCTGCCCGGCCTCGGGCTCGTCCGGGTGATCATCCTGGTCCCGTTCGTGCTGCCGAGCGTGGTGGTGGGGCTGGCGTTCCGCGCGCTCATGCCCGGCGGCGGGGTGTGGGCCATCGTGCTGGCCAACGCGTTCTTCAACGTCGCGGTGGTGGCGCGGACGGTGGCCGGGCTGTGGACACACCTCGACCGGCGGGCCGAGGACGCGGCGCGCGCACTGGGCGCCTCCCGGCTGCGGACGTTCACGTCGGTCACGCTGCCCGCGCTCGCGCCGGCCCTCGGTTCGGCCGCGGCGGTCGTGTTCCTGTTCTGTGCCACCAGTTTCGGCGTCGTACTCATCCTCGGCGGAGCGCGGCTGCGGACGCTGGAGACCGAGATCTACCTGCGCACGGTCGAGCTGCTCGACCTGTCCGGCGCCGCCGCGCTGTCGTTGCTGCAGCTCGGCGCGGTCGTGGCCGTGCTGTCGATCGGCGCGCTCGCCCGGCGGCGCAGGGAGACGGCGTTGCGGCTGCGTGGCCAGGCCGAGTCGGCACGGAAACCCGCCGGCGGCGAGTGGTTCGTGGTCGCGCTGGCACTCGCGGTGGTCGCGCTGCTGCTCGTGCCGGTCGTCTCCCTGGTCTCACGTTCCACTGTGGACGGTTGGCGGGCGCTGGCCGGCTTCGGTTACCGGGGCTCGCTGGAGATCTCCGGGCTCGACGCCGTCCGCAACTCCCTCGCCGCGGCCACGGACGCGACGCTGCTGGCCGTCACGCTGGGCACGATGGCGAGCGTCGTGCTGGTCTCCTTCGCCCGCAACAGGGTCAGGTTCACCGAGGTCGTCGACACCGCGTTCATGCTGCCGCTGGGCGTGTCCGCGGTGACCGTCGGCTTCGGTTACCTGATCACGCTCGACCTGCTGCCCGGCGACCTGCGCACGTCACCCGTGCTCGTCCCGCTCGCGCAGGCGATCGTGGTGACGCCGCTGGTCATCCGCATCATGCTGCCGGTGCTGCGGTCGATCGACGAGCGGCTCAGGCAGGCGGCGTCGTCGCTGGGCGCCGGCCCGTGGCGGGTGTGGTGGGAGGTGGACGTGCCGATGGCCGGCCGGTCGCTGCTGACCGCCGCCGCGTTCGGGTACGTGGTGGCGCTGGGCGAGTTCGGCGCGACGAGCTTCCTGGCCCGGCCGGACACCGCGACGCTGCCGGTCGCGATCGCGCGGCTGATCTCGCGGCCGGGTGAGCTGAACAACCAGATGGCGTACGCGGCCTGCACGTTGCTGGTCGTGGTGACGGTCGCGGTGGTCGCGGTCGTCGAGCGGGTGCGCGTGCCGGTGGGAGAGTTCTGATGCTGGCGGTGACCGGGTTGACCGTGCGGTACGGCGCGCTGGCCGCGGTGTCCGAAGTGGACGTCGAGGTGGCGGACGGCGAGGTGCTGGCGCTGCTCGGCCCGTCCGGCTGCGGGAAGTCGACGCTGCTGCGGGCGGTCGCCGGGCTGGAGCCGCCGGTCTCCGGCGCGGTCCGCTGGGACGACACGGACCTGGCGGACGTGCCGGTGCACCGCCGCGGCTTCGGGTTGGTGTTCCAGGACGGGCAGCTGTTCCCGCACCGGGACGTGGCCGGCAACGTCGCGTTCGGGCTGCGAATGCGGCACGTGCCCGCCGCGGACCGGCGGACGCGGGTGGCGGAGCTGCTCGAGCTGGTCGGTCTCGGCGGCTACGAGCGGCGCAGGGTGACCGAGCTGTCGGGTGGCGAGCAGCAGCGGGTGGCGCTCGCGCGGGCCCTGGCGCCGCGGCCACGGTTGCTGCTGCTGGACGAGCCGCTGTCCGCGCTGGACCGGGCGCTGCGGGAGCAGCTGGCGATGGACCTGGCCGGGCTGCTGCGGATCGCCGGGGCGACCGCGCTGGTGGTGACGCACGATCACGACGAGGCGTTCACCCTCGCCGACCGGGTCGCGGTCATGCGGGCCGGCCGGATCACGCAGACCGGACCGCCGGAGGAGGTGTGGCGGCGGCCTGCGGACGAGGACACCGCGCGGTTCCTGGGGTGCGGCCTGTTCCTGCCGGCGGTGGTGGCGGACGGCGTCGCGACGTGCGCACTGGGGTCGGTGGCTCTGCCGTGGGCGCCGTCGGGTTCGGTGACGCTCGGCCTGCGGCCGGCCGCGTTGCGGCTCGGTGACGGCGGGATCTCCGGGAAGCTCGTCCGGTCCGTGCACCGCCGCGACCACGTCCGCCTGCAGGTCCGGCTGGACTCCGACCAGCTGGTGGACGCGGTCGCCGGCATCGCGGAGACACCGGGCGACCACGTCCGGCTGAGGTTGGACCCGGACGGGCTAGCCGTCCTTGGTGGCCATGCGGGCCAGGGCCAGTGAGTAGCCGATCACGATGTAGCAGGCGGCACGCAGCAACCCGGTCATGATGCCGTCGGTCGGCATCGGGTCACGGATGACGTCGGCGAGGCCGTCCCAGCCGTCGGTCAGCAGGAACGGGTGCAGCCAGTCCAGTGCCGAGATGTTGTTCAGGATCGTGAACACGATGATCCCGCCGAGCGCCGCGGCCATCACGACCAGCGGATGCTCCGTCGCCGCCGAGATCGCCAGCGCGATCGCCGCGACCGCCCACACCTGGACGGTCACCAGCACGGCCATCAGCGCGATCCGGCCGAGTGACTGGCCGAACGGCAGCGTGGTGCCGGACATGGTCAGCAGGCCGTCACCGCCGAGGATCGTCAGGCCGGCGATGATCCCGACGACCGTGATGATCGCGACGGCCACGAACGTCAGCACCGCGACGCCGAACGCCTTCACGGCCAGCAGCCGCACCCGGCTCACCGGAGCGAGCAGCAGCCCGCGCAGCGCGCCGGTCTGGGTCTCGCCGGCCAGCGCGTCCGCCGACCACATGGCGCCGAGCATCGGCAGCAGCATCACCATGCACAGCATCAGCACGAAGACCGGCAGGATCAGGCCGTTGTCGGCGACCAGCGCGGCGACGCCCTGGATCACCTGGTCGCCGGGGCCGCCGGTGGGTGCCGAGGTCGCCACGGCCATGGCGATGCCGGCGAGGATCGGCCCGAGGACCAGCAGGCCGAGCGCGACGAGCGTGCGTGGCCGGCGGAACATGAACCGCAGCTCGGACCGCAGGAGCCGCCCGATCGGGGCCTTGGTGCGGTGCTCGGTGACGATCGGCGCGTCGAGTGCGAGCGTCATGAGGGCTCCTCGAAGGTGTCCACATCGGACAGGCCGTCGCCCTTTTCGGCGGAGTCGGTGAGCCGGGCGAACAGCTCCTCCAGCCCGGTCCGCTGCCTGCGCACCTCGTGCACGGAGACACCCGCGCCGACCAGCGTGGCCACGACCTCGGGCGCGGTCGTCGCGGCGAGGTCGACGTGCACCCCGTTCGGCACCTCGCGGGCGGGGATCCTGTTGTCCCGCAGGGAGTTCACCGCGACCGTCACGTCCGGGGTGGACACCATGAGCCCGGCGTCGCCGGCCTCGAGCAGCTCGGCCAGCTCGCCCTGCGCGACCACGGAGCCCTTGTGCAGCACGGCGACGTGCGTGCAGGTGGCCTCGACCTCGGCCAGCAGGTGGGAGGAGACGAGCACGGTGGTGCCGGCGGCGTGCAGGTCGGCGATGACGGCGCGGACCTCGCGGGTGCCGGCCGGGTCCAGCCCGTTGGTCGGCTCGTCCAGCACGACGAACCTGCGTGGGATGAGCAGCGCGGACGCGAGCCCCAGCCGCTGCTTCATGCCGAGCGAGTAGCCGCGGTAGCGCCGGTTGGCGGCGGCGGTGAGACCGACGCGCTCCAGTGCCCGGCCGACCGCGCGGGTGATGTCCTTCGCGGCGAGGTGCGGCTCGGCGGCCGCGACGCGCAGGAGGTTCTCCCGGCCGGACAGGAACGGGTGGAAGCCGGGGCCCTCGACGAGCGCGCCGACCTCCGGGAGTGCCCAGCCCGCGCCCTCGGGCATCTTGTGGCCGAGCAGCTCGACGGAGCCGGCGGTCGGCAGGACGAGGCCGAGGAGCATGCGGATGGTGGTGGTCTTGCCGGAGCCGTTGGGGCCGAGCATGCCGAGCACCGCGCCCATCGGCACTTCCAGGTCGACGTGGTCGACCGCGACCGTCTTGCCGTAGACCTTCCGCAGGTTGCGGGTCCGGGCGGCGAGACGGGGGGGAGCCCCCGCGGTGGTCGTCGCGGGGGCCTCCTCAGTCTCCGTCATGTCCGTGACGGTACTCATTTCACGGTCTTGAGTGCCTCGACGAGCACCTGCTGGGGCACCGCGCCGACCGCGACCTGGCCGTCCTGGGTGATCAGGGCGGTGCCGACGCTGGCGGAGATCACGTAGCCGGTGCCGAAGTCCCCGTGGACCTCCTTGCCGAACGTGCCGAGCAGCGCGGTGAGGTCCTGGCCGGACCGCTCGCCGGTCGTGTTCATCAACTCGGCGGGGATCTTGCCGGTGGCGACGATGTCCCAGCCGCGGCCGACGGTCTTCATGTCGACCTTGCCCAGCCAGTCCTCGAGGTTCTGGCCGTGGACCTCGTCCTGGACCTTCTCCTCGGAGACGGACGCGCCGGCGGGCGGGGTGAAGGCGAAGAGCTTCGGGTCCTGCGTGGCGTGGGTGAAGTCCGTGAAGCCGATCTTCACCGCCGGGTCGGCCTGGCCGTTGGCGAGCACCTCGACCGACATCGGGATCCGCAGCTCGGAGTCGATGGAGACGCGGATCTCGCGAAGCAGCGTCTTCTCGGTCGGCTTGGGCGTGAGGACGAGCTGGTAGACGGGCCGGTCCGCGACACGCGCCGTGCCGTCGACGGTGACCGTCGAGTCCTGCTGCATGGCGGTGACCAGCTGGGCGGCCGCCTTGGCCGGGTCGGCGAACATGCCCTCCAGGGGCTTCTGGCCGGCGTTCTCCTGGTGCGGCACCTTGGTGACCGTCCGGTCCTCGGAGTTCCAGACCCAGACGGTCGACCCGTCGTCGACGATGGTCATCTCACTCTGGCGGCCCGGGACGGCCAGGCGCGCCTTGCCCGAGCCGTCGGCCCAGACCTCGGCGGCCTTGCCGTTGCTGGGGCTGGCCGGAATGCCCGGGATCGGCAGGCCGAGATGGTTCTGCACCTCGACGGACCCGGCGAAGGCCGGGATCTCGGTGTTCAGCACCGACTGGACCAGCGACTCGGCGCTCACCGGTGGCAACGCCGGCGGTGCCTCCCCGGCACCGGCCGGCGTCGCGAGCAACACCAACCCGACGACCCCCGCCGCGGTCCCGGCCGCCGCGAACGACAGCGCGGTCTTCCTCGAGTTCATGTGCACCCCTCGTTCGTTGTCTTTCTCGTGCCTGTGACCTTGAGGTTGCCGCACGGTTACTGAGATGGCCCTGAGAGCGCCCGAGAACCTGAGATTCCACTGAGAGTCGCAGGTCGCCGGCGCCTCGAACCGCATCGTAGGCCGCGGCCGCCACTCGACCCCGCCGCGGCGACGCCCCCACCGCCACCGACCACGGGATCTACGCCGCGAGGAACGTCAACCCGGACCCAGGCAAGATCATTTTTTTGAACTTCCGCCCCCAGATGGTTGAGCAGGCAGCCCCCACCCGATCCCGGGGGCCACCCCGCTGCCCATTCTACCGGCTGTCACTGACAAAACCCCTGGTCGGCGGGGCCTGTGGATAACTTTCACCTGGTGGGTGCGAGCGAAGGGGACATTCGTGCGCCCTGGGGAGGCGGACGGCGGTGCGGCGGCCTGAAAGAGGTCGTTTCGGTGGCGGTTGGGGCCTGTCGAGCAGCACATGGCCACCACCTTTGGACAAGCGTGCGGGTGTCCGGTTTCTGAGAGTCCGCTGAGATCGGCGGACGTGGAACGGGTCACAGCGGGCATGCTGTGCGCATGAACCCGCGCGTGCTGGTGGTCGATGACGAGTTGGGGGTCAGGCGCGCGTTGCAGCGCGGCCTCGGGGCGGAAGGCATGGACGTCGTCACGGCCTCCAACGGGCCGTCCGCTCTCGACATCGCCAGGACCGGTGCGTTCGACGTGATCCTGCTCGACATCATGCTGCCCGGTCTGTCCGGTTACCGGGTGCTGCAGGCCCTCCGGGCCGAGGGGGTCACCACGCCCGTGCTCCTCGTCTCCGCCAAGGACGGCGAGATCGACCAGGCCGACGGGCTCGACCTCGGTGCCGACGGGTACGTCGTCAAGCCCTTCTCCTTCGTCGTGCTCGTCGCGCAGGTGCGGGCCGTGCTGCGGCGCGGCGCCGCCGAGGGGGCCGAGCGGCGGCTCAAGGTCGGTGAGCTGATCATCGACCGGGCCGTGCGGGAGGTGCGGTTCGCCGGCGAGCTCGTGCCGTTGTCGCCGAGGGAGTTCGCCGTGCTCGAGGTGCTCGTCGGCCGGGCCGGGGCGGTCGTCACCAAGGACGAGCTGCTCAGAACCGTGTGGGGGGACGAGCTGGCCGCCACACGCAACGCCGTCGAGGTCTACGTCGGCTACCTGCGCCGCAAGTTGGACGCCGCCGGCGCGGGTGGCATCGTACGTACCGTGCGTGGTCACGGATACCTCGCGTCCTCCTCCGAGCTGGACGCGGTGCTCGAACCCAGAACACGGTGACGGGCGTCCTCGGCTGGTTCGTCGGGCGGCTGTGGCTGCGACGCTCCCTCCGCTTCCGCATCACCACGGTCGGCACGGCGGTGACGCTCGTCGTCTTCCTCACCCTCGCCTTCGTCACCAGCCGGCTCATCGGGCCCCTCCTGGTGCACGCCGCGGACACCCAGCTCGAACCGATCCTCAGCACCGCGCTCGCCGAGGTCCGCGAAGGTCACCAGGTCACCGCCGGGCCGGTCGGCATGGAGGCGCGGGTACTCGACACCGCCGGCAAACCCCTCGACGGTGGGCCTCCACCCCCACTCTCAACGGCCGACCTGCGGGTGCTCAAGGCCGGCACCCCCGTGCTGCGGCTCGCGGAGAACCCGCCACGCAGGTGGATCGGCACGGTGACCAGCACGCCGGACGGCTCCCAGCGCCTCGTCATCGTCGGGACCATCCTCACCGGGTACTACCCCGCGCAGCACCGTGCCTTCAACTGGCTGGTCATCGCCGCGCTCATCGGGTCGGCCGCGGGGGGCATCGCGACGTGGCTCGGCGTGCGGTCGTCCCTGCGGCCGGTCGAGCGGATGCGGGCGGCGGCGTCCCAGCTCCCCGCCGGACGCCGGTTGCCGCTGCCGGGTGCGCACGACGAGCTGCGGTCGCTCGCCGCCGCCCTGAACGGACTGCTCGCGCGCCGCGACGAGGCGACCGCGCGGCTCCGGCGGTTCACCGGTGACGCCGCGCACGAGCTGCGGTCGCCGGTCGCCTCGATCCGCGTGCAGGCCGAGGTGGCCGTGGCGAACCCGGACCCGTCGTTCGCGCACGAGGTGCTGGAAGACGTGGTCTACGAGTCGGAACGACTGTCCGCCCTCGTCGACGGCCTCCTGGCGCTGGCCAGGTCGGACGCGGGCGAGTGGCCCGCGGCGGCGCCGGTGGACGTCGTCGCGGCGACCCGTGCGGCGGTCGCGCGGCTGCCGGACGGGAGTCCCGTCGTGGGGACGCACCTGGCGCCCGGGGCGTGCTGGGTCGAGGCCGCGCCCGCCGAGGTCGACCTGGTGCTGGACAACCTGCTGCGCAACGCGGCCCGGCACGCGCGGGCCCGGATCACGGTCACCGTGCTGTCCCGTGCGTCCTCGGTGTGGCTGGTCGTGGACGACGACGGGCACGGGATTCCGGTCGAGCACCGGGAGAAGGTGTTCGACCGGTTCTACCGCGTGCAGGACGACCGGTCGCGGGACTCCGGCGGGGCGGGGCTGGGGTTGGCGCTGGTGGCGGAGGTCGTGCGCCGGCGAGGTGGGGCGGTGAAGGTGACCGATTCGCCGGAGGGCGGGGCGCGGTTCCAGGTCCGGTGGCGGGCGTTGGCGACGTGAGCGCCGTCTTCGTGGCCGCGCCGCGGCGGGTGGTGTCGGCCGCGCTGCCCTCGCCCGCGCCCGGCGACGAGTGCGGGCGGTTGCGGGTGCTGCGGACCGACGTGGACGGGTGGTCGGCGGTGACGGTCCGCGGGCGAACCGAGCGGGTCGAGGTCGGGTTGGCCGACGCGCCGGGCGGGACGGTGGTGACGGGGCCCGACCGCCTGGTGGCCGAGATCAGGGTGCGGGCGCTGGCACTCGTCGGCGCGCCGGTGATCGTGGGGACGGCGATCGTGCGGGGGCGTGCGTTGCTCGCGCAGCAGCGGTCGTACCCGCCTGAGGCGGCGGGGTTGTGGGAGTTGCCGGGCGGCCGGGTGGAGGCCGGCGAGTCCGATGTGGACGCCGTGGTCCGGGAGTGCCGGGAGGAGCTGGGGGTCGAGGTGGCGCCCGGCGCGCCGATCGGCCCGGATGTGGCGCTGCCGAAGGGAAAGTTGCTGCGGATCTACCGGGCGTCGCTGGTGGACCCGGCTGCCGAGCCGCACCCGCACGACCATGCGGCGCTGCGGTGGCTGCGGGCCGGACAGCTGGGGTCGGTCGAGTGGCTGCCGGCGGACCGGGTGCTGTTGCCGGCACTGCGGCAGGCACTGCGGGCGTGACCAGGCTGGATCCCGGGCGGCCGCCGGCCCCCGGAATCCAGCGTAGTCACGAGTACCGACGAAACCGGCGGTTGTGGACAGCTGCCTGTGGACAGCCCGGGAATGTCGGTGCCTCGTGAGAGCGTGGAACCGGGGGCCGGAGGCCACACCGCTCAGCCGACGCCGGACAGGCGGAGGACCGTCGTCAGGCGGTGGGCTCCCCGTTCCATGGCGCGGGCGCCGCCCTGTGCGCGGACGCGGTCCAGCTCCGCGGGGTCGGACAGCAGGTCGTGGGTGCGTTCCCGCAACGGCCGGAACTCCTCGACCACCGCCTCGGCAACCGCGTCCTTCACCTCGCCGTACGACGAGTAGCCCGCCGCCACCTCGCGGGGCGACTTGCCCTGGCAGGTGGCCAGGATCTCCAGCAGGTTCGCCAGCCCCGGCTGCTCGACAGGCCGGTACTCCAGCCTCCCCAGGCTGTCGGTCACCGCGCGTTTGATCTTGCGGCGCAACAGGTCCGGGTCGTCCAGCACCAGCAGCGTGCCGGCGGCGTCGCTGCTGGACTTGGCCATCTTGCGGGTCGGGTCGGCCAGGTCCCTGATCCGGGCGGCGGCCCGCGGCATCACCGCGCGCGGCACGACGAACGCCTCGCCGTAGGTGCTGTTGAACCTTCTGGCCAGCACCCTCGCCAGCTCCACGTGCTGCGCCTGGTCGTCGCCGACCGGGATCTCGTCCGCGCCCTGCAGGAGGATGTCGGCGGCCATGAGGACCGGGTAGGTGAACAGGCCGACCCGCACCGGCGTGCCCTCGTGCGTGCGGTCGGCGCTCTTCTCCTTGAACTGCGTCATCCGTGCCGCCTCGCCGAACGCGCACGCGCACTCCAGCACCCACGTCAGCGGTCCCAGCTGCGGCATCAGGTCGGACTGCACGAACACGGTGTCCGGCTCGATCCCGGCCGCGATGAGGACGGCGAGCAGCTCACGCGTCCTGGCCCGCAGCTTCTGCGGGTGGTACGGCGTGGTCATGGCGTGCAGGTCGCTCACGAAGTACAGGTCGCCCGCGCCGCCCTCACGAGCCCACTGCCGGATGGCGCCGAGGTAGTTGCCGGCGTGCGCGGGTCCGGACGGGGTGATGCCGGAAAGGCGGGTCATCTCGAACTCTCCTCGAGGTCTGGGCCACCCGCCGGAAGCCCCCCGAGAAACACGAAGGCCGCCCGATCGGGCGGCCTGTGGTCAACGCAACAGGAGTACGGCCGCCGTCAGACGGCCCACCACATGTTTGTGACGTTGCGCATGCGCGCAGTATACGGCCCGCACCAACCAACCCGCGAGTCCCGCGTTCGCACATACCGAGTCGCGGTTTCGTGCGGACCCAACCTGCACGAAACCGCAGTTCAGGGTGTCTGAACGCGGGACTCGCGAGGTCAGGCGGCCTTGGCGGCTACCTTGACCTTGGCGCGTTTGAGGGCCAGGACCGGGCACTTCTTGCAGCGGGACCGCGACCGGCAGCACTTCTTCTTGACCTTGCCGGCCTTGGTCCATTTCCGCACGTAGTCCGCGGGTGTCTTCTTGCCCAAGCCTCGACTCCAACCAGACGGGATCCGACTAAGGTTAAGCTAACCTTTGCGAACTGGGCGAGCCGGGACGGCTATCCTGGGAGATGACGCGCATCTCGCGCGCAGCCAGCGCCGGCCGATCCTCCGAGATCGCCGGCACGGGCCGCCAGACCACCAGCCAGACCAAGAAGCACAGGAGCACGCGCGTGCCCACCGACACGATCACGCCCGCGATCGCCAGGACCGCCCTCCGCAACGTCGCGATCGTCGCGCACGTCGACCACGGTAAGACCACCCTGGTCGACGCGATGCTCCGTCAGACCGGCGCCTTCTCGGCCCGTGCCGAGCCCGTCGACCGGATCATGGACTCCGGCGACCTCGAACGCGAGAAGGGCATCACGATCCTCGCCAAGAACACCGCCGTGCACCGGGAGACCCCGGACGGGCCGGTCACGATCAACGTGATCGACACCCCGGGTCACGCGGACTTCGGCGGCGAGGTCGAGCGCGGCCTGTCCATGGTGGACGGCGTGGTGCTGCTCGTCGACGCGAGCGAGGGCCCGCTGCCCCAGACCCGCTTCGTCCTGCGCAAGACGCTGGCCGCCGGCCTCCCGGTCGTCCTGGTCGTCAACAAGGTCGACCGGCCGGACGCGCGCATCGCCGAGGTCGTCGAGGAGACGCACGACCTGCTGCTCGACCTGGCCACCGAGCTGGACGAGTCGAACGCCAACATCCTCGACCTGCCGGTGGTCTACGCGTCGGCCCGCGCCGGCCGCGCCAGCCTGAACCAGCCCGCGGACGGCGGCCTGCCGGACAGCGACAACCTCGACCCGCTCTTCGACGTGCTGCTCGCGCACGTGCCGCCGCCCGCAGGCGACACCGAAGCGCCGCTGCAGGCACTCGTCACCAACCTCGACGCGTCCAGCTTCCTCGGCCGCATCGCCCTGTGCCGGATCCACTCCGGCACCATCCGCAAGGGCCAGCAGGTCGCCTGGTGCCGCGCGGACGGCACCATCACGAACGTCAAGATCACCGAGCTGCTGCTCACCCAGGCCCTCGACCGGGTGCCCGCCGCCAGCGCGGAGGCCGGGGACATCGTGGCCATCGCGGGCATCCCGGAGATCACCATCGGCGACACGCTCGCCGACCCGGCCAACCCGGAGCCGCTGGAGCGCATCCACGTCGACGAGCCGGCGATCTCCGTCACCATCGGCGTCAACACCTCGCCGCTCGCCGGCCGGGGCGGCGGCTCGAAGGTGACCGCGCGGCTGGTCAAGGCCCGCCTGGACAGCGAGCTGGTCGGCAACGTCTCCGTGCGCGTCCTGCCCACCGAGCGCCCGGACACCTGGGAGGTCCAGGGCCGCGGCGAGCTGGCGCTGGCGATCCTCGTGGAGACCATGCGCCGCGAGGGCTTCGAGCTGACCGTCGGCCGCCCCGAGGTGGTCACCCGCACGGTCGACGGGCACCTGTGCGAGCCGTTCGAGCGGCTGACCGTGGACGCGCCGGAGGAGTTCCTCGGCGCTGTCACCCAGCTGCTGGCGGGCCGCAAGGGCCGGCTGGAGCACATGAGCGGGCACGGCAGCGGCCGCGTGAAGGTCGAGTACGTGGTCCCGTCGCGTGGCCTGATCGGCTTCCGCACCGACTTCCTCACCGAGACCCGCGGCACCGGCATCGCCAACGCCATCTTCGAGGGGTACTTCCCCTGGGCCGGCCAGATCCGCGGCCGCCACTCCGGCTCGCTGGTCGCCGACCGGTCCGGCTCGGTCACCAGCTACGCGATGATCCAGCTGGCCGACCGGGGCACGTTCTTCGTCGAACCCGGCGCGGAGGTCTACCAGGGCATGGTCGTCGGGGAGAACCCCCGCGCCGAGGACCTCGACGTCAACGTCACCCGCGAGAAGAAGCTCACCAACATGCGCTCCTCGACCGGTGACGAGCTGGAGCGGCTCGCCAGGCCGCGCAGGCTGGTGCTGGAGGAGGCACTGGAGTTCTGCGCCACCGACGAGTGCGTCGAGGTGGCACCGGACGTGGTGCGGATCCGCAAGGTCATCCTCGACAGCACGCAGCGTGGCCGGGCCCGCGCGAGGGAAAAGTCACGCGACGCGTGACGAGCCGGGCTCATAAGCTCGGCTCAGGCCGGAACCTGGTGACCCCTCGGCGCGTCGTTCCCAGAGAGGACTAGGTTTTCTGGCAAAAGGGGGTGAGGTTGTTGCGGAAGGCGCTACTCGCGATCGGGACGCTGCTCGCGCTCGCCGCCTGCACACCCGCCCCGCCGCTGGTCGAGACCTCCCTCACCTCCCCGCCGAGCACCCCGGTGGACACCGGTGAGGTCGTCGTCGGCGTCGACACGATCGCGGGCGGCTTCAACCCGCACGTCTTCGCCGACCAGTCGGCCATCACGACCGGGCTGTCGGCGGTGCTGCTGCCGTCGGTGTTCCGTCCCGGCCCGGACGGCACGCCCCAGCTGGACCGCACGCTCATGGCCTCCGCGACCGTCACCAGCGCCAAGCCCTACACGGTCACCTACCAGATCCGTGGCGACGCGTCCTGGTCCGACGCGGCGCCGGTGGCCGCCGAGGACTTCGTCTACCTGCGCGAGCAGCTGACCAGCCAGCCGGGTGTCGTCGACGGCGCCGGCTACCGGCTGATCAGCGACATCCGGGCCCGCGACTCCGGCAAGACCGTCGAGGTCGTCTTCTCGAAGCCCTACCCGGGCTGGCGCGAGCTGTTCTCGAACCTCCTGCCCGCGCACCTGCTCAAGGACGCGCCGGGCGGCTGGTCCGGCGCCCTGCAGAACAACTTCCCCGCGACGGCCGGCCCGTACACGGTCAAGACGCTCGACGACGACCGCGGCGAGGTCGTGCTCGAGCGCAACGACCGGTACTGGGACGAGCCGGCCGAGCTCGACCGGATCGTGCTGCGCCGCGCCGAGCAGGACACCGTGATCGACGCGCTGGACCAGGGGCACGACCAGATGGCGCTGGTGGGCACCGACGCGGTCGGCGCCAAGACCATCGGCGAACTCGCGCCGGCCGTCACCAGCTCGACGGTGGCCCGGCCGTCCGTGACCACCGTGTACCTGCGGCCCGTGCGCCAGCTGACCGACCTGCCCGTGCGCCAGGCCGTGATCGCCATGCTCGACCGCGCGCAGCTGATCACCGTCGGCACCGGCAACGGGCCGTCCGCGCAGTACCGGGCCGACGCGCAGGTGCTCGCGCCGACCGAGCCCGGCTACGCGGTGACCATGCCGGCCGACATCGTCTACAACCCGGCCGGCGCGGAGACCCTGCTCACCGGGGCCGGCTACGCGCGCACCGCCGCGGGCTGGGCCCGGGACGGTCGCCCGCTGGCGCTGACCATCGGTGTCGACAAGGCCCGGCCGGCGGACGTGCGGATAGCGGCCGACATCAGGCGGCAGCTGGCCGCGGGCGGGGTGGCCGCCGAGGTCGCCGAGCTGTCCGGCGCCCAGCTCTACCAGCGGCTCTACGAGACCGGCGGCGGCACGCAGAGCAGCTCGGGCGCGGTGGACATCGCGGTGACCGCCCGCACCGCGGGCGGCGACCCGGCGACCATGCTGGCCAGCGACTTCGGCTGCGTCACCGGCTCGACGGGGCTGGTGCCGACCAATCCGATCGGATACTGCGACGCGGGGGTCCAGCCGACCATCGACGCGACCCTCACCGGCTCACTTTCCGTCACCGAGGCCCTGACGTCCGTCGAGCCGGCGCTGTGGCGCGCCGCGATCGCGCTCCCCCTGTACCAGGACGCCGACGTGCTCGCGGTCCGGCACGAGGTCACGGGCGTCTCCGACGGCACGGGCTTCGCGGGCCCGTTCGCCGACGCGGCATTCTGGAATCGAACGTCCGGGTAAGAAAGCGCGCCGGTTACAGGCCAGTCACATTTGTCGCACACAGTTTTCCCGGATTTACCACTTCCCATTCCCGGTTCACCCCCGTCCGGACCATGGACTTAACCGGCCATCGGACAACGGCGATGGATGGCGCCATTCGCGGCACAAGCCCCATTAGTCGGCCGTTCGCGACCACTATTCAGCACGCGGTAACCACTAGATCGCTCATTGAGGCCGGCGTGTCACCCTTTGGTCACGATCAAGCCCATCCCCGTGACGGGAGTTGGTGAAGTTCCTACCGTCCTGCAACGGCGTGTCGGCGTTTGTGCGCCGATGCGTCACAAGATCGACATGACACTCGTCGCGCACCTAGAGAGTTGACCCTGCGGTGTACCAGGCTTCCCCGACCAGCCCCCGCCGCGCGGTACCCACCGGCTCCGTGCACGATGTGTCACGACAACACCGGGCGCACGCTCGTCGAGTGCGTGCTCGCTCATGGAGGAACTAACTTGATGAGGAAACAAGCGTGGCTCCGGGCCGCGGCCGGCCTCACGGCTGCTGCGCTGGTGCTCACGGCGTGCTCTCAGAAGTCGAACGAGGGCACGAGCGGCAGCAACGACTCCAATGCGAACCAGCCGTCCGCCGGTTGGCCGGAGACGGCTGTCCCCGACCTGAAGCCGGGCAAGAAGGGCGGCACCTTCAAGCTCGCCATCGTGGAGCCCACCGCGATCGACCCGTTCAACGCCCAGGAGTCCGAGGGCATCCTGGTCGCTTCTCATCTGTTCACGGGCCTCACCACCACGACCTACGACGGCAAGGTCGAGCCTGGTGTTGCGACCAAGTGGGAGACCGACGACAAGTGCACCGAGTGGACCTTCGACCTGATGAAGGGCACGAAGTTCCACAACGGTGAAGAGGTCACCTCGGAAGCCTTCAAGCGCGGCTGGGAGCGTGTGGCCGCCAAGGACTCGGCCTCCGAGGTCGCCTACCACATGAACGAGGTCGAGGGCTTCGACGAGATGCAGGCCGGCACGGCCACCTCGCTCTCCGGCGTGGACGCGTCCGACCCGGCCAAGCTCGTGGTCAAGCTGTCGACGCCGGACTGCGAGTTCTACGTCCGCACGTCGCACACGGTCTTCAGCCCGGTGCCGTCGACGGCCGGCAGCCCGACGTCGAACCCGGCGTTCGTGGACCAGCCGATCGGCAACGGCCCGTTCATGATGGACGGCCCGTGGCAGCACAACGTGGGCATCAAGCTCAAGCGCTTCGATGACTACAAGGTCCAGGACCCGGCGTACCTCGACACGGTCGAGATCAGCATCACGCCGAACGGCGCCGCTGACGAGTACGCGGGTTACCAGAACGGCCAGTTCGACTGGGCCCGCATGCCGACGCCGGTGCTCTCGCAGGCCCGCGCGACCTACGAGCCGAAGGACCAGTGGATCACCCGGAACACCAGCGGCATGAACTACCTGCTGGTGATGGTGACCGCCAAGCCGCTCGACTCCGCCAAGGCCCGCAAGGCCATCTCGATGGCGATCGACCGCAACGCGATCATCAACGGTGTGTTCAAGGGTTCGCAGACACCGTCGACCTCGATCGTCCCGCCGTCGTTCGCGGACGCGTACCAGAAGGGCGTCTGCGGCGAGTGCCAGTTCAACCTCGACGAGGCCAAGAAGCTGGCCAAGGAGGCCGGCCTCACCTCCGGCACGAAGCTGAACTTCCAGTTCAACACGGGCGGTGGCCACGAGGAGTGGACCGCGGCGGTCGCGGACCAGCTCAAGAAGAACCTCGGCCTGGACGTCGACCTGCAGGGCCTGCAGTTCAAGGACCTGCTGGACAACGAGCAGCAGCCGGGCGCGAGCGGCATCTTCCGTTCCGCGTGGGGCGCCGACTACGCGACCCCGGGCAACTTCCTCGAGCCGCTGCTGGCGACCAGCTCCATCGGCGCCAAGTCCGCCGACGAGCCGACCACCGGTGACAACAAGGGTCGTTACAGCAACAAGAAGTTCGACGACCTGCTCAAGAAGGCCAAGCAGGAGAAGGACGATGCCAAGCGCATCGACTACTACCAGCAGGCCGAGAAGATCGCGATCGGTGACGACCTGGCGCTGATCCCGCTGTGGAACCGCACCCAGCACCGTCTCGCGAACTCCGACAAGTTCATCAACCTTCGGATGGACTTCCACGAGGACCCGGACCTGAGGGTCATCAGCATCAAGTAACTGAATAACCTGGGTGGCCGTGGTTCGCAGCTTGCGGGCCACGGCCACCATCAGGTTGAAACCCGACTGACGCGAAAGCCGGCGCAATACTCATGGGGAAGTTCGTCATCCGCAGGCTCGCCCAGGCCGTCATGGTCGTGATCGCGGCGACGATCCTGCTGTTCATCGGCCTGTTCGTGCTCGGAGACCCGTTCAGCTCGAGTGGCGACAAGGTCGTGCCGCCGGCGACGCAGGCGATCCTCCGGGCGAAGTTCGGCATGGACCAGTCCCTGCCGATGCAGTACCTCACCTACCTGGGCAACCTGTTCACCGGTGACCTGGGTGTCGACTTCGAGCAACGCCGCCCGGTCGCCGACATGCTCTCGACGGCGGTGCCCGCCACCGCACGGCTGGCGCTGATCGCGATCGTCCTCGACGTGATCATCGGCGTGGCCGCCGGCATCATCGCCGCGGTCTGGCGCTACTCCATCTGGGATGTCCTGGTCACCATCCTCACCACCCTGGCCATCGGCGTGCCGACGTTCGTGATCGGCATCTGGCTGCGGCAGGCGGTCTCCGGAGTCTGGTTCTTCCCTCAGGTGCCGAGAACCTTCACCGACCTGGCGCCGTGGTACACGGAAGTGCTCCTACCCGCGATAACGCTCGCCATCATCGACGCGGCGTTCATCGCGCGGCTCATGCGCGGGTCCATGCTCGAGGTGCTTCGTGCGGACTACATCCGCACCGCCCGGGCGAAGGGGCTCAGCGAACGTACCGTGATCATGAAACACGCCTTCCGGAACTCGATCATCCCGGTGGTCACCTACGTCGGCATCAGCATCGGCGTCCTGCTGGGTGGCGCGATCATCACCGAGACGATCTTCCAGTACAACGGGGTCGGCTACCTGCTCTACAAGTCGATCCTGCAGAACAACAACCCGGTGATCATGGCGATCGTGACGTTCGGCGTGCTGGTATACGTGGGCCTCAGCATGCTCGTCGACATCTTGTACGCGTATCTCGATCCACGGATCAGGCTGAGCTGAGCGGAGGAAATAGGGAAATGACTACTTCCGATCCGGCCGACATGGCCACCGCCGCCCAGTCGGTGATCGTCCAGTCGGCCCATGAGGTCGGCGAGCCGACACCGGATGCCGACGGCAGGACCAAGCAGCGCTCGCGCAGCCAGTTCGCCGACATGTGGCGCCGTTTCCGGCGCAACAAGCTCGCGATGGTCGGGCTTGTCGTCGTGGGCATCCTGGTCCTGCTCTCGCTGATCCAGCCGATCATCTCGCCGTACGACCCGTGGGAGCAGAACCTGCTCAACACGCTGGCCACCCCGGACAGCGACCACCTCATGGGCACGGACTCGCTCGGCCGCGACCTGTACTCGGAGCTGCTCTACGGCCTGAAGCTCGCGCTGATCGTCGGCATCTGCACGATGCTTGGCTCGCTGATCGTCGGTGTCGCGCTCGGCGCCATCGCCGGCTTCCGCGGCCGCGCCTCCGACGCGATCATCATGCGCGTCACCGACATCTTCCTGGCGTTCCCGTACCTGATCGGCGCGATCCTGATCGTCCGCACGTTCGGTTCCGGCGTCGCGCAGGTGATCATCGCGCTGGTGGTGCTCGGCTGGGCGACCGGCGCCCGGCTGATGCGCGGCCAGATGCTGGCGCTGCGCGAGGCGGAGTACGTGGAGGCGGCGCGCTCCATCGGCGCGTCCGACTGGCGGATCGTGGTCCGGCACATCCTGCCGAACGCGATCCAGCCGGTGTTCATCTACTCGTTCACCAGCATCGGCGTCGCGGTCGTCGCGATGGCCTCGCTGGCCTACCTCGGTGTCGGTGTGCCGCCGGACACCCCGGAGTGGGGCCGGCTGATCAACCAGGGCATCGAGCAGGTGCAGGTGACGGGCAAGGACTACCTCTGGATCTTCCCGAGTGCCGCGATCTGCCTCACCACCCTGGCCTTCGCGTTCGTGGCCGACGGCCTGCGCGACTCGCTGGACCCGAAGCTGCGGTAGCACGCACCCACCACCTAGAAGGAAGTCCCCCAGATGACCGGCCCAGCCGACATCGACCTCGACGGCGCACCAGCGCCCCTGCTCGAGGTACGCGACCTGCGGGTCCACTTCAAGACCGACTACGGCACGGTGAAGGCCGTCGACGGCGTCTCCTGGCACGTCAACGAGGGCGAGACGCTCGCGATCGTCGGCGAGTCCGGCTCCGGCAAGTCGGTGTCGGCCATGACCATCCTCGGCCTCGTGCCGTCGCCGCCGGCGATCTTCCCGTCCGGCGACGTGTTTCTGCGTGGCCGCTCATTGCTGAAGATGCCGGAGAAGCAGCAGCGCAAGCTGCGCGGCAGCCAGATCTCGATGATCTTCCAGGACCCGTTGACCGCGCTGAACCCGGTGTTCAAGGTCGGCGACCAGATCGCCGAGATGGTCCGCGTGCACCAGGACGTGTCCAAGCACACGGCGAAGAAGCGGGCGCTGGACCTGCTCGGCGAGGTCGGCATCCCCAACCCGGCGGTCCGGATCAACCAGTACCCGCACGAGTTCTCCGGCGGCATGCGCCAGCGCGCGATGATCGCGATGGCGCTCGCCAACGACCCGAACGTGCTGCTGGCCGACGAGCCGACCACCGCGCTGGACGTGACCGTGCAGGCGCAGATCATGGCGCTGCTGGAGAAGCTCCAGGAGGACCGCAACACCGCGATCGTGCTGATCACGCACGACCTCGGCGTGGTGGCGTCCTACGCGAACCGGATCAACGTGATGTACGCGGGCCGGATCGTGGAGACCGGCACCGCGGACGAGATCTTCTACTCGCCGCGGCACGCCTACACGTTCGGCCTGCTGTCCAGCCTCCCGAGGATGGACCAGAGCCGGCAGGCCAGGCTGCAGCCGATCAAGGGCATCCCGCCGTCACTGGCCAACGTGCCTCCGGGCTGCCCGTTCAACCCGCGCTGCGTGTTCGCGACCGAGGCGTGCCTGCCCGAGATCCCGCCGCTGGTGTCGGTGGACGGCACGGACCACCGCGCGGCGTGCGTGCACAGCGACCGGGTGGCGATGGCTTACGAGGAGAGGGTTGCCCAGTGAACGGAGCTTGCGGAGTGAACAGGCAGGCTGACGGAGCTTGCGGAGTGACCCGGCAGCCCGACGCAGCCTGCGGAGTGAACCGGCAGGCGCACGACCGGCGCTCGGTCGCTCGGAGCCCGCGGGCAGAGAGCGAGGCGTGGTCGTGACGCAGGCGGCTGAACAGGGCGGCGCCGGGACCGCGGAGGCGGACCGCCAGCCCATGCTCCAGGTGCGGAACCTGGTCAAGCACTTCCCCATCCGCTCCGGCGTGTTCTTCAAGCGCACGATCGGCCAGGTCAAGGCCGTCGACGGGATCACCCTCGACGTGCACCGCGGGCAGACGGTCGCGCTGGTCGGCGAGTCCGGCTGCGGCAAGTCGACCACCGCGCGGGCGATCCTGCGGCTCGTCGAGCCGACGGCGGGCCAGGTGACGCTGGACGGCGTCAACGTCACCGGGCTCGGCAAGGAGGCCCTGCGCAAGGCGCGGCGGGACATGCAGATCGTGTTCCAGGACCCGTACGCGTCGCTGAACCCGCGCATGACGATCCGCCAGATCCTGTCGGAGAAGTACCGCCTGCTCGGTGCCCCGGTCACCCGCAAGACCATCAGCGACCTGCTGGACACCGTGGGGCTCGCCGAGGAGTACGCGGACCGCTACCCGCACGAGCTCTCCGGCGGCCAGCGCCAGCGTGTCGGCATCGCCCGCGCGATCGCCATGAACCCGAAGTTCATCGTGCTGGACGAGCCGGTGTCCGCGTTGGACGTGTCGATCCAGGCCCAGATCGTGAACCTGCTCGAGGACCTGCAGGACGAGCTGGAGCTGACGTACCTGTTCATCGCGCACGACCTGTCCGTGGTCCGGCACATCGCCGACCGCGTGGCGGTCATGTACCTGGGCAGCGTGGTGGAGATCGCCGACCGGGACGACCTGTTCGACCGGCCGCACCACCCGTACACGCAGGCGCTGATCTCGGCGGTGCCGATCCCGGACCCGAAGCTGGAGCGGCGGCGCGAGCGCATCGTGCTGCGTGGCGACGTGCCGAACCCGGCCAACCCGCCGTCGGGCTGCCGGTTCCGCACCCGCTGCTGGAAGTTCGAGCAGCTGTCGGAGTCCGACCAGAAGCGCTGCATCGAGGAACCGCCGCCGCTGTACGACATCACCGGTCCGGCGGGCCACCAGGCCGCCTGCCACTTCGCTTCGCTTCGCGAGGTGGTGCGCGCCTAGTGGCGCCCCGCCCGGGGACTGGGGAGGTCCCTCTTGGGCAAGTTCGTGCTCCGCAGCGTGGCCCGAGCGGTGTTCGTCATCCTGGTGACATCGCTCGGGGCGCTGGTCGCGGTGAGCGAGCTGGGCGACCCGTTCGAGACGATCGGGCCGCGCATGCAGGACCCGCGGACCCGGCGGAACCTGAACGAGATCTTCGGGCTCGACCAGCCGCTGGCCGTCCGGTACGTGCACTTCCTGTCGAACCTCGTGACGGGCAACCTGGGGGTCGACCTGCGCAACCGGCGACCGGTCATCGACCTGCTCGCCGAGGCGGCGCCGAACACGCTGCGGCTGGCGCTGGCGGCGATGCTGGTCCAGGTCGTGTTCGGCATCACGCTCGGGGTCCTGGCCGCGTGGTTCCGCCACTCGTTCGCGGACGTCGTGATCACGAGCGCGGTGGTCGTGCTCGTGTCGATCCCGACGGTCGTGGTCGGCGTCACGCTGCGCGACACGCTGTCCGGCGTCAAGGTGTTCGGCTGGGCGGCCTTCCCGCTGTTGCCCAGGACGATCGGCGTCCAGTCGTCGTGGCTGCAGAACATGATCCTGCCGGCGACCGTGCTCGGCGTCCACGCGCTCGCGTTCGTCGTCATCATGACCCGCGGCTCGATGATCGAGGTCCTGGACGCGGACTACATCCGGACCGCGCGTGCCAAGGGGCTGTCCGAGCGCAAGGTGGTGTTCAAGCACGCCGCCCGCAACGCACTGATCCCGGTGACCGAGCTGATGGGCATGCAGCTGGGCGCCCTGATGGGCGGCACGGTCGTGGTCGAGACGATCTTCCAGTACCCGGGCCTCGGCTACCTTTTCGTCCGCTCGATGAACGAGAACAACCATCCGGTCATGATCGTCGTCGCGGTGTACTCGGTCGTCCTGTTCGTGGTGGTCCTGATGATCGTGGACATCGTCACGGCCTGGCTGGACCCACGAATCAGGGCGTTGGACTGAATGGCCGAACAGCCGGTCGATATCCTTGACCGCCTGCCTGGACCCACGGATACGGACCACTGACTGATGACGCTTACCGCCGCGCCGCGACTGCTGCTCGTGCACGCGCACCCCGACGACGAGAGCCTCTGGACGGGCGGCACGATCGCCCGGTACGCGGCCGCCGGCGTGCACGTCACGCTGGTCACGTGCACGCTCGGCGAGGAGGGCGAGATCATCCCGCCGAGCCTGCGGGAGCTGGCCGCGGACGCCGCCGACCAGCTCGGCGGGTACCGGATCGGCGAGCTGCGGGCCGCCTGCGCCGCGCTGGGGATCTCCGACCACCGCTGGCTCGGCGGGGTCGGCCGCTGGCGGGACTCGGGCATGGCCGGGGTCGCGGCCAACCAGCACCCGCGCGCGTTCGCCTTCGGCGACCTCGGCACGCAGGCCGGCGCGCTGGCCGAGGTCATCGCGGACGTGCGGCCCCAGGTCGTGGTCACCTACGGGCCCGACGGCGGCTACGGCCACCCCGACCACGTCCGCGCCCACGAGGTCACCATGGCCGCCTGCGACGCCGTCGACCGCGTCTTCTTCGCCGTAACCTCGCGGAGGGCCACCGAGGACGGCGTCGCGGAGCTGGCGAGGATCGCCGACCTGCCCTTCCGGCTGCCCGAGCCGGCCGAGCTGCCCGTGACGGACGACGACCGGATCACCACCGTCATCGACACGTCCGAGGTCGTGAGCGTCAAGATGCGGGCCATGGCGGCACACCCGACGCAGGTCACCGTGTGGCACGGCGGCGAGGGCGAGCGGGCCTACGCGCTGTCCAACGGCGTCGCGCAGCCCATCCCGCCCGCCGAGTTCTACCTGTTGGGACGCGGACCCGGCGAGGGCGCGGAGTCGGATCTCTTCGGCGGCCTCGCGTGAGCGGAGCGAACCCGCGAGGGACCGGCGGGACGGTCGCGAACGGGTTGACGCTCGCCGTGCTCGTGGTCGACGCGGTGGTGCTCGCGGTCGTGGAGCTGCTGTTCCTGCCGCTGCGGCTCGACGGCTACCTGCTGCCCTACGCGCTGGGCGGCATCCCCGTCCCGGTGAGCGCGCTGGTGGCGGCGCTGACCACGCCGTGGCTGGTGAGCGTCGCCGGCCGGCTGTCGACGAGGCTGCTGGTCGCGGCGGCTCCACTGATCGGCTGGATCCTGGCCGTGGCCGTGTTCGGCATGTTCGGTCCGGGCAACGACCTCGTGCTGGTCGCGGACTGGCGGTCCCTGCTGCTGTTCGCGTGCGGTGCACTACCGTCCGCGATCGTGCTTGGCAAGGTGCTTGCCACCACACTGGGCCCAGCTCGGTGAGCCGGGAGCCGAGGGGGATACTAGCGGCGGCCGGTAACCTCAGCCTTGCTGGACATGCTGGACGTACACAGGAGAAGCAGCAGTGACCTACGTGATCGCCGAGCCATGCATCGACCTGCTCGACAAGGCGTGCATCGAAGAGTGCCCGGTCGACTGCATCTACGAAGGGGACCGGATGCTCTACATCCACCCCGACGAGTGCGTGGACTGCGGTGCCTGTGAGCCGGTGTGCCCCGTGGAAGCCATCTACTACGAGGACGACGTCCCCGACCAGTGGAAGGAATACACGAAGGCCAACGCCGACTTCTTCGATGAGCTCGGCTCGCCGGGCGGCGCGGCCAAGGTGGGCAAGACGTCCGCGGATCCGCAGTGGATCAAGGACCTGCCACCCGTCCAGCACGACGAGTGAGCGTCCGGACCTCCGGACCGACCCTCGCGGTGCGGGCTCCCCACCTTCGCCGGGTGGCGGCACCGGCACGTGACCGGCGCGGCTCAGGTCCGCGATGAGTCTCGCCCAGCTCCCCGACTTTCCCTGGGACACCCTGGCGGAGGCCGGTGCCCGTGCTCGCGCGCACCCGGACGGGATCGTCGACCTGTCGATCGGCACGCCCATCGACCCCGTCCCGGCCGTCATCCAGGAGGCGCTGACCGGCGCCGCGTGGATCCCGGGATACCCGGCCACGCACGGCACCCCGGCCCTTCGCGAGGCGGCCGCCGAGGCACAGCGGCGGCGGCACGGCGTGACCGTCGACCCCGACGCCGTCCTGCCCACGATCGGGTCGAAGGAGCTGGTCGCCTGGCTGCCGACGCTGCTCGGGGCCGGCCCGGGCGACCTGGTGGTCATCCCGCCGCTGGGCTACCCGACCTACGAGGTGGGCGTCCGGCTGTCCGGCGCGTCGACCCTGCGCACGGACAGCACGGTCGCGGTGGGCCCGGCGCGGCCCGTGCTGGTGTGGCTCAACTCGCCGTCGAACCCGACCGGGCGCGTGCTGCCCGCCGAGCACCTGCGCAAGGTGGTCGAGTGGGGCCGCTCGTGCGGCGCGGTCGTGGTGTCCGACGAGTGCTACCTGACGCTCGGCTGGGAGTCGGAGCCCGTCTCGATACTTCACCCGTCCGTCTCCGGTGGTTCGCTCGACGGGCTGCTGGCCGTGCACTCGCTGTCGAAATCGTCGTGCCTGGCCGGGTATCGGGCGGGCTATGTGACGGGTGATCCCTCGTTGGTGTCGCGGCTGCTGGCGGTCCGCAAGCACGCCGGCATGATCGTTCCGCACCCGGTACAGGCCGCCATCACCGCCGCGCTGTCCGACGACACGCACGTCGCCGAGCAGAAGGCCAGGTACGCGGCCCGCCGCGCGGTCCTGCGGACGGCGCTGGAGGACGCGGGCTTCACCGTCGACCACTCCGAGGCTGGCCTGTACCTGTGGGCCACCCGCGGCGAGGACGCCTGGGCCACGGTCGACCGGCTCGCGGCCCGCGGCATCCTCGTGGCGCCGGGCACGTTCTACGGCCCCACCGGCGACAGGCACGTCCGCGTCGCCCTCACCGCGACCGACGAACGCGTCGAGGCGGCGGCGAAGCGGCTAGCCGAGTAGCTCCACCGCGCGGCGCTCGACCTCCTGGTAGGCCGGGTACCACTGCGCACGGGCGGCGGCCTGCCGGTTGCGTTCCCGCTCGACCAGCCGTCCGGCCACGAACGCCTCCGCCGGGCCGATCTCCCGCACTCCGCTCGACGTTCCGCCGCCGGTCACCAGCGACCGCACCCGGTCCTCCGCGACACACGCGTCCTGGTGCTCGCCGAGCACGTCCTGCAGCCGCTTGGTGGCCTTCACCAGCCGCTTCACCGGCTTGCCGCCCCCAGGGCCCGCCAGCTCCGCGGCGTACCGCAGCTTCTTGCCGCGGATCCGCAGCGCGTGCAGCACCTCGTCCTCGGGATCCTGGCCGGCCGCCCTGACCGCCTTGCGCAGCTTGCGGAACGGCTGCACGATCTCCGCGAGCAGGCCGGTCGCGGCCCGCGGCGCGACGTCGGTCTCCGCGAGAGCCGCCAGCAGCCGCTGGTACCGCTCACCGCGCAGTGTCCGGATCGCCCGCCGGCGCGCACGGCCGCGTTCGGCACGCAGCCCCTTGAGCAGGCGCTCGAACGCGATCATCTCCTCGCGCGCGAAGCCGTCGGTGTCGCCGCGGAACCGGTCGAGCAGCACGTCCAGATCCCGCAGCGGGCCGAGCTCGCCGAAGAACCAGCGCAGCTCCGCCAGGAGCGTGCCGCCGTCGTCGAACCGTGCGGCCTTCAGCACCGCGCGGATCCGCCGCACCGCCACCCGCAGCTGGTGCACGCCTTCCGGGTCGGCGCCCTCCAGGGCCACGGCTCCGTGGACGTGCAGCTCGTCAAGCTGTTCGGTGATCCATAGTCGCTGGGGCGTCTCGACGGCGGTCATCCGTCGACGTTAGTTCGCGTGCAAGGCCGCGTTCAACTCGACGCCGGCGCCGGATCGCTCGACGACCTCCACCACCCCGGTCGCGGAGTTCCGCCGGAACAGGAGGTTGTCCTGTCCGGACAGTTCACGGGCCTTGACCAGGCGCCCGTCCGGGAGGGTGAGCTTGGTGCCCGCCGTGACGTACAGGCCGGCCTCGACGACGCAGTTGTCGCCGAGCGAGATGCCGATGCCCGCGTTGGCCCCGATCAGGCAACCCTCGCCGAGGGAGATCGTCTCCTTGCCGCCGCCGGAGAGCGTGCCCATGATCGACGCGCCGCCGCCGACGTCCGACCCGTCGCCGACGGTCACGCCCGCGGAGATGCGGCCCTCGACCATCGACGCGCCGAGCGTGCCGGCGTTGTAGTTGACGAAGCCCTCGTGCATGACGGTGGTGCCGGTCGCGAGGTGCGCCCCGAGCCGCACCCGGTCCGCGTCGGCCACGCGAACCCCGGACGGCACCACGTAGTCGACCATGCGCGGGAACTTGTCGACGCCGAACACGGTGACCGCCCCACGCGCACGCAGGCGCAGCTGGGTGGCGGCGAAACCCTCGACCCGGCACGGCCCGTGGTTGGTCCACACGACGTTGGACAGCAGGCCGAAGATCCCGTCGAGGTTGGCGCCGTGCGGCGGGACGAGGCGGTTCGACAGCAGGTGCAGGCGCAGGTAGACGTCGTAGGCGTCCCGGGGCGGCTCGTCGAGGTCGGTGATGCCGACCCGCACGGCCACGACCTCGACGGCACGGTCGTCGTCGGGGCCGAGCAGCGCGGACACCCCCGCGCCGAGCTCGTCGGCGGCCGCCTGCTCGGACAGCCGTTGCGTGCCCGGCACGGCGTTGCCGTCCAGCTTGGGGTGCGGGAACCAGGTGTCGAGAACGGTGCCGTCGTCGGTGATCGTCGCGAGGCCGACGCCGGAAGCACCAGTGGTGTCTGCGCTTGTCACGGTCGCAACGGTAGCTTCCTTGGTGTGACCGTGAACCTGGACCTTGCCGGTGACCCGATCGAGCTGACCGCGACCCTTGTGGACATCCCGAGTGTGTCCGGCGACGAGGCCGAGATCGCCTCCGCCGTGGAGAACGCGCTCCACGCACAGGCGTCCCATCTGGAGGTTGCCCGTTCCGGCAACGCGGTGCTGGCCCGCTCGACGCTGGGCCGCCCGTCCCGGGTGATCATGGCCGGCCACCTCGACACGGTCCCGGTGAACGACAACCTGCCCCTAGGCCGCACCGAGGGGGTCCTCCACGGCCTCGGCACGGTCGACATGAAGAGCGGCGACGCGGTGATGCTGCACCTGGCCGCGACCCTGCCGGCACCCCGCCACGACGTGACGTTCGTGTTCTACGACTGCGAGGAGGTCGAGGCGTCCCGCAACGGCCTCGGCCGCATCGAGCGTGAGCTGCCGGAGTGGCTGCGCGGCGACCTGGCGATCGTGTGCGAGCCGTCGAACGCGGTGGTCGAGGCGGGCTGCCAGGGCACGATGCGGATCGAGGTACGCACGACGGGTCGGCGCGCCCACACGGCACGGGCGTGGATGGGCGAGAACGCGATCCACGCACTGGGCGACGCCCTGTCGGTGCTGGCCGGCTACGAGCCCCGCACGGTCGACATCGACGGTTGCCAGTACCGCGAGGGCCTGCAGGCGGTGCGGATCGCGGGCGGGGTGAGCGGCAACGTGGTGCCGGACGAGGCCGTGCTGACGGTCAACCACCGTTTCGCCCCGGACCGGTCGCCCTCGGACGCCGAGGCCCACCTGCGCGAGGTGTTCGAGGGCTACGACGTGACCGTCACCGACTCCGCGGCGGGCGCGCTCCCCGGCCTGACGGCCCCCGCGGCGGCCGAGCTGGTGACGGCGGCGGGCGGCACCCCGGTCGCCAAGCTGGGCTGGACGGACGTGGCCCGCTTCGCCGCCCTCGGCCTCCCGGCGGTGAACTTCGGCCCCGGCGACCCGACCCTGTGCCACACCCAGGAGGAGAACGTGCCGACCGCGGACATCGCCCGCTGCGTGGCGGTGCTGACCAACTTCCTCGGCTAGCCGCACACCGGCGACGGCGGCGGGGTGCCGGTCGCCGACGACGCCGTGTCGCCGTCGTCCTCCGGGTAGCCGAAGTGCGAGGAGTCGCGGTCGGCGCCGACCGTGAGGTACAGGTACGCCGAGTTCCCGGGGAGCGGGACGTCCGCGGCCACGGCTTCGGCGAACCCACCCAGCTCGGCGGGTCCCGCCTTCGTCGCGACGACGGTGCCCACCAGCTCCACCGGCGTCAGCGCGGAGAGGCCCCACTCACCGGCCGCGGTCTGCTCACAGCCGCCATAGGGTGCCGGTCGGCTGGTCACCGTCGTGCCATCCGGCGGCGTCCGCCACTCGAACCCGTCCCGCAGGCGGACGGACACGACCGACCGCGCCGCCTCCTTCGCGCAGACCCCCACGGTCAGCGTCGCCGTCTCGCCGACCGCCGGCGGGTGGGACAGCGTCGCGACCACCGCGTAGTTGGACCCGAACTCCCCTTGAGCGAACGGCGCCTCGCAGGCGGAGGCCGGGGGATTCGCCGGCCTCCCGCCACACGCAGAGACCATGACCAACATCACAACCACCCACAGCGCCCGCATGCCACCTACACGGAACCTCCCACGGCAGTGGTTGCACGCCAGGGACTGTCGGTGGGGTGGGGCACCCTGTCCGCCATGACGCCACCACGTACGAAAGCCGCCCTGGTCGCCGCCGTCGAGCGGGGCGAGACCTTCACCTACCTGCCGTTCCACGGGCACGCGCCCGAGCGGGACGGGTCGGCCGGGCCGGGTTGCCTGAGCCAGTGGTGGCCGGCGCCGTTCACCGTGGACGGCAACACGTTCGCCACCGCCGAGCACTACATGATGTGGCGCAAGGCCACCATGTTCGGCGACCCCGAGACGGCGGGCGAGATCCTCGCCGCCGGCACGCCCAGGGCGGCCAAGGCGCTGGGCCGGCGGGCACGGAACTTCGACCAGGCCGCCTGGGCGGCCGCCCGCTACGAGATCGTCGTCGCCGCCGGCACGCACAAGTTCGGCCAGCACGAGGACCTACGCGCGTTCCTGCACGGCACCGGTGAACACGTGCTGGTCGAGGCCAGCCCGCGCGACCGGATCTGGGGTGTCGGGCTGGGCAGGAACAACCCGGCGGCGCACGACCCCGCCCAGTGGCGCGGACTTAACCTTCTGGGCTTCGCCCTGTGCGACGTTCGTGACGTTCTGGCCAGGGCAACCGCATAAACTCGCGCCAATGACGACTCAGCAGGAGGACAACGAGCACCCGGCGGAGAAGCAGCGCGGCCCGGTCGTGCTGCGCAGGTCGCGGCGCGTCGAGTCCACCACCACCGACGAGCGGCTGCTCGACTCCCGCGGCCCCGCGGACTGGGTGCACACCGACCCGTGGCGCGTGCTGCGCATCCAGGCCGAGTTCGTCGAGGGGTTCGGGGCGCTGGCCGAGGTGCCGCGTGCCGTCACCGTGTTCGGGTCCGCCCGCACGCCACGTGACCACCCGGAGTACAAGCTGGGCATCGAGATCGGCGCGGCGCTCGCCAAGGCCGGTTACGCGGCCATCACCGGCGGGGGTCCCGGCTCGATGGAGGCCGTCAACCGCGGGTGCTCCGAGGCCGGCGGGCTGTCGGTCGGCCTGGGCATCGAGCTGCCGTGCGAGCAGGGCATCAACCCGTGGGTCGACCTCGGCGTCAACTTCCGGTACTTCTTCGCCCGCAAGACGATGTTCATCAAGTACGCGCAGGCGTTCATCTGCCTGCCCGGCGGCTTCGGCACGCTCGACGAGCTGTTCGAGGCGCTGACCCTGGTGCAGACCAAGAAGGTCACGAAGTTCCCGGTCGTCCTGTTCGGACGCTCCTACTGGGACGGTCTGTACCAGTGGCTGCGGGACACCGTCCGCGCGGAGGGCAAGATCGGGGACAAGGACGTCGCGTTGCTGCACCTCACCGACGACATCGACGACGCGGTCCGCGTGGTCGAGGAGGCGTATCAGGCCTGGGAGGAAACGCACTAGCCGCCGCCGCTCCGGAGTCTTCCGTCCCAGCTCAGAGCGGGTCCCAGGTTTCCTCGACATCACCAATTGTGACCTCGGTGTATCGGAGCGCAGTTTCCCCCGGTGCCCGTGGCACGCTGGGTCGGTGAGCACACTTCGCTTCGGCGGCCGTGAGGTCCCCCAGGACCGCGCACTGGTGATGGCGATCGTCAACCGCACCAGGGACTCCTTCTATGACCGTGGCGCGACCTTCGAGGAGCGGGAGGCCCTCGCCGCGGTCGACCGGATGGTCGCCGAGGGCGCCGACATGGTCGACATCGGCGGCGTGCGCGCCGGCGCGCACGGTGAACGGGTCGACACGAGCGAGGAGATCCGGCGCGTCGTCCCGTTCGTCGCGAAGGTCCGGGAACGGCACCCGGACGTCGTGATCAGCGTGGACACCTGGCGGCACGAGGTGGGCCGCGAGGCCTGCCTCGCCGGCGCGGACCTGATCAACGACACCTGGGCCGGCGCGGACTCCCGCCTGGCCGAGGTCGCCGCGGAGTTCGGCGTCGGCATGGTGTGCTCACACACCGGGGGCGCCACGCCCCGAACCGATCCGCACCGCGTCCGGTACCTGGACGTGGTCGCCGAGGTCGTTGCCGAGCTGGTCGCCCACGCGGAGCGCATGGTCGCACTGGGCGTGCCGGCGGACGGGATCCTGATCGACCCGACGCACGACTTCGGCAAGAACACCTGGCACGGCCTCGAGCTGCTGCGGCGGCTCGACGAGCTCGTGGGCACCGGCTGGCCGGTGCTGATGGCGTTGTCCAACAAGGACTTCATCGGTGAGACGCTCGGCGCGGCGGTGACCGACCGAGTGGACGGCACCCTCGCGGCGACGTCCGTCGCGGCGATGACAGGCGCGCGGGTGTTCCGCGCGCACGAGGTGGCCAGAACCAGGAAGGTGGTCGAGATGGTGGCGAGTATCCGGGGCACCCGCCCGCCAGCCCGATGCCTGAGGGCGTTGGCGTGATGCAGGCGGACGCGCGCACGTGGTTCGCGGAGCGGACCTGGCAGAGTCCGAAATGGACAGTGGGCGACCTGCTGCGGGCGAAGGGTTCCCGCACGGTCAGTGTCGTGCTGCCGGCACTGAACGAGGAGGCCACGGTCGGCGACGTGATCGCGTCGGTCCGGCCGCTCCTCGGTGACCTCGTCGACGAGCTGGTGGTCCTCGACTCCGGTTCGACGGACCGGACGGTCGAGGTGTCACTCGCGGCCGGTGCGAAGGTGGTGCGGCGCGACGAGGTGCTGCCCGACCTGGAACCCGTGCCCGGCAAGGGCGAGGTGCTGTGGCGGTCGCTGGCCGCGACGACCGGCGACCTGCTGGTGTTCCTCGACTCCGACCTCATCGACCCGGACCCGCAGTTCGTGCCGCGGCTCCTGGGGCCGATGCTGCTGGAGCCGGACGTGCACCTGGTCAAGGGCTTCTACCGGCGCCCGCTGACGTCCGAGGGCGCCTCGGGCGCGGGCGGCGGACGGGTGACCGAGCTGATGGCCCGGCCGCTGCTGTCGACGTTGCGGCCGGAGCTGACCGGCGTGATCCAGCCGCTGGGCGGCGAGTACGCGGGGACCCGGGAACTGCTGGAGGCCGTGCCGTTCGCGTCCGGTTACGGGGTGGAGATCGGGCTCCTGCTCGACGCGCACTCGATCGTGGGGCTGAACGGGATCGCGCAGGTCAACCTGGGCGTGCGGCGGCACCGCAACCAGCAGTTGCTGGCGCTGGGGCTGATGGCGCGGCAGATCCTGGGAACGGCGCTGTCGCGGTGCGGGATGCTGCCGTCGCACGCGGGTGAGCTGACGCAGTTCGTGCAGGTGGCCGGCGAGTGGCTGCCGGACACCGCCGGAGTGCACGTCGCGGACCGGCCACCCATGCGTGAGCTGCTCGTGCGGTAGTGCACTGGGTGTCGGTGGGTTGTGCCATCCTGCTGACGTGACCACAGCGCTGATCTATCTGGTCGTCATGATGCTCGTGGCGGCCGTGATCTTCCTGTTGGCCTCGGTCGTGTTCGGGCGGGGCGAGGAGCTGCCGGCATTGCCGCCGGGGGCCTCGCCCACCCGCCTGCCCTCGGCCGGGGTCACGGGGGAAGACGTCCGCAACGTCCGGTTCCAGCTGGTCGTGCGCGGCTACAAGATGTCCGAGGTCGACTGGGTCCTGCGCCGGGTGGGCGGGGAGCTGGAGGACCTGCGGGCCGAGGTGGACGAGCTACGCGAGCGCCTGGCGTCGGCTCCTTCGGCCTCGGCGTCGTCGTCATCTTCTGCCTCGTCGTCGTCCTCGTCGTCGTCCGAGCAGACATGACGGCCGCACTGCCCGGTGCGGACGGCGTGCCACGGTGCCCGTGGGGCAACTCGACCGAGGACTACGCCGCGTACCACGACGAGGAGTGGGGCGTCCCGCTGCGCGGCGAGTCGGCGCTCTACGAGCGGCTGTCGCTGGAGGCGTTCCAGTCGGGGCTGTCGTGGCTGACGATCCTGCGCAAACGGGAGGCGTTCCGCCGCGCGTTCGTGGGCTTCGAGCCGAAGAAGGTGGCGGAGTTCGACGAGCACGACGTCGAACGGCTGATGAACGACGTCTCGATCGTCCGCAACAGGGCCAAGGTCGAGGCCACGATCCGCAACGCCCGTGCGATCGCCGAGCTGGACGTGCCACTGGACGACCTGCTGTGGTCCTTCGCCCCGGCCCCGTCGAGGCGCAAGCGCCCGAACCTGACCTCGGAGATCCCCGCCATCACCCCGGAGTCCAAGGCGATGGCGAAGGAGCTGAAGAAGAAGGGCTTCGCGTTCGTCGGCCCCACCACCGCCTACGCACTGATGCAGGCGACAGGCATGGTGGACGACCACCTGGCCACCTGCTGGCGCGCGAAGGGCTGAGCTAACGAGCCAGTGGCGTCGCCTGCTGGGTCGCGGCGGCCAGCTGGCGGAACTCCGCCTTCGAGGCGCTGCCCGTGATCAGCACGACGGTCCCGTCCAGTGACCGCACCCAGGCCGGCTCGTCGCGGCGGCCCGGGTAGCTGGTCCAGGTCACGCCGTCTACCTCGACCGAGCCGTTCGGCGCCGGCGCCTCGGCCTGCCCGAGCTCCGTCACGAGCACGTCCGGCGCCTTCCCACCCGACTGGCTGAGCTGCACGAACGCCCCGGACGAGGTGATCCACCCCACCCGCACCACGACGTTGCCCGACGCGCCGGAACCCACCGCCGACGTGCTGGCCGAGTTCGCGCGCCACCCCTTCGGCACCGCCGGCTCCCGCACGGGAAACGCCACCGACCGCGCCGCCCGTGTCAGCTGGCCCGCCGCGTCGGCGGACGGGACCGACGACGGGTCGACCGCGGGCCCGCCGGGGCTGAACGAGCAGCCGCCGTAGAACGCCATGACCACGCCGATGATCGCCACGAGCACGACCACGGCACCGACGATGTCACGCATCCGCAGGCCGGCTCGCCCGGGACGTCCTCCCTCAGTCACGCGAGCCATGGTCGCAAACCGGTCGAGACCACTCTCACTCCGCTCGACATGCCGCGATCTGCGAGGATCGGAGTGTCCGTTTGGCAGGCGAACACACCCGGGAGGCGACATGACGACGACCCAGGACCGCCGGCCGGAAGAGCCGGACCGCAACCTCGCTCTGGAGCTGGTCAGGGTCACGGAGGCCGCCGCCATGGCCGCGGGCCGGTGGGTCGGCCGCGGCGACAAGAACGGCGGCGACGGCGCGGCGGTCGACGCCATGCGCAAGCTCATCGGCACCGTCTCGATGCGTGGCGTCGTGGTCATCGGCGAGGGCGAGAAGGACCAGGCGCCCATGCTGTACAACGGCGAGCACGTCGGCAACGGCGAGGGTCCCGAGTGCGACGTCGCCGTCGACCCGATCGACGGCACGACCCTGATGGCCAAGGGCATGCCCAACGCGATCGCGGTCCTCGCGGCCACCGAGCGCGGCGCCATGTTCGACCCGTCCGCCGTGTTCTACATGGAGAAGCTCGCGGTCGGCCCCGAGGCGGCCGACGTCATCGACATCACCGCGCCGGTCGCCGAGAACATCCGGCGCGTCGCGAAGGCCAAGCAGACCGACGTGTCCGACGTGACCGTCTGCATCCTCGACCGTGCCCGGCATTCCGACCTGGTCAAGAACGTCCGCGGGGCCGGCGCGCGCATCCACTTCATCTCCGACGGCGACGTCGCCGGGGCCATCTCCGCGGCCCGTCCGAACACCGGCGTGGACATGCTGATCGGCATCGGCGGCACCCCTGAGGGCATCATCGCGGCGTGCGCGCTCAAGTGCATGGGCGGCGCGATCCAGGGGCGTCTGTGGCCCCGCGACGAGGAGGAACGCGAGAAGGCCATCGACGCGGGCCACGACCTGGAACGCGTGCTGACCACCAACGACCTGGTGAGCGGCGACAACGCGTTCTTCTGCGCGACCGGCGTCACCGACGGCGACCTGCTGCGTGGCGTGCACTACCGCAGCGGCGGCTGCACCACCCAGTCCATCGTGATGCGCTCCAAGTCCGGCACGGTCCGCATGATCGACGGCTTCCACCGCCTGGAGAAGCTGCGCCGGTACTCCACGGTGGACTTCGACCGGCTGTCGGAGGCCCAGGCACAGGACCAGATCCCGCCGCTGCCGTAATCCGACAATCCAGTAACGGTTGGATCAACGGCACAACGTCGACGGGGGTGATGGCGTCTTCACCGGTATGCGCCCCAGACTTCTGGTGGGACTCACCCTGCTCAGCATCGGGCTGCTCGCCGCGTGCGGCAGCGAGGACTCTGCCGCACCGGGTCCGGCACGACCGGACCCGACCGCCACGTCCACCTCGACGTCGGCGCCCACCACGCCGCCCTCGGAAGAGGTGAAGCTGCCGCCGCTCCCCGAGGTGGCGGCCGCCAACGAGACGATCGTGAAGACCACGCCCCCGCCACCCCCACCGCCGACCGGCGTGCCGTGCGGGGCCGGGGTCGACGCGTGTGTGGACCTGTCGGCCAACCAGTCGTGGCTGCTCAGGGACGGGGCCGTCGTGCTCGGCCCGGTCCCGATCACGTCCGGCCGCGCAGGCTACCGGACCCCGCCCGGAATGTTCTCGGTGCAGTGGAAGGACATCGACCACAAGTCGCACGAGTTCAACGAGGCACCGATGCCGTTCTCGGTGTTCTTCAACGGGGGCATCGCGTTCCACCAGGGCAGCCTGAGCGCGGAGTCACACGGCTGCATCCACCTGTCCCGGTCCGCGGCCGAGACCTTCTTCAACGGCCTGTCCGTGGGCGACAAGGTGCAGGTCGTCCAGTAGGCATGCAACCCCCGCCGCGGTGACGTCGTGGGTAGGGGGCATGAGACGCGAACTTGCCGGCCTGGCTCTGCTGGCGGTGGCGGCGTTGTCGGGCTGCGCGGCACAAGCCGTCGCCGGCCCGGCCCCCACCTCGCACGAAAGTCCCATTGGCGCGCCCGGGGGCCCCCCGGTTTCCACGTTACCGGGGAGCACCGACAATTCCGTGCCGGAGACGTCCGAGCCGCCACCGCCGCCACCACCGTGCGGGCCGGAGATCCGGGCGTGCGTGAGCCTGTCGACGAAGCAGGCGTGGCTGATGACGAACGGCGTCGTCGACCTCGGCCCGGTCCCGATCACCCACGGCGGCACGACGAACCCGACCCCGACCGGCACCTGGCCGGTCGCGTGGAAGGACCAGGAGCACACCAGCAGCATCTACGGCGACCCGATGCCGTTCTCGGTCTTCTTCGCCCCCGGCGGCATCGCCTTCCACGAGGGCCGCCTGGACGAGGACTCCCACGGCTGCATCCGCCTCGACATGGCCGACGCGCAGACGTTCTTCAACACCCTGCAGCTCGGCCAACTCGTCCAGATCGTGCCCTGAGGAGGACCCGGCCGGCTTCGGGTTCGTCGCCGGGAGGCGAACTAGTGTCCCGCGCCGGAAGTCAGGCAACTAATTCGGCGGCCCAGCTTCCTGCTGGCGGCGTTGCCGGTTCGCCCAAGTACGACCCAGTACGACCCAGTACGAGGGCGAACCGGCGTCTTGCCAGCAGAAACCTGGATCCACCGACTTAATCACCGCATTCCCGGCGCGGGACACTAGCTGACGTCGCTGGAGTGTCCCGGGAACAGGTGCGCCTCCGGGTTCAGCGCCACGGCGATGTTGTTCACGGCCGTCGCCGCCTCGCCGAAGCCGGTCGCGATCAGCTTCACCTTGCCCGGGTACGCCGCGATGTCACCGGCCGCGTAGATCCGGTCCCGAGCGGTCCTCATCGTCGTGTCCACCGCGACGGCCCGGCGCACGATCTCCAGCCCCCACGACTCGATCGGCCCGAGGTCCGCGGTGAAGCCCAGGGCGGCCACGACCGTCTGCGCCGGCAGCACCACCGGCGACGGGTCCGACGCGACGGCCAGCTCGACCTCGGCGACGCGCTCCTCCCCACGCACCGACACCACCTGCGCGTCGGTGATGATCGGCACGCCCAGCTCCCGCACCTGCCGCACGGTCGCGGCGAACGCCCGGAACTTGTTGCGCCGGTGGACGAGCGTCACCGACCGCGCGATCGGGTGCAGCGACAGCGCCCAGTCGAACGCCGAGTCGCCGCCGCCTACGACCACCACGTCCTGGTCCCGGTGCTCCTCGAGCGACGGCACGAAGTTCACGACGCCGCGCCCGAACCACCCCTCACCGGCCGGCAGGGGCCGCGGCGTGAACTCACCCATGCCCGCGGTGATCAGGATGGCGCTGGCCCGGATGACCGCACCGTCGTCGAGGCCGACGTCGAAACCGCCGTCGGCCGAGGAGGTCACGGTGCGGGCCTTGCGTCCCAGCAGGTACGTCGGCTTGAACTGGTCCGCCTGCTCGACCAGCCGGGCGACCAGGTCGCGGCCGATGATCGACGGGAAGCCGGCCACGTCGAAGATCTGCTTCTCCGGGTACATGGCCGTCACCTGCCCGCCGGCCTCCGGCAGCGAGTCGACGATCGCGATCGACATCTCGCGGAAGCCCGCGTAGTACGCGGCGAACAGCCCGGTCGGACCGGCGCCCACGATCAGCAGGTCGACTTCGGACGGGGTCTCGACGCTCATAGACGCACCTGCCGTGGTGGAGGGAACGTGTCCGGCAACACCACAAGCTACCGGGGCGAGCGGCGCGATGGGCGACCAAACTGGTTACATGACCGAGAATCAGTTCAGGATCGAGCACGACACGATGGGAGAGGTGAAAGTCCCGGCCGAGGCGCTCTGGCGGGCCCAGACGCAGCGCGCCGTCGAGAACTTCCCCATCTCCGGCCGCGGCCTCGAACGCGCCCAGATCCGTGCGCTCGGCCTGCTCAAGAGCGCCGCCGCGCGGGTCAACGAGCGGCTCGGGGTGCTCGACGCCGACCTCGCGAAGGCCATCGCGGGCGCCGCCGACGAGGTCGCCGAGGGCAAGCACGACGAGCACTTCCCCATCGACGTGTTCCAGACGGGCTCGGGCACGTCGTCGAACATGAACGCCAACGAGGTCATCGCGACCCTGGCGAGCAAGGCCCTCGGCCGGGACGTGCACCCGAACGACCACGTCAACGCGTCACAGTCGTCCAACGACACGTTCCCGACGACCATCCACGTCGCCGCGACCGAGGCCGTGGTCCGCGATGTCATCCCGGCGCTGGAGCACCTTGCCACCACCATCGAGGGCCGCGCCGCCGAGTGGGCGGACCTGGTGAAGTCCGGCCGCACGCACCTGATGGACGCGGTCCCGGTGACGCTGGGTCAGGAGGCCGGCGCGTGGGCCGCGCAGGTCCGCTACGGCGTCGAGCGCCTTGCCGGCACCCTGCCGAGGCTGGGTGAGCTGCCGATCGGCGGCACCGCGGTGGGCAGCGGCCTGAACGCGCCGGACGGCTTCGGCGCGGCCGTGTCCGCCGAGCTGGCGTCGCTGACCGGCCTGCCGCTGACCGAGGCCCGCGACCACTTCGAGGCGCAGGCGTCCCAGGACGGGGTCGTGGAGGTGTCGGGCCAGCTCAGGGCGGTCGCGGTGAGCCTTTTCAAGATCGCGAACGACGTCCGCTGGCTGGGCTCGGGACCACGCACCGGCCTGGGCGAGCTGGCGCTGCCGGACCTGCAGCCCGGGTCGTCGATCATGCCCGGCAAGGTGAACCCGGTGATCCCCGAGGCCACGATGATGGTCGTCGCGCAGGTCATCGGCAACGACGCGGCGGTCGCGTTCGCCGGCTCGCAGGGCAACTTCCAGCTGAACGTGATGCTGCCGGTCATGGCACGCAACGTGCTGGAGTCCGCGCGGTTGCTCTCCGCGGTCGCGAAGCTGTTGGCGGACAAGGTGTTCGCCGGCGTCGTGGCCAACGCGGACCGGATGCGGGAGCTGGCGGAGTCGTCGCCGTCGATCGTCACGCCGCTCAACCGGTACCTCGGCTACGAGGAGGCGGCGTCGATCGCCAAGCAGTCGCTCAAGGAACGCAGGACCATCCGCGAGGTGGTCCTCGAACGCGGCCACGTGACGGACGGCAAGCTCACCGAGGCACAGCTGGACGAGGCACTGGACGTCCTGCGCATGGCCCGCGGCGGCTGACCTGCTCGAATGACCACCTGTGGTCAAGAAGAGGGATCCTGCCCCACGGCTGTTCTCCGCAGGCCCAGCGCGCAGCCGGCCGCGACGACGGCCGTGCCGGCGGTGGCCAGGAACGTCAGCGGTTGGCGACCCAGCAGCACCGCGGCGACCAGGCCGGCGACCGGCATGAGCCCCGCCAGCACGCCGGCACGGTCCGCGCCCAGGACCGAGACCCCGGTGTACCAGAACGCGAACCCGACGGTCGTGACCAGCACGCCGAGCACCACGATCGCCGCCCATTCGGTGGGTGTCGGCGCCGGCCAGGCCGCGGCACCGTCCCACGCGGTCGCCAGCGCCGCCCCGCCCACCGCCGCGAACACGCACGACCACATCGACGCCGCCACCGCGCCCAGCCGTGCGACGACCCCCACTCCACCGAGCGTGAACGCCGACTCGCAGACCAGGACCACCAACCCCAGCGCCAGCCCCGGCCCGTGCCACGACCCGCCGCCGCTCAGCACCACCACCCCCAGTCCCACGAGCACCGCCCCGGCCACGGCGAACGCCGACGGGCGGTGACCCCGCAGCACCGGCGCGACGATCGCCAGCACCAGCGGTGACGCGCCGAGCATGGCCGCGACGAACCCCGGCGTGGCATACCGCTGGCCGACGAGGATCGCCGCGTTGAAGCCGAGCATGCCGAGTCCGACCATGAAGCCCAGCCCGACCAGGTCCTTCGCCGCCGGTACCGGCACGGGGCGGCCACCGGCCAGCAGCCAGACCAGCAGGCACACCGCGCCGATGGCGTACCTGACGGCCTGCGCGCCGAGCACCGGATAGCCGTCCAGCATGCCGGTCACCGGCACCGAGAGCCCGACCAGCGTCGTCGCGGTCGCGGCCATCGCCATGGCGTGGGTCGTCTTCTGGGTCGCGATCAGTTGCACCGGAACACCCTCGCCGGTCAAGTGGTCCATACGTAAGCTCCACCTTGATGCCTGACAACTGGACCACTTTGCGTGAGCTGCTCCTTCCCGCCGTCTCCGCGGGCGGCCGTGGCCGGACCGTCGAGTCCGCCCTCCGCACCGCGATCCGCGACGGTCAGCTGACGCCTGGCCTGCGGTTGCCGTCCAGCCGGGACCTGGCCGCGCAGCTTGGCGTGGCCCGCGGCACGGTGACCGCCGCGTACGGCCAGCTCACGGCCGAGGGCTACCTGACGGCACGGCGCGGCTCCGGCACGTCAGTGGCGGCCACGCTCGCCGGCCCGGCGGGCACCGCCGGGCCGCTCCCGGCGGCCACGCGGTGGCGGTACGACCTACGCCCCGGGCTGCCGGCGCTGAGCGAGTTCCCGCGCGCCGAGTGGCTGTCGATGACGCGAGCGGCGCTGGCCGAGTTGCCCGACGAGACGCTCGGCTACCCGGACCCCGCCGGCCTGCCCGAGCTGCGGACCGAGCTGACCGCGTACCTGGGCCGCGTCCGCGCGGTGACGGCCGAGAACATGGTGATCACCCACGGCACGGCCGAAGGGCTGGCGCTGCTGGCGGCGGTGTTGCGCGCACACGGCCACACGACGCTCGGCGTGGAGGACCCCGGCCATCCGGGCCAGCTGGACCTGTTGCGGGAGCACGGTCTGACGCCGGTCCCGGTACCGGTGGACCACGACGGTCTCGTGCCGTCCGCGCTACCCGCGTCGGTGCGGGCGGTGCTGGTGACGGCCGCACACCAGTTCCCGCTCGGCACGGTCCTGCACCCCTCCCGCCGGCACGCTCTGCTGGCGTGGGCACGTTCCCGTGACGGCCTGATCATCGAGGACGACTACGACGCCGAGCACCGGTACGACCGTCCCGCGCTGCGTGCCATGCAGGGGATGGACCCGCGGCGGGTGGTGTACCTGGGGAGCGTGAGCAAGACCCTCGCGCCGGCGCTGCGACTGGGATGGCTGGTGCAGCCGCCGTTCCTGTTCGACAGCACGGTGCGACGGAAGCGCCTGACGGATCTGGGGTGCTCCCCCTTGCCGCAGGCGGCGTTCGCGAGGTTGTTGCGTGGCGGTGGCTACGACCGGCACCTGCGCCGCACCCGCGCCTCCTACCGTCGCCGCCGGGACGCGCTGCTGTCCGCGGCGGCGGAGCTTCTCCCGTCGTGGCAACCGATCGGGGTGGCGGCCGGCCTGCACGTGGTGCTGCGCCTGCCTGACTCGCTGGACGACTCCGTTGTGTCCCAACGACTGGCGGAGCACGGCATCCACGTGCCGGCCCTGTCCGAGTACTCCCGGCTGGGCACCTACCCGGGCCTGGTGATCGGCTACGCGGCCACCACCCCCGACCGGTTACGTGACGCGGTAAGGGAAATCGCCGCTATCGCGGGATGAGGTGCGCGACGGCGCAGCTGATGTTGTCCGGCCCGCCCGCCGCGTTGGCGAGGGCGACGAGCCGGTCGACGGCTTGCTGGGGTTCCTCCGTCGCGAGCACCTCCTTGACCGTGTCGATGTCGACCACCGTGTGCAACCCGTCGGAGGAAAGCAGGTAACGGTCGCCGATCCGCCCGTCCCGCACCTCGACCCCCGGGCTCGCCTCACCGGTGAGGGCCCTGGAGAGCAGGGCCCGGTCGGGGTGCGAGGCGGCCTCCGCGGTCGTCAGCTTTCCCTCGTCCACCATGGACTGGACGAGCGTGTCGTCGTGGGTGATCTGGAAGAGCTCCTCGTCCCTGAGCAGATAGGCCCGCGAGTCCCCGATGTGCACGAGGCCGAGCCGCGACCCGGACCACAGGAGCGCGGTCAGGGTGGTGCCGCTGCCTGCCATGTCCCGCACGGCGTTCCCGGCGAGCTGGGCGGCATCGTCCATGGCGTCGTCCATGGCGTTGAGAAGGTCGCCCACACCCACCTGCTGGAGCGCGGAGACGGCGGCCTGGCTGGCGGCGTCCCCCCGCTCCCCGAACCCGTCGGCGACGGCGAGCAGCTGCTCTCCCGCGTAGGCGAAGTCCTGGTTGGCGGGACGCACGAGACCCCGGTCGGTGCGCACGGCGTACTTGACGGCGAGTACAGCGGACATGACAGTGTCCTTTCCGGACAGATACTCGACGAGGTCGGCCGCGAGCCGCCGCTTGGCATCGGTGTCGGCCTCGACACGTCGCCAGTGGTCCCGAACCGCGTCGGCGGCCTCGGCGGCCGGTAGCTCGACGACGGACCGGATCTCGGCGAGCGGCATTCCCACGCGCCGCAACCAGGCGACCAACCGGGCGCGTTCGAGCTGGCCGGGCGCGTACCGTCGGTACCCGTTGCCCGGGTCGACCACGACCGGCCGGAGCAGCCCCAGCTCGTCGTAGAGCCGCAGTGCCTTGGCCGACAGGCGGGACGCCCTCGAGAACTCCCCGATGGTGAGCAGCTCCACGACCCCTCCCTCGTTCTGACGACACCCACGTTGGCCCTTGCCCCTTGGTGAAGGTCAACACCTCGCTCCGGCACGTGTCGCGAGGGCGTCGGTCGTCCGGTCTCCAGCGATTGTCGGTGGTCGGGTGCATGATGGCTGACGTGCTGATGAACGACGTGGTCACCACCTCCTCGGTGGTCTCCGCGACCCGCTCGAGGTTGGCCAAGGTGGACGCCCTGGCCGACCTGCTCCGCCGTGCGGGCGATCAGGTGCGGACCGTCGTGGCGTTCCTGGCCGGCACGCCGCTCCAGGGTCGCATCGGCGCCGGCTGGCGCACGCTGGTCAACCTGCGGACCGCGCCGGCCGACGAGCCGTCGCTCACCGTCGCGGAGGTCGACCGTACCTTCGACGAGGTGGCCGTGACCAGCGGAAAGGGGTCTGCCGGCCGCCGCAACGAGCTGCTCAGCGCCCTGTTCGCGCGGGCAACGAAGGCCGAGCAGGACTTCGTCCTCCGCCTGCTCACGGGCGAGCTCCGGCAGGGCGCCCTGGAGGGCGTCATGCTCGACGCGATCGCGAAGGCGAGCGACGTCGACAAGGAGACGGTCCGGCGCGCGTTCATGCTCTCCGGCCGATTACCGGACACCGCGGCGACCGCCATGGCCGGCGGCGCGGCGGCCCTGAACACGTTCGGACTACAGCTCGGCCGTCCCATCCGGCCGATGCTGGCCTCGCCGGCGGACGACCTCGAAGAGGCGCTCGCGGGCGGACCGAGCGTGGTCGAGTACAAACTCGACGGCGCCCGCATCCAGGTGCACAAGGACGGCGACGACGTCCACGTCTACACGCGCACCCTGCGGGAGATCACCGGCTCGGTGCCCGAGCTGGTCGAACTCGTGCGAGGCCTGCCCGCCGACAAGGTGGTGCTCGACGGCGAGACCCTGGCACTGAACGACGACGGCCGGCCGCGGCCGTTCCAGGAGACCATGAGCCGCTTCGGCGCGACGAGCGAACGCGAGCTGCTGCTGTCGCCGTACTTCTTCGACTGCATGCACCTCGACGGCACGGACCTGATCGACGCGCCCCTGCGGGAACGCAACGCCGCGCTCCACAGGGCGGTGGGCGACCTGGTGATCCCCGGGGCGCTGGAACCGTCCCAGGAGGACGCCGACCGGATACTGGCCGACGCGCTGCGCCACGGACACGAGGGCGTGGTGGTGAAGTCGCTCGACTCGACCTACCAGGCGGGTCGGCGCGGCAAGTCGTGGCGCAAGGTCAAGCCGGTGCACACGCTCGACCTGGTGGTGCTGGCCGCGGAGTGGGGCCACGGCCGGCGCACGGGCTACCTGTCGAACCTGCACCTGGGCGCCCGCGACCCGGACGGCGGCCCCCCGGTGATGGTGGGCAAGACGTTCAAGGGCCTGACCGACGAGCTACTGGCGTGGCAGACCACCGAGTTCCCGAGACACGAGGACCACCGCGACGACTGGACCGTCCACCTGAAACCCCACCTGGTGGTGGAGATCGCCCTGGACGGCGTGCAGGTCAGCACCCGCTACGCCGGCGGCGTGGCGCTCCGCTTCGCCCGCGTGGTCCGGTACCGCCCGGACAAGGAACCGCCGGAAGCCGACACGATCGACACCGTCCGCGCCATGCTCCCCGGCGGGTCGCCGCCCGCGTGAAAGTGCTCGGACACGGCTGCGGCCCGGGCTCGTCGCCGCCGCTCCCGGGGAGAACGGCGGCGACAACCGGGACTTCCTCCGCGCCGTCGCGAGGCACACCTCGTCGCGTCCGAGCTGGACATGACGCCGGCGTCGTCCGGGATCCGTAGTCTGTGACAACGTGCGCTTCTACTCCGACACGCTGCCCGGCCACGACCTGACCTACGACGACGTCTTCCTGATGCCCAACCGCTCGGCGGTGACGTCCCGGTTCGATGTCGACCTGGCCACCTCGGACGGTACCGGCGCGACCATTCCGGTGGTCGTCGCGAACATGACGGCCGTCGCGGGCCGCCGGATGGCCGAGACCATGGCCCGGCGCGGCGGGCTCGTCGTGCTGCCCCAGGACGTCGACCCGGCCGCGGTGCGGGACATCGTCGCCTGGGTCAAGTCACGGCACCCCGTCTGGGACACCCCGCTGACCCTCACCGCAGGCGACGCGGTGGCCGACGCCATCAACCTGCTGCCGAAACGCGCGCACGGCGCGGTCGTCCTCGTCGACGCGAACGCCCGCCCGGTGGGTGTCGTCGGCGAGGCCGCATGCGCCGGCGTCGACCGGTTCACCAGGCTGGGCGAGGTCGCCGACCCGGACGTGCTCACCATGCCGCTCACCGCCGCGCCCCGCGAGGTGTTCGACCAGCTGCACGGCCGCAGCGCCCGCATCGCTCTCGGCGTCGACGAGGACGGCAGGCTGGCCGGCGTCCTCACCGAGGTCGCCGCCCTGCGTGCCGAGCTGTACCGCCCGGCCCTCGACGACAAGGCCCGCCTCCGGGTGGCGGCCGCGATCGGCGTGAACGGCGACGTCGCCGCCAAGGCCGCCGCCCTGCTCGACGCCGAGGTGGACACCCTCGTGGTCGACACCGCCCACGGCCACCAGGAGAAGATGATCACGGCCCTGAAGGCCGTCCGCGCGGCCGCCGACTCCGTGGACCGGCCCGTCACCGTCGTGGCGGGGAACGTCGTCACCGCCGAGGGCACCCGTGACCTGGTCGAGGCCGGCGCGGACGTGGTCAAGGTCGGCGTGGGCCCCGGCGCCATGTGCACCACCCGCATGATGACCGGCGTTGGGCGGCCGCAGTTCTCGGCCTTGGTGGAGTGCGCGCAGGCGGCCCGCGAGCTGGGCGCCCGCGTCTGGGCCGACGGCGGCGTCCGCCACCCCCGCGACGTGGCGCTGGCACTGGCGGCCGGCGCGTCGAGCGTCATGGTCGGCTCCTGGTTCGCCGGCACGTACGAGTCCCCCGGTGACCTGCTCCGCGACGAGCAGGGCCACGCGTACAAGGAGTCGTTCGGCATGGCGTCGAAGCGTGCCGTCACGGCCCGCACCCGTGCGGACAGCGCGTTCGACCGCGCACGCAAGGCCCTGTTCGAGGAGGGCATCTCGACGTCCCGCATGCGCCTGAACCCGGCCGCCCCCAGCGTGGAGGACCTGCTGGACGCCATCTGCTCCGGCGTCCGCTCGGCCTGCACCTACACGGGCGCGACCACCCTGGAGGAGTTCCACGAGAAGGCGGTCGTCGGCGTCCAGTCCGCCTCCGGCTTCGCGGAGGGTGCCCCGCTGCCCCGTGGCTGGTGACCCGTGTGACTAGGCAGCCAGCGCGTACTCGTGGACCGGCCGCTGGACCACCCGCACGAGCTGGGCCAGCACGACGAGCTGTGAGCAGAAAAGCAGCCGCTGCAGCAACCCGGAGACCCCGCCGAACACGCCTTCCATCGGACCGAGGTGGCAGGTCAGGAACACCAGCAGCAGCACCGACGTGACCGCCACGCCGACGTAGAGGGACCGCCGCTCGACCAGCCGCCGGGCCACGAGGAAAGCCGTGATCGGCACGCAGAAGAACACGACGCCGGCCGCGTAGCGGTGGATCTGCGCGGACATCGTCACCGACGCGTCGCCCAGGTCGGTCTCGAAGGTCGCCGCCAGCACCAGCCCCAGCAACGCCAGGCCCAGTGACAGCTTCGGCAGCACCCCGTCCAACAGCCCCCGTGCCCACAGCCCCACGCCAACCCCCGCGCCGGCCACGCACATCGCGAGCAGCGACGCGGGGAACATCCACCCGGCGCCCGGCACGAACACGTAGTCGGACATCGTCGTGTTCAACAGGTTCATCCGGTTGACGGCGACCAGGTTGAGCCCGCCCATGAGCAACGCGGCGAACACCAGTCCGACCGCGCCGAGGAACACGCCGACCGGCGCCGGCCGTGGCGCGGGGAGAGCCACACCGCGGACCGGCGCCGAACGGTAGGTCAGGACCAGGTTTGCCATGGTTCAACGGTCTCGTCAGCGAGACCGCCGAACCATCAGGGAAGCTCCCGAAAACGCTCGGGGGTTTTCCCTACCGAATCCCTCAGGACCCGTGGTCCTCCAACATCTCCGTCACCAGCGCGGCGATCGGCGAACGCTCCGACCGCATCAGCGTGACGTGCGCGAACAGCGGGTGTCCCTTCAGCTTCTCGATCACCGCGGCCACGCCGTCGTACCGGCCCACCCGCAGGTTGTCCCGCTGCGCGACGTCGTGCGTCAGCACCACCCGCGATCCGGCGCCGAGCCGGGACAGGACGGTCAGCAGCACGTTCCGCTCCAGCGACTGCGCCTCGTCCACGATCACGAACGAGTCATGCAGCGACCGTCCGCGAATGTGGGTCAGTGGCAGCACTTCGAGCATCCCTCGGTCGAGGACCTCGTCGATCACCGGCTGGCTGACCAGGGCACCGAGCGTGTCGAAGACCGCCTGCGCCCACGGCGCCATCTTCTCGCTCTCGGAACCGGGCAGGTAGCCGAGATCCTGGCCACCGACCGCGTAGACCGGCCGGAACACGACGACCTTGCGGTGCAGGTTGCGCTCCATCACCGCCTCGAGCCCGGCGCACAGGGCGAGCGCCGACTTGCCGGTGCCGGCCCGCCCGCCGAGCGACACGATGCCGACGTCCGGGTCGAGCAGCAGGTCGAGTGCGACCCGCTGCTCCGCGGACCGCCCGTGCAACCCGAACGCCTCGCGGTCGCCGCGCACGAGCCGTACCTGCTTGTCGCCGGTCACCCGGCCCAGCGCGCTCTGCGACGCCGCCAGCAGCCGCAGGCCCGTGTTGGTCGGGAAGTCGCCGGGCGAGGTCACGCCGAAGTCGGCCAGGTCGGCGGTGCCGTCCCGGTACAGCGCGTCCATGACCTCGGCGCTGACCTCGAGGTCGACCATGCCGGTCCAGCCGGACGGGGTGACCTCGTGGGCGCGGTACTCGTCCACCTCCAGGCCGACCGACGCGGCCTTGATCCGTAACGGCATGTCCTTGGTGATCAGGGTGACGTTCGGGGTGTGCGCGGCCATGTTGAGCGCACACGCGAGGATCCTGGCGTCGTTCGTGTCGGTGCGGAAACCGGACGGCAGCACCGCGGGGTCGGAGTGGTTCAGCTCGACGTGCAACGTGCCGCCTGCCGTCCCCAACGGGATCGGCGCATCGAGCCGCCCGTGACGTTTCCTCAGGTCATCGAGTATCCGAAGCGCCTCCCTGGCGAACCAGCCAAGCTCGGGGTGATGCCGCTTGCCTTCCAGCTCGTTGATGACGACCAGCGGCAGGACGACCGAGTGCTCGGCGAACCGGGACATGGCCCAGGGGTCGGAAAGCAGCACGGACGTGTCGAGCACGTAGGTCCGGCGGTCGTCGCCAGAGTCAAGGGAAGAGGAATGCGAAGCAGTCACGGCAACTCCTCGGCGAACGCGCACCGACGTCCGCGTGTTCCTCGAAGGGCCGGGCACCTCCCTGACCAGGCGTGACAGTCGCGCTAAGCGCTACCGCCCCGCCCATGAGGGCCGGGTGCCGGCCCCCTCGCGATCGTTGCCGTCACGACCAGGGCCTCCCGCGACGGGCAGCGTGGACACGACCCGTCACTTTGGACGCTACCCGCGCGCGGGCCCGAGCGGCAGGCAGCCACGCAGGTGATTTTCGTTTCGTAACCGAAGCGCAAGATCCACGCGAATGCACCTTGCGGCGACCGAACTGACTACTCGGCGTGTTCGACACCCCCGAATGGATCAACACCCACAGGGGCGACACAAGCCGGCCCGCGAGCCCACGACCTGGGACTAAGCCCTCAGCAGGGAAATGACACACCGCCATCGAAATTCCAAGAAAAACCCGTTCAAGTGAATATTGCGAACTCAAATGCTCGAAAGAGTAACTCACGGCGCGAATCCGGAAAAATGTCGGTAACTTTGCGCCGACGGAGTGCGTGCATGGACCCCGTGAAGTTCTGGAGATTTCCACCAACAGTTGAGGAGATGAGAAAGTGCTGAAGAAGGTTGCCGTTGCCGTCGCCGCCGCTGTCGGCCTCTCGATGCTCACCCCGGCGATGGCGAGCGCGAGCCCGGTCGACGAGTGCGACGTGTCGTGCGCGCCGGTCGTGAGCCCGGCGGTCGTAAATCTTTCCGGCATCCTCGTTCTCGGTGGCGCCCTGGGTGCCGCCGCCATCGGCAATGGCGCTGCCATCATCGGCGGCGGTGCCGCTGTCCTGGCGGTAGGCGCCGATCTCGGCATCGTGCTCGCCGGGTCGCTGATCGACGCCCCGTTCTGTGGGTGTTGACGCACAATCACCGACGACAACGCGGGCCCGGCTTTCCGGCGCCCGCGTTGTTCGTCACTGGTACTACGAGCCGAATCTCCGGTGGCGGATGGCATAGTCGCGCAACGCGCGCAGGAAGTCGGTGCGCCGGAAGTCGGGCCAGTAGGCCTCGCAGAACCAGAACTCCGAGTGCGCCGACTGCCAGAGCATGAACCCGGACAACCGCTGTTCCCCCGACGTCCTGATCAGTAGGTCCGGGTCGGGCTGGCCCGAGGTGTACAGGTGCTCGGCGATGTGGTCGACGTCGAGGACCTCGACCAGCTCCTCGATGGTCTTACCGGCCTCCGCCTGCGACTGGAGCAACTTGCGCACGGCGTCGGCGATCTCACGACGGCCGCCGTAGCCGACCGCGATGTTGACCTCCATGCCGGTATGCCCCTCGGTCCGCTTCGCGGCGGCGACCAACCGGTTCGCGGTGTCCTTCGGCAGGACGTCCAGCGCGCCGATGATCCGCAGCCGCCACGGCTGCTCCGGCTCGGCCAACTCGTCGACCACACCCTCGATGACCTGCAGCAACGGCTTCAGCTCGGCATCCGGCCGCAGAACGTTGTCGGTGGAGAGCAGCCAGAGGGTGACGACCTCGACCTCGGCCTCCTGACACCAGCTGAGCAGCTCGGCGATGCGCTGTGCGCCGGCGATGTGGCCGTGCTTGACGTCGGTGAACCCGGCCTCGCGTGCCCACCGCCGGTTCCCGTCGAGAACGACGCCGACGTGGCGCGGATGGCGGCCGGCGGCCTGCTGGGCGAGCCGCTTGTCGTAGAGGCCGTAGACGAGCTTCGCGGCTTTCTTGCGGAATCTCCGCCAGGCTGGTGTCACGTCCCTGCAGGGTACGCCGCCTCCCTGAGCGAGGAGCACACTGGAACCATGCAGCGAACCGAGATCGACCCGCGGTGGCAGAACCTCGCCGTGATCGAGCGGCTGGTACGCGAGTCACGGACGGTAGCCGTCGTGGGGCTCAGTGACAGGGCCGACCGGCCCAGCTTCGGCGTGGCGAGGTACCTGGTTCGCGCCGGCCTCACTGTATTTCCGGTGAACCCTCGGTTGACGACCTGGCAGGGCCTGACCGCGTACAAGTCTCTGGCGCACGTCCCCGCGCCGATCGACGTGGTGGACGTGTTCCGGCGCCCGGAGCACGCACGCGGCGTGGCGGAGGAGGCGGTGGCGGCGGGCGCCGGGGCGCTGTGGCTGCAACTGGGCGTGATCTCCCTGGAGGCCGCCGCGCTGGCCGCGGAAGCAGGTCTCGATGTGGTGATGGACAGATGTATGGCCGTCGAACACCGCGAAGTCGTCGGCTGGTCGTGACCCGACTCACATCGTGTGCGCCAACCTACGGTCCCGTAACCTGGGGTACGTGCCTGTTGCGACGCTGAACCCAACCCGACCGGTCAAACCGCGTATGCGCGGTGTCATCCACTACTGGTCGTTCTGGGTCTCCCTGGTCCTGGGCGCCGTGCTGATCTCACTGGCGGCGTCCACAGTGTCCTCGACGGCGGCACTGGCGACGTCGATCTACGGCGCGACGGTGCTGGGGCTGTTCGGCGTGAGCGCCCTGTACCACCGCCGCTGGTGGCACAGCCTCAATGTCCGGGCGTGGATGAAACGCCTGGACCACTCGATGATCTTCCTGTTCATCGCCGGCACCTACACCCCGTTCTCGCTCCTGGCGATGCCCCGATCGACCGGGTACGTCGTCCTGGCCGTGGTGTGGGGCGGCGCGGTGTGCGGGGTGGGGCTGAAGCTGCTCTGGCCGAACGCGCCAAGATGGCTCGGCACACCGATCTACATCGCCCTTGGCTGGGTGGCGGTGTTCGTCCTACCGGACCTGCTCCACCACGCGGGCATGGCGGCGTTCGTACTCCTGCTGATAGGCGGCGCGTTCTACACCCTGGGCGCGGTCTTCTACGCCACCCGCTGGCCCAACCCCTGGCCCACGATCTTCGGCCACCACGAGTTCTTCCACGCGGCGACCGTGCTGGCCGCAATCTCCCACTACATCGCGATCTGGCTGGCCATGTACCCCTAGCTGGGGTTTTGTTGGTTTGATCATGGCCCAGGCCGTCTCCAGGCCGTCAGGCCGCCTTAAGTTGCTTCTCGGCGAGGAACGCATCGACCGCCCGCCGAGTCCGCTCGTGGCTGGTCGGCATCAGGTGCGTGTACACGCGGAGCGTGAAGCCGGGGTCGGTGTGCCCGAGGTACTGGGCCAGCGCCTTGACCGACTCGCCAGCGTCGAGCAGGACTGAGGCGTAGAGGTGCCGCAGCGCATGCATCCCGTGGTCACGGGTCGGCCCGACGACACCGGCCTTCCGCAGCGCAGGCCGCCACACCTGCGAGTTGAACGCTCCCCGCATACACGGCCGCCCGTCGTAGTCGACGAGGTAGACCCGCACCGCGACCGGCAGGCCACCGGGATGCAGCCACGGCAGCGTGAGCGTGGTCGGCGGGAACCGCTCCGCGTAGGAGTCCAACTCATCGACGACCCGCGACGGTAGCGGCACCGACCGGGTCTTGCCCCGCTTCGGCGGCGCGAACACCGGCTTGTTCTCGACGATGCGGATCTGCCGAACGATGTTGATCTCTTCGGCCTCCCGGTCGAGGTCATCCGGCGAGAGCCCGAACACCTCACCCTGCCGCAGCCCACACCCAGCGCCGACCGGCACGACGATCCGGTACCGATCCGGCAGCGCCGCCCGCACGGCCCGAGCCCGCTCGTGTGACCAGACCTCGATCTTCTTCTGTTCCGCGCGAGGCCGCGTCACGCTCTTGGCGTGGCAGGGGTTCTCCAGGATCCGCTTGTCGTCGACAGCGGCGTTGAAGATGGTCGCCACATGCGTGAACAGCAGGACGCGGTAGTTCTGGGAGACACCGCGATCCTGTAGCCAGCGCTGCCACGCCTGGATGTCCGCAGGCCGCACCGAGCCGACCGAGCGCCCCTCGAAGAACGGATACACCTGCACCCGCAACCGGCCGCCGATCCGGTCACGGGTCGTGTAGTCGAAGGTCTGGGCCGCGCGCCACCTCTCGGCAAACTCCTGAACCGAGATCCGGCCCCGACTCCGGTCGAGGTACTTGCCCTCCCGCTTGTCGTTCTCGATCCCGATCAGGAAGTCCTCAGCGGCCTTCTTCTGCCGGTCCGGAAAGGACTTCGACCGCTCGTTGCCGTCCGGGTCTTCATAGCGCGCCTTGTACCGCAGGCCGTTGCCGTACAGCTCCGTCCGTTTCATCACCGGCTTGCCGCGCCCGTTGAGCACGATCTCACCGGTCGCCGGATCCGCCTTCGGACGGAACCAACGGTCCTGAATGTGCCCCATGTCAGGCCGCCTCTGTCGCCCATGTCTGGACGGCACGCGGGTCGTAGCGCAGGTGTCGGCCGATCTTGCGGACCGGCGGTCCTTCCCCGCGCCACTTCCACTGGTAGAGCGTCTTGACCGGCACGCCGAGGTAGGCCGAGACGTCCTCCACGGTCCACAACCGGTCGATCGAGTGCGGTTGGTTCACGTGTTCCCCCTGGTCAGGCTGCTTGTGGTGGAGTTGCTGAAAGTTCTCCGGCCGCGAGAAGGGCCTTGTCGTACTCGGCGCGCCATCGGATGCGTTCGGCTATCGCGTGCATGAGCAGGTGAGCCCTTGGTGGCACGTGGGGATCACCGGGTTGGACCTTGTGCCAGACCAGTCGCCGGGGTTCGTCGGCCGGTTTCTCGATGCCGATCTCGGCGAGGGCCTGGAGCACGAACGCTCGCCGGTCGGCCTTGTGGTCGGCGAGGGTCTTGCCCGACCACTTCCGCGATACGAGCACCCGTCGACCGGGCAGCCCGAGGGTGGTCCGGCGGTGTGCCCGGCCTTTGCAGTGCCCTGGTGTGGTCTTGGAGGTCACGCCGAGGGGTTCGATGCCGTAGAGCAGCCAGACCGCGCAGCGGGGCGAGCACGGCGTCACCCGCAACTCGTCATGCAGCCGGTCATGGTGTCGCCGTTGCCGGTCGGAGTCGGCCTCGACGATCTCGCCGAGCGACTTCGTGAGGTACTTGGTCAGGTAGCCGATGTGCCGCCCGGACTCCTGGGTGTCGCCGAGGATGCCCTTGGAGTGCACCTGCGGCCCGAACGTCGCGACGTGCGCGGGCTCGTCCAGGTCCTCGATCGCCGCCGCCCACGGGGTGAGTGGTTGCCGGGTGTCGGGGTCAACGAACCGGGCACCGTCCCAGACGGGCAAGTGACCGTCCGCGTAGACGAGCTGGTCGTGGGACGGCCACCAGACCTGGAGGTAGGTAGCTGCGGTGACCTGCCGCAGCAGCTCGTGCGGGATGGAACCGCGGATCGCGGCATGCAGGTGCGGGGCCACTCGTTTCTGTGGTTCCACGGTGGCGAAGTACTGGACGTCCCAGCCGACACAGCGGCGCAGGTTCTGCCACCACCGATCAATCAGCGACGCGAAGTGCACCGCGTCCCGCGCCGCCCGCCGATAGTCATACGTGGTCGGGTCGACCGGCGTGCCGTCGTCACGGACCCGGCCGTAGGTGTCGCAGGTGAGGGTGACGAACATGGACGGCCGGAACCGTCCCGCGTACTCACGTCCGAGGGTGCGGTTCTCCACCCGCCTGCGTGGCAGGTTCGGTGCGTCATGCCGCCGCCGGGTCGACCGCTTCGGCGCGGCCTTGTTGGTCTCGTCCTCGGGTGAGGGCAACCGGCCCCGCATACCGAGTGCCCGCAGTTCGTCGTCTACCGAGCGGATCTCCTCCCACAGCTCGTCCGCGTCCGCGCCGTCGGAGTCGCGATAGGCCGCCACGAGATCGGCCCGCAGTGCGAGGAGGGCCTTGTGGTCCTCACTTGGCGAGTCCGGGGTGAAGTCGGGTTCCTCGTCGAGGTGCCAGCCTTCGCGGCACTGGACGATCCGCAACGCCCGCGCCTTGCGTGCGCACGGCCCGCACTGTGACTCGACGGTGGACCCGCAGGGGACGGCGACGTGGCGGAGTTCGCCGGTGTCGAGGTCCCCGACTTCCATGGTGAACGGCCGCACACACACGCCGTGTTGTTCGGCGGTCGCGGTGATCACGTCGAGCGCCAGCGGCACCCGCATCCGCTCCGCGCGTGTCTGGTTGGTCATGCCGCCACCGCCGAGCCATCGGCCGCCCAGCGACGGAGGATGGACAGAGCGACGGTGTGTCGACCACCGGGCTGGAGATCACCGAATAGGGCGTCGGTGTGGTCGACGCCGCTGTACACCTCGGTCACGGTGCCGTCAGCCAACTGTCCGGTGAGGATCAGATGAACGGTCCGGCCGTCGGACGGCCGCCACACGGTGACGGTGACGTGGGTGAGGGTGTCCGCCCACTCCAGCAACGCCGCCGCCAGCACGGGCAGTGCGACACGCCGCAGGTGCACGGTGACGTGCTCACCGTCGAGCAACGTCGAGGCGACCGCCACCGAGGCGATCTCGACGGGCAGCCGGTGTGTGGACAGGTGCGTGCGAATGGCGTCGAGGAGTCGGGCCATGGTCGCGGAGTCGTTCATGCCGCACCCCCGGCCGGGAAGTCGACCACCTCAGCAGTGGTGGGCAACGAGGTACGTCCGGTGAGGTAGGCGACCAGGCGGGTGAGGTGGTCGTCGGTGACGTGGAAGACCCGTGCCCGCAACGGTTCCCGTTTGCCGTCCTCTTTCACCCACGCCACACCCGGCGTTGATTCGGGGATCTCGTGTGCTGCCGCGCCGCGTTGGCGGACCCCGTCGCCGAGGACCATGTCGACCTGGGCAGGCTCGTCCAGGCGCATCGCGATCCGGGTCGAGAACAGGTGCCGGAATGCGATGATCTCCTTACGCGGGTCCTGCAACAACCCCAGCACACACACCCCGGGCGCACGGCCCTGCGAGGTGATCGCCTGCACCGCCCGCGTCGCACGATCCCGCAGAGTCTTGTCCGTCTGATAGGCGATCACGTCGGCCAGCTCGTCGACCACCAACACGATGAACGGGTCACCCGATTCTGGTGTCCACATGCGACGCCTACCACGGTAGGACTCCGCGCGCCGCTTGACTTCCTGCGCCAACCACTCCAACAACGTCACCGCGTGCGAGCCGTTGTCGAACACGACCTGTTCGAACACCTCGGGAGCCTGCCCGAGTTCCATCCCGCCCTTCGGGTCGATCCCGTACAGCTTCACCCGACCCGTTTTGATCGCCGGGGCGAGCGCCCAGGCGACCGACCACACCAGCGAGCCCTTGCCCGCGCCGGAGACGCCGACGGTCAGGACGTGGGTGCCGAGCAGCTGGAGCCGCAAGGGTTTGCCGGTCTCGGTCCGCCCGATCACAACCCTCCGCAGGTCAGTAGTGGCCGGGTTATCGGCGAGGTCCGGGACCGGGATGACGTGGGCAAGAGGGTTGGAGTGGATGAAGTCCAGCTCCAGCCGACCGGGCTTGACCACCCGAACCCGGCACGATTCCGCGTTGAACGCGTGTGCCAACCCCGAGGCATGGAGTTCCCATTGTTCGGGGGCCTGGCCCTTCACCATCCGCACCCGCACCAGATCCCGCCAACCCTCCGCCCGGACCCGGCCGAGCTTGGGCCGGTACTCCCGACCGCGCTTGTCCTTGGTCAGCTCCGAGAGCCGCATTACCGACCGCCACTCGAACGCGTACACGAACAACCGCCGGAACTCGGTACGCACGCGCGGCACCACGAACCGCGTGAAGGACTCCCGGTGCCGCCACCACCAGACGGCCAGGCCGCCGAACAGCACCACAAGGAGGGTGCAGAACCACCATGGCCCGAACCCCGAATACGACCACCACCCCGCTACCAACAGCGTCAGCGACAGCGGATACCGGTACACCACCCGGCCGAACTGATAGCCGATCCAGCACACCAACACCACCAGCGCGACCGGGGACAGAACCAGCTTGACCCAGCCGGGGAGCAGGGTCCACCACGGCAACCGGGGCCGGGAGACTTCCAACGGTGCGGGGTCGATCCAGCGTGAATCGCGCGCCTTCATCGCTGATCACCCCGCCCGAAGTCGAGCGGCAACGTGCCAGCACATCGGCCGCACATCGTCTCACCGGCCAGCAGCCGAGCGAATCGCTTGCAGCGGGCGCAGCGCGTTCGGGTGACCCCACCTAGCGCCGGCACCTGACGAGGTCCTAGCCTTGTCATTGCTTACCTTCCGGGGTGAGCAGCGCAGAAGCGGGAACAGGTTGGTAGCCAGGGTTCCGCTTCTGCGTCTACGGACTTCTTGCGGCACAACAAGGACGTGCGTCATCGCCACACGACCCGCGTGCACTCGTGTGTCTACTTAGGATCTAATTGGTCTACCCGGGACTGTCGGACGCCTCCCGTTCACCGCCGGAGGCAAGCTGGTCCTCGATGTCCTCCGCCTTGCGCGTCTCCAGCCCGGCGCACTGCAACGCCTCGTATCGGTGACGAATGTCGATCTGCGATGTCTGCGTGTAGACCTGCGCGCTGTGCCGGTGGAACGCCGCCCACTCCCGCGGATCGGCGTCCTTCGCGGGTCGCTGCCGCCACAGTGCGTCTTGTGCCTCGGTCAGTGTGGAGGCCACAACACGCCGGTCCCGCCTCACCGCACGTCACCGCCGTGTCGCTGATGACGAGGACCGTCGGCCGCGCTGTCGGGGCGGGGGTCGATCTCGGCAGCGAACTTCGCGGCTTCCCGTGCCAGTTCCCGGAAGAACCCGGCGAGTTCGCGGGATGGTGCACTGTGGATGGACATGTTGACCGGGTCGAGATAGATCACCAGGACAGGGCTGCCGCCGGGGCCGCGTGTCACCGCTGCCGCCGACTTCGGTCCCGGTACACAGGCGACCTGGTAGGCGTTGCTGTAGTCGCTCATGCCGCCGACTTCCCCGCCTCACCGCCGGTCGACTTCGCCGAGCCGCGTCCGGTCGCGGGTGCGTCCACCGCACGCACGCCCGTGGCACGCACAACCCAGGTGATCCACTTGGCCTGGCCGGAGGTCTCGGCGCGTGGCTGGACGGTCAGCCCGTCCAGGACCACCGGGCGGAAGGGCAGGTTGCCCACCGTCTCCGGCGGTACCGGCTGGACGTCGGCCGCGATCTCGACCGAGATGGACTTGTCCCGCTCCTTCTCGGCGGACGGGTCGGCGATCGTCGCGCGGTAGAGCCGCTTGCCGGTCGCTTCGTCGACGCGCGGACGCACCGGCCGGTTACGTGCCCGCTCTTCCTGGGACTGGTACTCGGTCAACGGTTGGATGTCGCCCATCAAGAACGCGCCCTGCGGAAACAGGTCGTCGAACGCGATCGGGAACCGCATGCCGTGTGGGACAGCCATGATCATTCTCCTTCGTTGTGGTTGGTGAGCCCGGCCCAGCCGCTCGGGCGGTCGCCGAAGGTGCGGGTGCGGTTCTGCTGGTCGCACCAGTCGGCGAAGTCGTTCGCGGCCGCAGCCAGCGAGCGGGCGAACCGTGCGGTGTCGGCCAGTCCGCCGATACGGGCGGGAATCTGGACGCTCATACCGACTTCGTCATTGCCCGCGATGAGCTGACGGACTCCGGGGAGGGGTTCGATGACCTCAGCGCCGTACCCGGCCGCCGGTTGGATGACTACGTGCACACTCATGCGCCTTCCGCCGTCTCGTTGGGACACCCGGATGGGTGCGGTAGTCCCAAGGAAACCGCGCAAGCACGCCAACAACCCGGACAAACTGTCCGGGTGCCCTAAAACAGCAGGTCAGGAGCGTTGCGGAACGGCCGAGACGATGGCGTCGATGATCGCGTCCCAGGGCAGCTGCTTGCCCGGGGCGGAACGGGGCTCGTGCAGCGGCCACACGTCGTCACCCATCACCAGGTGAACGCCGGCCCGCTGAAGTGCGGCGATATGGCCCGCCCACGCGGGCTGACGAGCGTGTGCGGCGTTGATACGCGGGAACACGACGATCGGGACAGTGCCGAGCCCGATGGTCTCGCAGACCTGCGTGAGCGCCTGGTTGTCGGCCAGGCCGAGCGCGAGCTTGGCGACCGTGTTCGACGACGCCGGGACGACCGCGTAACAGTCGATGTTCGGGTGCGGACTCGTCTCACCGGGCAACCGCGGCTTCCACCGCACCGGCAGACCCGTAACCTGCTCAATCTTCTCGATATCACCGGTGCCGTCGAACCAGGTCGCAGCAGTCGGGGTCAACGTGACGGCCACCCGCCAGCCACGCTCGATCATCGGTTCGACGAGCTTGGGCAGGAGGTCCTCAACACCGCCGGCCGCGCTCCCGACCAGCCCCAAGACAGGCATCAGCTCTCACTCACCGCGCGACACCGCTCCGCCAGCGCCAACAGCAACGAGGACTTCTTGCCACCCGTGACCGGCGCCCGCCGGTAGAGCGTGCGTACGACTTCCCGCGCCGTCGACGAGTGCCGTACGAGCTGTGGCGACTTCTCCTCAGCCGACAGCAACACCTGCAAGGCGTCCTCATCCTTCGCCACCAGACTCAACGCCCGCGCGTGGTCGATCATGTGCGTGACCTGCCGTTCCACCGGCATACCGCCCGTATCGACCTCAACGGAGTGATCAACCACGAACGAGATATCCCCCAAGTCCAGGCCAGCCGACATCCGATGCAGCGCGACATTCGTCGGCCCGAACCCGGTCTGCCAGTAGTTCCCGTCCTCACCCAACGACTCCGCCGCGTCCTCAGCCTTACCAAGCAGCTCGTTCGCGACACCGCGTTCCTGGTTACGTGCCGCCGCGACCGCAGACCGAAGGTGCAACATGCCGTACAGGCTCAACGCCGCCGGGTCACCCTCACGCATACGCGGCACCAACCACCGCGCCGCAGCATCCCCCAACTGCAACGCCTCATCGAACCGGCCCACCGCGAGCAACGCGTGAGTACCCGACCGGGCCGCCGAGGCCAGCACCAGCGGATCATCGGCAGCGTCGGCTGCCTGCATAGCCCGCTCAGCCGCGATCCACGCCAGATCAGACTCGCCGACCTTGCTGAGTGTGGTCGCCGCCAGGTGGTGAATCCGAGCTGACACCGCAGCACACCTGCGCCTGTAATCGGTGTCCCCACCAGCCGATTCCATCTGCTGAGCAACCTTGATCAACCTCGGTAACGCCGCGACAACCCGCCCGATCCGACCGCCCTGGTAGTCACTCCACGCATCCTCAGTCCACCGAGCAACCGGACGAGGGTCGACATACTCGGGCTCGATCGAACCGGCGAACAACGTCCGGGAGAGCCGCTGAGGAGCCATCAGAGCATCCCGAACAGCGGGAACGTCATCGTTCTTGTGCTCGTCCTCCATCAACACCGGCTCACCGAGGAGATCACCCAGCGTCACCCTCAACGCCCGAGCGACCTCCACCAGCACATCCAGCCGACGAATCTCCCGCTCACCACGCTCGATCTTGGACAACCAGTCCTCAGACCGCCCCACCAACCCCGCCAACGTGGCCTGAGCAAGCCCGCGCCGACGCCGGTAGAACGCAACACGCTCACCGACAGTCAATGGATCACCAGCACCACGCATACTAAGAGGGTAGCAGGCGCTGCTCAACCTTCTTCAGAAACGTGATTACCGTTAGCAATGCCGAAATAGATCACATACACCACACCGCGACTCAATCGTGACTGCGTAGAATCACGTCGCGAGACCAGACTCGAACCGCAGATATCTTAGTGCGTTCTCTATAGATTTGCTTTTCACACAAAATACACAGGTCGCCTCCACCTAGGCCACCCACGGAGTGCTCAACAAAAGTCATACCTGTTTCACAGCCTTCAAGCAGAGCCTGAATAGTGCCTCGCCCCCATGTAAATTCATTTAGTATCCATGGCGATTTTTCTTCAGCCACCAGCCGCAACATAGATGCAAATTTTTCCGCGCATACCCTACGGTCAATCCCGTTGGGTACATGTCTAATGTGGTTGCTTGTTTCGATTACTGCAGTAACAGGCAGTATGAACGATTCCCTTGCATCTTGTTTAGCCTTATGCTCTTGCGCGACTTCCTCACGGTCCGAGCATTTTCCTGGAATCGACAGCAAGTTACATACTATTGATGTGTCAACGAAGTTTACCCAAGGTCGCATCATTCGATCCCAAGAAGCCGGTTAAACTCGTCGTACTCCAAATCGAAGAGCTCCGGTTGAACCATTCGACCTCGGCTGACTACGTCTCCCAGGCGGCCTGATGCCATCGCTTCTGCGTAACCAGCGAGGTCAGGCAAACGAGTAAGCCTGCTTGCACCAGTGGCGGCATCTCGGTAGCACACGATTACACTACGATTGAGGTCGCCTGTCATGGCATTAAGAAGAGCGGGACTATGCGTTGTAAGCATGACTTGCGTAGCAAGGTCCGCACTAACCTCCTTGATCAGTTCCAGGACTCGACCAGCTTGCGATGGATGCAGTCCATTTTCAAGCTCCTCGATGAGTAGGAGCACACCCGAATGTGGGCCGCCTTCTGAAGGGCCCGGATCGATGTCAAGACCTTGATTAGACGTCAGCAGGGCCGTGGCAATAGCGACGAAACGTAGTAGACCATCGCTCATTTCTCGGGCCGGAGTCGTCTCCTTCTTCCGCTTATTGTACTGCTCTCGCAGGGCAAGCATCACGTCGCCAAGTTCAGATCTAGTGACGGAAAGCCCCTGAATTCTTTCGTCTCCGACCTGTTGCACAAGACTCTCTATGCGCGCGAAGGTTGGATGGTCGAACTTTTGGAGTCGACTCAGCGCGGCAGATATATTTGCACCGGTGCGCCTGAGATCGTTGTCGCGTTCGGGAACGTAGTCACGCATCAGATGAGGAATTGGATCGAGATGGAAGGCGCCTCGCAATGCCGCAGTCACAGCCTGCGCACCACGAATAACCGCCTCGTCTGCTTCATTGCGCGGAAGAATTCTGAGCGGAAGCTGAGATGTAAGCAAGCGCGTATCACGAAAAGGGAGAACTGGATTTGTTCCGCGTTTTCCGTTAAATACTTCAACATCTATTGAAGCAGCCCCAGGGGATGGCTTTCTGGTCCACAGAAGGTCACGTTGTTCGATGATTCCAGATTCCAGAGCAGGCCCAGGACCTTTGAGTCTCTCGTGGATTATCCTTAGCTCAGGGTTAACCTGGACCTCGATGCTAAGTGAATATGTGGCACTACCCGCCTGAACAGTGCATCCCAAAGTGAACGCTTTGCTCCCATGAGGCGCGCAGCCTAGTGATCCGCCGCGAACTGGACCAGCTTCACGACGACGGCCATCAAGTGCATCTGCGAGGTCTTCACCGGTTGCCAAGCGCGCAAGCACCTCAATGCCATCAAGCGCGTTAGATTTTCCCACGCTATTTCTTCCGGTTAGTACCGTGATGGCGTCAACCGGCAATACGGCCTTGTTAAAGGACTTGAAGGCCGTGAGTCGTACATCCCGCAGCGACGAAGTGGTCACCCGCACAGCGTAACCAACTCGGGGCGACTCGTTGCGGAATTGACCTCTATGGGATCAAGGCGCGCCGCCGGTGGCGGCGCGCTGTGCCCGTCACGTTGGCCACGTGGGCCGCATCCATCGCGGCACGGGCGGCTACCGCTCCGCTAACGCCGCCCGGCCTGCGCGGCGCAGCCCACGGCCCGCGACGGGGAGCGCCACCACCGGCGGCGCGGATGAACCAAGGGGACTCAGCGGCACGTCGTCCGCCAGCTGCACGCCGGTCACCAGAGCCGACCCCTCATCGCCCGGTGATCGTCTAACACCGGTTCATCGGCATCAAGGGCGCCTAGCGGCGTCGCTGGCGCGATCTCGCTTCGCTCGTCCCTTGACACCGACGAACCGGTGCTACGGGATGGCAGGGGCGAGGGGAACGGCCACGTGCAGGGGCCACAGGAGCGCTCGACCGGCTACGGGAGCAGCTACCAAGATCAGGCCGTCTCCAGGCCGTCAGAGGTCAGGCACGGCCGAGAACCCGCGAGAACTGTTGGCAGACGTTCTCGCAGGTAGACGGCCCTATGACGCGGTCAGGCCGAGGAAGGCGACCACCCGCGAGCACTACATCGCGATCTGGCTGGCCATGTATCCCTAGCAGGGGTTTTGCTGGTTTGATCATGGCCCAGGCCGTCTACCGCGACCCAGGCCGCCACCCGGCCCTCAGTTGTCGATGCCGACTGCCTCGCAGAGCAGGGTGACCGTGGTCTCGGCCGCCACCCCGGCCGTGTCCAGCACGACGTGTGCTCGGTCCCATGGTTCGTACTCGCGTTCCAGAATGTCCTTCCAGGACGGTAGGAACAGGCCGGGAATGTCGACCGTCCGGATGGTTGCTCGTCGCTCGTGCTCGACGGCGTCCGAGCACACCAGCTCCACCTCGACCAGGCGGGCGCCGGTCGTCTCGGCCACCTCGCGCCATGCCTCTCTGGTGATCTTCAACGGGTTCACGCACTCCGCGAAAACAGTCAGTCCCTGGCGAAGCAAGTCGCGCGCAACGGCATAGGCGACGTCGTACCCGAGACCGTAGTTGACGGCGTGACGCAACCCGTCGGCTGCCTCCGTCCTGTCCGCGAACTCGGCGAGTGCCTGCTCGATCGAGTCGATGCGGACATATGCCGCACCAGTTCTCCCCGCCGCCGCCCGGGAGACAGTGGTCTTGCCGGTCGCGGGCAGACCACCGACCACTACCAACATCGAGCGATTCCCGCCACCATCGCCGAACGCGTCTACTTGTGCGGAGTTCATCCGCCCACCTTATGGATCGGCCCCCTGGAGCCGAGGAAAGCGTCGACCGCGCGCCTGGTTCGCTCGTGACTCGTCGGCATGAGGTGCGTGTAGACGCGGAGCGTGAACCCGGGGTCGCTATGGCCGCGGTACTGCGCCAGCGCCTTGACCGACTCGCCAGCGTCAAGCAGGACCGAGGCGTACAGGTGCCGGAGCGCGTGCATCCCGTGGTCGCGAGGCGGCCGACGACACCGGCCTTCCGCAGCGCGGGCCGCCACACCTGCGAGTTGAACGCTCCACGCATGCCTGCAGGGGCCGCAGGAGCGCTCAACCGGCACGGGAGCAACGACCAAGATCAGGCCGTCTCCAGGCCGTCAGAGGTCGGGCACAGCCGAGAACCTGCGAGAACTGTTGGCAGACGTTTTCGCAGGTGAATGGCACTATTCAGTGATCAGCCCGAGGAAGACACCACCAGCGAGCACTACATCGCAACGGCTGGCATGTACCCGTGAGCGTGCTTATCTCGGACCACGGGGTTGGACGCGGTCACCCGGTGTCTCGCTGGGCACCGGGCTGACCGCGTTCTGCTGCGTCGTCCTGACCGTGCTGGGGCTACAGCTCGGGGCCCTTCGCGCGTAGGTCGTCCACCTTGGACATGGCCTCGCGCAGTTCGGTCAGCCAGGTGTCGGCGTGTTCGCCGACCAGTCGCACAGCCCAGGCCAGGGCTTCCGAGCGCGACCGTGCGACGCCCGCGTCGACCAGGGTGTCCAGGATCAGCCGTTCCTCCTGTCGCAGCCGGGTCATCACCGGCACGGACAGCGTCGTGAACAGTTCCTCGGTGCTGCCGAGCTTGGCGCCCCACGCGACCTTCCGGCCGTAGCGGTGCTCGGCCTGCCGTGCGATCTCGATGCGTTCGTCGCGTGTGTCCTCGCGGAACCGGCTGATGCGGCCGGTCTCCGCCGCGGCGCGGGCGGCGTCGTCGTCGAACTCGCCCTCCAGTGGTGGCAGGGTGCCGACCACGGTGATCTCTTCCCGGTCCACGACCACGACCGGTGACTCGGTGAACCAGGCGTCCGGCAGCCGGCCCGCGAACCATGCCGACGCGTCGTCCGCGTCGGGAAGGTCGGCCTGCTGCCAGCCGCCTCGTCCGCGGCCTCTGCCTCCTGGGCCGCCCCAGCCACGTCCTGGTCCCCAGCGGTGTCCTCTCGGTCCCATGTCGCACCTCCTTGCTTACATGATTACACCTATATCGAGGTTACGACAGGAACGAGCGGAGGAGGGCGGAGTTCACCATCAGCGGACGGCCCACGCTGGTCTGCGGTCCCGATCGGCGCGCGGGCGAGTGAGTGTCCCTTTCGCTCGGACTCATCGGGTGAAAGTTATCCACACCCCCCGCTGACCAGCGGTTTTGTCCGTCTCGACCGGTACAATGGGACCGGGGCCGGCCCCCTGGGTTGGGTGGGGGACTGCCCACGCAACCAACTGTGTTCGCGTTGATCTTGAAGCGTGCTACTTCAGGGCGGCGGTCAGGGCGGCCGGGTCGGTGACCGGGCGGTCGCAGACGTAACCGTGGCAGACGTACGCCGCTGCCCTGCCGTCTACCAGTGGGCGGTCGGCCAGCAATGGGGCCGCGTCCGGGGCGCCGGCCATGATCACCGAGCCTCCTGGGGCGTGTTCTACGGCTGTCCGCAGCAACGCCTCGGCGTCCGCACCTACTATCGCCACCTGGACGGGGCCCGCGGCCATGGCTTCCGCCACCGTCAGCCAGTGGCCGGCGAACCGGGGCGCCCTCGCCGCCAGTTGGCCCGCGCGGGCCACCGCCTCCTCCGCGGCCGTGCGGTACCGGGACGCGTTGTCGAAGCCCACCAACGAAGACGCCGTCAGCAGGGCGCCCGCCAGGGCCGACGCCCCGGACGGGCTCGCGTTGTCGCTCGGGTCCGACGGGCGCAGTACCAGAGCATCCGCGTCGTCGGCGGTGTCGTGGTACGCGCCTGGGGCGGACGGGTCGGCGAACCTCGCCACCGCCGTGTCCAGCAGCGACACGGCGGCCGCCAACCACCTCGAATCCGCCGTTGCCTGGTGCAGTGTGAGCAGGGCGTCCGCCAGGCAGCCGTAGTCCTCCAGCACGCCGGCCGCCTCGCCTGCCACGCCGTGGCGGGACGCGCGCCGGAGCCGGCCGTCCACCAGGTGTTCCGACGTCACGAACTCCGCCGCCGCCACGGCGGCCGCCAGCCAGCGGGGCTCCTCGAACGCCACGCCGGCGGCCGCCAGCGCGCCGATCGTCAGGCCGTTCCACGCGGTGATCACCTTGTCGTCGCGGGCCGGTTGCGGTCGTTTCAAGCGGGCCGCCAGCAGGCGGTGGCGCACCTGCGCGAAACGGTCCGGATCGTCCGGAGTGGACAGTAGGCGCAGCGTTGACGTGCCGTGCTCGAACGTGCCGGACTCGGTTACACCGAAAAGGCTTGCCGCCCATTCGCCGTCCGGGGTTCCGAGGACCTCCGTCAGCTGTGCCGGCGTCCACGCGTACGTCAGGCCCTCGACACCCTCGGTGTCCGCGTCCAGCGACGCCGCGAAGCCACCTTCGGTCGTACGCAGGCGGTTCAGCAGGAAGTCGGCCGTCTCCGTGGCCACCGCGCGGTAGCGGGGGTTGCCCGTACGCAGCGCCAGCCGCGTGTACAGCCGCAGCAGCAAAGCGTTGTCGTACAGCATCTTCTCGAAGTGGGGCACCACCCAGCCCGCGTCCACGCTGTACCTCGCGAAGCCGCCGTCGAGCTGGTCGTAGATGCCGCCAGCCGCCATTGCCTGCGCTGAGCCCTCCACAATGGACAGCGCTTCAACCGAACCCGTGCGCTCGTGGTGGCGCAGCAGGAACTCCAGCACCATCGACGGCGGGAACTTCGGCGCACCACCGAAACCGCCGTTGCGTCGGTCGTAGTCGCCCAGCATCGCGGTCGCGGCCGAGGAAAGCACCGCATCGTCCACAGTGGACGTCGGCAGTGCCGCGGTCTGCCTGCGTAGCTCCTCGACTATCCGGCCTCCCGCGTGCCGCACCTCGTCGTCGCGGGACGTCCATGCCTCGTGCACGGCCTCCAGCAGCTGCCCGAACGACGGCATGCCGGGCCGTGGCGCCGGCGGATAGTAGGTGCCGCAATGGAAGGGCTCGCCGGCCGGGGTGAGGAAGCACGTCATCGGCCAGCCGCCCTGGCCGGTCATGGCCTGTGTCGCGGTCATGTACACCGCGTCGACGTCCGGCCGTTCCTCGCGATCCACCTTGATGTTCACGAACTTCTCGTTCATCACGGCGGCGGTGGTCGGGTCCTCGAAGGACTCGTGCGCCATGACGTGGCACCAGTGACACGCGGCGTAGCCGACGGACAGCAGGACCGGCACGTCCCGGCGCCGCGCCTCCGCGAACGCCTCCGCCGACCACGGCCACCAGTCGACCGGGTTGTCGGCGTGTTGCAGCAGGTAGGGGCTCGTCGCGTTCGCCAGCCGGTTCGCCATGCCCTCAAGCCTCCCAGACGAGCGCCGGTGCCGCCCGGACCCGGGAGCTACTTCTTCTCGGCGGAGGAGTCGGCCGCGGACTCCTCCGCCGGGTCGTCCTCCGCCGGCTTCTCGGCGGGGTCGTCGAAGGACGCGGGCACCCGCTTCAGGTGCTTGGTCATGGAGCGGACCAGGAACCCGACCGCGATGAAGAACAGCAGCAGCACGAGCAGACCGACCGGCGAGGACTTGCCGAAGTCCTCGCCCTGCCCGCCCTTGTCGTCGTTCGGCTGCGTCGGCTGGGCCAGGTACGTCTGCCAGCCGGCCACGTCCGGCCCCAGGAACAGCGGGCCGGAAACGGGGTTCATGCGCTGACCTTCTCCCTGATTCCCGAGAACAGGTCGTCCTCGGGCAACGTCGTGTCCACCAGGGACCGCACCAGCTCGTACTCCTCGAACGGCCAGACCTCCCGCTGGATCTCCAGCGGGACGAAGAACCAGCGGCTGTTCGGGTCGATCTGCGTCGCGTGCGCGAGCAGCGCGGCGTCCCTGCGCTCGAAGTATTCCCCACACTCGACTCGCGTCGTCACCCGGTCGGCGACATCGCCCCGCTCCGTGTCCCACTTGTCCAGCCACTCCTGGTACGGGGACTCGATGCCGCGTTCCAGCAGCGCGTCGTGGATGGCCTGCATGCGCTTGCGGGAGAAGCCGTGCGAGTAGTACAGCTTCAGTGGCGTCCACGGCTCGCCGGCCTCGGGGTACAGGTCGGGGTCGCCAGCGGCGTCGAACGCCGCGATCGACACCTCGTGGCAGCGGATGTGGTCGGGGTGCGGGTAGCCGCCGTTCTCGTCGTAGGTGATGACCACGTGCGGCTTGAACTCACGCATGAGCCGGACCAGCGGCGGCACGGACTCCTCGAGCGGCAGCAGCGCGAAGCAGCCATCCGGCAGCGGCGGCTTGGGGTCGCCCTCGGGCAGGCCGGAGTCGACGAAGCCGAGCCAGCGGTGCTCGACGCCCAGGATCTCGGCGGCCCTGGCCATCTCCTTGCGGCGGTACGCGGTCATGTTCTCGAGGACGTCCGGCCGCTCCATGGCGGGGTTGAGGATGGAGCCGCGCTCACCGCCCGTGCAGGTCACGACCATGACCTCGTGCCCGTCGGCGACGTACTTGACCAACGTCGCGGCGCCCTTGCTGGACTCGTCGTCCGGATGTGCGTGCACCGTCATCAGACGCAGCTTCTCGGCCATGACCTTCGTGTTCCTCCCTGGACGTCCCCCGGCGGCGGCGGCCCACCACGGTGAGCGGATACTCGGCTCGGACATACGAACCATTCCGGCAGGGTGCATTGTTCCCGCTGGGTGAGACATTCTTGCGGAGGCCCTTGGCATGACCGCCCCCAGTGGGACCGTGCTGGCGGACCGCTACGGAACGAAGCCGAAGCGGACGAGCCGGCGCACCTACTGGATCGTCGGCGCGATCGCGCTGGTCGTGAGCGGGGTCGTCGCGTGGGTCGGGTACGTCAACTTCGGCACCGCGCCCATCGAGACCCAGACGACGAGCTACGCCAACCTGCCGCACGACCGGATGAAGATGACCTTCGAGGTAACCAGGGACACGCCCGAGCGACCGGCGGTGTGCATCGTGACGGCACGGGTGCTGGACGGCGGCGAGGGAGGTCGCAAGGAGGTGTACATACCGCCTGCGCAGGGCGCCATCGTGCTGACCACGGTCATCACGAGCAGCGGCGAACCGGTCACCGCCAACGTTTTCGGGTGCTCATATCAGGTACCGGCATATCTGTCCACGCACATGCCGCCAACAGGGTGAACTAGACCGCGACCCTTCGGCGATTCGGACTAAACGGACAAGCCGCGTCTTGCGTCCGTGATATCCTGACGTACCTGCACGGCCCCTTGCGGGCCGTGCTTTTCCGTTCCGGGTGTCCGCCGCCCGCCCGGAAACTACCGCCCCGAATCCCCGGGATCCGGAAGTATTGACGAGGAGTTGGTGACCGTGAGCGACACCCAGGTGACCTGGCTGACCCAGGAGGCCTACGGTCGGCTCAAGCAGGAGCTCGACGAGCTGATCGCGAATCGCCCGGTACTCGCCGAGAAGATCAACACGAGCCGCGAGGAGGGTGACCTCAAGGAGAACGGGGGCTACCACGCGGCTCGCGAGGAGCAGGGGCAGAAAGAGGCGCGGATTCGCCACCTCCAGGAGCTGCTGCGCAGCGCCAAGGTCGGCGAGGCTCCTGAGAACGACGGCCTGGCCGAGCCCGGGAAGGTGCTCACCATCCGGTACGAGGGCGATGACGAGGACGAGCGGTTCCTGCTCGCCACTCGTGAGGAAGGCGCGGAGGGTGAGCTGGAGGTCTACTCGCCCGGGTCGCCGCTGGGGAAGGCCTTGCTGGGGGCCAAGGAGGGCGAGACTCGTTCCTACGAACTGCCCAACGGGTCCACGCAGAAGGTGACGCTCATCAAGGCTGTGCCGTACGCCGGCTGATTTGTGCTGCCCGGAATCGGTGGGATGTCCGGGCGGAGGAGACGTGGTTTGGCATTCGGGCTCAAGTCTGGTCATGGCCGCTTGGGCCCGCCACCCGTTCCAGGAGTGGGCGCACCCGTGAAGCGACCGGGGTCGAGAGCGCGATCGATGTCGATGTCCTGCTCACCCATCGCACGTTGACAACCTTGTCGATGACGCTCTGCAGGTCCGCGTTCGACTTCGCGACCATCCGGACCAGCAGGTCGCCTTCACCAGTCGTGGCGTGGACCTCGCACACCTCGTCGATGGCTTCCAGCCGTTCCGCCACCTCCGCGCGTTTGCCCTGCGCTATCTCCAGGACGGCGAAGGCCGTCAGTCCGTAGCCCATCGCCACCAGGTCCACCTCTGGCGGGAAGCCCTTCAGCACGCCCTTCTGTTCGAGGCGGTCCATGCGCGCCTGCACGGTTCCCCTTGCCACGCCGAGCCTTCTCGAGCACTCCAGGACGCCCAGTCTTGGTTCGTCGGTGAGTAGCAGCAGCAGCCGCGCGTCCAGCTGATCCAGTTCCACTTGTCGATCTCCCTGCGCATCCTGTTCACCCTGCCTGGTTAATCTCGCGCCTTGCTGGACATCTTGTCCAGCTTTCATGGCGACTGTTGCGCAAGCTGCCCTGTCGACGGATGCTGCGGGTACCGCGCACATGCAGAGAGGGAGGGCGCCATGACCGGCACGCTCGGCCAGGATCGCCAGTTCGACGACGTCAGCTTCGACCAGATGCGTCAGCTCGTCGGGTTGGTCGACTACGACTCGTCGAAGGATCCCTTTCCCGTCAAGGCCATGGACGCCGTCGTGTTCGTGGCCGGCAACGCGACCCAGACCGCCTGGTTCTACCAGGTCGCGTTCGGGATGCGGCTGGTCGCGTACTCGGGGCCGGAGACCGGGAACCGCGACCACAAGTCGTTCGTGCTGAAGTCCGGCTCGGCCCGGTTCGTGATCAACGGCGGCGTCGCGCCCACCAGCCCCCTGCACGATCACCACCGCAAGCACGGCGACGGGGTGGTCGACCTCGCCCTCGAGGTGGCCGACGTCGACCAGTGCGTCAGGCATGCCCGCGCTCAGGGGGCGACCATCCTCGAAGAGCCGCACGACGTGTCCGACTCGCACGGCACCATCCGGCGCGCGGCCATCGCGGCCTACGGGGAGACCCGGCACACCCTGGTCGACCGTTCCCGGTACGACGGCCCCTACCTGCCGGGTTACGTGGTCAGGGAGTCGTCGGTGCCGGTGCGGAAGCGCCTCTTCCAGGCCGTCGACCACTGCGTCGGGAACGTCGAGCTCGGCAGGATGGACTACTGGGTCGAGTTCTACAACCGGGTCATGGGCTTCGTGAACATGGCCGAGTTCATCGGCGACGACATCGCCACGGACTACTCGGCGTTGATGTCCAAGGTGGTGTCCAACGGCAACCACCGGGTGAAGTTCCCGCTGAACGAACCGGCCGTCGCGAAGCGGAAGTCGCAGATCGACGAGTACCTGGAGTTCTACGACGGGGCCGGGTGCCAGCACATCGCGCTGGCCACCAACGACATCGTCGCCACGGTCACGGCCATGCGGGCGGCCGGCGTCGAGTTCCTGGACACCCCGGACTCCTACTACGAGGACCCCGAGCTGCGGGCCCGGATCGGCAACGTCCGCGTGCCGATCGAGGAGCTGAAGGAGCACCGCATCCTCGTCGACCGCGACGAGGACGGCTACCTGTTGCAGATCTTCACCGCCCCGATCGGCGACCGCCCGACGGTCTTCTACGAGCTGATCGAGCGCCACGGCTCACTGGGATTCGGCAAGGGCAACTTCAAGGCCCTGTTCGAGGCCATCGAACGTGAGCAGGAACGTCGCGGGAACCTCTAGAGACGCGAGCGGAGGGGCGGCGGCACGACCGGGCCACGGAACCAGGCGGTTGTCCAAGGCCCCTCCGGTCACGACCGGACCCGCGGAGCAAGCCCGTTGACCGGGCCAGCGCGTCTACGGCGCCTGGTCGACGTGACGCGTCAGACCGCTGTACCCGATCGCCGGGGCGATCTTGCCGCCCTGCTGCGGAGTGGCCGGGACCTGCGGCAGATGATCGGGGTCCACACAGCTGCCCACCAGCTCCACCTGGCCGTCATCGTGCTGGACGTAGCGACCCGGGTCGGCGCAACCCGCCTGTTGGACGCTGAACACCGCGACCCCGCCTAACGCCACGGCTGCCAGTGTCGCCCCCGCCAGTGGAAGCACACCCGCGATCCGTGCCCCGATCGCCATGCTCGTCTCCTGCGTCCAATGTCAAATCCTTGTTGCGATCGAGAATACTCGGGTTCGGAACAAGGTGTCCGGGCATGTGTCGATTCCGTATCCGCCCGTGGACGCGACGTGGTTGTGCCGACGGTCAGCCGAGGGCCTGCAGGAGGTCCTGGACCAGGTCGGTGCCGTCCTCGATGCCGACCGAAAGGCGGAGGACGTCACCCGAGACCTGCAGGGGCGAGCCGGTCGTGCTGGCGTGGGTCATCCTGCCGGGGTGCTCGATCAGCGACTCGACACCGCCGAGGGACTCGCCCAGGATGAACAGCTTCGTGCGGGCCGCGACGTCCAGCGCCGCCTGCTCGCCGCCCGCCACCGCGAACGACACCATGCCGCCGTAGCGGCGCATCTGCTTGGCCGCGATCTCGTGCCCGGGGTGGTCGGCCAGGCCGGGGTAGTAGACCTTCGTGACCTTCGGGTGGCCGACGAGCGCCTCGACGATCCGCTCCGCGTTGTCGCTGTGCCGCTCCATCCGCAGCGCGAGGGTCTTGGCGCCACGCAGCGTCAGCCACGCGTCGAACGGGCTGGGTACCGCGCCCACCGCGTTGCGCAGGAAGCCGAACTGCTCGTGCAGTTCGTCGTCCGACGTGATCAGCGCGCCGCCGACGACGTCCGAGTGGCCGCCCAGGTACTTGGTGGTCGAGTGCAGCACGACGTCCGCGCCGAGACCGAGCGGGGACTGGAGGTACGGGGTGGCGAACGTGTTGTCCACGACCAGCTTCGCGCCGGCGCCGGAGGCCGCCCTGGCGAGCGCGGCGATGTCGGCGAGACCCAGCAACGGGTTGGTCGGCGTCTCGGTCCAGATGACCTTGGTGTCGGGCCGGATCGCGGCCCGCGCGGCGTCGGCGTCGGCGAGGTCGACGGTCGTGTACTCGACGCCCCACAGCTTGAGGACCTTGTCGAGCAGACGGAACGTGCCGCCGTACGCGTCGCCGCCGAGGATCACGTGGTCGCCGGGGCGGGTCATGGCCCGCAGCGCGATGTCCGCGGCGGCCATGCCGGACGCGAACGCGAGCGCGTGCCGGCCGCCCTCCAGCGAGGCGAGGGACTCCTCGAGAGCCGTGCGGGTGGGGTTCGCTGTGCGTGAGTACTCGTATCCGCCCTCACGCAGGCCACCGACGCCGTCCTGTGCGAACGTCGAGGTGGCGTAGATCGGGACGATGACCGAACCGGTACGCGGGTCAGGCCGCTGACCGGCGTGAATAGCACGCGTCTCGAATCCCCAACGACTCGTGTCCTCTGCCATGTACACAGGTTACGGGTTCGCGGTCGCCTGCCCACAATCTGGGACTCGTGCCCGAAAGGGGAACAACTCCCCTTTCCTTGCTGCGGACTGTAGTTGCGGTCGCGAAATCGTCTAGCCCAGTCGAGTGACGGTGCCACAAAAGAAAAACGCCGGCGGGTTGACTACCCACCGGCGTTCTCAGTTGTGTCAGGTCACCACGGCTGCTGCGGCGGGCCACCCTGCTGCGGCGGCTGCCCATACCCCTGCGGGGGCGGGCCGCCCTGCTGCGGAGGCTGGCCGTATCCCTGCGGAGGCTGACCGAAACCCTGCTGCGGCTGGCCGAAGCCACCACCGGCAGGCGGTCCGCCGAACCCGCCACCGGGGCCACCCGGACCACCCGGGCCGGCCAGCACGGAGCCGCCACCCAGGAACTTCTGGGTCTGCGGGATGAACGCGAGGGCGCCGATCGCGCCCACGATGATGCCGGCGATGAGTGCCCACACGGGTGTCTGGATGCCCTCGGTCCCGTTGTCGGGGAGGACGACGAGCCCGCCGATACCGCCGATGAGCAGCACGGCGCCGGCGCCCGCGGTGACGTAACCGGCGAGCTTGTGCTTGAGGTAGATCAACACGCCGGCGCCGATGGCCCCGAGACCACCCACGAGCGCGATGATCGTCCACAGGTACAGCGTGCCCGCCGCGGGGAAGTCCGCCTGGTCGAGGGCCTCCTGGGGGACGTCCTTGATGGCGTCGGAGTAGTCGCCGATGTCACCGAAGTCGGTGAGGGCGATGATCGCGACGATCAGGCCCAGAATGGCCGCCAGACCCGCGAGGCCCCACGAGATCAGCTGGGTGTTCTGGCGCTGGCCGCCGAAGCCCGGCCCGGCACCGAGGCCGGGCTGCTGCGCGAAACCGCCACCCGGCGGCGGGTACCCGGGCGGCGGTTGCTGCCCGAACCCCTGCTGCTGGCCGAAGCCCTGCGGCGGCTGCTGCCCGTATCCGGGCGGGGGCTGCTGCCCCGGGAACCCTTGCTGCTGCCCGTACCCCTGCTGCGCCGGGAACCCACCCGGGTCCGACGGCGGGGCGTAGGGCGGAGCCTGCGGCGGCAGCGTGCCGGGGGGCACCATCTGCGTCGCGCCGGCGTCCTGGCCATGTGACTGCTGCTGGCCGAAGGAGCCGGGCGACACGACCTGCGTGGCACCCGTGTCGTCGCCCTGCGCCGGCTGGCGGTGGCCGGGTTGGATCGCCTGCGTGCGCTCCACGCCGTCGGCGCCGGTCGGGCCACCGGGTGGTGGCACCGGCTGGCCCGGCTGGATCGCCTGTGTCGGGCCCGCGTTCGTCAGGGCAGGGTTCTGGTTCTCACCCTCCCCCTGCTGCGGTGGCTGGCCGCCCTGCCACGGTTGGTTCGGCGGCTGCGGAGCGCTCATCGGGCTACAACCCCTTACAACTAACTCGTCGACTCTTGTGTGCAGTCCAACGCTAGTCCATCAGGCGGTGAGCTGCCTGGAACGTCCGAAAAGACACCCACTGTGACGTCCAAGGTGGCGTCGCCGGTCGTCCTCCGGACTCGGGGTGGCGTCGTTCGTCGACGTTAGCGCCGACGGGTCCGCGTCGCGACTCGGCTCAGCGGCCCGCCAGGAAGCCGAGCAGGTCCTGCCTGGTCACGACACCGGCCGGTTTGCCGTCCAGCAGCACCAGCGCGCCGTCCGCCGACGACAGGGCCGTCATGGCCGCCGTGACCTGCTCACCCGAGCCGATGGTCGGCAGCGGGGGCGACATGTGCCCCTCCAGCCGGTCCGCCAGCGCCGCCTTGCCGGTGAACAGCGCCTCCAGCAGGTCCCGCTCATTGACCGCGCCGACGACCTCGGCGGCCATCACCGGCGGTTCCGCGTTCACGACCGGCATCTGGGACACCCCGAACTCACGCAGGATCGCCACCGCGTCCGCGACCGTCTCGTTCGGGTGCGCGTGCACGAGGTCGGGCATGGCGCCGCCGGTCCCCTTGCGGCGCAGCACGTCACCGACCGTCGCCCCGGAGTGCTCGGGCGGCAGGAAGCCGTAGGACGCCATCCAGTCGTCGTTGAACACCTTCGACAGGTAGCCGCGGCCGCCGTCGGGCAGCAGCACGACCACCACGTCGTCCGGGCCGAGCCGCCTGGCCAGCTGGATCGCGGCCGCCGCGGCCATCCCGCAGGAGCCGCCGACCAGCAGGGCCTCCTCACGCGCGAGGCGCCGCGTGACCTGGAACGACTCCGCGTCGGAGATGGCGATGATCTCGTCGGCGATGTTCCGGTCGTACGCGTCCGGCCAGAAGTCCTCGCCGACGCCCTCGACCAGGTACGGCCGGCCGGTGCCGCCCGAGTAGACCGAACCCTCCGGGTCCGCGCCGACGACCCGCACCCGGCCGTCCGAGATCTCCTTGAGGTACCGGCCGGTGCCGGAGATCGTGCCGCCGGTGCCCACGCCCGCGACGAAGTGCGTGACCCTGCCCTCGGTCTGGCGCCAGATCTCGGGACCGGTGGAGTGGTAGTGGCTCTCCGGGTTCTCCGGGTTGGAGTACTGGTCGGGCTTCCACGCCCCCTCGATCTCGCGGACGAGCCGGTCGGAGACGTTGTAGTAGGAGTCCGGGTGCTCGGGCGCGACCGCGGTCGGGCACACCACGACCTCGGCGCCGTAGGCCTTGAGGGCGTTCCGCTTGTCCTCGGAGACCTTGTCCGGGCACACGAACACGCACCGGTAGCCCTTGCGCTGGGCGACCATCGCGAGGCCGACGCCCGTGTTGCCCGAGGTCGGCTCGACGATCGTGCCGCCCGGCTTCAGCTCGCCGGCGGCCTCGGCCGCCTCGATCATCCGCAGCGCGATGCGGTCCTTCACGCTGCCGCCGGGGTTGAAGTACTCGACCTTCGCGAGCACGGTGGCGGCCACCCCCTCGGCCAGGGCGTTCAGCTTGACCAGTGGGGTGTTGCCCACCAGGTCGGACACATGCTCGACGTACTCCACCCTTGCGCTCCTCTCAGCTCCCCGGCGCGAGCCTAACCAGGGGCTATTACCACCGTTCGCCCAGTTCACCCAACAGATTCAAGCCCGGTTTGAGCGGTCTACGACCGACACACCACAGACTCGATAACGACTCGGCCATGTTCACACGGACGTGACTACCGGCTGCGACACTGGGTACGGGAGGACGGCGATGGCTGGAGCCCGCGCGTTCAAAGCGCTGATCTTCGCCGCCGGCTCGGTCGGCGGACTGTCCGGAGCGGCATACGGCCTGCTCAGCGGACAGTCCAAACGCGCCAGGACGATCATCGGCTTGCCGACCGAACTGCCGCTGAACGCTGACGGGCTGTACTTCCCCGACGGCGCGGGCCCTTTCCCGCCGAGTCGCGGTGACTCTCTGTACTTCGCGATCCTCGGTGACTCGCTGGCCGCCGGGCTGGGAGCGGAGTTACCGGCGCAGTTACCGGGCGTTCGCCTGGCCCGTGGACTGGCCGACGAGCTCGACCGGCCGGTCCGGTTGGTGACGCACGCGATCAGCGGCTCCCGCACCCCCGACCTCGAGGCGCAGGTCGACCGTGCGCTGATCAACCCGCCGGAGCTGGCGCTGGTGATCATCGGCGGCAACGACGTGACGTCGCGGACCAGCGTGGGCATGTCGGCGACGCTGCTGGGCCGCCAGGTGACGCGCCTGATGAACGCCGGCACGACGGTCGTCGTCGGCACCTGTCCCGACCTGGGCATCGTCCGGCCGATCCCGCAGCCGCTGCGGACGGTCGCGAGCCGGTACTCGCTGTCGCTCGCGCGGGCGCAGCGGCGGGTGCTCGACCAGCTCGGCGTGCGGGCGGTGTCGCTGGCGGCGCTGCTGTCGCCGGAGTTCCACGCGCGTCCGCACGAGTTGTTCAGCGCCGACCGCTTCCACCCCAACGGCACGGGCTACGAGTTCGCCGCGAACGTGTTGCTCGCCCCTTTGTGCGGTGCTTTGCGCGTCGGGAAAGTAGCCTCCTGGTCAGGTATCTGACGAAGGAGTTGGGCATGCCAGAGGCGGTCATCGTGTCCGCGGTCCGTTCGCCGATCGGGCGGGCCGGCAAGGGTTCCCTGGTCGACATCCGGCCGGACGACCTCGCCGCGCAGATGGTGCGCGCGGCGCTCGACAGGGTCCCGTCACTGGATCCCACCGAGATCGACGACCTGATGCTCGGCTGCGGCCTGCCCGGCGGCGAGGCCGGGTTCAACATGGGCCGCGTGGTCGCGGTGCTGCTCGGCTACGACCACCTGCCCGGCTGCACGGTGACCAGGTACTGCGCGTCCAGCCTGCAGACCACCCGCATGGCGTTCCACGCGATCAAGGCCGGCGAGGGCGACGTGTTCGTCAGCGCGGGCGTCGAGACGGTGTCCCGGTACGCCAAGGGCAGCTCGGACAGCTGGCCGGACACGCACAACGAGCTCTTCGGCGAGGCCGAGGGCAGGACGGCGTCGGTCGCCGCGTCGGGCGCCGACGAGTGGCACGACCCGCGTGCCGACGGCGTGGTGCCGGACGTCTACATCGCGATGGGCCAGACCGCGGAGAACCTGGCCCTGTCCAAGGGCGTGACGCGCGAGGAGATGGACGAATTCGGCGTGCGGTCGCAGAACCGCGCCGAGCAGGCCATCAAGGACGGCTTCTGGGCCAGGGAGATCACGCCGGTGAAGCTGCCGGACGGCCGCGTTGTCGACACGGACGACGGCCCGCGTGCCGGCGTGACGTACGAGAAGACCGCGCAGCTGCAACCGGTCTTCCGGCCGGACGGCCGCGTGACGGCCGGCAACTGCTGCCCGCTCAACGACGGCGCGGCCGCGCTGGTGATCATGTCCGACACCAAGGCGGCCGAGCTGGGCCTCACCCCGCTCGCCCGCATCGTGTCGACGGGGGTCTCCGGGCTGTCGCCGGAGATCATGGGCCTCGGCCCGGTGGAGGCGTCGACCCGGGCGCTGGCGCGTGCCGGCATGTCGATCGGCGACATCGACCTGGTCGAGATCAACGAGGCCTTCGCGGCGCAGGTCATCCCGTCCTACCAGGACCTCGGCATCGACATCGACCGGCTGAACGTCAACGGCGGCGCCATCGCGGTCGGCCACCCGTTCGGCATGACCGGGGCCCGCATCGCCACGACGCTCATCAACTCCCTGCAGTACCACGACAAGCAGTTCGGCCTGGAGACGATGTGCGTCGGTGGCGGCCAGGGCATGGCGATGGTCCTGGAGCGCCTGAGCTAGTGTCCCGCGCCGGAAATGCGGTGATCAAGTCGGTGGATCCGGGTTTCTGCTGGCAAGGCGCCGGTTCGCCCTCGTACTGGGTCGTACCTGGGCGAACCGGCAACGCCGCCAGCAGGAAGCTG